>TARA_B110000967_G_scaffold84559_1_pt1 | contig 20872 bp, 21 predicted proteins | sample TARA_B110000967 | Tara Oceans TARA_B110000967 (sample SAMEA4397903) | marine metagenome | biome: Polar Biome; feature: [DCM] deep chlorophyll maximum layer (ENVO:01000326); material: water (ENVO:00002006), including particulate matter (ENVO:01000060) such as... | depth 35 m
ACGCTCAACAAACCTAAAATTCATGCCGCACAACCCGGCTTGTTTTATAAGTGGATGAAACGAAACAACAAATTAGGCGGACAACATAAAGTGCCACGACTGTCTAATTCGCGGCAATTTTTAGAAGCCCTGTTAGAAATTAATTAGGAAACTGCTTTCAAACGTTTTAATTGTGTGCGCGACAAGTGTTTTTCGGCATACGACTTATCGACCACCAAGGCTGTTTCATCACTACTCGGTAACATAAACATGGCATCCGTCAAAATCTCTTCACACAACGATCGTAATCCACGAGCCCCTAGTTTATATTCTATGGCTTTTTTGACAATAAAATCTAAGGCATCATCTTTAAATGAGAGCGCAATTTCATCCATTTCAAACAACTTTTTATATTGCTTCACAATGGCGTTTTTAGGCTCAGTCAGAATCGCTCTAAGGGTCTCTTCATCTAATGGATTCATATAGGTGAGGACCGGTAAACGACCAATTATTTCAGGGATCAACCCAAAATCTTTTAAATCTTTTGGAATAATGTATTGTAATAGGTGTTCAGAATCCACTTGCTCCTCATCATGAGATGCTTTATACCCAATAGCGGTCATATTGAGACGCTTTGAAATATGACGTTCGATGCCATCAAAGGCGCCTCCAGCGATGAATAGTATGTTTTCGGTGTTGACTTCAATAAATTTTTGATCGGGGTGTTTTCGACCGCCTTTTGGTGGCACATTGACAACCGTTCCTTCTAATAATTTCAAAAGCGCTTGTTGAACCCCTTCTCCAGAAACATCTCTTGTGATAGATGGATTATCGCTTTTACGGGCAATTTTATCAATTTCATCAATAAATACAATGCCACGTTCTGCTTTTTCTTGATCGTAATCGGCCGCTTGCAATAGGCGTGTGAGCATGCTCTCAACATCTTCTCCAACATATCCAGCTTCGGTTAGTACCGTCGCATCCACAATGGCCAATGGCACATTGAGCATTTTCGCAATGGTTTTGGCCATCAGGGTCTTTCCAGTCCCTGTTTGCCCAACCATGATAATATTACTTTTTTGGATTTCAATATCGTCTTCTGAAGTCGTTTGTAGTAATCGCTTGTAGTGATTATAAACCGCTACCGACATGACTTTTTTGGTTTGGTCTTGCCCAATAATGTAAGTATCTAAAAACGCTTTAATTTCTTGCGGCTTTTTTAGCATCACATCCGAAGAAAAATCATCGCCTTTGTTTTGCTTGGATTCTTCAATGACAATGCCATTCGCTTGTTCGATACAACGGTCACAAATGTGAGCGTCGATCCCTGCGATGAGTAAATTGGTGTCGGCCTTTTTCTTGCCGCAAAATGAACAGTCTAATTCTTCTTTTGCCATAACGAGTTTGGGGGTTTTAGCTTCGAGATAAAATTTCGTCGATCATACCGTATTCTAGAGCTTTGTCAGATTTCATCCAGTAATCACGATCACTATCCGCATATACTTTGTCGTATTCTTGACCGGAGTGTTTGCTGATGATTTTATACAATTCCTCTTTTAAGATTAAAATTTCACGCGCCGTAATTTCAATATCACTCGCTTGTCCTTGCGCCCCACCTAAAGGTTGGTGAATCATCACTCTTGAGTGGGTTAATCCACTCCGTTTTCCTTTGGCACCTGCACACAATAAAACAGCGCCCATAGAAGCGGCCATTCCTGTACAAATTGTGGCAACATCGGGTTTGATGAGTTGCATGGTATCATAAATCCCTAAACCAGCATAGACACTTCCTCCTGGAGAGTTAATGTATATTTGGATGTCTTTCGTGGCATCGGTACTTTCTAAAAATAATAATTGTGCTTGGATGATGTTTGCGACTTGATCATTAATTGCTGTCCCCATAAAAATGATACGGTCCATCATTAACCTTGAAAATACATCAAAAACAGCCACATTCATTTGGCGCTCTTCAATAATATTTGGCGTCAAACCCATTGGGGTCATGCTACTAACTATTTTATCATAATAAAGACTGCTAATCCCTTGATCAGAGATCGCAAATTTTTTGAATTCATTTCCGTAATCCATAGTGCTTTTTTTAGGTATTGAGAATGTAAATATAAAACTATTTCTAGTTTAAAACTTGCTTTAAAGGTATAAAAAAAACACTTCCTAAGAAGTGCTTTTTACGTAATTGTTTATAAAAATTATTTCCCGTAAACTTCTTTGACAAAGGCTTCGTAGGCTAATTTTTTGTCTTTAAAATTGGCGTTTTCTTTATAAAAATCTAACAATTTTTGACTTGTTAATTGCTCTGATATACGCTTCACTTCCTCTTGATTTGAAAGCACACGTGCTACAATATCGTCAATTTCTTTTTCGGTTGGATTCATTTGACCGTACTGCGCCATTTGTCCTTTGATCATCTCTGAAGTATAGGCTTTTAAATCTTCGAAATTTACTTGAAGACTGTTGTCTACAATCAGCTTACTTTCTATTAATTGATAGCGCATGCTTTTTTCTGACTTTTCATATTCTTCTTTAGCCTGTGCTGCATCTAATTCTTTTTCGCCCGCAGTTTGAATCCACTTTTGAAGAAATTGCGTTGGTAAATCAAATTTTGTGTTTTCTACTAGATGTTCTGTTACATCATTCAGGAATTTTTGATCTGCTTGTTGTACAAATTGCTTTTCAGCATCTTCGGTAATTTTAGCTCTTAATTCAGTCACTGAAGTCACGACTCCTGGTCCAAATAATTTATCAAACAACTCTTGATCAAATTCTGCTAATTCTCTTGAATTTACTTCACTAATTGTAAAGGTCACTTGAACATCGAGTCCGTGTGCTGTATCGTGATCTACTTTTAAATAGGTCATTAAATCGTGGGAGTCTGCAAACAATCCTTTGGTCTCTAAAGTCAGGACAGCATCTACATTGGCGCCTAAAAAAGCTTTTGTGTTTGATTTTCCTTTTAGTTTATCTAAGGTAAAAGTGGCGGTGGCTTCGATGCCTTCCGCATCATTGAAAAACACACCCGTTACCTCATCTTCTTGCTCAACAACAGATTTAGCGGTCAATTTCCCGTATTGTTTTTGAATGTTAACCAATTGGTCATCAATCATTTTTTTATCGGCTGTAATTGTATATTTCGTAAGTGCTTTTTTTGCTTTTAATTTGATCTCAAATTCTGGACTTAATCCTATTTCAAATTCAAACAAAAAATCGTCTTTATCCCAATCCAAGTCGTCTTGTGAGCGTGGTAATGGATTCCCTAAAACATCCAGTTTCTCTTCTGTCAGGTATTTTCCTAAAGCTTCTTGAATGAGTTTATTGACTTCATCAACAAGTACGGCCTTTCCATATTGCTTTTTCACAAATCCCATTGGGACGTGTCCTTTTCTAAAGCCTGGGATATTTGCTGTTTTACGGTAATTCGCTAAAATTTTATCTACGTTTTCAGAATAATCTGCTTTAGCAACCTCAATCTTAACAACGGCGTTTAACGTGTCAATACTTTCTCTTGTAATATTCATAGTAATGAAATAAAAATTGGGTGGCAAAAATACAATATTTTTAACGCCTTACAAACATTTTTAAGCTTATGTGTTTCAAGCGATAAACGCACAAACGCGTTCAAAGAATTCTACTGGGTTTTCGGCATGAAGCCAATGGCCTGCATTGGTCACTGTTTGGATGGTAGCGTTTGGGAATTGAACCTTAATGGGGCCTTCATCTTGAATCGAAATATACTCTGATTGATCGCCTCTTAAAAACAAGCAGTCTTTTGGGTAACTTAGGAGGGGGGGCAGTGCTTCTCCTACCTCGGAAACTTGGGTTTTAAGAGCCTCTAAATTTATTCGAAGACCTAAAACAGTTGGGGAGACTCTGTAAATATTTTTCAATAAAAACTGACGCGTTCCAACATCTTGAACATATTTAGAAAGCTGAATTTCCGCTTCCTTTCTTGATGTTAGTTCTTCGAAATTTAGGGAGGATAATCCTTCCAAAATGGCATCGTGGTGAACCGGATAAAATCGGGGTGCAATATCGGCTACAATTAATTTTGAAACACATTTGGGATACAGTGCCGCAAAAAGCATGGCGGTTTTCCCTCCCATTGAATGCCCTAAAAGCACCGTGTTTTCTAGAGCATGATGGTCGTAATAGGCTTTTAAATCCGCTGCTAAAACGTCATAATTAAATACAGAGTCGTGAAAACTACGTCCATGATTCCGTTGATCGACAAGGTGGACTTGAAACCCTAATCCCGAAAACTGTTTTGCGAGTGTTTTCCAATTATCGCCCATTCCCAAAAACCCATGGAGGATGATAAACGGGGGACCTTCGCCTATAATATTAGAGTGTAAAAGCATTATTTTAACTTATTCAAATACATGTTGATCACATTATCAATGCCCAAATACAAGCTTTCAGAAATTAAGGCATGCCCAATAGACACTTCCAATAATCCCGGAGCATTGTCTTTAAAAAATTGAATATTTTCTAATGACAAATCATGTCCTGCGTTCAGACCTAAATCTAATTGCAAAGCACGTTGGGCACATTGGGTATACGGAGTCATCGCCTCATTATTTCCCAATGAAAACTGATGCGCAAACGCTTCGGTATAAAGCTCAATTCGATCTGCTCCAATGGCTTTCGCACCTTCAAGATGTGTTAGGTTGGGGTCTAAAAAAACCGAGGTTCGTATGTTGTTTTGTTTAAACTCTTGAATGATTTCAGTCAAAAAACCTTTGTGTTTCAGGGTGTCCCAGCCTGCATTTGAGGTGATCGCATTTTCTGCATCCGGCACTAAAGTGACTTGCGTCGGTTTGATTTTTAAAACCATTTCAACAAACTCAGGAATCGGATTGCCTTCAATATTATATTCGGTATGTACCACGGATTTTAGATCATACGCGTCTTGATACCGGATATGACGCTGGTCTGGACGCGGGTGAATGGTGACCCCTTGGGCACCAAATTCTTGTACATCTTTGGCAAATTGAACAACATTAGGTGTGTTGCCGCCTCTAGAATTTCTCAGAGTGGCAATCTTATTGATATTAACGCTTAACTTAGTCATTAAAATTAAATTTCAAACAAAAATACAAAGTACTTAACGCTTAAAGTCTATTATTTTTGATTAATTTGCATTTGAACACACACATACGCATGCCATTAAATCAATTTATTATAAACGATCTAACGCCTTCAAGTCCTGAAACACTTGTAGAGGAGCTACAGACTATTTTTAAACAATTAACCTATTCGCATGTCCCCGTTTTAAACAACCAAATTTATATGGGATGTTTGTCGGAAACAGATGTGTATTGTTTTGAATCTGAGCAGGCGATTTCGGAAGTACTATATGCGATTGAAGGGTTTTTTGTGCGAGACACTTTTTTATGGCTCGATGTTTTAGAAGCCTTTGCACAAAATGACAGTAACATCATGCCGGTTTTAGATGCTAAAAATAATTATTTAGGATATTATCAATTAAACGATATCATTTCATTGTTTAATAAAACTCCGTTTTTTTCAGAACCAGGCGGTATTATTGTCATTGAAAAAGGAGCAAACGACTTTTCATTCAGTGAAATCAGTCAAATTGTAGAATCCAATAACGCCAAGTTATTAGGGTCTTTTATTTCTAGAACCGAAAACGACTTAACTCAGATTACGCTTAAAATTGGAAATTCTGGTTTAAGCAGTATCTTTCAAGCCTTTAGACGCTACGGCTATACGATCCTTTCGGGACATGAAGACGATGGGTTTTTAAGTAACCTCAGAGATCGTTCGGCATATTTAGATAAATATTTAAACTTATAAGTGACAAAAAATGAAAATAGCCGTTTATGGCCCTGCTTTTAACGAACGCTCAGAAGCAGCCATCCAAACACTTATTGTGTATTTAAAAAGCAAAACTGCTCAAGTTGTCTTTGAAAAAAACTTTCACGCATCCATTGTGGCAGAATCCAATATCGATATCCGTTCGTTTGGGTTTGCAACGTTTGAATCCTTAGATCGTTCTTATGAACTCTTAATTAGTATCGGAGGTGATGGCACTATTTTAAGAGCCATTACGTATGTGAAAGATTTAGAAATTCCAATTGTTGGTATTAATACCGGACGCTTAGGGTTTTTGGCCACCATCCCGATAAACAATATCGAAAGTGCCATGGATCGAATTTTTTTAGGGCAATATCGAATTTCAAAAAGAAGTCTGTTGAGTTTATCAACGGATAGTAAAGACGCGGTTTTTGATTTGAATTTCGCTTTGAATGAAATCACTGTTAGTCGAAAAAATACAACCTCTATGATTTCTATTGAAACTTGGTTGAATGATGAGTTTTTAACCTCCTACTGGGCGGACGGACTGATTGTCTCTACTCCTACTGGCTCTACTGGCTATTCTTTAAGTTGTGGAGGCCCCGTAATTATGCCTGAGGCGGATAGTCTCGTCTTAACTCCAATTGCACCCCACAATTTAAATGCGCGTCCACTCGTGATTTCTAGCAATCGAGTGATAAAATTAAAGGTCTCGGGGCGTGAAAATGTTCATTTGGTCTCCCTAGACTCGAGAATCAATACCCTTAGTAACAACACTACGATCACCATTCAGAAAGCACCTTATAACATTCACATGCTCGAATTGGAAGAAGAAAGCTTTTTAGAAACGCTCCGCAACAAACTTTTATGGGGCGCTGATCATCGCAATTGAAACAATATATCAAAATAATATCTGTTGTATAGTTTAGTCTGTTCATAAATTAACTGGAGGCTGAACAAAATTATTATATTTGCATTTTTGAAACACAATGAAATTAGTCCAAATCCTTCTTTTTTTTCTATTATCTTATAATTTGAGTATTGCTCAGATTTATGAAATTGGGGTTTTTGGAGGTGGAAGCAATTTTGTAGGGGATGTTGGAGCAACGACGTTTATTGCCCCGAACGAGTTGACGATAGGAAGTGTTCTAAAATGGAATCGGAGCGCTAGACATTCTCTTAGAGCTAGTTTTATCTATTCAAAATATGCTGCGGATGACACAAACTCAGACGACCCTAGAAGGAAATTAAGAGGTTATAATTTCAATTCGTCATTATTAGAGGTTTCTGTGGGAATGGAATTTACTTTTTTTGAATTTGATTTACATAAAGGAACGGCTCAGGCAACTCCTTATATATATACGGGGATTAGTATGGCAAATTTTCCAAATTTTTATTACTCTGGAGGGCGGTTAGTCTCAGAAAAAACAAGAAGCAATGCGTATGGCCTCCCAATTGCATTAGGTTTTAAAGCCACGATTGCGCGTCATATCATTTTGGGATTTGAAATTGCGGCCCGTTACACGTTTTCGGATGAATTGGATGGCAGCGAACCCAATACCAAAAGTTTAAAGGAACCGTATGGATTTGGTAATATTAATAATAATGATTGGTATATATTTAGCGGTTTTACCTTAACTTACACGTTCGGAAGGAAACCCTGCTTTTGTAATTATTAATATGAGTTTAAAAACAACGATAGCTTCAGAAAATTTACCAAGTCACATTGCCATCATCATGGATGGAAACGGGCGCTGGGCAAAAGAAAAAGGATTCATGCGCATTTTTGGGCATGAGAACGGCACTAAATCGGTTCGTACAACGGTTGAGAGTTGTGCAGAACTGGGGGTGAAGCATCTGACCCTGTATGCGTTTTCGACCGAAAATTGGAATCGTCCAAAATTAGAAGTAAAAACGCTCATGCAACTTTTGATTTCTTCATTAAAAAAAGAGATTAAAACCCTTCAAAAAAATAACATTCAATTGAATGCTATTGGAGACCTCAAAACACTCCCTGCAAAGGTTTACAAAGAATTATTGCACGTTATGGATGAAACCAAGACAAATTCTCGCATGACTTTAACCCTGGCGCTAAGCTATGGCTCCAGAGATGAATTGATTAACGCTATGAAGCTTATAAGTGATAAAGTTAAAAATAATATAATTTCAGTCGAAAATATTGATGAAACGCTAATAAATCAGCATCTTTACACACAAAATTTACCAGACGTGGATTTATTAATCCGTACGAGTGGTGAAAAACGCATCAGTAATTTCCTGTTATGGCAAATTGCGTATGCAGAATTATATTTTACTGATGTATATTGGCCCGACTTTACAAATGAGCATTTGTATGAAGCCATCGTTAATTATCAAAAAAGAGAACGAAGATTTGGAAAAACAAGTGATCAGCTTAGCTAAAATAACTTTTAAATACATCAACAGACTCCTCTACTTAACCATCGTTTTAAGTAGTTCTCTGTTGTTTTCACAAGAAACCAGGGAACCACAAATAACCTATACCATTGCTGATATTTCGGTCAGTGGCGAGACCGTTTATGGAGCAGAAACAATTGTGACTTACTCAGGATTACGAAAAGGAGAAACCTTAGACATCCCTGGAGACAATAAAATTGGAGAGGCCATTAAAAAACTATGGAACTCAAACCTGTTTAGTAGTATTGACTTGTTTATCAGCAAAACGGAAGGCACTAATGTGTATTTAGAAATTCAGCTAGATGACTTGCCAGAATTAAAGGAGGTAAAAATTGTTGGAGTAAAAAAGGGGAAGATAAAAGAGATTATTAAAGAAAATAAGCTAGAAAAAGGAGTTAAAGTTACAGAAAACCTATTAACAACTACCAAAAACTATCTTGAAAGCAAGTACCGAAAACTCGGGTTTTTAAATGCGAAGACCAGTATTACTACCAGAAAAGTAGTGGACTCGGTTAATAAATCTAGAGTAGACATGTTGGTGGAAATTGACAGAGGCTCTAAAATAAAAGTGAAACAAATAGAATTTACAGGTCTCGAAAAACTGAGTAGCAAACGCCTTCGGAAGGCAATGAAGAAGACTAAAAAGAAGAACCCGTTGAGGCTTTGGAAGCGCTCTAAGTACATTGAGGCCGAGTATAAAGAAGACCTCAATAGTATTGTCGATAAGTATAAAGAACAAGGCTACAGAGATGCAAGAATTATAAGCGACACCCTTACCATCGGGGATGAAAATTCAGTCAGTCTTAAAATAGATATAGAAGAAGGTGAAAAGTACGTTTATGGTTCCCTTAACTTTTTGGGAAATGTCGTGTATTCTGATGCACAGCTCAATCGAATTTTAAAAATCAAAAAGGGAGACACTTATAATGGTATTGAATTGGAAAAAAGAATTGCGGACGCTTCCGACCCAGATGCTTTTGACCTAACAAACTTATATCAAAATAATGGGTATCTATTTTCGACAATTACTCCTGTAGAGGTTAGCACCGATGGGAATGTCATTGATATGGAAATTCGAATTACAGAAGGAAAACCGGCCTATTTTAGAACTATAAATGTTATTGGAAATGATAAAACAAATGACCATGTCATTTATAGAGAACTCCGTACACGCCCTGGTCAATTATACAGCAAATCCAATGTGGTAAGAACCATTCGTGAACTTGGTCAACTCGGGTTTTTTGATGCCCAACAAATTTCTCCAGATTTAAAAAATGTAAACCCTACAGATGGAACTCTTGATGTAGAATATTCTGTCGTTGAAAAAGGGTCGAGTCAAATTGAATTACAAGGTGGTTACGGTGGTGGTGGTTTCATTGGAACTTTAGGACTTACCTTTAGTAATTTTTCTGTAAAAAATATTTTTAATAAAGAAGCATACACGCCTGTACCGATGGGAGATGGTCAGAGTTTATCGCTACGTCTACAAGCAAGTCGATTTTATCAAACCTATAGTTTTTCGTTTTCTGAGCCATGGCTCGGTGGTGAAAAACCCGTACAGTTTTCTACTTCTATTTCGCAAACTAAACAATTTTTATACAACCCTGCAACTCGAAATGCCGATAAAAATAGAAGTTTTAATATTACAGGCTTAACCCTTGGTATTGCAAAAAAACTATCTGTACCAGATGATTACTTTGTTCTTTCTCAAGCTTTGAGTTTTCAATATTATGATTTAAATAACTACAATACAGGTTTATTTACATTTGGAAATGGAAACTCAAACAATTTAGCTTACACGGTTGGATTGAGTCGTAACAACACCTATAATGACCCCATCTACCCAGAAGGCGGGTCGAGTTTCAACCTCTCGGCAAAATTTAGTTTCCCATACTCTGCTGTGAGTACTGTTGATTATAAGGGCTTAAGTCAAGAGCGTCAATCACAATTGGACATAATTTCACAATATTCAAATAGTTCTAATGAAGGCGAGATTCAGCAGCGCACCGACGCCTCGACTCGTATTGGAGAAATCGATCAGAAACGCTACAAATGGTTGGAGTTTTATAAAATTAAATTTAAGGGAGAGTGGTATGCTAAAATTGCAGGGAAATTAATTTTAAAACCTTCCTTTGAATACGGATTTCTGGGCGCTTACAATAATGATCGTGGTGTGATTCCGTTTGAACGCTTTTTTCTTGGGGGCGATGGTCTCGGAACTTACAGTTTAGATGGACGAGAGGCAGTTGCCCTAAGAGGCTATCCGAATCAATCCCTGTCAAACCAGGATGGTGGAACGATTTACAACAAATACTCTTTAGAGTTAAGACACCCCATTACCTTGGAACAACAAACAAAAATTTATGTGCTTGCCTTTTTAGAAGGGGGAGCTTCCTACAATAGCTTTAAGGAATATAACCCGTTTTTAATCAACAGATCTGCAGGAGTTGGCTTGCGTTTGTTTATGCCTGCATTTGGCTTATTAGGAATCGATTTTGGGCATGGATTTGACCCTTTACCAGGGCAAACTACAAAGCATGGTTGGGAAACCCATTTCATCATTGGTCAACAATTTTAATGTTTGGCATGGTATTTTCTTTAGCAAATAAACCAATGAATAACTTGAAGATGAAATATTCTGAAATTTATTTCGTTAATTTGAAATCTATTGATCCACTAATCCCAAATTATTAATTTGAAATAATTAAAAAATGAGTTCACATAATTTTAGACTTAGTTGTTATTCGGCTGTAAAAAAGTTAGTATTCTTACTTTTGGTCCTAAACATGACTGAAACCGTCAACGCTCAAAAAAGTGTCAGAATTGGCTATATTGATACTGAATATATCTTAGAAAACATTACCGAATACCAAAACTCGGTATCTCAGTTAGATGCCAAGGTTCAGGAATGGAAATCAGAAATAGAGAGTCGTTTAACCGCTCTCGAAGATCAAAAAAAACAATTAAATAACGAACGTATTCTATTGACAAATGAGTTGATTTCAGATCGTGAAGAGGACTTGCAACTTATAGAAAATGAAATTAGTGAATACCAACAAAACCGATTTGGTCCTTCTGGCGATCTACTAATTCAAAAAAAACAACTGATGCAGCCAATTCAAGACCAGATTTTTGCTGCTGTCCAGGAGGTTGCTAGAACCAAAAAATATGATTTTATTTTTGATAAATCGGCCGATGTTGTCATGTTGTATTCTGCCGATCGTTATGATATAAGTGAGCAAATACTTCGCACAATCAATAGAGCTTCAAAACGCACCCAAGCAGAAACTAAAAAAGAACGGAAAGAAGCGGAAGAAGAAAGCGCCATTGTAGAAGTAGATTCTGGTAAAGACGAGCGTCAAAAATTATTAGATAAACGAAAAGAAGAACGCGCTGCTTTGGTGGCAAAAAAACGGGAAGACCAACTAAAAGCCCGCGAAGAACGCAAAAAAGAGGCTGATGCCAAAAAACAAAAACTACTAGAGGCTAGAGAAGCTCGTAAAAAAGAACTCGAAGCTAAACGACAAAAAATAATAGACGATCGTACGAAAGCAAGAGCTGGAAAAACAGATGAGACGTCTGATGAGACGTCTGATGAGAAGACTGATGAGAAGACTGATTCGAATGTAGATGAAAAGACAATTATAACTGAACCAACCGACGTTCTTAGTGAAAAAGACCAACGAAAAAAAGCCTTAGAAGAAAAAAGAAAAGAAGCCTTAAAGCTGCGAAAAGAACGCCTAGAAGCGCTAAAAAGAAAAAAGATAACAATTAGAAACAATAAATAAATTAAACAATAAACTAAATTACTATGAAACATTTAAGATTACTTTTATTAGCCATGACCCTTTTTATTTCGAGCAGTTTGACTGTTCAAGCTCAAAGTAAAGTGGCCCATATTAATACTCAAGAATTGGTAGAGGCGATGCCTGAAATGAACAGTGCAAAAGGAGAATTAGAAAAATTAGCTAAAACCTATGAAACGGATATTCAAGCAATGGCAACAGAACTTCAGAATAAAATAAAGCAATATGATTCTGAATCTGCTACAAAGACAGATGAAGAGAACGGAAAGCGCTTACAAGAAGTGCAAGGAATGGAGCAAAGTATCCGTCAATACCAAACACAAGCCCAACAAGATTTACAAAAAAAGGAATTTGATCTTTTAAAACCAATCACAGAAAAAGCTAAAAATGCTATTTTAAAAGTTGGACAAGCACAAGGGTTTGATTATGTCCTTGATGCTTCTCAAGGTCAGGGTGTTATTTTTGCAGGTGGTAAAGATTTACTACAAGACGTAAAAGCTGAATTAGGGTTTTAGATCTTAATCAAAATAGTTCACAAAAAGCTGCTCTTAAAGGAGCAGCTTTTTTATTTTTGTAACATATGAGTTCAAAACCCATTGGAATATTTGATTCAGGTGTTGGTGGTCTTTCCATTTGGAAAGAAATCCATCAATTACTTCCTATGGAATCAACTCGCTATCTTTCGGACTCAAAAAACGCACCTTATGGACCTAAAGGAAAAGAAGCGATTATCAAACTTTCTATTAAAAATACCGAGTGCCTTATCAATTTAGGCTGTAAGCTCATTGTGGTGGCCTGTAATACCGCCACAACAAACGCAATTGATACGCTTAGAAACAATTACACAATCCCCTTTATTGGAATTGAACCCGCAATAAAACCGGCAGCTTTTCAATCAAAATCAAAAGCGATAGGAATTCTAGCGACTAGAGGGACCTTAAGTAGCCAGTTGTTTCACAATACCTCTCTACTCTATTCAAGTGAATTACTGGTCATTGAACAGCACGGAGATGGCATTGTAGAATTGATCGAAACTGGTGGATTACATTCTAAAGAAATGTTACTACTTCTTCAAGACTATCTAAAACCAATGCTAGAGGCAAACATAGATTGCTTGGTTTTGGGGTGTACACATTATCACTTTTTAACCCCAATTTTAAAAGAGTTATTACCAAGTCATGTGAAAATAATTGATTCGGGAGAAGCCGTTGCGAGACAAACAAAAGCGGTCTTAAAAAGGCACCGATTATTGAACAATAAAACGGTCGAGGGGACAAATATGCTCTACACAAATGGTAAAAAACCAGTAATGGAAGCGCTCTTAAAACCTGTATTAGCGACTATTCGAACCTTAGAGTTTTAGGTTTAATTGACCCCCGGACAATTACATTCGTACTTTTCTTTCTTACATCCAAAGTTATAACCAAGCGTTATTTGATGATATCCGGCATTGTTAAACACGATCGAGTTGGCTTGGTAGGAATAGGTATATGCAGCCATAAAGTCATTATACTCAACCCCTAGGATTGGTGTGAAATATTGAAGTTTTTGACTTGTAATCTCAGTGCCATCTAAATATTCAGCTCCATCGAAGCTTCGTCTGTAAGACACACCCGCAAAGAGCTTTCCGAAATCTAAATCTAAATAGGATTTAAAATTAACATCCATAAAAGCCTCCTTTGTTGCATCCTTAAAAGCAACCATTAAAGAGGGTTCGTGACTCCAATCTGTCCCAAGTTTTGAAAAAACATTTCCTACAGAAAACAAATAGGTTCTTAAATTATCAAACTTTACGCCTTGTTCATTAATATTTACGCCTTTATTTTGCAGAAGATTTTTGATTGTAAAATGAGCATACAAATCAATGAGATGGTAGGAGAATCCTAGATCCACATTAAAATCCGTCGCACTTTGTTCAACTCCAGAAATTATGGGGTCAAACTCCAAAAAGGCTGTTTCGTCCAATTTATATTGAATCATTCCAGCGCTGAGTCCAAAGGAAAACATATTTAAATCGATCGTGTTTCTAGAAAACATAAGATGGTGGGCATAGGTTAAATACGCTCCCGACTGAGAATGATATCCGTTTTTATCGTTAAAAACGATTGCTCCAATCCCTGACGAAGTTTCACCTATTCGCCCGTTGATACTCAATGTTTGTAAGTTTGGTGCTTCCTCTTGTCCTAACCACTGTTGGCGGCCTGTAAGCCTTAGTTTATTACAATTAGAAATCCCAGCCATGGAGGGATGAAGTAAATAATAATTATCTGTCAAATAATCAGAATAAATAGGCAGGCCCTCTTGAGTGGTTGCAAACTGTGTTACCAGCAAAAAAAAGAAGATACATTTATGTTTTTTAATGAAAAGCATTTTTCTATATTTCAACAATAAATAAAATTTAAATTGTTTAGTTATATCAATATTAAATTCGACAAAATTATGTTGTAACTAATAATAAACTAATGTAGTTGGCTTCAATTTCAAATACCATCATAACTGTTTACCAATAAAATAAGATCGTATAACTTCAATTATTGGATGCTTATTGAACTATTTATCAACTTTAATATAAATTATTTAAATGACAAAATGAAAAGCATTTAACCAGATAGCGTAAAGTTAAAATTATTTATCAATATACCAATTTAAAATTAAGACAAAATAAACAAAATGCCTTTCAAATATAACTATATAAATTTAATGAAATTGGTGTGTTTGTTCGCGTGCATTAGATGCTAAAGATGGGAATTCTGACTCTAGAATCAACATCGATCTTTATCTAAACGTCTTCTTATAATGATTAAAAGACCCTTAAAGCTCCATCCACCAGCTCTTAGGTATAATCGTGGAGAGATTTCATCCTAAATAATTATTTTTAGGACTCTAAAAATACTCAGAAATATGCTAAATATGTTTGTTATCTTTGTTGAAAATTAATTCCATGAAAAATAGTACCGTTTCAATTCAGGAAACCAGTAATCCAAAAATTATAAAATTTGAAACAGATTCTTTTCTAACAAAATATGAGAGTTTTGAATTTTCAAATGTTGATGATGCAAAAAATTCTCCCTTAGCGCAACAACTTTTTTACCTTCCTTTTGTTAAAAAAGTATACATATCGGGAAATTTTGTGGCCATTGAACGCTATGATATTGTTGAATGGAAAGACGTTCAAACTGAAGTTGGGGAACAAATCGAAAACTACCTCAATGAAGGGGGCGTCATTATTATAAATGAAGAAAAAAAGAAAAACCCAGTAACCGTTTATGCCGAAAGTACGCCAAACCCTGGAGTTCAAAAATTTGTAGCGAATAAAAGTTTAGTCTCACAAACCTTTGAATTTACATCAATTGAAGAGGCAAAATTATCGCCTTTTGCAACCGCACTGTTTCAGTTTCCTTTTGTGAAGGCTGTTTTTATCGACAAAAATTATGTGTCGATTACAAAATTTGACATCGTAGAATGGGATGCTATTACCCTAGAGTTAAGAGAGTTTATGAAATCCTATATCGAAGACGGTAAGGAAATGGTCGCAGCATCCGCGGCTCAGGTTTTAGAAAAAACAACCACACAATTAGATGGCGTATATGAAGCTTTAGACGACACATCCAAAGAGATCATCAATATTTTAGAAGAGCACATTAAACCCGCAGTGGCAAGTGATGGCGGAAATATTGTATTTGAATCTTACGATGCCACAACAAAAACTGTAAAGGTCATTTTACAAGGTGCATGTAGTGGGTGTCCATCCTCTACTTATACACTCAAAAGTGGCATTGAGGCCATGCTAAAAGAGATGTTGGCTGGAAGAGTTGAGACGGTTGAGGCCATTAATGGGTAGATTATTCAAATAATTTATTATCTTGAAGGTTCAAATTATTCTTAACCTAAAACATAAATTATGGGAGTACTCAAAGTTATTGAAGTCTTATCAAATTCTAGTAAAAGCTGGGAAGATGCTACAAGAAAAGCAGTCATAGAAGCTTCAAAAAGCGTTAAAAACATTCGATCTGTATATATACAAGATCAAAGTGCGACGGTCAAAAATGGAGAAGTAGATGAGTTTAGAGTCAATATTAAAATCACTTTTGAAGTGAATTAATAGTGGTTTCAAAGGATAAAAAAGCATCTTTAAAGGTGCTTTTTTTTGTTTAAAGAAGTTCTGCTACTTCCTTACCAATCATACTGCCGATAGCCACGCCCATTCCGCCCATTCGAACGCCACAATATACATGGTTTGAAAGCTGTTTTACAATTGGTTTTTTTTGAGTTCCAACCCCCATAATGCCGGACCAGCGCTGTTCAATTTCAAAATCTCTACCGGGGATAATCGTGTTTTTAAGGAGTGCTTCTAAGGCATTTTGAATGCGTTCTGTCTGTGCTAGTTCTGTGGTCGTTTCAGCTTTGAAATCTAAATTTCGACCACCACCTAGCAGAATTCTTTGGTCGATATTTCTAAAATAATAATAGCCGCAATCTAAATGAAACGTTCCTTTAATGGTTAAGTTTCTTAATGGTTTTGTGATTAAAACTTGTGCGCGTGCAGGTTGCACGTCTTCATTGATTAACTGCTGTGCGAAGCCATTGGTCGTTAAAATTAATTTTGAAGCTGAAAACTCAAAATGATTTGTTTTAATAGCCACGTTGTCAGAGCCTTCAGAAAAAGATTCGACTGTAGTATTATTTAAAATAATAACACCCAGTTGTTGTACTTTTTTAATTAATTCTTGCATCATTTGACCCGTGTCAATCTGACCTTCAAACTGATTTCGGATGTAGTTGTTTTGAATTTTAGAAAAACCAAAAGTATTGGATACACTTGAAAATACTCGGTCTTTAAAAATTGGATTCAGCAAACTATTCACCTCCTTCATGCGGTCTACACAAGACTCATAAAGACGAATATCTTTTTCTAAAAATAACTCGTAACCTCCTAACTGTTGATACGATATGGCGGCATCGCCAAGAGTTTGTCTCAAAAGCTGAAGCCCATGATGCCGTTGATTAACAAGTTTTTCAACTTCTTCGGGCGTGTGCGATTGTAAATCTTGTAAAATTTCACTCAAACTCCCAAAACAGGCAAACCCTGCATTTTTGGTACTGGCTCCTTGAGGGAATAATCCTTTTTCAAGAATTACTATTTTGGCTTTTGGATGCTTTTTTTTTAGATGGAGTGCCGTACTTAAACCTACAATTCCACTCCCAACAATGGTGAAATCAACATTGTTTAGCCACGTTTTTAGTTCCCAATAGGATAAATTCATGCATTAAAATTACAACTTTTTATTGAAGTAAATAAACACGGATTTTTGATTAAAAAAAACTCCGAATCGAAATTCGGAGTTTATAAATTTAATCTTCATTAATGACTTTCATTTCAAAGTCTTCCATGAATTTAGTGGTGTAGTTTCCCGCAATATACTCCGGGTGATCCATTAATTGTCGATGAAATGGAATGGTTGTTTTGATGCCTTCGATGACAAACTCATCTAATGCACGTTTCATTTTACTAATCGCTTCTTCTCTTGTTTGAGCGGTTGTGATTAGCTTTGCAATCATTGAATCGTAATTAGGCGGAATGCTATAACCAGCATATACATGCGTGTCTAATCGAACGCCATGCCCTCCAGGCGAATGAAGTGTTGTTATTTTTCCGGGTGAGGGTCTAAAGTCATTAAACGGATCTTCAGCATTAATTCTACATTCGATCGAATGTAACTTTGGGGTATAATTTTTTCCAGAAATGGGCACCCCTGCGGCCACTAATATTTGTTCTCGAATTAAATCAAAATCGATCACTTGTTCTGTAATGGGATGCTCAACTTGAATTCGAGTATTCATTTCCATGAAAAAGAAATTACGATGTTTATCGACCAAAAATTCAACTGTTCCAGCCCCTTCGTATTTAATATATTCGGCAGCTTTTACAGCAGCTTCCCCCATTTTTTTCCGGAGAGCAACAGTCATAAATGGCGACGGCACTTCTTCTGTTAGTTTTTGATGACGGCGTTGAATCGAACAATCTCTTTCAGATAAATGACAGGCTGTTCCATTAGAATCCCCAACAATCTGAATTTCAATATGTCGTGGCTCTTCAATGAGTTTTTCCATGTACATATCGTCATTTCCAAAAGCGGCTTTCGATTCTTGTCTTGCAGAATCCCAAGCATCTTTAAGGTTTTCTTCTTTCCAAACGGCACGCATTCCTTTTCCACCGCCTCCAGCAGAGGCTTTTAACATCACTGGATAACCGGTTTCTTTGGCTACTTTTATACAGTCTTTAAAGGTTTCAATAACCCCTTCACTTCCGGGAACACATGGTACGCCGGCAGATTTCATGGTTGCTTTTGCATTGGCTTTATCGCCCATACGGTCAATCATATCTGGGGAAGCCCCTATAAATTTGATGCCATGTTCTTCACAAATTTTGGAAAAACGAGCGTTTTCAGATAAAAAACCATAGCCTGGATGAATCGCATCGGCATTGGTGATTTCTGCAGCGGCTATAATATTAGACACTTTTAGATACGATTCGCTACTTGCTGCGGGTCCGATACAAACGGCTTCATCTGCAAATTTCACATGCAGGCTCTCAGAGTCGGCCGTAGAATAGACCGCGACTGTTTGAATGCCCATTTCTTTACATGTTCTAATAACTCTTAGAGCAATTTCGCCTCGATTGGCGACTAGTATTTTTTTAAACATACCTTTTTACATTTTAAAATGTGAAATAATGTTATGATGGATCTACTAAAAATAAAGGCTGATCAAACTCAACTGGTGACGCATCGTCGACAAGAATTTTCACAATCTTTCCAGAAATTTCAGACTCAATTTCATTGAAGAGTTTCATGGCTTCGATCACACAAAGTACATCGCCTTCGGAAATGGTTTGACCCACTTCTGCAAACAAAGGTTTGTCTGGTGAAGGTCGACGGTAAAACGTTCCTATAATTGGAGATTTGACCGTGATATATTTTGAGTCCTCAGAAACAGCAGCAGGGGGCGCTGCCTGAACTGGTACAACTTCTTGAGGTGATAGTGACGGAGCTGCTTGTAACATTGGACTGCCAGCTTGCTGAACAACCGTCGTAACGGATTCTCCTGAACCTGTTTTAATGGTGATTTTAAAATCATCCATTTCTAGTTTCACTTCGCTTGTCCCTGATTTAGCGACAAATTTGATTAAATTTTGAATTTCTTTTAAATCCATTATTTTAGTTTTAGTATTTAGTTAGTTCGTTTTTATGCTTAGGAATTATACGCCCATTTAAGGTATATAGATCCCCAATTAAATCCACCACCAAAGGCAGCAAATATCAAATTATCTCCTTTTTTTAATTGTGATTCATAATCACTTAATAATAATGGAAGCGTCCCAGAAGTTGTGTTGCCATATTTTTCAATATTCATCATCACTTTTTGGGGGTCCAAATTAATTCTCTTTGCCGTGGCATCAATAATACGTTTGTTGGCTTGATGTGCGACCAGCCAGTCCATTTTATCGTTGTCTAAATCGTTGCGTTTTAATATTTTTTCGGCCGCATCCGCCATATTGAATACCGCATTTTTAAAGACTGTTTTTCCATCTTGAAATACAAAATGTGAGTTTTCCTTAAGAGATTCTTCTGTGATTGCATTAGAGGACCCACCATGGGTTGCTCGTAAAAATTCGCGACCAGAACCATCACTTCTAAGGTATTCATCTTTAACTCCAAACCCTTCATGGTTGGGTTCAAAAAGAACAGCCCCGGCACCATCTCCAAAAATGATACATGTTGCTCTGTCTTCATAATTAATCATTGAAGAGTTTTTATCTGCGCCGATTAATAATACTTTTTTATAAATTCCAGATTCTATATAGCGTGCGACTACAGACATCCCGAACAAAAAACTGGAGCATGCGGCATCTAAGTCAAAAGCAAATGCATTTGTAGCTCCAATTTCTGAAGCTGTAAAAGCAGAGGTTGAGGACGCTTTCATGTCTGGAGTTGCAGTTGCAACCACAACAAGGTCTATAGTGGTAGGGTCTAAATTGTTTTTTTGAATAAGATCTTTAGCCGCTTGTATGGCCAAAAAAGAGGTTCCTTTGTTGTCCCCTTTAAGAATCCGGCGTTCTTTAATACCAGTTCTTGAAGTGATCCACTCATCATTAGTATCAACCATCGTTTCAAGGATCTTGTTGGTTAATATGAAGTCTGGCACATAGCCACCTACAGCGGTAATTGCTGCTGAGATATTGCTCATAAATTAAATTTTAACTTGGTGGTATTCAACGGAATTGCATCAAAAACAACCAAAATCGGTTCAAAAATACTCTTTTTTGGTTATAAATGACCAAAAAATTCATTTTTTTGCGTTTTTACAAAAATTCTTGATCAAACAAAAAAAACGCTCAAAAAGAGCGTTTTTTTTAAAATATTTTGTAACCGTTTATTTACTAGGCAGCGTTTTCTTCAGCTGCTGTCGTATCAACTAAGACCTGACCTCTATAGTATAATTTCCCTTCATGCCAATGCGCTCTGTGGTATAAGTGCGCTTCGCCGGTTGTTGGGCAAGTTGCTATTTGAGGCGTTGTAGCCTTATAATGGGTACGTCTTTTATCTCTTCTTGTTCTGGAGATTTTTCTTTTAGGATGTGCCATTTTCTATATTATTTATCCGTTAGTAATTTTTTTAATGTATCCCAACGAGGATCAATAGCTTCGTCTGAGATTTTATTTTCTAAGCTTTTTGGGCTTAATGTCTCGAGTTTTTCGAGAATATCTGAGTTTAAAGTTCCATCTTCTACTCCCGGATGAATCCGTTTTTGAGGAAAGG
>TARA_B110000967_G_scaffold130925_1_pt1 | contig 20623 bp, 18 predicted proteins | sample TARA_B110000967 | Tara Oceans TARA_B110000967 (sample SAMEA4397903) | marine metagenome | biome: Polar Biome; feature: [DCM] deep chlorophyll maximum layer (ENVO:01000326); material: water (ENVO:00002006), including particulate matter (ENVO:01000060) such as... | depth 35 m
ATTCGAACTGTTCCAGTCATCCCAAGATGAAGCAATATTTGAGAGCCATCAACATGAAATAGAATGTATTTTGCCCTTCGGCTTATTTGATCAACGGTTACGCCTCTAAGGTTTTTAAATGCTTTTAGATCTACTGGCCATCTTAGATTTGGGTTGTGAATTTCTACAGATTCAAGAATTTGATTCTGAAATGTCTGTATTGCTCGAACTGAGGTTTCTACCTCAGGTAATTCTGGCATTAGCCGAGTAAGTTATTTATTTCTATAAGGTTTTCTGGGCTTAATGTTCCGGCCGCAAGATGTAATTTAAGGGTTGTGATCAAGTAGTCATATTTCGCATTGGCTAGATTTCTATCTGCACTGTAAAGATTTTTTTCAGCTTGTAGTAAGTCAACAATATTCCTTGTTCCAACTTCGTAGCCAACTCGAGTGGCTTCTAGTGCACTTGATGCGGATATGACAGCTTGTTTTTGAGCTCTTATATTTGCAACCAATGTCATCACATTGGAGTACTGACTTCTAACATCTTGGATGACACCTCGCTCAGCAAATAAAGCATCCTCTGCAGATTTATTTGATTCAGCATAGGCTTGCTTAGTTCTTGAGATCACTGCTCCGCCTTGAAAGATGGGCATAGAAAGTTGCAAGCTATATGTATCTCTTTGAGTTTCATCTGGGACAGTAATATTGAAAGCCCCGCCAGTATTCAGACCATCATAGGCATATTGGTTAGTCTCTGATTCAGATTGAGTGCCGACAATATCCACTTTAGGCAAATGGTTTGATGCAACACTGCGTGCATTATTTTTAGAAGCATATTTTCTTAGGTTAGCTGCTTTTAATCTAAAGTTATTCTCTACAGCTTTTCTTGCCCATTCTTCTTTAGAGGCTGGAATTGGATTCGAGACGCTCAGATCATTTACTAGGCCATCTAGCGATAAGACCTCTCTTCCAATCAAGGCATTTAAAGCTTCTTGAGCCGTATAAACACTACCCTCAATTCTGATCCGCGAGGCCATGCTAAGGTCAAATGCCAGCCGAGCTTCTTGGACCTCGGTGATGGCTGAAAGACCCACTTCGTATCTTTGACTGGTTTGATCTAATTGTTTTTGGATTGCCTTTTCTTCCGATCTAGCAGCATTGAGATTATCAATAGCCCTCAATACATTGAAGTAGAGCTCAGCAGTCCTAACAATTAATGCTTGCTGAGAGTATGCAAAATCTGCTTCAGCAGCATCAGTTAAAAATTTTGATTGTCGATATTTAAACCAACTATCTAGACGCAATAGAGGCTGCGTCAGCCTAGCTGAGGCGTTGAAGTTATTATATTCGTTCTGAAGATTGCCGCCCTGGTAGTATTCATTCCAGTTAGTTTGAGCATTTATACTGACGCTCGGCAGGAGACCAGCGCGACCTTGAACCTTAATCTCTTTTCCTGATAGGTACGAAAATTCAGCCGATCTATACTGAGGATCATTTTCCAATGCATCATTATAAATATCTAGCAGGCTATCTGCGGTTGCAGCAGTGCTAAAGAGCGCAAGAAGTGCAATAAAATATTTTGATTTCATAATATATCTGAATGTTTACAGTGCTAACATTAAACCTCTTTTAGGCTCACAATGTCAATTCTTATATTTTAATGCATTGCCAAAAAATCTCCTAAATTAATGCATTTGTTTCAATGTACTTAGAGTAGAATATTACCTAAAAGTTCACCAAGATTTAGCTAGATATTTACAGGACATTTTAATTGGCAAAAGATTACGACTCACAATCGATAGAAGTTCTATCTGGCCTTGATCCGGTTCGAAAAAGACCGGGCATGTACACAGACACAACATCCCCCAATCATCTAATTCAGGAGGTTGTAGATAATTCTATCGATGAAGCATTGGCGGGTCATTGCTCAACAATTAAAGTTATTTTAACCAAGGATGGTGGTATCTCTGTCGGCGATGATGGGCGCGGCATGCCTATTGATATCCATCCAGAGCACAAAGTCTCTGGTGTTGAGCTGATCATGTGTAAGCTTCATGCGGGGGCTAAATTCTCAGGCGAAGACTATAATTTTTCAGGGGGGCTTCATGGAGTTGGAGTATCAGTGGTCAATGCTCTTTCGCAAAAATTATTAGTCGAAATTAAGCGTGGCGGCAAGCAGTTTGAAATGACTTTTGAGGGTGGAGAAAAGAAATCTGAGCTCCGGGAAGTTGGAGAAGTAGGCGCCAGAAATTCCGGAACAACTATTTATTTTCAGCCTGACCCTCAGTATTTTGAGACACTAAAAATTCGAACAGACTCCCTCAAACATCTTCTTAAGGCTAAGGCAGTTTTATGCCCAGGCTTAAGCATTCAATACACGGATGAGAAAAAAGATGAAAAAATTTCTTGGAATTATGAGAATGGTTTAATTTCATACTTATCCGAGGCCTCTGAAGGCATTGATTTATTGTTAGAGGAGTCAATTTCTTGTAGTAAGTTAGGGAAAGATAATACGCTGGATTTTGTTCTTAACTGGTCAACAAATCCTATTAAAAATTTAATGGGTGAATCATATGTGAACTTAATTCCAACGGCTCAGGGTGGCTCCCATTTAAATGGTTTTAAAGCAGGGTTACTTGATGCAGTGAAGGAGTTTTGTGAATTTAGAAATTTAATACCCAAGGGGCTAAAAATTACGGCTGATGATGTGATACAACATAGCACTTTTGTGGTTTCTTCAAAACTGACCAATCCACAGTTTGCAGGACAAACTAAAGAGAGATTGGACTCTAAGGATCACCAGGGCTTTGTTAACTCAACAACCAAAGATGTTCTAAGTATCTGGTTTAATCAGCACACGGAAGAAGGAGAAAAATTAGCAGAACTTGCCATTGCTTCTGCGCAAGCCAGAACCAAAGAAACCAAAGTAGTTGATAGAAAGAAGACCTTTCAAGGCCCTGCATTACCAGGCAAGCTATCAGACTGCAACAGCACAAATCTTGAGGAGACAGAGTTATTTTTTGTTGAAGGGGATTCTGCAGGAGGCTCTGCTAAGCAATCTAGAGAAAGAAAGTTTCAAGCCATCATGCCTTTGCGAGGCAAAATACTAAATACATGGGATCTTGAAAGTAGCGAGATCATTAAATCCATAGAAATTAAAGATATCTCCACAGCTATAGGTGTTAATCCAGGTAACCCTGATATTTCATCGCTTAGATATGGCAAGGTCTGCATCCTAGCTGATGCTGATTCTGATGGTTTGCATATTGCTACCTTGTTATGCGCATTATTTTTAAGACATTACAAACCATTAGTTCTTGCCGGTCATATTTATGTAGCCATGCCTCCATTATTTAGAATTGACTGTGCCAAGGAGGTTTTCTATGCCCTTGATGAGGACGAGAAAGAGTCCATAGTTAAAACTTTACAATCTAAGCCTGGTAAACCAAAAATAGATATCCAGAGGTTTAAGGGTTTAGGGGAAATGAACCCCTCTCAGTTAAGAGAAACTGTCATGGACCCTAAGACAAGAAGGCTGGTGCAGCTCACAGTCAGCCCATCTGATAATGTAAATAGCATGATGGATCTTCTGCTTTCCAAGAAGAATGCAGGCGCTCGAAAAGAATGGTTGGAAAAAAGAGGAAAAATTGCCAAAGTTTAATTATGGAAACTAATCAAAATATCAGTTCAATTAGCCTCAAGGAGTATGCCGAAGAGTCATATTTAAATTATGCAATGTACGTCATATTAGACAGGGCATTGCCTCACGTTGGAGACGGCATGAAGCCGGTGCAAAGACGAATCTTATATGCGATGAGTGAGCTGGGTTTAAATGCTGGCTCTAAATATAAAAAATCAGCTAGAACAGTTGGAGATGTTATTGGTAAATTTCATCCTCATGGTGATAGTGCTGCATATGAAGCGATGGTGCTCATGGCTCAAAACTTTTCTTTTAGATACCCCTTAGTAGATGGGCAGGGGAATTGGGGCACCCAAGATGACCCCAAGTCTTTTGCTGCGATGCGATATACCGAATCAAAATTAACAGGATTTGCAGACTTACTTTTATCAGAGCTCAAATTAGGTACCGTTGACTGGCAGCCAAATTTTGATGGCTCATTATTAGAGCCAACAATCTTGCCAGCAAAAATTCCAAGCATTCTATTGAATGGTACAACTGGAATTGCTGTGGGCATGGCCACTGATATACCCTCTCATAATATGCAAGAAGTGTTAGATGCTTGTATACATGTTTTAGATAACCCTAAAGCATCAACTAAAGAGTTGATGCAGTTCATCAAAGGCCCAGATTTTAGCAATAACGCACCACTAATTGCTTCCAAAGAAGAGTTATTGGAAATGTATGAGACTGGACGAGGCGGTTTTAAAATTCGTGCTCAATGGATCACTGAGGGTAGTGATATTGTAGTTAATGCCTTACCTCATCAAGCATCGGGTTCAAAGGTTCTGGAACAAATAGCCGATCAAATGCAGAAGAAGAAAATACCTATGGTGGTTGATCTCAGGGATGAGGGAGATCATAAAGAGCCAGTGAGATTAGTGATTACTTTGAAATCGAATAGAGTAGATGCTGCAGAGGTCATGAATCATTTGTATGCAACCACAGATCTTCAAAAAAATTATAGAGCAAACATCAACCTGATAAGCCTCAAAGGTTCACCACGTGTTTTTGCATTGAATGATCTTATTTCTGAGTGGCTTTCTTTCAGGCAGCACACAGTAATGAGAAAGCTTGTGCATCGACTTGATCAGGTAGATGATCGAATCCATATTCTAGAAGGACTTTTGATTGTATACCTTGATCTGGACAAGGTAATTCATATTATTAGGAATAGTGATGAGCCCAAAAAAGAGCTAATGAAGGCATTCAAAATTTCAGAAATTCAAACAAATGCAATTTTAGAAATTAGGCTTAGACAACTTGCCAAGCTTGAACAAATTAAACTCGAAGAAGAGAAAGGTCACTTAGAATTAGAGCGCTCAGAGCTAGAAAAAGTTATTAAATCAAAAGCTAGACTTAAAACCTATATTAAAAATGAGCTGCTAGAGATTAAAGAGAATTTTGGAGATCCTAGAAATTCTCCTATTGAGTCTACATCTATAGCAAAAGCATTTTCAGAAGAGGAGATGGTTACGGCTGAGCCTGTGACAGTTGTGTTGTCGAAAGGTGGCTGGATCAGGTCTGCTAAAGGCCATGATATTGATCCAACAGTATTAACGTTTAGGGGGGATGATAGCTTGCAGCATTTTGCAAAAGGTAAAAATAATCAATCTGCTGTTTTCTTTGATTCTGGAGGCAAGGCTTTTGCTCTTGCTGCGCATTCTTTGCCCTCTGCACGAGGCTTGGGAGAGCCATTAACTGGAAGGGTGGCCTCTGAGTCTGGGGTAACTTTTATGGGAGCAGCCATTGGCACAGACTCATCAAAAATCTTGATTGCAAACTCTGCAGGCTACGGTTTTGTTAGCGAGCTATCGAATGCCATCTCAAATCAAAAGAAAGGCAAAGCTTTCATGAGGTTGCCAGAGAAGGCGGAATTACTGCCCCCGGTGCCCCTACAAGATTCTCATAGACACATTGTTGCGATCTCATCGATAGGGCGCATGTTAATTTTTGATGTTTCTGAGCTACCAGTCCTTCCAAAAGGTAAGGGCAATAAGATTATCAATATCCCGAAACCTAAACTGCTAGCCGGCGAAGAATCAATGAGCTTTATCTGCTTGCTATCAGATTCTAGTACCTTGCAGATTCATAGCGGCAAAAGGTTTATGTCTTTAAAATTGAAAGATTTAGAAAATTATCTTTCTACTAGAGCAAAAAGAGGAATGATGTTACCTCAGGGATACAGAAAAGTGGATCAGGTGATTGAGATCACTGCTGATGCTGAAGTTTTTCCTGAATAGCAGACCTCAAAATCTTGAGACCTTGCTGAATCACCTTATCTTCAATAATCAGACTAGGCGCAATACGAATCGTATTATTGTTAGCTTTTAAAATCATCAAACCTTTGGCATAACAAGCGCTCATCATGGTGTCTAAGTTAAAGTTTTCTTGAACATTTAATGTGCACCCTATCCATAAACCAGAGCTTCTAATTTCCTCAAAGCATTTAAATTCTTTGTTAATTTTTTTAAGCCCTTCAACAAAGATTTTCTCTTTCTTCTTCACACCATTCAGCAAAGCTTTCTTTGAGAGAAGTGTCATCACTTTTTCGGCAACAGCGCATGCCAATGGATTTCCTCCAAAAGTCGACCCGTGAGATCCAAGTTGCATGCATTCAGCAATTTTAGTTGAGGTTAAGATTGCTCCTATGGGGATGCCTCCCCCAATTCCTTTAGCACAACACATAATGTCAGGCTTGATTCCAAATTGCTCATAAGCAAACAAAGTACCTGTTCTACCGGCACCAGATTGGACTTCGTCAACAATAATAAGAACTTTGTGCGCCTTACAGAGTTTTTTAATTTTTTGAATAAAGTCTCTTTTTGCTTTAATTATGCCCGCCTCTCCTTGCACAAGTTCAATCACAACTGCAGCTGTATTTTTATTGATTGCCTTCTCAAGATTTTTTGTTTCATTGAAGGGATGATGAGTAATCCCTCCAGGCATAGGTCCAAAACCCTCGATAAATCGATCAGACCCATTGAGTGCTATTGCCATCATTGTTCTCCCATGAAAGGCATCAGAAAATGCAACAATGCCATTCTTTTTTTTGCTGATATTGACATAAGCATGTTTACGAGCTGTTTTAATAGCCCCTTCGATTGCTTCTGCACCAGAATTTGAGAAAAATACTTTCTCAGCAAAAGTTGTTTTGCATAAAATTTTAGCTAATTGCAGCGCTGGCTCATTGGTGAGTAAGTTAGACAAATGCCAGATTTTTTTTGATTGTTCGAGCAAGGCCTTATTGAGCTCAGGATGGCAGTGACCAAGGCTAGAAACAGCAATTCCTGAAGCAAAATCTATATATTTTTTCTTTTGCTTATCCCAGACAAAAGATCCTTTAGCTTTAAAGGGAATAAATTCAGCGGGCTTGTATACCGGCATCATATATCGGTTAAAATCTTTGCGAGCTACCATAAATACCATTGTAATATGATTCAGATTCAAGAAACTAGCGAAAACAACTTTTTAGTAGAAGTGACGCCCAATAGCTCACTAGAAGGAAAGGCCAGACTCATTTTTCTCAGCAGCTTAACTTTTGTATGTTTAGTTATAGGAATCTTTTTTTTCTTTATGGGGGCGACTTTAATTCTGCCATTTGCCGGTCTAGAGGTCGTCGTAGTTTTGTCCTGCTTTTACTTGAGCTTTCGCTGGAGCCAGCAAAGAGAGTTAATCTTTATTACCAATGAAAGAATTAAACTAGAAAGAGGGCGACTCATAAAAGAGTTTACATGGGAGGAGTTCAGAAGCTTCACTACTTTAAATGTGGAGGTAGATACTCGTGACGGTCGACATTTCTCCTTTCAATCTAAAGGCAGGCAAGTCCCTTTCGGATCTTTTTTAAATGAAGATGATAAGTTAGAGCTTCAACAAGAATTAAAAAATATTATTGGCAAGCTTAATGCCTTAGGCCCAGGGCTGTAATTTCTTCTTAACCATCTGCATTCTTCCAGGCTTATAGACCATTGTTATTCTAGGGCCTATTTCTCCTTCTATCAATGGTCGAAAGTAAGCCTTAGCTTTGCTTGTTAGGCTGAAACCATCTTTGCTAATAAAGCTTGAGGGTAGTTTTTTTTCAACGTTGGCAATTTTCTTTAAAGGGGCAGGGATAACTTTCCATTTGTAAGGCCTATCATTTATTCTTTTGATGATTGGCATGACGCCATTCATCCCCTCAGCTGCATATTGAACCGCTCTTTTCCCAACCTCATAGGCATGTTTTCTATCGACCCCTGATGAAAGATGACTGGCGCTTCGTTGGAGATAATCAGCAACGGCCCAGTGATTTTTGAGCTTTAATTTTTGTTCAATGAGCTCCGCTAACCTAGGAGCAACGCCGCCAAGTTGACTATGACCAAATGCATCTTTGGAGCTTGATTCTGCTAAGAATTTACCTCGAGAGTTTTTAATGCCCTCTGATGCAACGATCACACAAAAACCATGATCAGCGACTGTTTGCTTGACCTTCAAAAGAAATTTTGACTGATTAAAAGTTACCTCAGGCAGTAAAATAATGTGCGGGGCGCCAGGATGACTCTCTTGAGCCAAAATACTGGAGCCTGCAATCCATCCAGCATGTCTCCCCATTACCTCAAGAACGAAGACTTTGGTTGAAGTTTCACACATAGACTCAACATCTAACGCAGCCTCAATGGTCGAGGTAACCACATATTTTGCTACAGATCCAAACCCCGGGCAGCAGTCTGTAACTGCCAAATCATTATCAACAGTTTTTGGGATTGCAATGCACTGCAAGGGATAACCCAGTGTCTTGCTAATTTGAGAAATTTTAAGCGCAGTATCTGCAGAATCATTTCCACCATTATAAAAAAAATATCCAATATCATGAGCCTTAAAAACTTCAATGAGTCGTTGATATTCTTTGAGGCTTTCATCAATACCTTTAAGCTTATATCTGCAAGAACCAAACACTCCGCCTGGACGAAACTGCAAATCTTCTATAAATTTTTTTGATTCCTTGGAGGTATCAATTAACTCCTCCCTCAGAGCACCCAGTATTCCATTCTTGCCGGCAAATACTTTTCCAATTTGTGGATATTTTTTTGCCTCCAGGATTACAGCGCTTGCCGAGGCATTAATTACAGAGGTTACTCCTCCAGACTGAGCATAAAAAGCATTTTTTTTCATTGGTTTATAAATCAATTAATTTGGTCTATGGTAACAAATGTTAGCTAAAAATATTTAAATATGAAAATTCATATCCTCGGGATTTGCGGAACCTTCATGGGTGGGTTGGCACAAATATTGGTAGAGAAAGGGCATCAGGTTTCTGGTGCAGATCGACAATTCTATCCCCCTATGTCTAATCAACTAAAAGGTCTTGGTGTTGATATGATTCAGGGTTACGATCCGATCAACCTCCCAGCAGCAGATTTATTTGTTATTGGGAATGCCTTGAGTCGAGGTAATCCGAGTGTTGAGCATATTTTAAGCCATAAACTACCCTATACCTCAGGCCCTAAAATGCTTGGTGAGCTTATAGAAGGCAGACAAGTTATTGCAGTTGCCGGCACTCATGGCAAAACATCTACCTCATTCATGCTGTGTGAGATTTTTCAATATCAAGCGATAGATATTGGCTATTTGGTTGGGGGCGTCAGCCAATCTATTCAATCATCCGCTCAATTGGGGAGCGCAGATATCTTTGTAATAGAAGCAGATGAGTATGACTCAGCATTTTTTGATAAGCGCTCAAAGTTTATTCACTATCATCCTGATACTTTGATTATCAATAATATTGAATTTGATCACGCAGACATCTTTTCTAATCTTTTGGATATTTTGAAGCAATTTCATCACGTCATTCGAACCATCCCAGCGGACGGCAATATCTTAATTCACTCTGAAGGCGATAATATGGCCTCATTAATGGATATGAGTTCCTGGTCTCATGTTCATAAAATTGGCACTCAAGAAACTATAGCAATAGATGTGAAAAAAAATATTTTTAGCTTTGGCGAGGAAATATTTGACCTTAATGCCTTGCCCTTCAATGGCATGCATAATTATCATAATGCTTTAATGGCAATGTATGCTGCTTCTTTACATGGCGTGGCTCCCCGAGATTCATTTAAGGCGCTAGAGAGTTTTACGGGGGTTAAGCGAAGGTTTGAAACAATTTATCAAGACCAAGATTTTATTGTTATCGATGATTTTGCACACCATCCCACTGCAATCTCCAGTACCACAGCCACGGCGAAAGGTTTATTTGATCAGAAAATCCTGGGAATCATTGAGCTAGGTTCCAATACTATGTCAGGGGGATTTCATGGCACAGAACTCTACAAAAGTGCTGAGTCTTTAGATAAAACTTTATGGCTCAATCTCTCCGGCACCTCCAATGACCCACATGAATTAACCTCTTTAGACATGTTGCTTAAAGAGTTAAAAAATCACCTTGATGAGTTTGGTGTTATTCTGATCATGAGCAATAAAGACAGTAAAAAAATATCGGACCCATTAATTGAACTCATCAAAGCTAAATAAATTTCCTGTTTTTCCAATAGGTATAGTAGTTCTCCCAGGAACCATTCAATCCCTGCAGATCTTTGAACCAAGGTACCTTGCAATGGTAAAAAAGTGCATGAGCACAGATTCTGGTTTCGTCATCACCCTTAGCAAAAATAATGACAACGGAGATAGCTTTTTATCTCAAGGTACTTACGTTGAAATCATTGATTTTAATCAGTTACCAAATGGATTGCTGGGAATAACAGTGAAAGGCTCCCAAAAAGTTTCTATTAAATCAGTTGAGCAGGACGAGTCAGGCTTGCATTATGGTGCGATAGCACCAATCACACCACCTGTCATTGACGACCAAGCAGTTCTAGCTCAATTCCCAGATCTAATTAATGTGCTCACTCAGCTCAAAGAGCATCCATCCATCAAATCTTTGCCATTAGATATAGATTTATTATCTGCGGAATCAGTTAGCTATCACTTGGCTGGCCTCATTCCACTGTCTGCCGAGCAGAAACAAAATGTGCTTGAAGCTTTCGATGCAACTCAGCGAATGAATATTCTTGCGAAGCTGGTTAGTAAAATTTCAGAAAACTCTACTTAAATTTTAAGGAGTTGCTTGCCTTTATTGGCACCAGTAAAGAGCCTATTTAGAGTTTGCGGACAGTTTTCAATCCCCTCTTGAATATCTTCTCTATGTTGCAGCTTGCCCTCCATGATCCAGGATGCTATGTCCTCTAAAGCTTTCTGTGATCGAGGAAGATAATCAAGCACTAGAAACCCTTGCATGGTTGCTCTTTTGATAATGAGTGAGAAGAGGTTTCTTGGTCCGTCTGGCAAGGTCGTTGCATCATAGCCTGAGGAAATTCCGCCGCATAAAAGAACCCTAGCATTGATATTGATATGGAATAATACCGTCTCCAAAATATCACCACCGACGTTATCAAAATATATATCAATTCCATTTTTTGCTATTTTAGGCAATTCTTCATGGACATTAGAATTTTTATAATCGATTACATCATCAGCCCCAGCTTCTTTGAGCCAGTCACATTTTTCTTTGCCCCCAGCTATTGCAATGACATGACAGCCTTTGAGCTTGGCAATCTGTACAACAACTGATCCGGTAGCTCCGGCAGCCCCAGAAACCAAGACTGTTTCTCCTGGCTGAGGATTTCCAAGTTCAAGTAGACCATAGTAAGCCGTGATTCCTGTAGTGCCCATCACATTGAGCATTGTAGGTATTGGAAGAAGCTCAGGAATCACTCTAAACCTATCATCGTCTTCTGCTTTCGTAATGCAGTGACTCTGCCAGCCTACGAATCCAAATACTAAATCGCCAACATTGTATGCTACATTCTTTGATTCAATCACTCGACCCATTCCACCGGAACGAACCACTTCCCCTATTTGAACAGGAGGAAGGTAGCCTGGCACATCATTGAGCCATCCCCTTTGCGTTGGATCAAAAGAGAGATACATATTTTCAAGAAGAATTTCACCTTCATTTATTGCTGGAAGAGTTTCAGTGATCAACTCAAAATCTGAATCCTTTACGAGACCCTGAGGCCTTTCTTTTAAAACCCATTTTCTATTCTCAATTCCCATCATCACTCCCAACCATCTATTTGATTAAATTATTTTTCTCTATTTCCAGTCACTGAAAATATATCTTACTTGATTAGATATCAGAATTTCTTTTGAGCAGAGGTTTTTTTGCTTTTATTCTGATCCAGTTCAAAGCTTTCAATACCGATGGCATGGAAACGATTTTCTGCTCCAATTGAAATTTTCCTGGATAATCGATTAGCAAAAGACCAGTTATTATTGTTATCAAGCCTTGGCCAGGCAGCACGATCATCAGCAAGCCACCTGCAATAAGACAGACCCCAAGAAGGTTTTTCCCAATTAATAGTATTAACCTCAGGAAAGGAGCCCTTGCTTTTAATCCACCAGGCATTCTTTTTGTTGTTAAAAAATAATCGTCTGATATCTGCGCTACGAACCAACTTACCCCCAGCAGACTCAAGATAAAGATAAAGATTGAAGAAATTCCTAATCCAATCAAGATAGAGGGGTGAGCTGCAAACCATGAAAAAAGAGCATTTATAAGGTCCATATTTATATCTTAATCAAAAGATTCACTGAAAGAACATATAAAGTAGAAATTATTAATAGATTTATTAACGTAAGTTAGATATTCTGAAACTTAAGCTTGAACCTACAATCAATATATATTTTAACAATCCCAAAAGACACCAGAAGGTGAATTATTTTTATGAAAAATTCTGATTTAAAACTCATTTGTCTTGATGCGCTGGATGACATGAAGGCAAAAGATGTATTGGCCCTTGATATTCGTGGCATCTCAGGTTTTGCTGACTGGTTCATCATTGCAACCGCCTCCTCTTCAAGAAATGCTAAAGCTGTTTCCAACAAGATTATTGAGACAGTAAAGAGCAATCAATTGCATGTAATTGGCGTTGAAGGGCAGGAAGACTCGGAGTGGGTTTTGATAGACTGCGGTGATGTAGTGGTAAATGTTATGCAGCAAGATACTAGAGAGTTTTATGATCTAGAAAGCTTATGGGGTGAAACAACACTGATTTCAGCTTAATGAAATGTAAGATTGTTAGCATTTCTCACAAGCCTGCCGATTGGGAAAAAAAAGCATTAGATTTTTATCTCAAACAGATCCCCAGCAACCTTAAGCTATCTTTTGTGGAGGTTAGGCCGCCAGCTTCTAAGGCAGCCTCTCGAGAGTTAACCCTTCAAAATGAGTCCCTGGAAATCATCAAGCATATAGATTCTGATTCCTATGTCATCTTATGGGACAGGAAGGGCGATCCAATTTCCAGCAAGGCTTTAGCTACATTATTTCAAGAAAAACTAGATCTCGCTTGCAATATCACCATGATTATCGGAGGTTCTTACGGAGTTGCACTCAGCCTTCTCAAAAAATCAGATTTAATTTTATCAGCGTCACATCTCACGTTTCCTCATAGGCTATTTAAAATTTTGTTGATGGAGCAAATTTTTAGAGCAAGTGCAATCAATCGCAACCACCCTTATCATAAGTAATGATTTTTGAAGAGCGACAAGTTGAAAAGAATAATTTTTCATCTAGAGCCATATTTATTTTCGTGCTTTTTAGCTTTAGCTTCTTGGTCGTACTGCTTCAAGTTTTTTTATTACAGGTATCAAGTTACTCCGCTTATGAGCTTGCAGCTCTGAATAATAAAAAGTACTCAGTTCCCATCCAACCTCTCAGAGGAGAGATTTTTGATAGAAATGGGCATGTAATTGTTAGAAATATAAAAACTTTTGATTTAATTACCAAGCCTAATTCCATTGATGATGTAGAGAGTTTTCTGCAACTTATTAAGCCTGTAATTGATCTTACAGAATTAGAGGTAAATCAATACCTTGAAAACTTTAAAGAGAAGGCTTTTGTGAATAAAGAGCTAGTTTTGAAAAAGAATTTATCAACCGAAGAGATTGCGCGATTTAGCGTACGTAGATTTACGCTTAAGCATGCCTTCATAGGCGAGCGATACAGAAGAATGAGCGACTACCCTGAAATTTTTTCACATGTTTTGGGCTATACATCCAGAGCAGAGGATCAATATGATTCATTATCTGCTATCCCTCGAAGTAACTGGAGAGATGCTGAATTAGTTTATGCGAATGGCTTGATTGAGGGGATCACAGGTCTTGAACAAACATACAATAAAATGCTTTCAGGCACTTATGGCAAAAGATTGTATGAGATTAATGCTCGAGGCCGGTTAGGCAAAACTTTGGAAGAGGAGCCTTCAGTCCCAGGGGAGGACATTCATACTCATTTAGATATTTCAGCACAGATGAGCGCAGCAAAGGCCCTTGGTTCAAGAAAAGGTGGGGTTGTAGCTATTGATATTGAGTCGGGAGGCATCAATGTATTATTTAGCGCTCCTAGCTATTCAATTAACAAGCTTGCAAATGGAATGACGGTAGTGGATTTCCAAGAGCTCATAACAAACCCCAGCAAACCATTTTTTAATAGAGCTTTGCAAGGGCGGTATCCGCCTGCGTCGACAATTAAACCAGCGATAGCAATGTTTGGTTTGACTAATAAATTAGTTGGATGGGAAGAAGAAATTGATGATCCGGGATTTTTTACACTTCCTGAGAATGGTCGAATTTATCGTGGCTGGAAGAAAGGCGGGCATAAAAATGTAAATTTAAAAAAAGCGCTTCTGGTTAGTTCTAATACCTATTTTTTTAAATTAGCCTATCAATCTGACATGCAAGAGTTAGCTTCTTACCTCGCATCTTTTGGTTTTGGCACGCAAGTGTGCGGTGATTGTTTTAATGAAGATGGGGCTTTCCTGCCTACGCCTGATTGGAAATATAATAATCTAAACACCTCTTGGTTTACCGGCGACACAGTTAATATTGGGGTTGGTCAGGGGTACTTGGTTGCAACTCCAATGCAGCTAGCAAATTACGCCTCAATTCTCGCTAACAAAGGCAGAGCACTCACCCCCTCCATTGCTCAGTCAGTGAGGTCGGATGCTGTCATGCAAAATAATTATCAGGTTTCACTTGGTAAGAAGGATTGGATTAATCTGCACGATGCTCTCACAGGTGTGATTGAGAGTGATCTTGGAACAGCTAGGAGTATCAGAGATCTAAAAAATTTTAAAGTTGCAGGAAAGTCTGGCACAGCCGAATTAGTGAGCCTTGATAGCAAGGAAGCTTATCAAGATGTAAGGGGTACGGAACTCTTACGAGATCACTCCATCATCATTGCCTTTGGACCAATGCCTAACCCTAAATATGCTGTATCAGTGGTGATTGAGAATGGTGAAAGTGGCGGGGCGGTTGCAGGACCGGTTGCTATAGAAGTTTTAAAGAGTTTGCTAAATGAACAATAAGCTTACAAAAATATATTTTGACCCGTATTTATTTTTTAGCATTTGCTTGCTTTCAATATTGGGTTTATTTTTTTTATATTCAGCATCCAATGCTGACCTATCTATCATTCTCAAGCAATCAGCGTATGTCTTATTAGGTTTTCTCATCATGATTGCAGCCAGCCAACCAGATCCTGATCTATTTCGCAGGACATCTTTTATTTTTCTTGTTTTTGCTGTTTTGCTTCTTGGGATAACTTTTTTATTTGGCCCGGAAATTAATGGCGCTCAAAGATGGGTGAGGATTGGGCCTGCATCATTTCAATCATCCGAGCTTTTAAAACTGGCCTTACCTCTTTATTTAGCTCACTTCCTTTGTGATAAAAAACTACCTATTCAGATGAGAGAGGTGAGCATTACTTTGAGCATTATTTTTTTAGCATTTTTTTTAGTAGCGCGACAACCAGACTTAGGAACGGGGTTGATTGTGGCTCTCTCAGGAATATTTGTACTATTTTTATCTGGTTTAAGCTGGTCTTTTATTGGGGGTGCATTTGTCCTGCTGATCATTAGCTCTCCACTCATATGGAATGTTTTATTGGAGCCATTCCAAAGGCAAAGAATTGCCACTCTCTTTAATCCAGAATCTGATCCATTGGGCGCTGGCTGGAATATTATTCAATCAAAAATTGCTATAGGTTCAGGCGGTATTTTTGGTAAGGGCTTCGGGCAAGGCTCGCAGACTCAGCTTAACTTTTTACCTGAAACAAAAACAGATTTTATTTTTTCTGTTATTGGAGAGGAGTTTGGTTTTATTGGCGTCTTCCTATTGCTAAGTATTTATTTTTTTCTCTTAATGAGATGTCTCTATTTAGCTTTGACCGCCAGAGATAGGTTCTGCAGATTAGTGATCGGCGGCCTATCACTAACTTTTGCTGCAAATTTAATCATTAATTTATGTATGGTTGTGGGTTTGCTCCCGGTAGTTGGCATGCCTCTGCCTTTTATTAGCAAAGGGGGCTCTTCATTGATGTCATTATTTTTTGCTTTTGGCATAATTACATCTATGGCAACACATAAAAAGTTCTTACCACAATGAAACTCATGCTATCTATCTGCATCTTTTTTGCTAGTTTCAGCTTTGCTGATTACTCAAAGCATCCAGAAGCAGAGGATGTAATTAATTTACTGGTAACCCAACATGGGTTTGAAAGAAATTATGTGATTAAAGTCCTTCAGTCTGCTGAAAGGCAAGACAAAATTCTTGAATCTATGTCATCACCAGCTGAATTTACTTGGACATGGGACAGGTACAGAAAACTCTTTCTAGAAGAAAAAAGAATTACCAATGGCAAAGCTTTTATAGCTGAAAATACAGACCTATTTATGAGGGTAGAAGATGAGTTTGGCGTGCCCAAAGAAATTATTACCTCTATCCTTGGCGTGGAAACAAGGTATGGAAAAATTATGGGCAGTTACAGAGTATTGGACAGCCTGGCAACCTTAGGTTTTGACTTTCCCAGGCGCTCAAAGTTTTTTAAAAGCGAGCTGGTTCAATTTTTTCAGCTCACTCAAGAAAATAATTTAGATATTTTTTCTATCCAGGGTTCATACGCTGGGGCTATGGGGTATGGCCAATTTATCTCTTCAAGCTATAGAGCATATGCCATAGATTATGATGGAGATGGGAATGCTGATCTATTTAACTCAGCGCCTGATGCAATTGCTAGTGTGGCAAATTATTTAAAAGTGCATGGTTGGAAAAGAGATGGAAACGTCGTTGAAGAAGTTCAGCTCAATAATGTTAGCAAGCCATATAGCATGGATCATCAATCAACAAAGTTCATGCCATTAATGTTTACTGAAAGCGAAGATAGAGAATACAAAGTGCAAGAGGGTGATTCTCTGTTAGAGATAGCCCAAAAAAATAATATGAGTCTTCGTGAGTTACTGTCTTTGAATGATCTGCGCGATCCAGATCATATCAAGACCAGTCAAACTCTTTTATTGACCAAGAAAAAAGATACTTATTATCTTGGCGACGATAATTTTATTGCAATTACAAAATATAATCGCAGTCATTTTTATGCCAAAGCCGTGTATGATTTATCCTTAGAATTCTAAGCTTTATATTATGAAAAAATTAACCTGTTTCTTGTTCCTTCTTCCGCTTTGCATTGATTTAGCATCTCAGTCTATGGTCCCCAAGGCGCCTAAACTAGATTTAAGCAGCTATATTCTTCTTGAAGCCAGCACTAATACTGTTTTAGCAGAATTTAATTCAGATAATCAGATAGCCCCTGCTAGTATGACCAAGGTGATGAGCGGGTACGTAATTGCTGACCAGATTGCCAGTGGCGCTATCAGCCTAGACGATAAAGTTTTGATCAGTGAAAAAGCATGGAAGACGGGTGGATCAAAAATGTTTATTGAAGCTGGAAAAAGAATTTCTGTGAAAGATCTTCTCTCCGGGATCATCATTCAATCAGGCAATGATGCAACAATCGCCATGGCCGAATATGTTGCAGGTTCCGAGGAAGGCTTTGTAGATTTTATGAACGCATATGCCACAGAATTGGGGTTAAGCAACTCTTTGTTTCAAAATTCAACAGGATTCTCTGATCCCAATCATTTTACCTCTGCTAAAGATTTAGCAAATCTAACCAAAGCGCTGATTAATAAATTTCCTGAGCACTATGCAACATACAGAGAAAAGGAGTTTACCTTCGGGGGAATACGCCAATTAAATCGAAACAAATTGCTGTGGAGAGATGATAGCGTGGATGGCGTTAAGACTGGGCACACAGACTCCGCTGGGTTTTGTCTTATTTCTTCTGCAAAAAGAAATGACATGCGCCTTATTGCAGTTGTTGCTGGCAGTTCCTCAGAAAATGAAAGGCTGACAGCATCGCAGAGATTGCTAGAGTATGGTTTTCGGTTTTTTGCAACGCAAAAATTAGTTTCTCAAAATGCCAAGGTGACTACTGCAAAGGTTTGGGGCGGTCAAAACAGTGAAGTTTCACTTGGCTCTCAGGAAGATCTCCATCTAACTCTCCCAAGATCAGAGTTTAAAAATATTAAAGCTAACTATAAATTTAAAAATAATATCCAAGCACCAATTGAGATAGGTCAAATTATTGGGACTATTGAGTTCACTTCCCATGATAGGGTTGTGCTCTCGGCTCCACTAGTAGCGATTGAGAGCGTTGAAGCAAAAGGTTTTTTTGGCAGACTGATTGCAAGACTAATTTACTGGATCACAAGCCTATTTTCTTTTAGTTAAGATGAAAGGTGTTCCTGCAATCTACCAAGGCCAAATGAGCTCTTTGGAGGACATTCGTGTCTCTCCGTTGTCCCGTGCCTATACTTTCTCTGATAGCGTTTATGAAGTGATCCCGTATTTTGCTGGCCGACCTCTATGCTTTCAGAGCCATATAGAGAGATTGGAAAGTAGCCTTTTACTTTCTCATATTAGCGTTGATATTGATTTGATTTCTTCGGAATTACACCTGCTTGGAAGTGAGCTCCTTGATCAAGATGGATATGTGTATTTTCAAGTATCAAGAGGCGTAGATCAGATGAGAGCTCACTTTTATGCTAATAATCTTGTTGCTGAGCGTTTTGGGTATGCCTTTAAAACTACTTTTCCAACTCAGCCAATTACAGCTATGTTATGTGAAGACAATCGATGGGCGCATTGCAACATTAAATCTACTTCCTTGTTAGGCAATGTTCTGTCCATGAATCAAGCGCAGCAACATGGATGCAATGAGATTGTCATGCATCGAGGAGGCTTTCTCACAGAAGCAGGCGCAAGTAATGTTTTCTATATCAATGACCAAGGAGTAATTAGGACCTCTGCATTAACTGAAAATATCTTGCCGGGCATCACAAGAGAAATTCTTTTAGAGGCCTTATCCGCTAGTAAATTTCGAGTTGAAGAGGGGAAATGTGAGATTAAAGATTTCGATGCTTCTCCGGCTCTTTGGATCACAAGTTCAACCAAAGGTTTATTGCCGCTTACTAAACTAGTTGGTAGTAATTACTCTTTTCAAGAGAAGGACCAAAACTATCTCAGCATTAAAAAGATTTTTACCGAAGCGGTTGAGCTGCATCTTTCAGCTGCAAAATAATTTTTTCAATTTGCTCCCATACATTAGCATTGAGCACTCCTTTATTCATAAGATCTAATCTCAGCATCTCCTCACTTAATTTAAAAAAATCTTTAGGCTCAGCATTTTGAATCAGGCTTAGATATTTTAAGATTTTAGAAGTCCAAACTCCGCTTTTAATTAAAGCAGCTTTTTTATCAGAAGATTGAATAGATTCAAGACACGAGTTAATAATTTTAGCAATCACCCAGATAAGTGGTGCAGAGTTTTGCCTGTCATGCTCTTTTAAAAAATTAATTGTTACCAGGGCCTTCTCAAAATTTTTTTCAATAATGACATCTTCTAGCTCAAAAGCGCTGAGACCAGAATGGAATACTATATTTGACGAATCATTTTCTTCTACATCCTGCTCGTTAGTAAAGAGTAATTTTAATAAGCGCACCTCATTCATTTGCCCAAGCAAATTCCCTTCATTATTTTGAAAGATTGATCCGCCAAATCGAGGCAGCAAATTTTTGGGTAAGAATTCTAATTGTCTTTTTAGCCAAAGCTTTTCCTCAGCAGTTTTTAGTTTTTTGCAGTCTACAATAAGCCCTTGCTCATCAATATTTTTTATCCACGCGCCACTCGCAGGAGTTTTTTCAGAGCTAGATTCAATTATCAGGCCAAGATTCTCTGATTGATACAGATGATCATTTTCTAGTATCGCTTTAATCTTCTCTGGAAATTTTCCCGAACTATGTCTCAGATGAAGAATTAATTTTTCTTGAAATAATGAACCGCCAATATTTCTCATAATTATTTCATCTGCTTGATCCAGTTCCTCCTGGGTTAATAAAATTTTTTCATTGAACCCATCAGCCTTGAGAGACTGAAAGATGCTGTCAGCAATATTTTGTTTAAGAATTAGCTCGCTTCCGTGCAGCAAATAATGACGGTATTTATTTGAGTTAGAAAAATTTAAGCAATTAACTCTCAACTAACTGATGCTCCATTGTTAGAGTCTCTAGTAAAAGAAATTCTAGCTCATCTTTTAGTTCCGTGAGGGCCACCATTTCACCTTGTGGGCTTGCTTCATTGGAAGGTAATTGCACTGATGCTGAGACCGATTGGGTGTTCATTCTCGAGGGAGTTTCAATCCTATATTCCAATTCTCCTAAAACTTCAATTTCTTGCGATCTCACCGCGGGACCGCCAAAAAAATTTTTCTTTTTAAATGTTAGCTTTGTAATTGTAAAAAGAGGACCATTGCTTGCTGGGTTGATAGCAAAGTATTTATATGATTTTACTCTAAATGACTGAGGAATTTCCTCATTGAATTCAAGGGCTTGAACTGAAATAGCAGAATTAACAATAAATTGATGTTGGCACCCAGAAGCTATGATGCTAATCAAGATAATGCCAACAAGGTAACTTCTTTTATTTAGCGCCATCAAAGAAATCTTCAAAGCCAGATGGATCGTGCCTTCC
>TARA_B110000967_G_scaffold72265_1_pt1 | contig 20563 bp, 20 predicted proteins | sample TARA_B110000967 | Tara Oceans TARA_B110000967 (sample SAMEA4397903) | marine metagenome | biome: Polar Biome; feature: [DCM] deep chlorophyll maximum layer (ENVO:01000326); material: water (ENVO:00002006), including particulate matter (ENVO:01000060) such as... | depth 35 m
TTTTTTTTGGTTCAGCAATTAAAATTACCGAGCGTTTTGAAAACTTTTTTCACTAAAAAGAGTGGCAAAGACGATTTTGATGTCTTTGATCAAGGACCAGTTTTCAATATAGTCCATATCGTACTCTACACGTTTTTCCATCTTCCACAATTGTTCGGTTTCCCCGCGAAATCCATTGACCTGTGCCCAACCCGTGATGCCAGGTTTGATAAAATGTCGGGACTTGTAGTGGAGGATTTCTTTGGAGTAGAGATCTGTATGAAACAGCATGTGTGGTCGCGGCCCCACCACAGACATTTGTCCGAACAAGACACAGATAAACTGCGGCAATTCGTCTAAGTTGTACTTGCGTAGAAATTTGCCAATTTTCGTAATACGCAGGTCCTCATTCTCTGCCTGTTTCGCTTCGGAAGCTTTGTTTTGTTTCATGGTACGCAGTTTGAGGCAATTGAAGGTTTTGTTGCTCATGCCGGTTCTTTTTTGGACAAAAAATACAGGACCTCTGGAGTCTATTACAATCAGCAGGGCCAAGATGGGCAGCAACCAAGACAAAATCAATAGTACAACTGCTAATGAAAAAAGGACATCTGCGACTCTTTTTTGAATCCGGTGTCTAATTTTGTCTAGGGGAAAATCAAAAGGATCAATGACGGTAATCCCCCCCAAAGAATTTTCGGTTTTAAAATTGAACAGCGCCTCTTTTTGAGGCACCAATTTGATGCGAATTCCTTTTTTGATGGACAACTGCAACATGTTTTTTAGATGGGGCTGTTCTTTAAAAACAGAAAAGGTCACAAAAAAGACCTGTATTTTTAGTTTTTCGATGAGTTCTTCCAACTCTTCAATTTTCCCCAAAGTAAAGCTTTCATCTTCCTTAGAAACATGTCCCAAAAAATGATACCCTAAAATTTTGTTGTTGGACAAGATGGCTGCCAAGGATTTGGCCGTATCATCAGAGCCCACGATCAGGGTTCTTTTGACATAGCGGCCCTTGGAGCGCGAACTGCGGACATACTTGTAGACCATGTAATAAGCGATGAGGCACAAGCCGTAAAAAAGGAGCAAAAAGACAGTGTAATCGTCCCTTAAGAGAAAAGGTTTTTCTACGATTAAAACATTGACCATGATAGAGACCAAGGCATAGGCGAATGTTCGATAGGTGATGCGCCACGCACGGTTGTAAAAACCATCTCTGAGGTAGAGGTTTTTTTTGGAAATAAGAATGTAGGTAATGAGATACGCAAAATTTTCTTGGATGAAATTTCGATATTCAAAATCCGCTGTAGATTCATTGAATAGCTCATAACTGATGACTAAGTAATAGGAGAGGTTTAAAACAAAGAGTTCTAAAACGAGGTAATAAAGAATCAGATCTATTTTTCTTGTGTTCATTTGGGGTGGGGGATGAACTCGCTATCAGAAGCAGTTGGTTAACACTTTGTCGTTTTAACCGTTGTAAATATAAGGATATTTCACAAATCAAATGTAATTATCTAAAGCTTTTTGATGGGGCGAATCTAGGAATTAAGTACTGAGGGATTTTGTTTAGAATCTTAAAAACAAGCGTAATTTGACCAAGCAGGTTGTATTTTTTGATGATTTTTAAATCTTCCATAGATTTTTTTTTCTGCAATTTGGCGGTGGTGCTTTTGCCTCCCAAGCGCATTTTGACCACCCAATTGTTTAGAAATAGTTTCTTGATTTTTGGTTCTAGAAACCACCGCAAGGAGATGTCGTAATCGCTGGCTATTTCATAGTCTTCGTTGTACAATCCAAAGTCTTGAAACACTTCTTTTTTTACATAGATGGTGGTGTGCAGAGGAATCCATCCCATCCGTAAGGAGTGTTTTTGAAAGGGCTTTGCTTTGTAAATACGACGAATGCAATCGGTGTTTTCGCGCTGTACATACAGCCCGTTGGCATAGACCAAATCGGCTTGGCTGTTTTGAAATTGGACCGCTATTTTTGCAAGCGTGGAAGTTTCGTAAAAGAGGTCGTCGGAATGCAAAATCCCAATGACATCTCCAGTACATTTTTGAATTCCTTTGTTCAAAGCATTGTACAAACCGCTGTCTTTTTCGGAGACATAATAGCCCAGATTTTCAACGTAGGGAGCAATCACTTCTTGGGTTCCGTCGGTGGAACCTCCGTCGATGACCACATGTTCTATATTGTGATGGGTTTGTGCACGAACGGACTCTATGCATGCTGCAATACAGGATTTGTTATTAAAGACAATGGTGATGATGGAGATTTTCAAGTTTTTTTTTACAAAAGGTTTTACAAAAGGGAATTGACAGGTCCAAAAGCCTTTAAAGAGGGATGTTTTCTAGGACTTAAATTTTATGGTTTTTTTGAATGTGTTTGATTATTTCAAGGTGATTTCCTTTGAATTTTTTTTTGAGTTCGTAAATTTTTACATCCACCAAAAAACGGTACCAGAAGCCTTGCAGAACGTGCCATACAAAGCCTTGTGTTCCATCTAGAAATCCGAATTTAAATACATATCGATAAATAAAATTCAAAAAGGGCCTGACGAATAACGGCATAGCGTTGTACTTTACTTTCAACCATCTTTTTCTTTCAGCTTCATTTCCAAAAAAAATAGGATTGACACCGTTGTTTTTATTTAAAAAATAATCAATGGATTCTCTGTCTGAATAATAATTGTGTTTGTCTGTCCACCACTTGATATTGTTAAGGTTTTCATCAACAAAATCAACTTCAAGTTTTGCTGTTTTTCCCTCACGAATAACAATATGTTCATCCATCCATTTATTTTCACATTCACCAAATCCATTTTTAAACATCCTCAAATTGTATTTTGGATACCAACCGCCATGTTCTAATGGGCGACCTAAAAACACAATTTTTCTAGCAATCATCAACCCATTGACATCGCTAGGCAAAGCAGACAGGTGGTTTTTCAAATGGATGTTTTTTCTGTTTTCGATATATTCATCCGCGTCTATTCTAATTATCCAATCTGATTTGATTTTACAATTAGCCAAAGCCCAATTAAACTGCACAGCTTGATTGACAAATGGATTTTGGTATGTTTTTATACCGAGTTTTTGAACTATTTCAATGGTTCTATCATCACTATAAGAATCAATTACAATAATTTCATCTACCTGTTCAATCAGAGAACTGACGCACCTGGCGATGTGTAACTCTTCATTGTATGTTAAAATTATTGCTGTGATTTTCATGAATCTTCGAAGGTTCTTTTTTTAATAAACTTGGCTGGATTTCCTCCTACAATTGTCCAACTGTCTACATCTTTAAAAACTGCTGCCCTTGCGCCGACAACAGCACCTTTACATATCGTCACACCAGGACCTATAAAAGCGTCCGCAGCTACCCATGCGCTCTCTTCGATTAAAATAGGAGCGGCAAAAAGAGGATGTGCTATTTTTGTGAAGTCATGACTAGATGCGCACAAGTAACTGTTTTGAGAAATTGTCGCTCCCTCTTTAATCGTAATTTTTCCTTGATTGTAGCAGTCTACGTTGGGCCCAATACAAACATAGGGTTCCAACTCCAAGTTCCATGGCGCCCAAACTTTCACACTTGCATGTATTGTGCAGGTATAGGAAACTTTAGCCCCAAATAGACACAACAAAAAGGAACGCCATTTCCTAAAAACCCTTGCTGAAAATGGTCTAAACAAAATAGTATGTACTATTTCCCATAGCACTCTAGCCATTTTATTCCTCATTGAAAATTTATGGCGTGTATCAGTCATAGAGGGGTTTTTATGAGTCATGAGTAACCTTTTTTAGTCGCATATATGATATTTTCTTTCTAACAATCCTAGTTGCAGAACTAGAAATTTCAAGCAGACGCAAAGTCTTTAATAGCGCCTTCATTCTCTTTCTATAATATTGATAATCATTTGTCATTAAGGCTTTCTCAAAATGGACTCTTGATAAAATGGTTACCCGATATCTCATTACATATATTATTTTTCTGAGCGGAGCAATTACAAAGCTATTTGCTTTGATTCTTTTTTCCGGTCTGGCTTTCCCTTGTTTGTCCATTTGATGCAAACGATATGACAAGCCCTCTCTGCGTTGTCGAAATCCGCCTGATTGGGCATCCTTAGCATCAGCTTCTGTTAAATCAACCAAAGACACTCTGTCTTCTATTATGCATTTTTTTAATACATCATCAATTTCTTTATTTCTTACCACTAACATATTTGTTCCCTGCGCATCCACTTCAAATTGTGGTAACCAAGCATCCCCCACAGTGATGTCGGCTGTTTCTCCGACAACATCATCACAAAAATTGCATGCGGGTAGCATCATAGCCCCTTGGTTAAATTTCCCTCCAATAACATTTCCTGAATCTTCCATTATCTCTTGTGTGTCGCTGTATGCGGTAAAAACATAAGCACGGGCAGGGATTCCTGGTCCTTTTGTCCGATATTTAAAAGTAGTAGCTTTTTCGGGTGTAATTCCTTTACCCCAAGCTAATGAAAGAGTCCAATTTACGCTTTTTAAATGACCGCAAACCAATGCTACTGTATATTTAATGGACTCTTTGACCAAGTTGTCGGTTAGTTGTATTCTGCGAATGGCTTTGATCATACAAGGAACTCCAACTAAAAGATATTTGCCTGGTTTTTTGAGTAATAAATTCAAAACCTCCGACAGTTCAATGACATGATATTTCGTTCGAGCCCCCCCTTGAATTTCTTCTAGAGAAGTACTGATCCCATATTTAAAAAATGCATCTGAAGGTTCCTCTCTTTTATTTTCTTTTACATGAATTACACCATCAATCATTCCTCGTTCATAAAGAGCTGCACCAATATAAGTGCCAAATCCTCCGGAAGTCCCTCTGCTTCTGTATTGATCTTCTTTTACAAAACCGCCATAGATACTTTTATAATTGCCTATGTATTGACTTCTTTTAGATGTTTTCTGATCGAAAAGAGTTTCTGATAATTTATCTTCGTTGTATTCTGGGTTCAAAGAAGGACATACAAAATTTGCATTTTCCTTTGCTTCAGTATCTGCGTTGGCTATTTCTTTTAAGTTTGGAACATACTCACCAAACTCATTCAATTTCATTGTGGTTCCTGTACTGTATGCACAAGCTCCACAACCCACACAAAAGCCTCCTTTTACCACATCTGCAATATTTCTTGTTTTGATCACAATAGTATGTTATTCGGTTAGTGATTGTTCTAAATATTTTTCTGATTTTTCTATTTCATTTTTCAGGACTTTGCCTACCTGTTCAAAATCAATAGCCTCCCATTTTGTCAAATCAACTTTACTGCCTTCTTTAATTAAGCGCTCCTCTAAACCAATCAATTCCATTAAGCTCTGTTGTCTACTGTTGTTGTTTTTACTTGCTGGTGTGATGGTGTAAAAAGGTTTTTCAAAAATTAATGAAAAGATACTTCCATGAAAAGAGGTTGTTATCACAAATGAGGCTTTTTGGTACAACCCTAAGAATTCTGCCGGTCCAAAATCCCGAATATTTAGAATATTCTTGTCATTTTCTAAAGGTATTTCATTTTTGCAAACCCTTATGATTTGGTAACCCGTCTGCTTTTGAATCTCATAAGCTAAATCTTCTGCAAACGCATTCTTTTTGAATACAAAAAATAACAGATAAGGTTTGTCTGACTTATAAGGAACAAGAATTTTTTCCCATTGCTTTTTGCTGAGCAATAGTGTAGGATCTACAACATGCACAGCATCTCTTCCTGTTACTTCTTTTATAATTTGAACTCCATCTGACTCCCGTGTAGCCAAATAATTTATATTGTTAAGCCATTCCCTATATTGTGGATAAAAGGCTTGGTTTACATCGCCTATTCCAAAGCTAGAGGCATAGGCAATCTTTTTGGCTTTCTTGGGCGCAAAAGTTAAGAAAAAAGGGGCAATATTAGTTCCGTTATTGGGATTCCACACCTGATCGCTCCCCACGATAAAGGTATCATACTCCAATTTTGCTTTGTATAAAGCCGAATAGCTATTATAAACTTTAGAAACTACTGTATGTTGTTTGTGGAAATCATCAAAACGTTGTTTGCGAATCTTCGCTATTTTTGGATATCTTACGGAGCTGTATTTATCTAACCATTTCAACACGAAATCTTTAAGTTTGTTTTTGAAATTTGTTTTTATCAATGGCTTTGATGCGGGTTCCTTTTTGAAATCAGGATTCTTATAGTATAGATAATTGATGACTTCATTATCATATCCCATTTGCTTTAACTTATTGTGCAATGCAAAGGCCTGTAATTCGGCTCCGTAATTGTTTACATTTAAGATGGTAATGATTCCTATTTTCATGTAGAGATGTATTGTTAAATCGTATGATTTTTGAGACCCTTTAGAAATGATTTGTCATTGTATTTTTTCTTCATATCGCACAAACTATCTGCATGCATGGCACATTCCAAACCACCCTGTACCAAAACATGCACGTGTTTTGACAATTTCAGTGCGCTTATTTTTTATGGATTGATGTTTTGTAAAGTGCTACTATGTCTTTAGCTACTGCCTTGGTGTCGTATTTTTCTTTGACCAATGCTGTTCCGCGTTTGCCCATGGCTTTAAATTCCTCTATGGGGCTGTTGACAAGGTTTTCAAGGGCGGTTTTTAAATTGGCAACTGACAATTCAATCCACCAACCGCATTTGTGGGTTTCTAGCTCTTCCCACGGCGTGCCCTTGGTCGTTAAGACCGGTACGCCAACTGCCAAGGCTTCTGCGACCACAATGCCAAAGTTTTCGCTGAAGGTGGGCAAGACCATCACATCTGCCGAGCGAATGCAATCCCATTTGGCTTCTCCGTATTGGGGGCCTATAAAGCGGACTTCTTTCAAGTCGGATGCGCTCTTTTTCAGTGTCTCGACATAGGAGGTGTCTCCATCACCTGCAATTTCCAAAGTCCACTCTTTGGAGTCCATCGTCCGCCAGGCCTCTAGAAGCAACTCGATGCCTTTTTTGGGGTGGATTCGAGACAAAAACACCATTTTTTTGGTGCCATAATTAGTTTTCACAGCTTTGACTTCACTCAAATTAATGCCATTGGGAATGATGCTGATGGGATTGTTAAATCCCGCTTTTCTGATGTTATCCGCTTCCATTTGGGCGGTGGCATGCAAGTGGTCTGCTTTGCGGATGGCTTTGTTTTGGAACAACCACATGGCCAATTTTTTCTTCCAAGGATTGCGCGCCAAGATCCATGGTTCCAACATCCCTCTTGGGGTGATGATATAAGGGATGTCTTTTTTTTGAGCCCAATAGGCCATGACATTCACATAGGGATTCCAAATTTGCTGAATGTGTATGAGGTCAGTTCCCTCTCTTGAAAGTTTCAATCCAAAAACAAATAGATTCCACAACGATTTATAGGTCAGTATCAAGTTTGTATGGCTTGGTATCTCAACCGGATGTTCGCTTGTTTTGGTCATGATTTCAATCTCAACACCTAATTTCGCCAATTCAATACAAGTTTTTGGAACCGAACGGGACGGTCCGCCAGCACTTTTGTCTATGGACGCTGTGATGTGAAGTACTTTCATGAAGAATATTTATTTCCAAAGATCAATTTCACCAACGAATCAGGAAGGGTGTTTAAGACTATTTGGAATGTGTAAAAAGAAAAGGCATTCAGAAATCCGAAATGACGTTTTCGGAAATAAAAGTTTAGTTTTGGAGGGGAACCCAAAGGAGAATACAACTTTTGAAATCTTTCTTTTAGGGTGCAGTTTTTCATGCGCATTCTGCTGAGGTCATTTTCTTGACCACTTCCAACGACTGCTTTTGTTGAGCAGACCGAAATCCCCTCCTTTTGAGCCCGGTAACCATAATCAACATCGCCTAGATCATGGTGAAAAGTAGGATCCAAATTGCCCAGTTTTTCGAACACGGTACTTGGAATCAAAACTACATTTCCATTCATGTTTGTGATCTGTTGTAAATATCCGTTGGGTTTGATGATGTTTCGCTGCTTGTCTGTGCCGCCATATATAATTTTTGAGTTGTCAGCGGTTTCTATAATTCCAGAGACGATGCCCTTGTTGTTTAAGACAGTTGCACATGCAAACATTTCTTCAAAACAATTTTTGTAGAGAACCACATCATCATTCAGCCATAAATAGAAATCGTATTTACGCTTGCTCGCATGTTTCCAGGCCAGGTGCATGCCTCTGTTCCAAAACAAATCTCCGTTGCCTTTAATTAAATGTACATCCGGGAAATGTTTCAAAATCGCTGCGGATGTTCCGTCAGATGAATTGTCATCTACCACGTAGACATCCATTTCTTTTTTCAAACAAAACAATTGATCGAGACACCTCAGGGTGTCTTCTTTTCTGTTGAAACAAGTCAATAGCACTGCTATTTTGTTCATTTAAACTTTATTTTGATACGTTTTATTTGTTGGGAATTTACTTTTTAATTCTATTGGCTGGGTTGTAACGTAGATGCCAATTTGTTTTCCTATTTTGGGTAGTGAATAATTTTTTTTAAGACGAATAGGTTGGCATTTTGAAACACAACCATGGATTTTTTAGATGGCTAAAGGCAACATAATTTTTACCAATTTAGAGAGATGCACATGGTTTCCTATTTTTCAATTGAGAATCCTTCTAATTTTTCAAAAACACGTTCTTTATTGCTTCCTATCAATTTAGCTGGATAGCCGCCTATTATTGAAAAGGGAGGAAGGTCTGTATAACTTTTGTTGCACAGGCTGTTTGAAGCAACTGTAAAATTTTTAGGGGTTTTGGTGTTTTTCATCACGGTGATTCTGTTCCCCAACCAATTGTAAGAGCCTATTTCAATTTCTCCAATCATTTCTTCAATAGAGTTGTCAGTTCGATTTCTTAGGTAATGAAAATTCGTGTCAAAAACTTGACACTCCCAACTAATGTCTATTTGATTTTTAAAAACAATTTTATTGACACAAAATATTTTTGATTGTGCACCTACAGTAACATTGTTTCCAAAACTCAAGACACCCTTTTTATCCACCCTTATCAAACAACCATGGCCAATGTCTACATTGCCATCAATGACAACAATTCCTTTCAAATCAATCACAGTAGCTGAGTGCGCAAACATATCGGAGCCTCTGGCACCTATTTTAACAATCCCTCTTGAAATCTTCTTGTTCTTTAGAATTATTTTACCTGAGATGTTTTCAAATCGCACTTTATGATTAAAAATAAAGGGCAACTTCAAAGCCTGCTTGAATTTCAGCATTTTAAAATTGAAATACAGTGTTGCAAGGATGTTGAAGGAACGAAATCTTTTTAGAAGTCTCATTTTTTACCAGTATGTTGCCTCATCAATTTTCGAGGCTGTTTTTGGAGTGTCATGTTGCAATGGCCTTGTCCAATATTTATTATAAAGGCTGCAGTAAGGTTCTGCCATTAAAAATTTATGTTCTTTAAATTCATGAACTCCATAATTTGGGTTGTCCCATCTTTTTCCTTTGATGCCAAACAACAATTGCAAACCGCCACCGATATGGAATGCTTTTTTACCTTTTCTTTTTACATGTGCTGCCAACGGCAAGCCATATGCACCACAGCCAATAATGGCAATGTCAAAATCAATTTCATCAATTTGTTTTTTCATGTATGCAAGAGCTTCATGCCAATCGTTGAACTCATTTGGTCTTATTCCTGCAGCAGATTGAACAGATTTGAGGGTAATTAGCTCAAATTCTGGAAGTACATTAGAATTGTTAAAAAGTTTTTCCCGGATTGAGTATTGTTTTTTTATAGTATCTTCAAAAGGGTGAATGACCAATACTTTTTTCCCTTTCAACACCCGTGTCCACGGATTGTTGACAAAGAAGGGATACAGCGTTTCGAGGTGTACATTCTGAACGTCTTCAGACAAAGGCATGAATTTTTCATAGTATTGAAACGAGCCTAAAATATCGATTTCAGGGATGTCTTTTAAATACCTTTTGGATAAGCGTATTGCCATCTCTTTCGTCGGAGGGAAAACACCTGAGTATTCATCTAGGTATTTGAAGTTTTTTTCATCCCACCAAGGCAGATGTGTTTTGTCAGTAATAAATTTTTTTAGCTTTTTAAGGATCGAGACTTTTTGGGTAATGCACAAATAGTTGTTGATTGTGATGAGTTCTGTGGTTCCAAATCTCGAGATCATACATGGCTTCTCGGAATTTAACAATTCATAAATGAGTTCATTAGCCAAAGTTCTATCTATTTCACAAATAGGATTTGTAAATCTTTTCTTGAGAAGAAAGGAATTTAATTTCCGGAAACATTTCATTAGTAAGCTAAGCATGGTCGTCCAAAGATAAAAAAAGTTTATAAATCATTCACAAAGAAAGTAAAAGGTGCGGTATCCATTAATTTAATGGAGTAGTTAGGGGCAATGATTTTTATTTTATTGAAATCATTCATATTTCTATTTTAAAAAAGAGGCACAATCGGTTCCCCGGTTTTAAAATGAGTATTGTTGAGATTGATTTAGGATTTGGAGATTGCCTGATGAATTTTGAAATGCTTATTCAATCTGTAAGAACTCGATTTCACCTTTTGTAAGGCAATAGAGAAAAGCAAAGACAGTAAAAAAATTACTACCGAGTTGTTCAATGCAAGTGATGCTCCGGATAGTGTTAAGATATTTCGGATCAAAACATGATAGACATAAATATCAAGGGCATGATTTTTTCCAATGTCCGCTAAGAAATTGTCAATTTTAGGATGAAATATTTTTGGGTTTTTTGCAAGGAAAAGAAGCATCGTGATGGAAAATAAAAAAATTGAGAGGACTCCAGGTCCTTTTCCTACGATCAATTTGAACAGATAATGTTCTATAAAAATTAGAAAGACAAAACCGATAAGACATCTTAATAAATAAGTGTTTTTAAATGATTCAAATAATTTCTTTTTTCGGATCAAGAGTCCAATACTTATGAAAGGCATTGCTGTCACCAACCAGTTTAATTCATAAAGAAAAGGATCTTCAAAATAATTTCGACTAAGCGTGCAAAATACAACATGAATGAATACAAAGATTGGTGTAAACTTTAAAAACAAGTCCAAGCTCTTAGCACGAGAGGTCACCAATAAAATTATCAAAACATACAATACAGCAAACAAATACCAAAGGTGTTCTGTAAATTTAGTATCGTTAAAAACAAAAAATTCAAACAATCGGATGTGTTGGTTTGAGATGTCTATTTCAAAGTAATATTTTTTTAAAACTCGTAGGGCACCATAAACCAAGCTAGCCTCTAATAGAATTCGCAATAATTTTTTAATGCTTTTTTTGACTTTGGCCTTAAATTTTTCATTTTCTACATCATACAAATAAAAGCCACTAGTCAACAGAAAAAAGGGCACCGAAAATTTTGCAATATCAGCGACAAAAGGGCCCAATAATTTGACGGGAAATTTTGTGTGTAGACATACCACCATGAGGGAGGCAAAGAATCTACCGATGTCTATTGCGGTATTTCTTTTCATGCGTATGTTTGTTTGAATATTGCATTGTTGATGTTTTCTTGATATCTATTGCCATAGGATGTCCAATCCAACTTTTGCGCAATTTCTTTTGATTGGTCTCTGATGCCTTTTTGTTGTGCTGAAATTTCCAGTCCTTTTTCAATTGAATTGTGCAACGCTTCCAAATCGAAGCTTTCCATCTCTATAATCCATTTTTCATCCGACAAAAACTTTTTCAAATCACGACCTCCTGTGTCCTTTGAACAAACAATTGGCAGCCCACAAACCAAGGCTTGCATTTGAACCATCGCCAATCCTTCTTCTCTTGAGGGCAACACAAATACTTTGGCTTTTTGATAGTATTTGATCAACTCTTTTTGATTTACACTATCGATGTGTGTCATGTTCGGTAGCTCGGGGAATTCTATGTCTACTATTGAACCAACATGCAAAAGCGTATACTTGTGTTTTGAACAGAATTTTGTCAATAAATCAGCACCCTTTCGGTAGCTCCAGCTTCCCACAATCAATAAGTCATAGAAATCTTTGTTACATAATTTTGTAGGGGAAAACATCTCTAAGTCTACACCATAAGGATTTATTAGCAGTTTGTCTTTGTGTATGCCTTTGGCTATAAAACTATCCTTTGTATGATTAGATGAAATTGCAATGTAATCCGCGATTTCATACCCAATCTTGGAACGACGTGTAAAAAATTGATTTTGTTTTTTATAATTAGGGGTTTTGCTCAAGATTTCCTGTTGAACATCAATGTGTTTACTCCCCCACTCTAAAATAGTCATAGCTCCCTGTTTTTTGGCTTTTTGAAATGCTTTTAAATAAACAGTTCCAAGGCCAATAAACACATCACATTTTGGGCTGAAATAAGATACGTAAAGGTCCAGAAATGAGTACAAAATCTTTTTAGACAAATCAGAATTTTTGGAAATTTTCACAAACAACAAGAATGGAATTGAAAGTAGAAATAGGGATTTGATGCTTTTTTTTGACAATCCAAATGAAACATTTCTTTTTTTAGGCACGTAAGAATAAAAATTAACGTCATGACCATGATTTTCCAATTCACGGGCCAAGTCGAGTAAATGAAATCTGTGAGATGCAGCAATGGTTATTTTCATTTCGATTTTTTTAGCGAAATAATTGAGAACGATGTATGAACTTAATGGGATTTTTTTTGACAGCTAATCAAAATTAATTTTTAGATCACATCATTGATTGGCGCTTGTTTTTTCTAAAAATTGTTGATACCGACTCCCATAAGCCTCCCAAGACAATTTGCTTTCTAAATATTTGGAATAGGATCTTTTTCCTTTTTGTGTTTTTGAAATGTCCAATGCAATCTTGACACAATTGGTTAATTCTTGGCAATTGTAGTCTTCCATGACGGTGATAAACTTGTCGTCTTCAAGTAGGTTTTTCACCTCTTTTGAACCTGTTTCACTAGAGCATACGATAGGCAAACCACAAGCAATCGCCTGCGTCAAAACCATCCCAAATCCATCTTCTCTTGAAGGGAGAATTAAAATTTTGGATTTTTTGTAATAATCGATCATTGTTTTCTCATTGACAGCACTAATATGAACGATGTTTTTGGAATTGGAAAAGGGAACGTCGCCCATGGTTCCAAGGTGAATCAATTTCAGTTCTGGGTTTTTCTCGCACAATTCAGTCATCAAATCAGCCCCTTTCCGATACGACCATTGACCGACAAAAATCATGTCAAAACGAGATTTAGCGTCCAACTTTGTCGGTTGAAAATCTGATAAATCTACGCCATACGCATTCACAAATAGTTTTTTTTGAGGAACCCCATGTTTAATAAAACTTTCGGCTACATAATTCGAGGGAATACTTATGTAATCAGCATGTTCGTAACCAGCTAAGTCCCGCTGAATATTTTTTTCAGAAATTGTTGATCCTTTAAAAGGGTTCCCTTTTAATTGTTCAATGAAATTTAAGACATGACTTGTCCCTCTTTCTAAAACCACCGTGGCGTTGAATTTGTTTTTTGCAACCAATAGCGACTTTAGGTGCATTGGACTGTGTCCTATAAAGACATCACAAGGTTTCATGACTCTAGAAACGTGCCAGTCAAAAAACCGATGGTACAGATAAACAGCCCATTGCGCTCTTTTCGTAATTTTCAACAGCAACAAAAAAGGGACAGCAAGGGTGAAATAATTTTTGTTGTGTTCTTTTTTCAACCCAAATCTCTTTGCCCTTCTGTTGGGGAGATATGAATAAAAATTGACGCTGTGCCCCTGCTTTATCAGTTCTTTAGAAAGATTTAGCAGGTGACTTCTTCCACCAAAAGAGGCAATATTAATTTTCATATACTTTTATTTTTTGTCAAAGAGAGCCCTCTTAAATGACTTCTTAAATAGGTTTTTATTTCCCTTTCGTTCATTGCTCTAAGTTCGCTGTTAAAACACATGCCCAACATCAAATAACTACTGAAGGAACTCAGATTGTAGACAAGCCGGTCTGTAATAAATGACATTACAAAACCAAACGAAACAAACAGACCTAAGGTAATCATATACCAATTTTTAGATCGGTAGATTGCCAAATAAGAAGCTTTTATAAATAGTGCTAAGTATAACAAGGCACCAATTATTCCTCCCCATTGGTAATAGTTCAGCATGCGTGCCTCAGTAGCTCTTCGTCCTTCTTCATAAATTTTTCTATATTTTTGATTGACTTTGTCCTTGGTAAGGAATGTCTTTGTCTTTCCGACACCGCCCAATCCAAACAAAACCCTGTTTTGATTTAAAAGTGCAGTATGTACATCAATAAAAATGCCGGTTCTGGAATCGACCAACAAGTCTTGTTTTTGATCTCCATCTTCGTTGGTGAGTTCAATGGATTCATAATTTTCTCCAAAATTAAAAACATTGAAGGTGCCTGTAACTCCCAAAAAAACGAACAACAAAGGAAGGAATAGGGCTGCTTTTCTCATGGTCTTAACTAGAATCAACATCTCATTACTTTTGAAATAATAGGTGGAGATGCACACAACAATCAAAAATCCATATATGAGTGATGCGCGAATTGTAATGTCATAACCAACAATAAAAAACAGAATTAGAACAACAAAAAATTTGAGATTTTTTTTTAAGTAGGGAAACATTAAAAGGATTAAAAAAGATCCTGATAGGGTCTTGACAAAACCATAAGGACCCGCATCTTCTCCAGTATAAATTAAAATAAAAATGACAGGGATGGCAATCAACAAACTACGGATCAGCGGACCAACATACTTTTTGTGAGCTCCTAAATAAATAGTTAGGGGCAAAAAAATGAAGTTGGAAACCGAAATTGATAACAGAGACGTCCAATCTTGATAGGACTTTGCATCGTAAAGCCCTCTTGCAAAGGTAAAAGTCCAGTAGAGAACAAATATCAGAACCGTTTTTTTTTGATTCATCAAAGCAAATTTCTCTGTAAAAATCAAAACCAATACAAGCAACAATGACGGATACAAAGTTAGAAGTGTAGGAATCACAATTTCACCGTGATTGAATGACCAATACAAAGGAGGAACCAAAGTGGCCAAAACAATAAACTTTATAAAAGAGATTTTATCAATCATTAAATTTTGTTTTTTGAAATGTTGCTCGTTTTAAATCGTCTGCTTGATTGCATTTCAATTCTTTAATCGTCCACGCTTTCGTTTCGTTGACTATGTTTCGCTCTTAAATATTTTTACGAATACCTGAACTGCCATGTTTTTGATATCTTTGAACCCCTCAGTAATCAGGTCTATTTTTTTTATTTTTAATAGTTTGCAAGCATAGGGAAGCATCAGAAATGAAAGGATTAGGTCTAAGGATAAACTCCCAATGGCAACGCCATTCAAGCCTAAAAATTGTGCTAAAAAATAAGAGGCGACAACGGACACCGTAGCGGCTAAGACACCTGATAGAGCAAAATAATAAGGCTTGTCAAGAGCAGAATACACCATTGTAGAAGCCCACCAAAGCGAATTAAATAGAATGCTTACAATGAAAACATTCCACATTAAAGTAGGCACTTCGATTGTTGAATTTGTCCAGATTTCATAAAACCAGAGGCCAAAAACTGAAAGGAAAAAGGTGCCAACCAGTGCTGTAAAAAAAACGATTATTATAGAGACTCTAAATAATTTATGCGATTTTTTTGTGTTTCCTTGCGCAATTTCATATTGAAATTCTGGAAAGATTGATTGAACAATCATGTTGAGCACTTGGTTTACAGTTCTACTCAGTTTTCTTACGGTGTTAAAAACCGTAACTGCCTCCGGACCCAACACAATTCGCACCACAAACGTAGTCCCTTGAAAATAAATGGATTGCCATACCGGAGACATGAGGTATGCAATTCCCTTTTGAGCAATGCTTTTGGCGTATTTCTTTTTTATGCTTCCTTTGTGCTCCTTTTCAATTTTCAAAACATTCAATGCTTTGAAAGCATAAAAAACATTAAAGAGGACAGCAATTGCCAACCTGGATATTGCATAAGGAATGATTCCATAACCCAAATTTAAAACGAGCAATCCAAAGCCCAATTCGACGAGGGTTTTTATGGTTATCAAATGAATGCTCAAAGAAGCTCTGCGAGCAGTGACAAAACGACCAAAAAAAAGTGGGTTGTAAAAACCAATCAAACGTGCGAGAATAAGAAGTGATATCGCCCAAATGGCCTCTTCTTTCTGAATTAAAGATTTTTCAAATACCTCGAATTCATTTAAAATGAATATAACAAATGCACTGATGACAATTCCACAGATCATCACAAATGTTACAATTGCAAAACCGGTTTTAAAAATATCTTCTGCCTTCTTTTTTGTTTCTGCTCCGTAGTTCAACACAAAACGATTCGATGCCGCTGTGCCAATTCCGAGATTGGACAAGCTTAAAACTGTCGGAATTACCGTCAATGTAAGCCATTCTCCGTAGTAGGCAACTCCCCAATTGCTGATAAAAAAAGGAACCAACAATAATGAGTCCATCAATGCCACTACTTTTTGAGTGCCAGTAGCAAGACTGTTTTTTAAAAGATTTTTTTTAATGATATTCATTTCAAATATTCCGTTTAGGTTTGATTGTTGAATTAAAAGCTGTAGCCAAACATTTCTAAATCCTTTTTGTATATTTTTTTAGCTACAGAGATGGAATATTTGTTGTAGTAATTTTGATATTCACTTCTAGGGGAACTATTGAGTTTTTCGAGTTTAATTTTTCCAGACAATTTTTTATTTAACACCTCTTCTATTAAATCAAAGTTTTCAAACTTAAATACATCATCCATTTTTATTTTTTTGTGATGTATCATTTCATTTTGAGATCTAAAATGGACAATTTTGTTTGTGAGTTTTCGGTAGTTTTTAGGATTGTCTAAATTGGATATTAAATCATCAAATGAATTGATATTCAGATTTTTAAATAAAATTTTAAATTCAGGGTTGCATTCTCTTTGAGAAATATGAGCATAAGCAGAGACCAATCGGTCATATGGATTTCTTACAACACAAAATTTATAAAACTTTTTAGTGTATTCTTTGTTAGATAGGTAATATTGATACAAATAAGGATGTCCTGATGGTTTGCCTATCAAAGCTGATGCAATACTCGTTCCTCCAGATTTAGGGATGTGAATAAATAAAATTTCTTTCTCAATCATTTTTTCATCAAAAGGGTTGTAGAAGTATTTTCCTACAAATGTTCGGTAGATTTTTGCGAAGAATTCTCTATTCATAGATTTTGGATAAATGTTTTGCAATAACGTTCTAAATCATTTCCTAATAACGATTCAACAGCAAGGTTAGAATGGACATTGTTTCTATATCTTAAATGGGCTGCAGGATTTCCTGTTACAATACTCATTTCTTTTATATTCTTGAATACAACAGATCCGGCAGCACAAATAGCTCCTTTACCAATAATTCTGCATGATGGCAAAACAAAAGACTTCGTTGCTATCCAAGCATAATCTTCTATTTTAATTCCATAATGTTTGTTTTCCCATTCAATTGAATCAACATCGTGACTAGTAGTCAAAATTTCTACACCAAAACCGATAATTACTTTGTTGCCAATTTCAACTTTAGATCTCAAATCAATCCAATCTGTTTGAATGGAACAATAATTTCCGATTGTTAAATTTGCATTTGCTTTTTGAGCGAGTTTCAGAGGCATCGTAACACATTTTCCAATACTGGCTCCATTTCTTCTTGCAACCCAAACGGTGTATGAATTTTTTATTTTTGAACGAGATCTTGGTATTAGCCCTAATAAAAACCTTAGGTAAGATCTGTTTTTTATATTGTCAACGTATTTTCCTTGACGAATCATGGTGATGTAGGTTTAAAAGATTCCTATTCTATTTGACCAAAAACCAATTGTTTAACAATTCCTCTCTGTTGTAGAGCATAGGGGCTTTTGTCTCCCAATCAATGACTTTAAATCCTGCGTGTTCGCAAATGGCTTGTCCTGCTGCCGTGTCCCATTCCATGGTAGGTGCAAAACGCGGGTAACAATCGGCTTGCCCTTCTGCGACCATACACAACTTTAAAGAACTTCCTTTGGAAATCAATTGGACGTCTCCCTGTTTGACCCGCATTTCTTGAACATAAGCCGCTGTTTCTTGAGACATATGGGAACGGCTGGCCACGATGGTAAAGGTTTTGTTTGCGCGTTTTAAAGGCAATTTGTTTCCTTTAAAAAGCAAAGCTGCAACATCATAATCCTCAAGATCGACACTCATTTTGAATGCGCCCTTCTCTTTGGTCGAAAAATACAAGTCTCTAGTAGCAGGTACAAATATTACACCAATTGAGGGTTTTTGATTTTCGATCAAGGCGATGTTTACCGTAAACTCTCCGTTTCTTTTGATAAACTCTTTGGTGCCATCAATCGGATCTACAATCCACAACTGCCTCCAGCCTTTGCGTTGTTTGTAAGGAATCGCTTTTCCTTCTTCCGAAAGAATTGGAATGTTTGTTTTTTCTAAATAAGCTACGATCTTGCGATGCGATACCAGATCAGCCTTGGTCAAGGGAGAGTTGTCGTCTTTGACTTGTACATCAAAATCTCCTGCGTGGTAAATTTCGAGAATGGCTTTTCCTGCCTCCAATGCAGCTGTAATGGCAGTATATAAGTGTTTGTCCATGCTTGGGGAGTCTTATTTGTGTCTGGAAATCTAAAATTGAATCAGTGTTGCGCTGCTTTAATAGGATAATTTGATGTAAAGACTTTCTGGTCAAATAGATCAACAAAATGCAGTCTTTCCCAGAAAAGAAGCAGACAGGATTTTTAAATTGAGCTGCAGATTTTCGAAAGACAAAGACAGCCTCCGATTCTGACTGTTTTTAGTGGTTGATTTTACAACAACTCATATCTTAAAGTACTTTTTGAGCTAGAAAACGCATTATTTTATCAAGGGACATTTCTATCGCTTCGTTGTCCGTGACAATTTCAAGATCCGGTTGGGTCGGAGCTTCATAGGGCGCTGAAATGCCAGTCATGTTGTGAATTTCTCCTGCCCGCGCTTTTTTGTACAATCCTTTGACATCACGACGTTCGCATTCTTCCAAACTCGTATTGACATAAATTTCTACAAAATTTGATGCTCCAACGGTTTTTTTGATGTTTTCACGATCTTTCAAATAGGGAGAGATAAAAGCTCCGAGAGTGATGATTCCCGCATCGATCATCAAATGAGATATTTCCGCAATTCTACGAATGTTTTCAGTTCGATCTTCTGGTGTAAACTTTAGGTTTTTATTGATGCCTCTTCGGATGTTATCTCCGTCTAAGGTATAGGTGGAATGTCCCAATTTGTGCAATTCTACTTCTACCAAATTGGCCAAGGTTGATTTTCCAGAACCGGAAAGTCCTGTAAACCAAATTAAAAAAGAGGGATGCTTGTGAAGCATTTGCCGTTCTTTTTTTGACAATTTATAGTCTTGTTGAAAAATATTATCCACGTTTCAAAGAGATTTGAGATGGTTGTATTTATTTCTTCTTTTACTCAATCCGTAATTGATGCGGTACCACAATTTTTCGTGGAAAAAATACAAAATCATTTTTGTAAACACCTCGGAACCACCAATTTTAAGCCCTGTCAAAGGGTTCCCTGTAATCACCCATCCCAATAGAAAGGTATCTACTGTCCCAACAGCTCTCCAGGAAAAAGTTTTCATCACATGCCGCTTGTTGCTGTCTGTCATTTTAGATTGGAACCAAGCCCGTTCGTGAGCGTAGTAGAGCAGCATTTTGGTCAGTAACTCTGCAAGTCCTATCTGAAAACCTGTCCCAAGGTCTCCTGAAATCAACCAAGATAACAACAGCGTGTCTAGTGTTCCAATGCTGCGCCAGGTTAGTGTCTTTACAAGGTGTCTTTTACTGATTTTAAGCATTTGTAGATGTTGATGATTTGTTGATTGAGTTTATATTTTATATGATTTGATTTGTGGTTTTTTTTTAAAATCCACATCCATTTTCACATAAAACTAACCTTTTCCAATTCCTTTGAATTGGAAGCCAATTGTTTTGAGTGCAGTTGCATCCAAGACGTTGCGTCCGTCAAAGAGAAAGGCAGGTTTGTACATGTTTTCGTAAATACTGGCCCAGTCGTAAGTTTTGAATTCGTCCCATTCCGTCAAAATCGCAATGGCATGGCTCTCCGCCACAGCTTCCATAGCTACGGAATGCACAAAAACTTGTGCCAATTTTTGTGTGATCCGCGCTTCGGGAATGCCATTCAATTCCCACAAAAAACCCAGATCAGCCTTTATTTTGGTTTCCGATACTTTGGGGTCGTAGACGTGGATGTTGGCACCGTCTTCGAGGAGGTGGTCGGCTACATAGATGGCGGCTGATTCTCTGGTGTCGTTGGTGTCTTTTTTAAAAGCCCAGCCCAACAAAGCAATCTTTTTTCCGTTGACCGTGTTGAATAAGGTGTTGATGATGTTTTTGGCAAAACGCTTTTTTTGATAATCGTTCAGTAGGACTACTTGTTCCCAATAATCTGCCACTTCTGGCAAATTGAAATAACGACAGAGGTAGACCAAATTTAAAATGTCTTTTTGAAAGCA
>TARA_B110000967_G_scaffold207902_1_pt1 | contig 20516 bp, 19 predicted proteins | sample TARA_B110000967 | Tara Oceans TARA_B110000967 (sample SAMEA4397903) | marine metagenome | biome: Polar Biome; feature: [DCM] deep chlorophyll maximum layer (ENVO:01000326); material: water (ENVO:00002006), including particulate matter (ENVO:01000060) such as... | depth 35 m
AAGATGAAGATAAAAAGGACAAAAAAGATCCTAAAAAAGATGACAAAAAAGATCAAAAACAAAAGCCTAAACCTCAACAAGGAAAGATGTCTCCTCAACAAATTAAGCAGTTATTAGAAAGCTTAAATAATGAAGAAAAGAAGACGCAAAAGAAAATGAATGCCCAAAAAGCGAAAGGCAAAAAAGTAAAACAGGAAAAAGACTGGTAAAAGACCATCTTTAATTCTTATTAAAGGCAAGAAAAACCATACTTTTGAAGTCTATTTTCTAATCTAGAAATCAAAGAAGAAAATTAAGTAAAAGCGTTTCTCACTGAGCTCGCATTAAAATCAGTTAAAATAAGGGGAATAAGAGAAGCCACTATGAAGTTGAAATATTACATATCAATATTTATAAGTATACTAACACTTTCAGTTGCGGCGCAACAAGCTGCTCTAGAAGTAAGTGTTAGTAAAAATAAATTAGGTCTTAATCAACGTTTAAGAATTGAGTTTTCTATAAACAAACAAGGTGCAGATAATTTTACGCCTCCTAAATTTAAAAATTTTAAAGTGATACAAGGGCCTAGCCAATCAGTTAGTCAATCTTGGTCTAACGGAAAAGTAAGTTTTTCTCAATCTTATACCTATATTCTTAAACCGAAAATAAAAGGCGAACTTATTATTAATCCCGCAAGTATATATATTAATGGTACAGCAATAGATTCTAAAATGGTTAAAATCATTGTTTTAGACCCCATTAATATTCCTGAAAACCCTAATGATCCAAATTATATTGCACAGCAAAATATTCATTTAATTGCAGAAATTTCTAAATCTAAACCTTATGTTGGCGAAGGAATTTATGTAGAATACAGATTGTATGTAAGCGAAAATGTAAGCGTTTATGACACCTCTGTAACAGAAGCGCCTCAATATAACGGTTTCTGGAATCAAGAAATTAAAATAAGCGGTTTTCCTGTAAAAATGGGAAAATACAATGGTGAAAATTACAGATATATTGTACTTCAAAAAGCTTTACTGATTCCTACAAAAACGGGCAAATTAACAATAGATCCAATGAAAATGGATATTGTTATTGGAGTTCCTACAGGAAGAGCTGATTTTTTTGGAAATACGATTACAAAAAACATTCGTAAAGAATTTGCGTCTGCTAAAAAGGTTGTAAGCCCAAAAAATCTTCCTTTAGATCGCAAACCAGAAATGTTTACAGGTGCAGTTGGTCAGTTTAAATTTGATGTTTCTTTAAGTAAAGATATTTTAAAAGCGAATGAATCATCACAAATTAAAGTAGCAGTTTCAGGAAAAGGAAATTTGAAATTATTTGAATTGCCATCGGTTCAAACTCCTTCAGAATTAGAACAATATCAACCAGAAAGGAAAGAAAAAGTAAGAGTAGCCACAGACGGATTAATAGGTTCTGTTTCAGACATATATACAGTTGTTCCTCAATACAAAGGAAAATATAAAATACCTAGTGTTTCTTTTTCTTACTTTAATCCTAAAACAGAAAAATATGCCACAATTTCTACAGATGATTTATTTGTTGATGTTACCGAAGGTAAGAAGTTAGTGACAAATGAAGCAACTATAGTAGCAAAGAAAAATGTTGTTTTCACAGGAAAAAACTTTAGATATATTCAAACTACAACAAAATTAGTTTCAAACGAAAATGCTGATTTCTATCAATCAAACTTATTTTATTTGTTGTTTTTACTTCCTTTAGCTCTAATTCCAATAGGAATAGTAATTGCTAGAAATAATGAAAAACGCAATAGCGATATCATTGGAAGAAAACAAAGAAAAGCAGAAAAGTTGGCAAAAAAATATTTATCTGAAGCACAAAAACAGTTAGGTAAAAAAGAAGCTTTTTACGAAGCTTTAGAAAGAGCCTTACATAACTATTTAAAAGCAAAATTAGTTGTTGAAATTGTTGATATCAGTAAAGAAAATATCACAAAAATTCTTCAAAATAGAAACGTAAATAAAACGACTACAGAACATTTTATAGATGTATTAAAAGCTTCTGACTTTGCACGTTATACCCCTGCAACAAATACAGAAATGAAAGCTGAATTTGAGAGAGCAAAAAAAGTAATCGTTGAATTAGATAAACAATTATAAAATGAAAAAATTCCTTTTTTTATTGTTGATAATTGCAAGCTCTGTCGTTGCTCAAACTTCAGATGAGCTCTTTAATAATGCCAACGATTTATATAAAAATGAAAATATTGAAGAAGCTATTGAGCTCTATAAAAAAATAGAATCTCAAGGAATAGTTTCTTCTGAACTGTACTATAATTTAGGCAATTCTTATTATAAATTAAATAAAGTTGGGCCTTCCATTTACTATTATGAAAAAGCCTTAAAAATTAATCCTTTAAACGAAGACGTAAAAAACAATTTGGTTTTTGCAAAACGTTTAGCTCTGGACAATATTAAAGAATTGCCAAAAACAGTATTTCAAAAATTTAATAAAAATTGGTTACAAAAACTCTCTTATAATGATTGGGCTATTGTGACTGTGGTATTTTCTTTTTTAGGCAGTTTATTATTTTTATTTTTCTATTTTTCTGATTCTCCGTCAAAAAAACGCTTTTATTTCATGACGAGTACTTTAAGTTTCTTGCTATTAATATTTTCTTTTCTAATTACTTACAATCAATACACTGTTGCTAAAAAAAATAAAGTAGCCATTGTTTTTGCAATAAAAACAGCAGTAAGAAATGCACCAACTTTAAACTCTGAGGAAGTATTTACCTTGCATGAAGGTACAAAAGTTATTGTTTTAGATCGCTTAGACGATTGGAGAAAAATTAAACTAGCAGATGGTAAACTAGGATGGATTATTGCTGACGAAATAAAATTGTTAAATAATTTTTAATTATTATTGAACAAAATTCAAAAAACTTTCTTAAACTTGTTCTTTTAATTAAATAAAAATGCTGCTTGAAAGTTAGAATTGCTATTTTCTTTACGCTGTTATTTGCGGTCCTTCTGTCTACACCAGCTGTTATTATTTTAACAGGCACCTCTCAAGACATTGCTTTTTTTTTAAATATAAATGAAGTAGAAGAAGAAAATAAAGGAAAGGAAGAGTCGAAAGTAGATTCAAAATTAAAAATTCACCCAAATACTTTGATATCTTTTTTTTTATCTAGTTATATTGATACTGCTAAAAACATACGTTTGCAATCTAAAAACTATGTTTCACATTGCCCTAAAATTGTAACTCCACCGCCAAAAGTTATACTATAAACTCTCATTAGTATAAAAATTCAATCTTTATTTATTATTACAAAACGCTTAGTAATCTAAACTTTGCGTTATAATTATATATGTATGTTTAAACACATTAAAAATGATCTGCCCGCAAGTGTAGTCGTATTCTTTGTAGCACTACCTTTATGTTTAGGAATTGCTTTAGCAAGTGGAGCACCACTTTTTTCAGGCCTAATTGCAGGTATTATTGGTGGAGTCTTCGTTGGCGGATTAAGTGATTCTAAAATTGGAGTAAGCGGACCCGCTGCAGGTTTAGCTGCCATCGTATTAACTGCCATCGGCACTTTAGGTGGTTATGAAAACTTCTTGGTTGCCGTAGTATTAGGAGGCGTTATACAGCTAATTGCTGGCTTTTTAAAAGCAGGAATTATTGGCTATTATTTTCCGTCTTCTGTAATTAAAGGTATGTTAACTGGTATCGGTATTATTATCATTCTAAAACAAATTCCACACTTTTTTGGCTATGATGCAAATCCTGAGGGAGATTTTGCTTTCTTTCAAGTAGACGGCCAAAACACGTTCTCAGAAATTTTAAAAACTTTTGATAATATCAGCTTAGGTGCCACCATAGTAGGTTTTATTGGTTTGAGTATTTTAATTCTGTGGAGCAATGTCTTGTCTAAAAAAGGAAAGATGTTTCAAATTATACAAGGTCCTTTAGTGGCTGTTGTAATTGGTGTTCTCTATTCTTTTATTACAAATGATAGTTCTAAATACGGCATAATTGCCACAAACATGGTAAACGTTCCTGTGCCAGACAGTTTTAATTCATTTTTGGGCCAGTTTAGTTTTCCGAATTTTAATGCCCTATCAAATCCACAAGTTTGGGTAACAGGTTTCACCATTGCTTTAGTAGCTAGCTTAGAAACATTATTATGTGTAGAAGCTACAGATAAGTTAGACCCCCATAAAAACGTAACACCTACTAACAAAGAGTTATTAGCACAAGGAACCGGAAATATTATTTCTGGATTAATTGGTGGTTTACCAATTACCCAAGTAATTGTAAGAAGTTCAGCAAATATTCAATCTGGAGGTAGAACTAAATTAGTCGCTATTATTCATGGGCTATTATTACTAATTTCTGTTATTTTAATTCCGACATTATTAAATAAAATTCCGCTTTCTGTTTTAGCTGCTATTTTACTAGTTGTTGGATATAAATTAGCAAAACCAGCAATATTTAAAGAAATGGTGCAGCTAGGATGGAAGCAGTGGATTCCTTTTACCGTAACCGTTGTTGGCATTGTTTTTACAGATTTACTAATTGGTATTGGCTTAGGTTTAGTGGTTGGTATTATCGTTATTTTAATTAAAAGTTTTCAAAATTCTCATTTTTTACATATTGAAGATAAGAGTAACGGAAAGCATAGAATTAAAATGACTCTTGCAGAAGAAGTAACCTTCTTTAACAAAGGTGCCATTCTGAAAGAACTAGACAGTTTACCTAGAGATACGTTTTTAGAAATCGATGTTCGTAAAACAAGATTTTTAGACTATGATATTATCGAAATATTGCAAGATTTTGCACTAAAAGCAAAAGAAAGAGATATCGATATCCAGTTAATTTCTGAAAGAGGTATTATCAAAAACCCACCAAGTTATATTGAATTTTTTAATTTAAGACCTAAAAAATCTGCATAAAAAGACACATATGAAAAACAAAATATTAGTTCTTTCAGACATCGATTCGTCTACAAAAGGCATCTTAACAAACGCTGTAAACTTAGCAAAGATAATTGCTGGCGAAGTAACCCTTTTTTGTGTAAAGAAAGCTACCGATATTGTAGAAAACGAAAGTCAGCTTTCTGCAATGAGAACGATTAATGAAAAATTTTTAAAAACAGATAATGAAATTAAAAGCACAATTGCAGCAATTTCTAATCAAGAAAAAATAAAAATATCACATGCCATTTCTTTCGGTAACTTAAAAGATGAAATTGGCAAGCGAATAGAGGCAATCAAACCAGATATTATTGTTTTAGGAAAGCAGAAATCTAAAATATTTTCTTTTTTCGGTGACAATATTATCGATTTTGTATTAAAAGAATTCTCTGGTACAGTAATGATAACATCAGATAAAATAGAGGTAGCAGCAACCACTGAATTATCTTTAGGTTTATTAAATGAAAATAAAAGTCTCCCTAAAAACGAGTTTAAAAAAGCCCTTGTTTCGTTTGCTGTAAAGCCCTTAAAATCTTTTCAAATACATAACAATGCCAAACTTAAAAATGAAATAGCCTGTCCTGAAAAAATAATAGAATATCTATTTGAAGAGGGAGAAAATGCGCTAAAAAACATAGATAATTATTTGGCAAAAAATAAGATTCAACTCTTATTTGTGCCGAGAGAAAAACGAAAAATAGGCAATTTAGCAAATCATATAAATTGTTCGCTTATGCTCACTAACTAGGGGTTTGACCCTAGCAATCAATATTACAAAAGAAAGGGTTAATCGGAATAGAATGAGTAAATTGGGGTCAAACTCAAAAAGAAATAGGAAATGATAAAACTATTTTCAAATATAAAAGGAGATCTTTTTGGTGGTATAACCGCAGGTATTGTGGCGTTACCACTAGCATTAGCTTTCGGAGTCTCTTCTGGACTAGGACCAAGTGCAGGACTATACGGTGCCATATTTATTAGTTTCTTTGCAGCCCTATTTGGCGGAACAAACACTCAAATTTCTGGACCTACAGCTCCAATGACAGCTGTAAGTATGGTTGTAATTGCGGGCATTGTTGCAGCAAATGATGGCGATATTACAAAAGCTTTGCCAGCTATTTTAACTGTTTTTATTTTAGCAGGGTTATTTCAAGTTATTTTAGGGGTTATTGGTTTAGGTAAATACATCCGATACATACCCTATCCCGTAGTTTCTGGTTTTATGACTGCAATTGGTTTGATTATTCTATTAACACAAATATTGCCGTCCGTTGGCTATTATCCAAAAGAAGATACAGCCTTTGTAGAAACTTTTAAACCAGAAGCCCAAGAAGTAATTCTTAAGAATATCTTAAAAGAAGAAGCAGGTGAAAAGATTTTAGTTTTAGATAACTTTGAAGAAACCATTAAAAGAGCCAATAAAATTTCAGCTGCAGACATTGAAAAAGAATCAAAAACTTTAGCAGCCAAGGAAACGGCTGGTGCTTTGGGTGCAATTAAAGCGTTTCCAAGAGCAATTCAAAAAATTAATTGGTTAGAGTTTTTATTAGCTTTAGGAACCATTGCAATTATTTACGGCTTCAAACGAATTACCACAAAGATACCAAGCACACTCGTAGCTTTAATTGTAATGTCTAGTATTGCGGTTGGATTTGGTTTAGAGTATAGAACAATACAAGAAATTCCGAGTGGTATACCTGTTCCTAAATGGGAAATATTTACCACTTTTAGCCTCTCTAGTATTACGCCCTATATTTTTACAGCCTTAACTTTAGCGCTTCTAGGTGCTATAGATTCTCTATTAACAAGTGTTGTTGCCGATAACATGACGAAGACCAAACACAAACCTAATAAAGAGTTAATTGGTCAAGGAATTGGAAATAGTATAGCTGCAATATTTGGGGGCATTCCTGGCGCTGGAGCAACGATTAGAACCGTTGTAAATATAAATTCCGGTGGGAAAACAAAGCTTTCTGGAATGATTGCAGGAATTATGCTACTTATTGTTATGCTTGGTTTAGGACCCGTTGCTTCTAAAATTCCGGCAGGAGTTTTAGCTGGTATTTTAATTACTGTAGGTATTGGTGTAATGGATTATAAAGGATTAAAAGCAATACCTCATTTACCAAGAGATATTAAAATTGGCCCTTTAAAATTGAGTTCTGAAGTGTTGATAATGATAGTAGTTTTATTACTATCTACTTTCTGGAACTTAGTATACGCTGTTGGTATTGGTTTGGTCATTGCTTCTTTAATGTTTATGAAAAAAATTGGCGATTTAACAGCAGAAAGATCTGATGTAAAATCCTTGAAGGAAGAATCTTGGTCAGATGAGATCGATTTTCCGGAAAACTTAAAAGAAAAAATATTTATTAAACACATTAAAGGCCCTTTGTTTTTCGGCTCTACAAGTGATTTTCAGGCGCTATCAGAACAGATTCCTGAATCTGCAAAAACCGTAATTATGCGTTTAGGTAGAATGCAATATATGGATCAATCTGGTTTGTATGCAATGGAGGATATGTTGCTCGATTTAAAAACAAAAAATATTGAAGTTTTATTTGTAAATTTATTGAATCAACCAAGGTACATGATGGAGCGTATTGACATTATTCCAGATTTTATTCCGACGACACATATTTTTAAAACGTTTGATGAATGTGTTCTATGGTTACAACAAAATATAAAAAAATAATCAACAAAGATACATCATGAAAAACACTTATTATCACCAGCTATTAGAAAACAACAAAGAGTGGGTCAAGAAAAATATTGACAAGGATCCAACATTTTTCGAAGAATTATCTAAAGGTCAAAAACCACCAGTATTATGGATTGGTTGCGCGGATAGTAGAGTACCTGCCAATCAAATTACAGGTACACTTCCAGGAGAAATGTTTGTACACAGAAATATTGCAAATATGGTAGTACATACCGATATGAACATGTTAAGTGTTTTAGATTATGCGGTAAATCATCTAAAGGTAAAACATGTTATTGTTTGCGGCCATTATGGTTGCGGTGGTGTGCAAGCTGCCATGCAGAATAAATCTTTAGGGCTAATTAATAAATGGATTAGAAACATCAAAGAAGTTTACAAAGAAAATATCACTGAACTACAAAAAATAGAAGATGAACAAAAGCGCTTTGATAGACTTGTAGAGTTAAACGTAAAAGCGCAAGTATATGATTTAGCAAAAACATCTATCATACAACAAGCTTGGGTCAACGATACGGGTTTAAAAATTCACGGCTGGGTATATGGTTTAAATGACGGTATTATTAAAGATTTAAAGGTATCTATGGATAGTACAGCACATTTAGATGATATTTTTACACTCGATTTAGAAAAACAACTTAAGTAAAAATAAAAAACCATCGAAAAAACATTTTGATGGTTTTTACTTTTTGTGTAAACTATAAGTTCGTTAAAATAATTGCACAACTGCGTAATATATAGGCATACCTATTGTAATATTAAAAGGAAAAGTAATTCCTAAAGCCATAGGTATATACATGCCAGGATCTGCCCTTGGTTCCACTAATTTCATTGTTGCCGGAACAGCTATATAGGAAGCACCAGCTGCTAAAATTGCGAAAAGAAATCTATTCCCTTCACTCTCTGTTAAGAATCCGCTTATATATGCTACCACCAAACCGTTAAAAAGCGGCACCATAATTCCGAAAAAGAATAAAAATAATCCATGTTTTTTAAATTCTTTAATTCTATTTGCCGTTACCATTCCCATTTCTAATAGAAATAAGGATAAAAAACCTTTAAAAATATCGGTTGTAAAAGGTTCTATACCTCTTGCTTGAGAAGCATCTGCAATTAACCCAATAACCAAACTACCCGTAAGCATTAGGACACTACCACTTGTAAGCGAATGTTTTAAAATACCTCCTATAGATTTTTTCTCTTCTTTAGTACGATCATTTAACATGATTAAAATAACCCCGACAACAATTGCAGGAGACTCCATAATTGCCATAATAGCAACCATGTGACCGCCAAAAGAAACCCCTTGATTTTCTAAAAAAGAGACCGCCGTTACAAAAGTAACCGCACTTACAGAGCCATATGCCGCTGCTATTGCCCCTGCATTTGGAGTTCCTATTTTTCTTTTTAAAAGGTAAAAAGTATACAATGGCACAATTACAGACAGACCAATTGCAAATAAAATAGAGTATATAATTTCAGTATTAAATTCGCTGTGAGACAATTCTTGTCCGCCTTTAAAACCAATTGCAAATAATAAATAGAGCGAAATAAATTTTGATGATGAGTCAGGGATTTTTAAATCACTTTTTACAAGAGAAGCAATAATCCCTAAAACAAAAAATAACAACACTGGGTTTGTTAAGTTACTGATCAAAACATCTAGACTCATTTTTCTGTTTTTAAAGCCTCAAATCTATATGCAATAGTTCATATATTTTTATTTAAATTTGTTATGCGAATCATAAATATTTTTAATGAACTTCACTTTACATCAATTAAAGGTTTTTATCACTATTGTAGAAAATAAAAGTATTACAAAAGCGGCTATTGAACTGAATATGACCCAACCAGCAGCATCAATTCAATTAAAAAATTTTCAAGATCAGTTTGATATTCCTTTGTCTGAAATCATAGGAAGACAATTCTACGTAACAGATTTTGGTAAAGAAATTTATCAAATTGCAGAAGAAATTTTAAACAAAACTGAAAGTATACAGTATAAAACAGAAGCTTTTAAGGGTTTACTTTCAGGTAAATTAAAAATATCCGTGGTTTCTACAGGCAATTACGTAATGCCATATTTTTTAAACGGGTTTCTAAAAAAACATCCAAAAGTTGAACTAGTTTTAGATGTATCTAACAAAACAACAGTGATTAAAGATCTAGAAAGAAACCTTGTAGATTTTTCTTTAGTAACAGTAAGCCCTAATCATTTAGATTTAGAAGAATTACCAATTATGGATAATCATTTGGTGTTAGTGGCATCTAAAGAACACAAAATAATATCTCAAAAAAGTAAGGATACTTCGATTTTTAATAAAATACCATTAATTTTTAGAGAGGAAGGTTCTGGAACACGACATACAATGCAACTATTTTTTAAACAAGAAAAAATTGCACCTAAAATAAAGTTAGAGTTAACATCTAATGAGGCTATTAAACAAGCTGTTATTGCAGATATCGGCGTTTCGATTGTGTCTTTATTAAGTATAAAAAACGAACTATTACAAAACGAACTCAAAATTATTCCTGCAAAAGGATTGCCATTAAAATCTGTTTGGAAACTAATTTACTTAAAAAAGAAAACACTATCTCCTGTTGCTAAAGCCTTTTTAGAATATGTAGCTTCAGAAAAAGAAAATGTTTATAACAACTATTTTAATTGGATTGATAAAATAAAAAGATAAATTATTTAAATAATTCTATAATTTTTTTTCCATCTTGGTCCTCTTTTATGATGGATGGAAACAATTGTGGAGCAATCTTTTTTATGGGTTGATATAACATAGATTCATCTAAAATTTCTTTGGTTATAAACGGAATTGTACTATTTACGCGTCCAAAAAAGATAAAAATTACACTTAAAATTAAGGCAATCTTTACTACGCCAAAAACACCTCCTAAGACTTTATTTATCATTCCTAAAGCTGCAATATCTGCAATTTTAGTTAGTATCCTACCGATAAAAATTATCACAAGAACAACCGCTATAAAAGTAATTGCGAAGGCAACAATTTTGTTGGTTTGATCAGACCAATTTACAAAAGTAGAGTTTGCTAAATACAATTCTAAATGATTAGAATAATGAATCGCAACAAAAACACCAACAACAACTGCAACTAAAGAGGCTATTTCGACAAAAAGACCATTCATAATTCCTCTTACAAACGCTAAAAGAAGTAGTACAGTAATAATAATATCAAAAACATTCATTTCAGATAATTTTTGTAAACCTACATCTTTTTTTTTACAATTTAAAAATGCAGATTGTATCTTTGTTTATTAAATATTTTTTATGACAAAAATTATTAATTTAAAAGAAAAATGGAATTATTTGGTAACCAAACTTACCGATGATTTTTCTGAAGGAGAAGAATTAAATGTAGACGGAATTCTATATTTAATTGGCGTACAAGAATTAGGACAAGGTCATAGAGAGTTTAAAAAAGACGAAAAAATGAACCTTATGCATATTTCCATTTGCAAATTGCTAGAACCCTATGGTTATTATGAGTTCGATTTTTTTGACGATGATGGCTGGCCGCATTATAAAACAATTACAGAATTACCTAACTTAAAACCAGGTGAACAAACAGTTTTAATGAAAGAAGCTATTGTTTCTTATTTTGAAGCTTTGGAGTATTTTGAAGATTAAGTAACACTCAATTTTCGAATCATTGTAGATAATAATTTTGGATAAAAGCGTTTTGCATACACGCCTAATTTTTCTTTTGCACCAGCAATATAAACTTCTTCCTTTTTCTTTTTAATCGCTATTACCATCAATTTTGCAAAATATTCTGGCTGTATTCCATTTCCTGTAGCCAAATCTAATTTATCTTGCGGTGTTCCATCTCCGGTTAGTGCATTTTTAGAAATATTGGTATTTACAAAACCAGGACAAACCAATGTGACTGCAATATTATCTTGATAACTTTCTGCCCGTAAACTATCAAAAAAACCATGCAATGCATGTTTACTAGCGGCATAACTTGAACGTAAAGGAGTTCCTATTTTTCCAACAATACTAGTAGTTACTACAAAATGACCCTTTTTATTTTTGATAAAATGTGGCAAAACTGCTTTTGTTAAGGCGACGGTTCCTAAATAATTGATATCCATAATTCGTTTATCAACAGCAATAGCCGTGACTTTCACAAATGAACGTTGACTGATCCCTCCATTATTTACCAAAACATCAATCTTACCAAAAGCAGCAATAGCTTCAGCAACTTTTGGTTGTAGATTCGTGTAATCTTCTAGATCTAAAGGGATAATTTTTACAGCTCTTATGTCTTTACACTGCTTTTTCACCAACTCTAAATCTTCCTTTTTTCTTGATGATAAAATCAACTTTACATTTTGGTTAGACAATTCAATAGCCAATGCTTTTCCGATGCCCGAAGACGCACCAGTAATCCAAATTATTTTATCAGAAAAACTCTTCATTATATATTTTTACATTACAATATACTTATTTTAAAGCAGAAATAGTATTTTTGGTATACTTGTTGAAAATGAATATTGGTAAAAATTAAATTGATGTAAAAATGATGAAAAATATACTAGCTATTATACTTTTAATTTCTTCTATTTCACATGCCCAATATACTGTGAAAGGATCTATGAGCCCAAAAATAGAAAGTGACTGGGTTATTTTGTACCAACTTGAGGGTACAAAACAAGTTTTTGTAAACAACACGACTATAAAAACAGATTCTATTTTAGTCGGTGGAAAAAAAAAAGCTGTTGGAAATTTTGAAATTAAATTACCCGCATCTGCCAAACCAGGAGCATACAGAGCTCGTTATAGATTAGAGGGAGCTGGATTTGTAGACTTTTTTTACAATAATGAAAACGTTTCTTTTATTTTTAATCCCGAATATCCTCAAGAAGCTATTGCCTTTCAAGAATCTTTAGAAAACAAACTTTACAATTCTTATATGAAGGATATTTCTATGGCACAACAAAAACTAGATTCGATTCAAGTAGCTGTTTTACAAGACCCCTCTTTAGATTTAAAAGGTTATTATCAAAAAACTTATCATAAAGTAGACGTTCTTCAAAACAAATACAATCAAGAAGCTAAAGATAAGTATATTGCTCCTTTTGTAAAAGCGAGTGCCAGAAGTAATCCTGAAGAAATTTTAACTTCTGCAAACGACTATCTCTCTAATATTAAAAACACTTTTTTTGATACCCTTGATTTTTCTAACAACGTCTTAATTAATTCTTCATTTTTAACAAATAGAATTTTAGACTATGTATTTTACATCAATTTTTCTGATGATGAAGTGCAACAACAAATTTTGTATAAAAAATCAATAGAAACAGTTCTTTCTAAAATAAAAAATGATTCTTATAACAAAGATATTATTCAGTTTTTGATAGAAAAATTTGAAGATTTAAAAAATATAGAAATTATAGATTATTTATTTGAAAATCATTATAATAAGTTACCTACAGGTTTACAGGATCAAAAATTTAAAGCAGAAAAAATCGCTTTATTTGCAGTTGAAATTGGCAGAATAGCACCTGATTTTTCTTGGAATGAAAATGGTAGAAACTTAAATCTGTCTACTTTAAATGATGCTGACCAATATGTAGTTGTTTTTTGGAGTACGGCTTGTTCTCATTGTTTACGAGAAATCCCTAAATTATACACCTACATGAAAGACAAGACAACTATGAAAGTAATTGCCTTTGCTTTAGAAGATGATGGGTTTGTTTGGAATACCTATAAAGAAAGAAATTTACAAGGATGGCATAATATTTTAGGTTTAAAAAAATGGAAAAACGAAACCGCAAGAACCTATCAAGTAAATTCTACACCAACTTATTTAATTTTAGATAAGAACAAAAAAATTATTGCGAAACCCAATGAATTTAATGATGTTCTAGCGTTTTTAGATAAAATCTAAATTTTCTTTACACATCATTCGTTTTTAGGTTTTTTTAATGCGCTTATAACAATACCAATCATCACCAATAATGCCCCAAAAAACTGAACGAAAGTTAAGCGCTCATTTAAAAAAAATGAGGCTAGTATAATTGTTGATATAGGACCAATTCCCGCCACAATTGCGAAGTTAGAAGAGCTAATAATCTTTATAGAGGCACTTATTAAGAATGAAGGAATAACAGTGGCAAAAACCGCTATTAAAGCTCCTAAAAGATATACCTGCCATTGTAAGTTAAACAAATCTGTTTCCCGAATAAAACTAAAATGTATAAACACACAAACACAAGAAACTAACATTGCATTTGCTGTGAATTTTACAACTCCAAATTTGGGAATTAACCACCCACTTCCCACTAAAAAAAAGGCATAGGTCAACGCACTCAAAAGTATAAAAAATCCGCCTAAATATGCATTATTTCCAGAAACCTCAACTTCACTAGAGAAAGCTATTATAATTCCTATGTACGATAAACAAATGGCTAAAGCTTGAATTTTTGTAATGGGCTGTTTTAAAAAAAGTTTATTTAATAAAATTACAATTGTTGGATAAACAAATAAAAGGATACGCTCTACACTTGCTTTTATATACGTCAACCCTATAAAATCAAAATAACTCGCCAAATAATACCCTACGAGCCCAAAAAATACAACCCAATAATAATCCTTTTTAGTGATCTTAATCTTTTGATTTTTATTTCTATACAGATATGCAATAACCAAATAAAATGGAAAAGAGAATAACATTCTTAACAAAAGCATTGTAATTGCATCTACCTTATAATTATAAGCAAGTTTAATCATAACCGCTTTAGAAGAAAAAAGAATAACTCCTAAAACACCTAAAAAAATACCGAGCCAAAACTTCTTTGCTCCCATGTCACTAAAGTAAACTTTAGATTGACAAACCTTTCGTTTCTTTTTTTCTGATTACGATATTCAATTCACAAAAAAAGCCTAAAAATGTAAAAAAGCATCTTCTAAATGTTCAATTTTAGTTTCATTTTTTTGAAGAAGAATAGCAATGATATCAAAACGAACCTCAACATTTAAATCTCGTTGAACCACATAATAATCAATCGCAGAAAGCAATAATTTTATCTTTTTAGGAGTGATGAAATCTTGTGGGTCTCCAAAATAATCGGAGCTTCTTGTTTTTACTTCAACCACAACCAAAAGATTATTTTTTTGGGCAATAATATCCACTTCCGCTTTTAAATAGCGGTAATTCTTTTCAAGGATTTTATAATCGTTCTTAATTAAAAAATCGATGGCTAAATTTTCACCTTTTTTACCAAGTTCATTGTGTGCTGCCATAATTAAACTTTAAATAATTGCTTTAGATAAGATACTTTTTGGTTAGTTATTGCTAATTCTAAAGTTTAAATTTACAAATAAAATCCTACTTTAAATGTATAAGACTGCTATGATTAAGAGTTCCCAAAGATAAATTTAGAAGAAAATAAATGAGATAACAAGGTAATTATAACATTTTTTTTCACCTCTTAAAAGCGGAATCTTTATATTTGTCATATGACCCAAACAACCTTAATCTGTTTATTTGAATATAAAGGTTTTAAAAATAAATGGCACGCTTTTACCAGAATGGGGAGACCGCCAATTTCTTTAAAGAAAACAAATGGATTAACTTTTTTTAAACCACTAGGAACAGGAAGTGGCAATGGTTTTTCTATAAAACCTGATTTTTCTACTTTTGGTTTTATTGCCGTTTTTGATACTGAACAACAGGCTAAAAATTTCACAAGTTCAACCGCTATTAAGCGATACAAGCAAACTGCCCTCAATTTTAGTGTTGTATTTATGAAAAACATTAAAAGTCATGGTGAGTGGAGTAAACAAAATCCGTTTAAAAGTAGCACAGAATTAAATAAAAGTAAACCTTTGGCTGTCATTACAAGAGCTACGATTAAACCAAAATTAGCGTATAAGTTTTGGAAAAATGTACCAGCCGTCTCTAAATCTATGGATGCTTACAAAGAACTTTTGTATTCAAAAGGAATTGGAGAGTTCCCACTTTTAATGCAAGCTACTTTTTCAATTTGGTCTTCTGCAGATGCTATGTTTAACTATGCGTATAGCAATCCGAAACACGCTGAAATGGTTAAAAAAACAAGAGAACTCAATTGGTATTCAGAAGAATTATTTGCCCGTTTTGAACCGTATCATACCGAAGGAAATTTAATCTCTAAATTTCTTTAAAATTGACTGAATACTTTTCATCGCCAATTATCACATCAACATTTCGCCCAAAAATTAACGCTCTGTTATCTGCTTCATGTCCTGCAGAAAAATCAAACAAAACAGGAACCTCTGCTGGCACAGCATCTAAAATTAATTGTTCTATAGAACTTCCCCATTGTGTAGAATTCTTTTTAACTAAAGACATATTGCCAACAATTACAGCTTTTACTTTTGTAAAATAACCTGCACGTTTTAAACTTTGGAGCATTCTGTCTATAGAGTATTTATATTCGCCAATTTCTTCGATAAATAAGATTTTATTTTCTGTGTTTAACTGACTTTCAGAACCTAACATAGATGTTAAAATTGCTAAATTCCCACCAATAAGTTGACCTTCAATTTCTTTGGATGAAAAAGTTCTATTATAGGATGATGATGCAACCGTATAAGAAAGTGCCTCGCCAAAGAGCGATTTTTTAAATGATGAAATCGTTTTCATAATTTCTTCTGGTTTCTGTTCTAAACTCGTCGCCATCATTCCATGAATGGTTTCCACTCCTAAATTATGTATATGATTATGAAATGCAGTAATATCAGAATATCCAATGACCCATTTCGGGTATATTTTAAACTCCGTAAAATCTAACTTGTCTAAAATTCTTACAGAACCATAACCGCCTCTTGCAGACCAAATTGCTTTGATATTTTTATGATCTAAAGCATCCTGAAAATCTTGACAACGCTCCTCATCTGTCCCAGCAAAATGATTGTTTTGATTGAATATATTTTTACCCAAAACCACTTGCAAACCCCAACTTTCAGCTAACTTTTTGGCTTTTTCTATGGTTGCTTTTCTACCTTTTAAAATTCCTGCAGGTGCAACAACTGCAATGGTATCTCCTATTTTTAAATACGGTGGCGTTGTTAATTTTTGTTGTGCATTTGTGAGCGTAAAACTCATCAACAGTAAAAAAGAAACTATTTTATTTTTCAACAATTTAATTTAAAATTTAACCAAAAATAGTGATAAAATTTCTATTTTATGTTTACCGTAAAAATTTGTGAACTTATAAAAAACATAAGTTTATGAAAGACACATTTGAAGAACCTGTTTTAGATTATGAAAAAGAATACATCTATGCAGATTATTTACGAGGGAGATTGTATTTACAAGACCATTCATCCCTATTTTTTACAAGACGAAACTTATATTCGCTTAAAACTAATTATTACTTTATAAACTGCAACAAGTCCTATTTTCCCTGATTTATCATTTAGGCTAGGTGAAGTCTTTGAAGATTAATTTAAAAAAATTAATTATGCATAATTATATATTTTATGCCAACCTAACCCGAACGTTAATCCTAAACCAACATAAGATCTTTTAGCAATGTTTCCATAAAGTTTAATTCCTATGGATCTGCCAAATGACGTTGGTTTGCCAACAGGAATTAAACCAGAAAAAACCCTGAATCTTTTCTTTTCGGATTTAAACCAACTAATTCCTGCTTCTACAGGGAATCCTATAAAAGTATCTCTTGTTTTAAGATTTCCATTCACATCTTCCTTTATATTGTAAGAAATTCCGCCAGAAAAATGATACGCTGTTCCGTCTTCAATGTATCTTTTTCCGTAAAGTGCGGCATATTCAGTTGTTGTATTGGTAACTTTAAAGATGGGAATAAAAAGAAACCATTCAATTTTATCGATACTTGTAGTTTCTGAAGTTCTAAAAGTAAATAAATCATTTTTTGATTGATAATTAATATTCAAGCCAACAGTAACTGCAGATTTACCTGTATTTGCATAACCCAAAAGAATATCTCCAAAAATAATTGGGTTCTCTTTTACTACGAGAGAATCTTGTTTTTCTTGAGCAATTATTGTTGTGAAAATCATCAAAAACAGAAAGCCAAATAGGATTATTTTCTTCAAAATTTATCTTGGTTCTTGGTTCTAAAAATCTAATATTATTACTTCTGTAAATGTATTAATTTTCAATGGTTTTTAAAACTCCGTTTTTTGTACTTTTACACTTCAAAATCAGTCTTAAAACTAATAAGGACAATTCGATGAATACTCCAAAAAGATATACAATTACAGCAGCTTTGCCATACACAAATGGTCCAATTCATATTGGCCATTTAGCAGGTGTTTATGTTCCAGCAGATATTTACGCACGTTATTTGCGTTTAAAAGGTAAAGATGTTGCCTACATTTCTGGCTCTGATGAACATGGTGTTGCCATACCCATGAGAGCTAAAAAGGAAGGTGTTTCGCCACAAGTAGTTATTGATAAATATCACGGAATTATCAAACAATCTTTTATAGATTTTGGTATTTCTTTTGATAACTATTCAAGAACCTCTTCTAAAATTCATCATGAAACTGCCTCTGAATTTTTTACAAAAATGTATAATGATGGCGAGTTTATAGAAGAAGTTTCAGCACAATTGTATGATGCAGAAGCAAATCAGTTTTTAGCAGATCGTTTTGTAGTAGGAACTTGCCCAAAATGTAGTTTTGAAGAAAGTTATGGGGATCAATGTGAAAACTGTGGAACAAGTCATAATGCCACAGATTTAATCAATCCTAAATCTGCTATTACGGGCAATGTGCCCACAGTAAAGGAAACAAAACACTGGTTTTTACCTTTAGACAAACATGAAGATTTTTTAAGTGAATGGATTTTAGAGGGGCATAAAAAAGACTGGAAACCAAATGTATACGGACAAGTAAAAAGTTGGATAGATGATGGTTTACGCCCAAGAGCGGTAACTAGAGATTTAGATTGGGGAATTCCTGTTCCCTTAAAAGACGCGGAAGGAAAAGTTTTGTATGTTTGGTTTGATGCGCCAATTGGCTATATCTCATCTACCAAAGAATGGGCTGCCAGAGAAGGAAAAAACTGGGAAGATTATTGGAAAAAAGACGACACCAAATTGGTTCATTTTATAGGGAAAGACAATATTGTTTTTCACTGTATCATTTTTCCGAGTATGTTAAAAGCACACGGAAATTATATTTTACCCGATAATGTGCCTGCCAATGAATTCTTAAATTTAGAAGGCAATAAATTATCGACTTCTAAAAATTGGGCAGTTTGGTTGCATGAATATTTAGAAGAATTCCCAAATCAGCAAGATGTGTTGCGTTATACCTTAACTGCAAATGCACCAGAAAATAAGGATAATGATTTTACTTGGAAAGATTTTCAGGCAAAAAACAACAACGAATTAGTTGCCATTTTTGGTAATTTTATCAATAGAGTTGTGGTTTTAACCAATAAATATTACCAAGGAATTGTACCAAATCCGAACGACTTTACAGAAGTTGATGAAGATGTTTTAACAGCGATAAAGGAGTTTCCGAATGTGATTGGAAAATCTATTGAAAGATATCGTTTTAGAGAAGCTAGCCAAGAATTGATGAGTTTAGCAAGGCTGGGAAACAAGTATTTAGCAGATGAGGAACCTTGGAAAGTTATAAAAGTGGATGAAGAACGCGTAAAAACAATTATGTTCGTTGCATTACAAATTTCTGCAGCATTGGCAGTTTTATCTGAACCTTTTTTACCTTTTACTTCGGATAAATTAAAAGGAATTCTCAATATCATTCAAAGCGATAGTGAGACAAGTCTTTCTTGGGAGAATGTAACTGAAAAAAACATCCTACTTCCTGCAAATCATCAAATAAACAAAGCCGAATTATTATTCTCTAAAATTGAAGACAAAACCATTGAAGCTCAAGTTGAGAAATTACAAGCGACTAAAATTGCAAATGAGCAAGAAAATAAAGTGGTAGCACCTCAAAAAGAAACCATTGAATTTGATGATTTCACAAAACTAGACATCAGAATTGGAACAATTTTAGAAGCTGAAAAAGTAGCGAAAACTAAAAAGTTACTAAAAATAAAAGTGGATGTTGGCATTGATATAAGAACTATCGTTTCTGGCATTGCAGAAAGCTTTTCTCCAAAAGATCTTATTGGTCAGCAAGTTTCTGTATTGGTCAATTTAGCGCCAAGAAAAATACGTGGCGTAGAAAGCAATGGAATGATTTTAATGACCGATACACCTGACGGCAAGCTTGCTTTTATGGAACCAGAAAAAGCGGTTAAAAACGGACAAGAAGTTAGTTAAAAAAGGTAAAACCTTTGCTAGAAACCTAAAAACTCTGATTTACCAGCATAGCAATTAATACTTCAGGTTTTCTGCATAAAATAATATTTTATAATTTAGGTACTACACGTTTTATAAAACATTAATAAAAATGGACTTTATAGAAATTAATGTTGAACAACTAGGCTTTTAAATTGCCTGAAATAATTAAAAAAAAGTATTAAGTTGATTAATTTTTATAAAAGAATTAACATGAGAACCCGATTGTTAATACGCGTAATTTCTAAATTTACAAAAAACAGCTTTCATTATGACGTTTAACCTTCTCGATAATTTTAAGAAAAAAAAACTCATCCTATTCTGTTTTTTTTTAGTTTCAATTCTTTCTACTCAAAGTCAAATAACAGAAAACAACCTACTTCAAGTCTACAATGAATTTCGAGTTTCTACTAAAAAAATCGTATATATTCATATAAATAAATCTGTTTTCGTTAAGAATGAAATGCTCGGGTTTAATGCTTATATAATAGACAAAGCTAAAAAAACATCCTTACCCATAACCCATA
>TARA_B110000967_G_scaffold152574_1_pt1 | contig 20077 bp, 19 predicted proteins | sample TARA_B110000967 | Tara Oceans TARA_B110000967 (sample SAMEA4397903) | marine metagenome | biome: Polar Biome; feature: [DCM] deep chlorophyll maximum layer (ENVO:01000326); material: water (ENVO:00002006), including particulate matter (ENVO:01000060) such as... | depth 35 m
TAATTTTTGAGTTTTTAATATTCATCTTCATTCCAAAGATAATCTTCGTCTGATGGATAATCAGGCCAAATTTCTTGAATGGAGTCATATGAGTCTCCTTCATCTTCGATTGATTGAAGGTTTTCCACAACTTCGAGTGGAGCTCCTGTTCTAATAGAGTAATCTATTAATTCATCTTTAGTGGCTGGCCAAGGCGCATCACTTAGGTAAGAGGCAAGTTCTAATGTCCAATACATTTTTTGAAGTATTTAATTTTTGCAAAAATAATTTTTTAGTTGAAAAAATCAAGTAAAAAAGCATTTATTTCATCAATAAAGTTATGAACGTTCTAAAATCCTCTGTAAAATAACAAATTATTAGACAGTGATTTACATTTTTTTAATCAACTATTAGGTGGTTTTATTGGGGATCCATTTGATCTCCGCCGCCTGTAACTCATTTGACAATTTTCGTGCCAATACAAATAGGAAGTCCGATAAGCGATTTAAATAGATCAGGAGTTCGGGTTGTAACGGTTGCGCACTATGGAGTTCAGAGACATTTCTCTCGGCACGGCGACAAACACATCGTGCAATATGACAGAATGACACGGTTTGGTGTCCCCCTGGTAAAATGAAATGAGTCAGTGCTGGTAGTGCGGCATTCATCGCATCAATTTTTTCTTCCAAAAATGTAATTGATTCTGCTTTTAGGAAGCTGATTCCGAGACGTTTTCTTTTAGAGTCGTCTTTAAGTTTATCAGGGTCCGTCGCTAAAAGGGCGCCAATGATAAATAACTGTTCTTGAATTTGTAGGAGTGCTGTTTTGCTGTCATTGGAAATCGCTTGATCCCGAACCAAACCAAGGTACGAATTGAGTTCATCGACGGTACCATAGCTTTTAATTCTTAAATCGTGTTTTGGTAAGCGAGTCCCACCTACAAGTCCGGTGCTGCCTTTATCGCCTGTTTTTGTATAAATTTTCATGTGCTTATATTTATTGTTTTTTTAGGACACATGCAGTTCGCTATTGATCATTTTCCATGGGAGTTAAAATTTCGAATATGCTCGTTTGATGTGTTTAATTTAATAGTTCCTTAGAAACGCCTCCTTTTTAATAGGTTCTATTTCTCCGGTATATTTTCTATAAAGTTAAAAGTAATATTTTATTTTCCCAAGAGATTAAAGTCTTATCGTAAAATGTTCTTTGGGTTGTTCGGATCTAAGAAACAAGAGCCCCCAATAAAAAGTATCAATCGATACAGAAATTTCAGCGAATGCTTTGAGCTGATTCCATTGCTCAAACTGCTGTTTGGTTTCTCGAATTGATTTGATAATGATCACTGAATCTCGATGACAATGTGCAATCAAACGTTTCATGGAATGAGGTTCAAGGGAGTCCGAATTTAAATAAATGCAACTCGGGGCTTTAGAAATTGAAACGTCAGAGTTAATCAAGGCATCGGTTGTATTATAAGGGATGCAAGTGGTTTCTAAAGCCAACGCACATTTGTGGTTTGAATCGATGCTATCCGGGATGAAACAGTGGTTAAATTTAAAATAAGCGCCGAATCGATATAGAAATTTTGACTTGGAGTCTTGTTTAGATAAATGTTGATGGGCGTTGTGGTTCGTACGCTCATAAAAACACTTGGTCACTAAATCAAACACAAAAGGGGAGTGGACACCATGTTCGTTTTTGGAGCGCCACCAAAATTTTAAATATGATATAAGGACATTCAATTCAGTTTTTCATTTAATTCCATCCACCTCAATTCCTTCTCTTCAATAACTTCATTTAAGGTTTTGAGCGCCTCTGAAAGTGTGTTGATGGTCTCCATATCAATGTCTGGAACCAGAAACTTTGCTTCCAATTCTTTTTTGTCAAATTCAAGCGATTTCAGCTTACTTTCAAGGTTGTTCAATTCTTTTTGTTCGTTAAAACTTAATTTTGTTTCCGATTGATTTGTGGCTGTTGGCTTTGCCGTCAATGTTTTTTTGGGTTCAGCGGCTACGGGTGTACTGTCTTCATACGTTCTGAAATCGGAGTAATTTCCTGGGAAATCTTCCACCATACCTTCGCCACGAAATACAAATAAATGATCGACAATCTTATCCATAAAATAACGATCATGCGACACCACTAACAAACAACCAGGGAAATCGAGTAAGAAGTTTTCCAAGACATTGAGGGTTACAATATCCAAATCATTGGTGGGCTCATCCAGAATTAAGAAGTTTGGATTTTGAATTAATACGGTACATAAATACAGCCGTTTGCGTTCGCCACCACTAAGTTTTTCGACAAAATCATATTGTTTTTTTCGACTAAATAAAAAGCGTTCGAGCAATTGTTGAGCACTAATTTGTTTACCTTTCATCAGGGGAATATAATCGCCGAAATCTCGAACGACGTCAATGACCTTTTGCATGGGTTTTGCTTTGATTCCGTCTTGCGTATAATAGCCAAATTTAATCGTTTCGCCTTCAATTATTTTGCCGCTATCGGGCTGAATTCCACCCGTAATCATATTTAGGAATGTGGATTTTCCGGTACCATTCTTACCAATAATTCCAATGCGTTCCCCGCGTTGGAAGACGTATTCAAATTTGTCTAAAATTAGTTTTTCATCAAATGCTTTGGATACTTTATGGATCTCTAAAATTTTACTTCCCAAACGTTCCATATTGATTTCCAACTGAACTTCATGATCGTTTCTTCGTTTGCTGGCACGTTCTTTTATTTCATGAAAATCACTGATTCTTGACTTCGATTTTGTGGTTCGTGCTTTGGGTTGACGGCGCATCCATCCCAGTTCTTTTTTAAAGAGTTGCTTAGACTTGTTTGTTTCAATTGCTTCCCGCTCAATCCGTTCTTCTTTTTTCTCGAGGTAATAGGAGTAATTTCCTTTATAATTATAAATACAACCTTCATCTAGCTCGATAATTTCTGAGCAAACACGCTCCAGAAAATACCGGTCGTGCGTCACCATAAATAAGGTGATATTCTCCTTCGCAAAAAACGATTCCAACCATTCGATCATTTCTAAATCCAAGTGGTTGGTGGGCTCATCCAAAATTAGTAAATCAGGTTTGCTCAATAACGTGTTAGCCAGTGCCAATCGCTTCTGTTGTCCACCAGAAAGTTGCCGAACCTTTTGATCTAAATTTTCTAGTTTTAACTTAAAAAGTATTTGTGTGTATTGGGTTTCAAAATCCCAAGCTTGATAGCGTTCCATGTCATCAAAAGCGGTCTGATAGAGATTACTGTCTTCAGGGTTTTCAAGAGCTTCGTGGTAGGTTTTTATGACCTTTAAAATCGGGTTGTCGGATTTTAAAATCGTTTCTTCGATCGTCAAATCCTGGTCTAAAACAGGTTCTTGTGATAAGAACGTGGTTCGCAGGCCTTTTCGATACACGATTTGACCTGTGTCAGGAGCGTCTTTTCCAGAAAGAATGTTTAAAATTGTTGTTTTACCAGTCCCATTTTTGGCAACAAATGCTATTTTTTGATCTTTATGGATACTAAACGAGAGGTCTTCAAAAAGACTGAGTTCGCCGTACGACTTTGATATGTTTTCTACGTTGAGGTAATTCAAAATTTTGTTTTTGCAAATAACGGATAATTATACACGAATTGCCTTGTTGAAATGATGAATTAAAAATAAATATCGAATCCCAATAGCGATGAGAAGCGGAACTAATCCAATCGCAAAGGATTGAACGCCTGTGATCCAATGCAATCCCATCAGTGAAAGAAGTAAAATAAGAAATTTTAAATAACTCAACCCACGATTATTGAGTTTCGTTTTTAATAGTGAGGGTATAAAAAACAGGTTGAGTGCACAGGCCCATAAAAGATTGTAATTATAAGCCGTTGCGGTGTGGTCGGTTGCAAACCAAAGTAATAACAAACCAACCCCAATAAGGCCAGTTATAGCAAATATACAAACGTCTAACCAGTGACTTCGCTTGTTTTTTTTGTAATCATTATAAGTGATGAGAAGTAATAGAAGCGCTAAAATTCCTAATATAAAAAGTGGACTGCCAAAGAAGTTGTTGTGTGCAATAGCATCCGAGAGGCTAAGTGTTTTTGAAGCAGAAACGACGCCTGTATTTCCTGTTTTGGTATGCGCGTTTTCGAGTAATATATATAAGTTTTTAGGTAGAAATAGATGTTCTTCGACCGTCGCAATCTGGTCAATTTTTGAGCCTAAGGCGATGTCAATTCCTAAACTTCCCCATGAGTTTTGATTCAAATCAGATCGAATTAAATTCCTGAAAGTTTGTGGTTCAAATGAGGTTGGAGGGGTATAAACGAGTGGGTCGTTAAGGATGGTTTCAATACCATCTATGATTTTTGTAGCACAGTTATTATAGAAAAAATCATAGGGATAGGATTGATTTTCTGGTTTAATATTTTCTGTTAAAAAAAGATAAAATGCTGTTTTTTGTTCTGTACTAAGGTTCAATTGTTGTTCCTTAATACTTCGGTTTAGATATTGATAATCTGAAAAAACAGCGTCAAATTCAGCCCTGCCAATTTGATAATCGAGTTTTCCTTGGGCAAATTTCAAATAAAAACCTTCGGTTTCAAAATCATACCGTCCATAATCAAAGACGATGTCAAAATTATAGAGCGGATCTTTGATTCTAATGGCCGTATGTCCAAAAGCATCATTTAACGAGGCGCCAGGTCCGAAGGTAAGGATGCTTACTTCAGACTCGTGTGTGAGTTGAAGCTGTGCGCTCACGGTCATCGTGATGAGTAAAAGAAAAAGGATGGTTCGTTTTTTAATGATCATTATCTAAAGATGCTTAAATCAATTTTGAGAGAAAATACATTTGAATATAGGGCGGCGCTTTGATCGCCAATATCGGTGAAGGCATAGTCTAAAAAGATGCCGTTATATTTGAATCCGACGCCAAAATTTGGTTGAAATGTTAAGGATTCAGAGTTGTCAATTTGTAGTTCATTTTGAAAATTCCCTAATCCAGCTCTTAAAAACACAAGATCGGAATAGCCAAATTCCAGCCCTAATGCTGGATTAATGCTCACAAATGACGTAGAGATGAGGTCGTTATTTTGCTCAAATCGAGTGACTAAATCAAGTTCGGCTCTAAGCGTATAATCGTAATGGAAGGTGAATAGTTTTGACATCCCAAATTGTAATTTTGGAAGCGTTAATTCCGTCGTTTCTGGCGGCTCTTGATTTTGTCCCGGAATGGCATCTTGAATGTCTTTCAGACGATCGGCGTCAATGGTCCAAGCGTTAAACGTTGTGGTGATATCTCTGGCCATTAATCCAAAGTTCCAAGTATTGTATTTAAATTGAATACCCACATCTAAACCAAATCCCCATGAAGACGCAAAATCGCCTATAATTCGTCTAATTATTTTGGCATTAATGCCATAATTCAAACCTTTTAAGGGGAGTTTTCGCGCAAAAGAAAAGGTAAGTCCGTAATCTGCAGCCGAAAATAAATTAATCCGATCATAATTGATCACGCCTTGCTGGTCGATGAGTTTGGTCGTGTCCAGAATATCATCAACTCCAAAGCGAATTAATGAAACCCCAATGGCGCTTTGATCGTCTAAGGGCATGGCAAAAGCCATGTAGTTGTAGTTGGCAATGTTTGCAAAATAACTGGAATGCATAAAGGCAATTTGGTTATCATCTAAATGTACTAAACCTGCTGGGTTCCAATATCCCGAATTAACGTCTGCAGTAGAAGCGACCACGGCATTGCTCATTCCCAATGCAGAAGCATCAACCCCAATATTCATAAATTCATTCGAATATTTACGAGAGGTTTGAGACACTAAAAATAAGGGTGTCAAAATCGTTAAGACTAGTTTTAATGCTTGCAAGGGCTTTTTTTTAATGAACTAAATAAACACTAATATAAACTCCGATTTTTTTTAGATATTGTTGTTTATTTACCAAAAACAAAAATAGTTTATTATTTTTACTAATTAATTACAATTTCTTGTGAAAGCACATATTCCTAACTTTATAACATTATTAAATTTATTCTCGGGGTCCATTGCCGTCATTTATGCTATAGAAGGCCATATGAAATTAACGGCTTTGTTTTTATGCTTGGGTATTTTCTTTGATTTTTTTGATGGCCTTTTGGCACGCAAATTAAAGGTTCAAAGTGAGCTCGGTGTTCAATTAGATTCCTTGGCTGATATGGTGACCAGTGGTTTAGTCCCCGGTTTGGTCCTTTTTCATTTATTAGGATTAGCGCCCCAACCTTCTTGGGAAACACACAGTTTACTCCCTTATTTTGGGTTATTAGTCACCTTGGCGTCCGCCTATCGCTTAGCGAAATTTAATATTTCTGAAAACCAGTCTGACGCTTTTATTGGATTGCCAACACCCGCCAATGCGCTCTTAATTATTGCGTTGCCATTAATTTTAGACTTTCAAAATAGTGATGCTATAAATGCCATCATTTTAAATCCTTGGTTTTTAATTGGCGTGACCATTTTGAGTTGTTTTTTGTTAAATGCACCCATTAAATTGATCGCATTAAAATTTAAAACATGGAATTTTAAAGACAATGCTTCGCGCTATATTTTGATTCTTTTATCGCTGGTCCTATTAACAGTATTTCAATTTGCTGGGATTCCACTTGTGATTATCAGCTACATCATTTTGTCTATAATGTCAAAATAATTTATAAACCACTAATTTATGGCTTCAGGCTTTTTTGCACTTCTTGATGATATTTCGGTTCTTATGGACGATGTCCTCACGATGAGTAAAGTATCCGCCAAAAAAACAGCTGGGATTCTCGGCGATGATTTAGCAGTGAGTGCAGAAAAAGCATCTGGCTTTGTGTCTTCTAGAGAATTACCCGTATTATGGGCCATTACTAAAGGCTCTTTTTTAAATAAACTCATCATTTTACCCTTTGCATTTTTACTCAGTGCCTTTTTACCTTCAGCAGTCACAGTAATTTTAATTTTTGGTGGGATTTATTTATCGTTTGAAGGAGCTGAAACGATTTTCGAATTTGTCTTTCCTCATAAACCGAAAGGCACTAAAGCCACTGCTAAAACACTGTCAAAATCTGCTGTTTTACGACTAGAAAAAAATAAAATAAAATCCGCCATTTTAACAGATTTCATCTTATCTGTTGAGATCATTATCATTGCGCTTGGGACGGTTGTAAACGAGACTATTGGGGTTCAAATAGGAGTTGTTAGCATTATTGCAACGATAGCAACTGCAGGGGTTTATGGGCTTGTGGCACTGATTATTCGCATGGACGATTTAGGTTTTAAATTGATCCGAATGAGTGATGGTCAAAAAAATAGTTTCCATTTTATGGGGGTCGGATTGGTCAATGCCTTGCCAGTGGTCATTAAAACATTATCAGTGGTTGGTACCATAGCACTTTTACTGGTTTCAGGTGGCATATTCGTTCATAATATAGACTTCTTTCATCCCCTTTTAGAAGGCTTGCCGGGGATGTTAAGAGAGTTGATTTTTGGCTTAAGTATAGGGCTTATAGCCTTTTTTGTTGTGAGTCAATTTAAGCTAATTTTAAAATTCTTTTTTAAAAAGTCCTAAAGATTTAAAATTCTAACTTTTTCTTCCGCAATTCGAAGTTTTGTCCGAGATATACTTTACGGACCATTTCATCACTAGCCAATACTTCTGGTTTTCCTGCCTTTAGAATACTTCCTTCAAACATTAAATAGGTGCGATCGGTAATCGCTAATGTTTCTTGAACATTATGATCGGTGATTAGGATGCCTATATTTTTTTTAGTCAGTTTGGCAATAATTCGTTGAATATCTTCAACCGCTACAGGGTCAACGCCTGCAAAAGGTTCATCAAGTAATATAAAACTAGGGTCGGTTGCGAGAGCACGTGCAATTTCGGTACGTCTGCGCTCACCTCCAGATAACAAATCGCCTCTGTTGGTTCGGATGTGTCCAAGGCTAAATTCATCAATTAAAGATTCCATTTTATCAACTTGTTCTTTTTTAGAGAGTTTTGTCATTTGAAGAACACTCAAAATATTGTCTTCGATGCTTAATTTTCGGAATACAGAGGCCTCTTGAGCCAGGTAGCCGATTCCACTTTGCGCTCTTTTGTACATCGGGTACGATGTGATTTCTTTGTCATCCAAAAAGATCGAGCCACCATTGGGTTTGATTAAACCAACCGTCATATAAAATGAGGTTGTTTTTCCTGCCCCATTGGGACCAAGCAATCCAACAATCTCGCCTTGATTAACTTCAAGAGAGACATCTTTTACAACTTTTCGTCCATTGTAGGACTTCATTAAATTTTGAACTCTTAATTTCATTGGTTTGTTTAAAGAATTTTAAAAATAGTAAAATGAAATTTACTAAACATCAATGCTCTGTACTTTATATTAAATTTAACTAGGCTTCCAAGATATCTAGGTATTCGTAAGCCCGTCTCAAATGTGGGATGACAATCGTCCCACCGACTAGAGTGGCAATACTAAGCGCCTCCGAAATTTGTATTCTACTTAAGCCTTCTTCATGGCATTTTTCTAGGTGATAGCGTACACAATCGTCGCATCGTAATACGGCGGAAGCGACTAAGCCCAATAATTCCTTGGTCTCCGTATTTAAAGCCCCTTCTTGAAATGCATTGGTGTCTAAATTAAAAATACGCTTGATGACGGTATTGTTTTCTGCAAGAATTTTAGAGTTCATTTTCTTGCGATACGCATTAAATTCTTCTACTTCATTCGCCATTTTTTTCTTTTCTTTTTTGATTTCGTAAAACAAGTTTTGATATGAGGATACTGACTTGGTATAATATTAAGACAGGGATGGCGACGATAATCTGACTCGCAATGTCTGGTGGGGTGATAATGGCTGCAAAAACTAATACGATTATTAAGGCATATTTTCTGTTTTTGCGTAGGAATTCTGGAGTTACTAATCCTATTTTGGTTAAGAAATAGATGATAATCGGTAATTCAAAAATAAATCCAGAGGCTAGTGTAGAGGCTCGAATCAGTCCTATGTATGAGTTTAAATCAAAATCGTTGTGAACTTGATCGGCTACAGAATAGGTTCCTAAAAAGTTAATAGATAACGGACAAACAATATAATACCCAAATAAGACCCCGATAAAAAATAAGATAGAAGAGATGAAAATAAAACCTCTAGAGCTATTTTTTTCTTTGGAGTAGAGTCCCGGACTAATAAATTTCCAGAATTCATAGAGAACGTAAGGAAAGGCAATGATCAATCCAAATGTGATGGAAGTCCAAATATGTGCTGAAAACTGTCCAGCCATGGTTCTACTTTGAACTTCAAAATCAAAATTAGTGTCACAAAAACTCTCAAACCCTAATAACTTAGAAGCATTACAAAGAAATTCATAGGTAAAAAAATCGGATTTAGTTGGACCAAAAATCAGGACATCAAACAAAAAGCCTTTCGCCAAAAATGCTGCAGTCGCTGCAATCATTACAGCGCCTAAAGCTCTTATGATGTGCCATCTCAATTCTTCGAGATGGTCTAAAAATGACATTTCTTTTTGGTGTCCCATAACTAGATGATTCCTTCTTTAATTAGGTCATGAATATGGATAACACCTGCATAACGGCCATGATCTTCTACAATGAGTTGTGAAATTTCATTTTTATCCATGATCTCCATTGCTTCGATAGCCATGGCATTGATTGTAATAGATTTTGGGTTTTTACTCATAATATCTTCAGCGCTCAGTTGTGAAAAATCTTCGGTCTCGGCGAGCATTCGTCTTAAATCACCATCGGTAATAATACCAACGATTTTTTCGTCTTTTGTGACGGCAGTCACGCCTAAACGTTTTTCTGAAATTTCTATAATAACTTTTTTGATGCTTGCGTCTGGACTGACTTCGGGTTTTTCGGTCAGTGTTAAAATGTCACGGACTCTCAAAAACAATTTTTTTCCTAAAGCGCCGCCAGGATGGTATTTGGCAAAGTCGTCACTAGAAAATCCTCTTAGCTCTAATAAACAAACTGCTAATGCATCTCCAATAACTAATTGAGCAGTTGTACTAGTCGTCGGAGCTAAGTTATTGGGACACGCTTCTTTTTCAACATAGGAATTAAAAACATAATCCGATTGTTCGGCCAACATTGACTTCATATTTCCTGTAATCGCTATCAAGGCATTTCCTGAGTTTTTCAACAACGGAATTAAAACTTTTATTTCTGGTGTATTCCCACTTTTGGAAATACAAATGACGATATCGTCTTTAAGAATGAGGCCTAAATCGCCATGAATGGCGTCTGCGGCATGCATAAAAACAGAAGGCGTGCCTGTAGAATTTAAAGTTGCTACAATTTTATTGGCAATAATGGCACTTTTTCCAATGCCCGTAATAATCACACGGCCATTAGAATTTAATATTAATTCTACAGCTTCAGCAAAGGTGTCATCAATAAACTCCGCAAGTTGAGAAATTGCGAGGCTTTCAATGGCGATCGTTTTTTTGGCTAGGGATACTATAGATTTTTTAGAACTCAATTTTTTTATCTTTTGGTTGTGTAATTATTTAAATATATCTACCTTTAATTAACATTACAAAAAAACAAAAAAAATAGGAGTGTTCCCGAATTTATTCCGATTTTGATTGAATTAACCACTTTTTTTTTAATTAAGACAAGAAATTTACCATAGAATGAGTATTTCGACTAAACAATTACATACTGCACTAAAGACCTTTTTTGGTTTTGATAAATTTAAAGGGCTTCAGGAACAAGTCATTGTTAGTATTTTAGAACAGCGGAATACATTCGCTATTATGCCAACAGGCGGAGGGAAATCCCTTTGTTATCAATTGCCTGCTTTAATGCAGGACGGGACAGCGATTGTGGTGTCTCCTTTAATCGCACTTATGAAAAATCAAGTGGATGCTATTAGAGGTATTTCGAGTCAACAAGGAATCGCTCATGTATTAAATTCTTCTTTAAATAAAACTGAAATAAAACAAGTAAAATCAGATATAGAATCTGGAATTACGAAACTTTTATACGTCGCTCCAGAGTCGCTTTCAAAAGCAGAAAATATTGAGTTTTTAAAAGCTCAGACCATTTCATTTATGGCGGTCGATGAGGCCCACTGTATTAGTGAATGGGGACATGATTTTAGACCAGAATATAGAAATTTAAAGCATATTATCACCCAAATAGGGGATAACATCCCTATTATAGGACTAACCGCCACAGCGACTCCAAAGGTGCAAGAAGATATTTTAAAAAACTTAGGAACCACAGATTCCCAAACATTTAAAGCATCTTTTAATCGTCCGAATTTATTTTATGAGATTCTTCCCAAAACGGATCAGGTTGATAATGATATCATTCGATTTGTGAAGCAAAATGAAGGAAAATCGGGTATTATTTATTGCCTTAGTAGAAAACGCGTGGAAGGATTGTCTCAAATTCTACAAGTGAACGGCATTAAAGCCGTACCGTACCATGCGGGTTTAGATGCCAAAACACGTTCTAAACATCAAGATATGTTTTTGATGGAAGATACGGATGTTGTCGTCGCTACGATTGCTTTTGGTATGGGCATCGATAAACCAGACGTTCGTTTTGTGATTCATCACGATATTCCAAAAAGTATCGAAAGTTACTACCAGGAAACCGGACGTGCAGGTCGCGACGGTGGTGAAGGTCACTGTTTGGCATATTACGCTTATAAAGATATTGAAAAGCTCGAGAAATTCATGTCAGGAAAACCTGTTGCTGAACAAGAAATAGGCTTTGCTCTACTACAGGAAGTTGTCGCAATGGCTGAAACCTCCATGTCGCGTCGGAAATTTATTTTACATTATTTTGGGGAAGCATTTGATACAGAAACAGGCGATGGTGGACACATGGACGATAACGTTCGTAACCCTAAGCCTCAGGCAGAGGCTAAAGATCAAGTAAAATTATTACTTGATATAGTCTCTCATACTCACGAAAAATATAAAAGTAAAGATTTAGTAAATGTCATTACGGGTCAAGAAAATGCTCTTATAAAATCCCATCGTACAGATGAGAAGCCGTTTTTCGGGAATGGCAGTGGTCATGATTCATTATATTGGATGGCACTGATTAGACAAGTGTTGGTTGCTGGATTTCTAAGAAAAGATATCGAAACTTATGGTGTTTTAAAGTTAACGACCAATGGGCGTCAATACTTAGAATCTCCGATATCTTTTTTAATGACAGAAGACCATACATATAATTTACAAACTTCAAATCGAAACTATAACACGTCCACGGAAGTTGTTGATGTCGCTTTGATGGGGATGCTAAAAAGTCTCCGAAAATCCAATGCCAAAAAACTAGGCGTTCCTCCTTTTGTAATTTTTCAAGATCCATCCTTAGAGGATATGGCACTTAAATATCCAATTACAATTGAAGAACTTTATAATATACATGGGGTTGGAGAAGGAAAAGCAAAACGGTATGGGAAAGATTTTGTGGCGCTTATAAAACGTTATGTCGATGAAAATGAGATTGATCGCATGGAGGATTTAATCATAAAATCGACGGGATCTAATTCATCGTTAAAACTATATATCATTCAAAACATTGATAGAAAGCTTCCTTTTGATGATATTTCTTCAGCAAAAGGGATGAATATGGACGAATTTATTCGAGAATTAGAGGCGATTGTGTTTTCGGGTACAAAATTAAACATCAATTATTGGATCGATGAAATCCTTGATGAGGACCAGCAAGACGAACTTCACGACTATTTCATGGAATCTGAAACAGACGAAATTGAAGCTGCTGTCGAAGAATTTGATGGCGATTATGAAGATCAAGATTTACGACTCTATCGTCTTAAGTTTATTAGTGAAGTTGCTAATTAAAAAATTTTTCACAAAACCATTCTGGAAACTTTTTAGTTTATAATTCCTCCGTATCTTTGCAGCTCTTAAAAAAATAAAATCAAACGCATGAAAGACGGTTTATACGCAAAATTCTCGACCACTAAAGGAGAGATCTTAGTAAATTTAGAATACCAAAAAACGCCGGGAACAGTAGGTAATTTTGTTGCTTTGGCAGAGGGAAACTTAGAAAATTCTGTAAAAAGTCAAGGTGAGCCTTATTATAATGGCTTAAAATTTCACAGAGTCATCCCTGATTTCATGATTCAAGGTGGCTGTCCTCTTGGTACAGGAACTGGAAATCCAGGATATAAATTTGCAGATGAATTTCATCCCGATTTAAAACATGATACGCCAGGCGTACTATCAATGGCCAATGCCGGTCCGGGTACCAATGGGAGTCAATTTTTTATTACTCATATTCCAACCGATTGGTTAGATGGAAAACACACTGTTTTTGGGAAAGTTATTGAAGGTCAATCGATTGTGGACACGATTAGTCAAGGCGATGTTTTAGAAACCTTGGAAATTATAGCCGTAGGGACCGAGGCAGAAGCATTTCAAGCTGTTGAAGCTTTTAGAACTTTTGAAGGTTCAAGAGAAAAAGGTTTAGCTGAAGCAAAAGCTGTTATTGAGGCCGAGTTAGATATACTCGCGACTGGTTTTGAAAAAACAGAGAGTGGACTTCGTTACCAAATCCTTCAAAAGGGGAGTGGAGCACAAGCTGTAAATGGCGCAACCGTTTCCGTACATTATAAAGGACAACTAGCCGATGGGACTGTATTTGATTCTTCTTACAAACGGAAAGAACCGATTGAGTTTGCTCTTGGAACAGGTCAGGTAATCGCAGGCTGGGATGAAGGGGTCGCTCTTTTAAGTGTCGGAGACAAAGCACGATTTGTAATTCCAAGTCATTTAGGGTATGGAGCACAAGGCGCTGGAGGCGTCATTCCTCCAAATGCTAATTTAATATTTGATGTTGAATTAGTAGATATAAAATAATACAATTAGGATCACATAAAAAAAGCACCTTGAGGGTGCTTTTTTTATTTTATAGCAACTGTTTATAAACAACTTCCAATTATACTTCAAGTTTCATAACTTATTCGTAAATTTGTTCGCGTTTAACAACGCATAATGACAAACACTACTACTAAATATATTTTTGTAACAGGAGGCGTAAGCTCTTCATTAGGAAAAGGGATTATCGCGGCATCTTTGGCGAAATTACTTCAAGCCCAAGGTTACCGTGCGACCATTCAAAAATTAGATCCTTACATTAATATCGATCCAGGAACGTTGAATCCTTATGAACATGGCGAATGTTATGTCACAGACGATGGAGCCGAAACAGATTTAGATTTAGGACATTACGAACGTTTTTTAAATGTTCCAACATCTCAAGCTAATAACGTGACTACAGGTCGTATTTACCAAAGTGTGATTGATAAAGAACGCCGTGGTGAGTTTTTGGGAAAAACGGTACAAGTCATTCCTCATATTACCGATGAGATTAAACATCGGGTTCAGATTTTAGGAAAATCGGGGGACTTTGATATTGTCATTACTGAAATTGGTGGAACTGTTGGTGATATTGAGTCGTTACCTTATATTGAAGCGGTACGTCAACTTAAATGGGAAATGGGGAATGAAAATGCCCTTGTGATTCATTTAACTCTCATTCCTTATTTATCAGCTGCAGGCGAATTAAAGACAAAACCCACGCAACACAGTGTCAAAACGTTGATGGAAAGTGGGGTACAAGCCGATATTTTGGTTTGTAGAACTGAGCATGAGTTGAGCGATGGTATTCGAACCAAATTGGCACGTTTTTGTAACGTCAAAAGAGAAGCCGTCATTCAATCTATTGATGCTTCTACTATTTATGATGTTCCCAATTTGATGTTGGAAGAAGGCTTAGATAAAGTGGTGTTACAACAATTAAATTTAGAAAGTCATACGCCCGATCTAACGTTATGGAATACTTTCGTCACCAAACATAAAAACCCAAAAAGTGAAGTTGTTATAGGGCTGATTGGCAAATATGTAGAATTACAAGATTCTTACAAATCAATTTTAGAATCCTTCATACATGCGGGAGCAGCCAACGAAGTAAAGGTCAAAGTTGAATCTATCCACTCAGAATATTTAACACCAGATACTGTTGCGTCCAAAATTGCACATTTAGATGCTGTGCTTGTCGCTCCAGGATTTGGAGAACGCGGTGTTGAAGGAAAAATTGAAGCGATTCGATATGTGAGAGAGCATCAAATTCCGTTTTTCGGTATTTGTTTGGGAATGCAAATGGCCATCATTGAATTCTCTAGAAATGTTTTAGGATTAAAGAAAGCGAATTCATTTGAAATGGATGAATCTACACCAGATCCTGTAATCGCTATTATGGAAGCTCAGAAAAAAGTGACTAAAAAAGGCGGCACCATGCGATTGGGAGCATGGAAATGTGACCTTTTAGAAAATAGTCAAGTAGCGGCTATTTACAACAACACTTCAATTATGGAACGTCATCGACATCGGTATGAGTTTAATAACGACTATAAAGTTCAAATAGAAAATGCAGGCATGAAAGCTACGGGTTTTAACCCTGAAACTGGACTTGTTGAAATTATTGAAATTTCATCGCACCCTTGGTTTGTAGGCGTTCAATACCATCCAGAATATAAAAGTACCGTTGCCAATCCACATCCGCTTTTTTTGGCGTTTATTAAGGCAGCTTTAAAATACAAAACAAATAAATAATACGATTTGATTTGATACAACACTATCCAGAGTTGTTATCAGTTAAAATAGAAAAGATATGGAAGAAAAAAAATTAGACATCAATTCAATTATTGGGTTTTTGCTCATTGGGGCTATTTTACTGTATATGTTGTGGCAAAATCAACCAACTCCAGAAGAACTAGCACTACAAGAAGAAGCGAAACAAGAACAGTTAGCTTCTGAAGCAGCCAATAAATCGGCGATTGAACTTACCATTAATAAGGTTCCCAATCCAACTATAAATGATTCTTTACAACTGGCAAGTTTTAAAAATAAGATAGGCGATTTTGCATATGCACTGACTTTGCCATCGGCAACTTCAAATATTACAAGTTTTGAAAATGAAGTTTTAGCACTTAAAATCGACACTAAAGGTGGTTTTATTTCTGAAGTTAAATTAAAAAGTTATGTAAATCATGACTCTGTTCCTGTGTATTTAATTAAAGACGGCAGCTCAGTATTTAATTTAAATTTTGCAACTTCAGATAACCGGATCCTAAACTCGTCCGAACTCTATTTTCAACCATCTCTTTCAACATCGGGAGACAATCAGGTGCTTTCAATGCGACTTAAGGTTTCTGAAACACAATTTTTAGAATACCGCTATGAATTGAAACCTGATAATTATATGTTAGGCTTTTCGGTACGTTCACAAGGGTTATCATCGGTTTTAAACACTTCGCAAGAGGTTCAGTTGGATTGGAAATTTAAAGCACATCGTCAAGATCAAAGTGTGTCTTTTGAAAATAGATATACGCGTTTGACCTATCAACATGAAGGCGATAAAGTCAATAAGTTATCTCAGACAGGAGATGATGATGAAATTGAATCTGACTTGGCTTGGATATCCTTTAGACAACATTTCTTTAGTTCTATCTTGGTACCCGAAGTCCCGTTTAAATCAGCCGATTTAAAATCATTCAATTTAGTCAATGATGAAACAGTAGATACTTTATTTACAAAACGCTATGAAGTCAGCCTACCATTAAGTTTTTCAGGGGGAGAATTAGCGCATAACATGAGTATTTATTATGGACCAACATATGACGATATTCTAAAACAATACGATCAAAATTTAGAAGCGAGTATTCCTTTTGGATGGGGAATTTTTGGATGGATTAATAAAGCAGTTTTTAGTCCATTGTACGCTTGGTTAACAAACTATCTGTCTTATGGAATCGCCATTATTGTGATGACTATTATGGTAAAAATAGTATTATCATTTGTTCAGTATAAGCAGTTTTTATCGCAGGCTAAAATGAAAATTTTAAAACCAGAATTGGACGCCATTCGCGAAAAACACAAGAACAATAAAATGAAGGTCCAGCAAGAAACAATGGCGCTTCAAAACAAAGCAGGAGCCAGTCCTTTAAGTGGGTGTTTGCCTGGCATGCTTCAATTGCCTGTATTCTATGCCTTGTTTATGTTTTTTCCAATTGCATTTGAATTACGTCAAAAACCATTTTTATGGGTAGACGATTTAAGTTCGTATGATTCGATTGCTGAGCTTCCGTTTAATATTCCATTTTACGGCGATCATATTAGTTTATTTCCAATACTGGCTTCGATTGCAATTTTCTTCTATATGAAGATGACCACAGGGCAACAAATGGCCACTCAACCCACACAAGAAGGCATGCCCGATATGGCTAAGATGATGAAATACATGATCTATTTATCGCCAATCATGATGTTATTTTTCTTTAATAATTATGCTTCTGGATTGAGTTTGTACTACTTTATTTCTAATTTAATTAGTATCGGAATTATGTTGGTCATCAAAAACTATATTATCGATGAAGATAAAGTATTGGCTAAAATTCAAGTGAGTAAAGCAAAGCCAAAAAAGCAAAACCGTTTTCAGAAAAAAATGGCAGACATTATGGCACAAGCTGAAACACAAAAAGCGTTGCAAGAAAAGCGAAAAAAGTAAAATATTCGATTTTTGTTAGTTGAGGTCGTTCTAAAAGTCAAATAAGTCTTTAAGTTCGATCTCTAACGCAGAGGCAATATTGTAGAGAGTCAAGGTTGTAGGATTTGTTCTACCAGACTCTATTCGTCTCAAAGAACCGTCGTCGATATCCAAAATATCAGATAGTTCTTTTTGTTTTATGCCTCTCTCTTTTCTTATCTTAACTATGTTTTCTCCTAATAGTTTAAGATAATTTCTCTCTTATTTGGTTATCGACATTTGGAATCATATAATTTAATTGGTATTTTTTTATAATATATATCAATAATAAAACACAACAAAGGGCGTTAATGCCCTTGTCGAATTGATGTTTTTTATTAATTTTGTTACTGTATATTTTTGACTAGAGAATACACTACTCAGATGTCCCAATGTCTAAACATATTTCATATCATGATGCTTTCTCGTTCAGTTTTTTAGTCTCAAACAAAAAATATTGATATTTATTAATTGGGGTTCGTTTTATCAATAGTGTTCTTTTTGAACATTTGGACGAGATAAGTTTCATATTTATCCGATAGTTTTATTGAATTTTGATTAATGCTTATGATATTCAATATTTAATCTACCCACTAACGAGTTACAATATTACAAAGGGATTAAAGCTCTATTGATTTTAAATTGTAATTTCAAATAAGTCTTTAATTTCTATTCCTAATGCATTAGCTATTCGTAATAGGGTGATAGTTGTCGGATTCGTCCGTCCAGATTCGATTCGTCTCAACGAGCCATCATCCATATCCAAAAGATCAGATAACCCCTCTTGTTTTAATTTCTTTTCTTTCCGGATTTTTACAATATTACGTCCTAAAAGCTTAAGATAATCTCTCTCTACATTGGTTAATGGCATTTTCGTTTTTCAAATTTAATAGGTAAAACCAATAATGTAGATAAATAATAAAAATAATCACAGGGCATATACGCCCTGTGATTATTTTTATTATTATATTTGCGGGGTTGATTAATAAATTTGGAATAAAAATTTTCAAAATTAATAATCTATACGAATATAAATCATAAATTTTATAGATGACCCCAAGTCTAACAAAACTCTATCCTTATTTACAAACCTTTACAAGTTGGTGTTTATTAGATCGATTCAAGCATCGTGAATCTAATGTACACGCAATTTATTTTTGGATACTTACACTAATTCCGCTAAACAACCCACCTTAAAAATTTGATAGGTAACTTTTTTTCATTAGTAATAGATATTTATACCAATAATCAACTCTGATTCCCAATTTCATGACAACTCCAACTTATCCTAATTAGGGTTCATCCTTCATTAACTAATGTAGTTTATGAAAAAAATAATAAAAGATGTTTTTGTCTTTTATTATTTTAATTACTACATTTGTTTCGTTAAGTAATATTTTATATATGATCCCAAGTCAAAAAAAACACTATTTAAATTTACTGTCAATTAATAGTTGGCATCTATTAACTGGGTATAAGTATGTTGAATCTTATGCACCAGCATTATTTTTTTGGACTTCACGACTTTCATTATCACAGCTTGGAATGGGCTCTGAATATTTACATATTTCAGGGGCCTTAGACGATAAATTGTGTGTTCAACTTAATAATAGTGATCCTTAATATCAAGAATCAAAAACAATTACATTATGCCTAACCAATTAACTTTAACTAAAAATTATACGATAAGAAACCATTAAATCAGCCCCATGCTGTCCAAAACTATAAATTTGAAGACTCAGATTATCAAATCAAACCCTGCTAAATCTCTGAATGCATTAATTTTTGGAGTGTTTTTTCTATTTTTTTGCCTTAGCGTAAAGGGACAGATTTATATTGAAGAAGGGGTGTTAATTACATTAGAGAAGGTTTCGACCATAATTGTATCTGGTGAGTCCAACAACCAAATTAACTCATCCATAGAGGGTAAAGGCGTTTTTATATTTAATTCAAAGTGTCCCCAACAACTTAACAGTTCTCAAGCGTTGTTGATACTTCCAAATTTATGCTTTAAAAATGCCAATTTAGCTCATATAGAAACATCTCTTGAAATTGTAAATAACTTAATTATAGAGCAAGGAACTCTGTTGCTTCATAATGATTTACATTTACAAGACAGCAATTCTCTGCTCACTTTTGGTAATGGCAAAGTGTTGTATACCATTCATGGTCAACTTATTTATAATTTACAGTTTAGGTCCAACAACACACTTTTGGTATTGCTTTTATCCAAATCATTAATATCTAATGTAATTACTTCAATTAACACGATAGAGTTTGCAGAATGGTCTATAACATCTCGTGCCATCGATATGTATATGCTTTCTTATGAATCGCTGTACATGTCTCAGCTCATTCCACCACCAAGAATTTTCAATACATTTTCATAACCTAATTTTCCTTTTTTAATTATTAATGAAGTCTTCGAGCTTCTCAATACTATTTATAATGAAATATATTTTTATCCTTGCTGTATTTAT
>TARA_B110000967_G_scaffold41752_1_pt1 | contig 19829 bp, 13 predicted proteins | sample TARA_B110000967 | Tara Oceans TARA_B110000967 (sample SAMEA4397903) | marine metagenome | biome: Polar Biome; feature: [DCM] deep chlorophyll maximum layer (ENVO:01000326); material: water (ENVO:00002006), including particulate matter (ENVO:01000060) such as... | depth 35 m
GCTACTAGAAATATAAGCGTCCATAGTTCTGACATATCTCCACTTGGTACCACTACGTCTAAGAGGTTTTTAGTTTCGTAAGGCAATACCAATCCCGACAAACTGCGGATAACAATAAACACTAATCCAATACTTAGCATTTTACGTCTAGGCCATACGTATTCCTTCAATGCCCACTTGAGGGACACTTTTTTCTTACTCATAGTGCATGATAATCACAAAACGAGCCAAAATGTTTTCGTGACTAAAAGGCATAACCAATTTTTGAAGCTTAAAAACTAAATGACTCTTTAAACTGGTGAAGGTCTGCTAAAATATCTGGAGAACTGTGAGACATTAATTTGCTGAGTTTTGTAGGAATCTCAATATTGAGACTCTGTAATTTAGCATTTTGTTCTACTGTGATCACCTCTAGCTGCGGGAACAGTTCAAAGTACATTTCTAAAACATCATTAATAGACATGTTTTTATCTGCCAAATTATAAACACCCGGTATCACGTCATTAAATAACACATAACACATCTGCTCGCTTAGGCTGTCCAAACTTATAAAAGCCCTAGATTGTGTGCCATCACCTATCCGATTAACTGTACCCCCATGGTGTGCCTCAAACATAAACCTATTGAATACAGAATCTATCCTCATCGTAGGCGAATACCCATATACATTGGCTGAGCGTAGTATATAGACTTCTTTATCTTGAATACGTTGAAAATGTTTTTCTCCTTTCAGCTTTGAAGATCCATAATAGGTCACCGGCTCTGGGATTAAATCCTCATCTATAGTGGTAGGCTGTGTCCCATATACCGTAACACTACTTAGATAGATTACACGCTTCACTTCAGACTCTTGAATGGCGTCTGCCAAGTTTGCACTCCCCCAATTATTTACCTGATCAAATGGGTGAAGCAGAACGTCCGTATACGGCTGAGAAACTTTCGCAGCCATATGAATCACTGTATCTATTCCTTCTAGTGCCGCAAGCAAATCTCGCCTGCTAAGAATATCTCTTTGAATAAGTCTTATTTTGACGCCTGCTATGGTCTCCCCAAATAAAAAGGCCAAATCTCCACGACTTAAATTATCATAAATAACAATTTCCTCCAGTTTCTCTGTATGGTAATTAGCTAGGTGTCTCACTAGGTAACCTCCTAAATAGCCACACCCTCCTGTTATTAATACTCTCATTTTTTATTGATTAAATCTGTATGTAGACCACATTCTTCTTTTTTCAAACCTTGCCATCTCCCTCCACGCTCACTGCTGATGTATTTACTAGTACAAGGTTCACACCCTACACTAATATATCCCTCTGTTTCTAACGGGTGTCTCGGCAAATTAAACGTAGTTTGATACTCATAAATCATTTTTGAGGTCCATTGGATAATTGGATGAAACCTCAAGGTATCGAATGGGCCATCCTCAAATTGACTGAAATTTTGTCTAGTAGCAGTCTGGTCTTTACGCACACCCGCTATCCAAACATCATGAGATTGCAATACGGACTCCATAGGCTGTATCTTGTTTATATGACAGCAATAACTCGGCTCACTTGCATATAGAAAACGATCTAGGCTATCTTTCTGAAATATTTTGTCTACGGCAGAATGCAGATCTATCGTATTGAGCCCTAGCTCTGCAGATACTTTGTTTTTGTAAGCGATAGTTTCGGGAAAATGGAATCCTGTATTCAAAAAATACACAGGGATACTACTGTCTATCTTGCTGATGAGGTGGAGCAGTGGAATGCTATGAGACTGAAAAGAAGAAGAAGTAAATATACGTTTGTTCTCCGCTTTCAACTCCTCTATTATTTCTGCTATTCTAGCTGTCTCTTCTGCTATCCACTTCATAACTCTTGTGCTAAGAACTCACTCGTATAGCCAATTCCCGATTTCACTACCTCTTCAGGAGTTCCGGTGACGAGTAGTTTCCCTCCACCATGTCCACCTTCTGGGCCTATATCGATAATATAATCAGCTACTTTCACTACGTCTAGATTATGCTCTATTACGAGTACGGTATTCCCCAAATCCACTAAGTTTTGAAGTACTTCTAGCAGCACATTGATATCCTCAAAATGGAGTCCTGTAGTAGGCTCATCTAGAATATAAAAAGTTTGGCCAGTACCTATCTTACCTAATTCACTAGCTAGTTTTACTCGCTGAGCTTCTCCTCCAGATATGGTCGTACTACTTTGCCCTAAGGTGATGTAGCCTAGCCCAACATCATTTAGTGCTTTTATTTTTCTATAAATGCTAGGTACCGCTTCAAAAAACACCACAGCTTCCTCCACCGTCATGCTCAGTACATCACTGATGCTCTTATTCTTATACCTTATTTCTAAGGTTTCTCTGTTGTATCGCTTCCCTGAGCAAGTCTCACACTCTACTAGCACGTCTGGGAGAAAATTCATTTCTATCACTTTCTGACCACCCCCTTTGCACGTCTCACATCTGCCACCTTTTACATTGAAGCTGAATCTACCTGGCTTGTATCCGCGTATTTTACTCTCACCTATCTCCGAATACAGATTTCTGATGTCAGAGAAAAAACCTACGTATGTAGCCGGATTACTTCGTGGTGTTCGTCCTATAGGCGATTGATCTATGGTGATGACTTTATCTATGTGCTCTAGTCCTTTCACCTTATCATAGGCTAGCGGCTTTTTCTTGCTATTGTAGACATACTCCGAGAGTATAGGGTGCAGTGTTTCATTTATCAGGCTACTCTTACCGCTGCCACTCACACCTGTCACTGCTATGAGCATACCCAGTGGAAAGTCCACTGTTATGTCCTTTAGATTGTTACCAGTACAACCACTGAGGGTAAGTTTCTTACCGTTCCCCTTTCTTCGCTTTTCAGGTATTGCTATCTTACGCTGACCTCCTAGGTAATCTGAGGTTACTGTACCATTATTTTTGATATCTTCCCATCTACCCGCAGCTACTATCTCACCTCCTTTTTTACCCGCTTTAGGCCCTATATCCACTACATAGTCACTCTCTAAGATCATGTCTCGATCGTGTTCTACCACTATTACTGAGTTACCTATGTCCCGTAGTTCTTTGAGTGAATTTATCAATCGCTGATTATCTCGCTGGTGAAGGCCGATACTTGGCTCATCTAGGATATATAGGACTTCTTCTAATTTTGACCCTATTTGCGTAGCTAGTCTAATTCGTTGAGCTTCGCCACCACTTAAGGTTTTAGCACTATTATTTAGGGATAAATAGGACAATCCCACATCTACTAAAAACTTTACCCGTTCGCCTATTTCTTTGATTACTTCCGTGGCTATTATAAGCTGGCGGTCAGTCATAGATTCGCTAGCAGTCTGTAGCCATTCGTGCAATTCGCCTATGCTCTTATTACTCAGATCTGCTATATTCACATCACCGATACGATAAGACAGAGCTTCTTTATTCAGTCTACCTCCACCACACGTAGGGCACGGTACTACCGTCATGAATTCATCTGCCCATCTATTGAGGGTACCAAAACTTTTTTCGTGATACGCCTCCATTAGTGAGGGTATAAGTCCTTTCCACTTGGTCTCATACGTTTGATTATATCCTGAGCTTCCGCGATACTCTACGTCGAACTTCTCCTCCGTACCATTCAAAATTACATCTAAAATATCATCCGATAATTCTGATAATGGCTTAGACATACTAAACTTCAGCTTTTTACTCATGGCCTTCAGCTGAGTAAACGTCCAGTTATCCTTGATATCTCCTAGAGGTGCTAATCCACCTTTATTGATACTGAGTTTTGGATTAGGTATTAAATCTTCTTTTAAAATATCTGAGCTTGTACCCAGTCCGTCACACGTAGGACACGCACCGTATGGAGAGTTAAAGGAAAATAAATTAGGCTGAGGCTCATTATAAGATAATCCCGTCTCTACATCCATCAGATACTTACTGAAATGTGTAAGCTCCTTAGTTACCGGATTTAAGATACTGACTACACCTTTACCCATTTTGATAGCTGAGCGTATCGAATCTATCACTCTAAGGCTACCTACATCTTCAGGTGCTATGCGGTCTATGACTAAATCTATATCATGAATCTTATAACGGTCCAGCTGCATACCAGGCTCTATATCTATCAGTTGGCCGTCTACCCAAACCTTGGTGAACCCGCGTTTTCTATATTGATCAAAGAGTTCTCTGTAGTGCCCCTTTCTACCTTTCACCAAAGGAGCTAAAATGACCATCTTTTGCAGACTAAACTTAGCATTCACGGAATCTATAATTTCCTGCTCTGTATAGCTTTTCATTTTATTACCACTTATATAGGAGTATGCATCTCCTGCTCTAGCAAATAGAAGTCTGAGAAAATCATACACCTCTGTGATAGTACCCACTGTGCTTCTGGGGTTTTTGCTCACTGTTTTTTGCTCTATGGCTATTACGGGGCTGAGACCTTCTATTTTATCTACATCGGGCCGCTTCATATCACCTACGAATTGGCGAGCATATGCAGAGAAAGTATCCATATACCTTCTTTGGCCTTCGGCAAAAAGAGTGTCAAACGCCAGACTGGACTTACCACTGCCACTTAGACCAGTGAATACCACTAGTTTATGACGCGGAATCTCCAAATCTATATTCTTTAAGTTGTGCTCTCTAGCACCAACTATTTTAATGAAATCTTGCTCGTTGATAATTGAAATTATTTGAAGTTTGCGAAGGTACTTAATTCATCGATAATTAGACTATGAATAGTACCTCTGTGTAACACGCTTGTCCTATTTATGGTTTCAATCAAAAAGGAAGAAAACTTACTGCATTTTATCTATTAATTTGTACTACATAAAATAAGCACTTGAAAAACAACTATTCAGATCTAATAGATCAAACATTTAACTTCCCTACAGAAGAGTTTCACACCAATACAGAAGGTGAACTCCAGTACCGAGACATTCCACTTATGGACCTTGCTAAGAAGTATGGGACACCATTTAGATTCAGTTATTTACCTAAAATATCTGAAAATATTCAAAAAGCTAAGTTCTGGTTTGCAGACGCATTTGCAGAGCATAACTACAATGGTACATACAACTATTGCTACTGCACTAAAAGCTCTCACTATAAGTATGTGATAGAAGAAGGCCTAAAAAATGATATTCATCTGGAGACATCCTCTGCATTTGACCTAGATCTAATACTAAAGCTTCATACTGATGGCCTATTGGGAAAGGATAGATTTATAATCTGCAATGGCTTTAAGACTGACCTATACATTGATAAAATCATAGAACTCATAGACATGGGTTTCGAAAATCTACACGTAGTATTGGATAATACCCGTGAGTTTAACCTACTGAAGGGGCGTACTGAGAAAAAAATAAAACTCGGTATCCGCATAGCTGCTGAAGAAGAACCTAAATTTGAGTTTTACACCTCTAGATTAGGTATAGGGTATAAATACATCGTCCCATTTTATCAAGACCTGATATCAAAAGAACCCAACATGGAACTCAAAATGCTCCACTTCTTTATCAATACGGGCATCAGAGACACTGCATACTACTGGAATGAGTTACGTAAATGTCTAAATGTATATGCTAAACTAAAAGTGGTGTGCGACAGCGTAGACTCACTCAATATAGGCGGAGGATTTCCGATCAAGCGTAGCCTAAACTTCAGCTATGACTACGCCTATATGGTAAAAGAAATAGTAGGCCAAATAAAGCAAGAATGTACGGAAAAGAATGTAAAAGAGCCTCATATTTTCACGGAGTTTGGCAGCTATACTGTAGGTGAAAGTGGCGGCACGGTATACAAGATAGTGCACCAAAAAAGACAGAATGACCGAGAACGCTGGAATATGATAGACGGCTCATTTATGACCACGCTACCAGACGCTTGGGCTATCAATGAACGCTTTATATTATTACCACTCAATAAATGGAATGATAGCTATGAGCGTGTGCTATTAGGCGGACTAACCTGTGACAGTGACGACTACTACAATAGTGAGCAGCACGTAAATGCTATCTATTTACCAACTATAGAGGATGACGATGAAGAACCACTCTACATCGCATTTTTCAATACGGGAGCTTACCAAGAGAGTCTGAGTGGACAAGGTGGCATTAAGCACTGCTTGATCCCTAGTCCTAAGAAGATTCTACTCTATAAAGATGAGCAAGGAAACATAAAAGATGAGCTATTTGCTGAAGAACAGGATGTAGAGAGTATGATGAAGATACTGGGCTATTAGGTCTCAAAATAAGCATTCAATAGCGTAATACAATTGTCAAATAACAACATACAAATGAGTACACCAATAAGCGATTTTTTAGATAAATATTTTTTACACTTCAATGCTGCTGCTCTTATAGACGCAGCAGATGAGTATACTAATCAACTGGCCAAAGGCAATAAGATGATGGTAACCCTAGCAGGAGCTATGAGTACTGCAGAAATGGGTAAAATGCTGGCTGAAATGATACGCCAAGACAAAATACATATCATCAGCTGTACAGGAGCTAACTTAGAGGAAGACATCATGAATCTGGTAGCACATGATCACTATGAGCGTATCCCTAACTACCGTGACCTAACTCCTCAACAGGAGCAAGAATTACTGGACAGGCACCTGAATAGAGTCACAGATACCTGCATTCCAGAGGAAGAAGCCTTTCGCAGAATACAAGGCAATATAGAACGGTTTTGGAAAGACGCAGAAGCTAAAGGTGACCGCTACTTGCCGCACGAATATATGTACCAAATGCTACTGGATGGCTGCTTGGAAGAGCATTACCAGATAGATCCAAAAGACAGTTGGCTGCTAGCTGCAGCTGAAAAAAACTTGCCAATGGTAGTACCAGGGTGGGAAGATAGTACCATGGGAAATATCTTTGCAAGTAACTGTATACTGGGTCATCTTAAACCCAACACCATGAAAAGTGGCATAGAGTACATGACCTTCTTAGCAGATTGGTATACCAGTTATACTAAAGATAAGAGTCTTGGCTTTTTCCAAATAGGTGGGGGTATCGCTGGAGACTTCCCTATCTGCGTAGTGCCTATGCTAGAGCAAGATCTAGAACGGACCACTCCTCTGTGGAGCTACTTCTGTCAGATAAGTGACAGTACTACGAGCTACGGATCCTACTCTGGAGCAGTACCCAATGAAAAAATTACATGGGGTAAACTAGCAGCCGATACACCTAAATTTATAGTAGAAAGTGATGCTACTATCGTAGCTCCCCTCATATTTGCTAAGGTACTGGGATGGTAAACCGGCATTATAAATGACTTATTGAGTAGGATGGTGGCTAATCATTAGCTACCATCACATTAAGCAATTGCTTAACCTGAGCCAGTTTAGAAGCATTGTTTTCTTTGGCAAATGAAACCTCCAAATTGCGTAAAACTCTGATAACGATATCTGTATTACTACACGTTTTAAAATAGTCTTCTTTAGGTTCTAACTTGATCTGTTTTAGAAATTTATGAATATTATCTTGATTAAAGATTAAACCATTATTGAATGGATTAATATAGAAAAGAATATCACTATTAGCTCCTATACTGTCTGCACTCTCATCGTTAAACCGGAGCAATGGTGGCCAATCAAAATCTTTAACATACCCTAATATAAAATGCTGTGGTAAGTTAACTCCATACACAGGTATGTTAAGTCGCTGAGCTATAATACTATAAATAACTGCTAAAAGCACTGGATTGCCTTTCTTTCGTCTCAGTACAGATGATAAAAAAGAGTTTTTACTCTGGTGATAATTTTCTGTATCACCGCTAAATGAATGTTCTTCAAACAAAATTCGATTTAGTATTTTGACTTTTTCGAATGAGGTAAGGTCATAATTAAGCTCAAGCCACGCATCCAGTTTTATTTTGTCAAGCTGGTTATCTATTAACTGCCTATCTACGTCTGGATCGATTATTTTATTCACTACCAGAATACCTTCTAGCAAGTCTTGAGCTTCTGTATCTACCCAAGCAGAAAGTTCCTCTGAAAGCTCCTGCTGTTGTATGATTTTAATTAGAGCAACCGTTTTCTCTTGTCTTTTTGTGCTCTCATCTTTTGGCCATATTTTCTCTAATAAAGGTATAACAGCTAGTCCTAAACTTGAAATCTTGGATTCGATATGTTCGACTACATCCTCATCAGAGTCATCTAGTAAATACACCATGTTTTTTAGATCCTTTTCGTTTATCATTTAGGCAAATAGTTGCACCAAATCAACGTATTTTTTTTGACAAAACAGGTATATAAACTCAAATGATGACAGTAATAATCCACACTCCTATTTAAATACACTAGAAACAGCACACTCTCAAAAACCTATGACTACTTCTTCTTAGCGACTGGCTTCTTTTTGGCTGCTGGCTTCTTGGCTGCTGGTTTTTTAGCTATAGTCTTTTTCACTGGTGCTTTCCTACCTTTAGCTGGTTGATTTTCCATAATGTGCTTCACCTCTTCTAAAGTAAGCTTAGATGGATCCTCGAGATCTTTGGGTAGTTTGAAATTATTCTTTCCACTTTTGATAAAAGGCCCCCATCTACCGTTAAGTATTTGCGTAGCTGGGTCCTCTTCAAATTTCTTGATTATACGATCTAAGTCTGCTTGACGCTTAGCTAGAACGAGCTCTATAGCTCTTTCTATCTCTATCTCCATTACATCTTCTTCCTTAGGAATAGATACGAATAGCTTATCGTGCTGTATGTACGGACCAAATCTTCCAATATTAGCCTTTACGGGCTTCTCTTCTAACTCACCTAAGATACGTGGCATCTTGAAAAGGTCTAAGGCCTGATCTAATGTGATATTATCTATGTTTTGGCCTTTAGCGAGACTAGCAAAACGAGGCTTATCCTCATCATCTTGCTCTCCTATCTGTACCATCGGACCAAATCTTCCTATTCTCACTATGATAGGCTTACCAGACTTAGGATCATCTCCGAGTGAACGCTCACCTGTGGCACGCTCGGCAGTCTCAAGTGTATCTTCTACGGTTTTGTGAAATGGCTTGTAAAAGGTATCAATCATCTCTGACCAATTTTTCATTCCATCCGCTATTTCATCAAACTCTTTCTCTACGGAGGCGGTGAAACCATAATCCATCACCTTACCAAAATGCTCTATCAAGAACTCGGTAACTACTTTACCGATATCACTTGGATGCATTTTATTTCTATCTGCACCATAGTTTTCAGAAAGTGTCTCTTGGGTTACTTTACCATTTACTAATACGAGATTCTGATACTCTCGAGTACTCCCTTCTATATCATCTTTCACTACATAGCCACGCTTCTGTACCGTGCTTATAGTAGGTGCATAGGTACTCGGTCTGCCTATACCTAACTCTTCTAATCTTTTTACTAGACTAGCTTCAGTAAATCTAGCTGGAGGTCTAGTATATCTCTGTGTAGCTCGTATATCTATCATACCTAGGCTTTGGCCTTGAGTCACCTTAGGTAGTAATCCGCTATCTTCTTCTTCGTCTTCTTCATCCGTGCCCTCTAAGTATACTTTTAGAAAACCGTCAAATTTTATCACTTCACCTTTAGCCTTAAAAACATCACTATTTTTATCATTTACGATATCTATGGTAGTACGCTCTAGCTGAGCTTCACTCATTTGTGAAGATATAGCTCTTTTCCATATCAGCTGATATAATCTACGCTGTCCGTCATCATCTCCGGCATCATTCACATCAAAATCTGTAGGTCTGATGGCTTCGTGAGCTTCTTGAGCACTATCGTTTTTGGTCGTGTATTTCCGGGGATGTGAGTACGTTGATCCATACTCCTTAGTGATACTCTCTTTGGCACTTGTTCGGGCAAACTCAGACAAATTTACTGAGTCAGTTCTCATATATGTGATGTGTCCATTTTCATATAATCGCTGAGCTAGCATCATAGTCTTACTCACATTATACCCTAGTTTCCTACTGGCTTCCTGCTGTAGTGTAGAGGTAGTAAATGGTGCAGCTGGGCTGCGTTTAGCCGGTTTGATTGTTATATCTCCTACACTAAACTCGGCTCCGTTACAACTTTCTAAAAAGGCATTAGCATCTGTAGCATTAGTCGGACGCTTACTCACATCCGCTTTTATGGTCTTACTACTTGCTTCAAACTGGCCTTGTATTTTAAAAGATGAGCTAGTGGTAAAAGCTTGAATCTCACGCTCACGTTCTACTATGAGGCGTACTGCTACACTCTGTACTCTACCCGCACTCAAGCTCGGCTTTATTTTTCTCCATAATACAGGAGAAAGCTGAAATCCTACTAGCCTATCCAGAATACGACGAGCTTGCTGAGCATTGACCAAATTCTGATCTATGTCTCTAGGATTTTCTATAGCATGCAGAATCGCTGTCTTCGTAATCTCATGAAAAACAATACGCTTTGTATTGCTAGGCTTGAGTCCTAATACCTCTGAAAGGTGCCAAGATATAGCCTCTCCCTCACGATCCTCATCCGATGCTAGCCATACCATGTCAGCACCTTTAGCTAGTTTCTTCAGCTCTGCTACTATTTTCTTCTTGTCTGGAGATACTATGTAATTAGGTAGGTAACCTTTCTCTACGTCTATAGCTCCATCACCTTTGGCTAAATCACGAATATGTCCAAAACTGGACTTAACCGTATAATCCTTACCAAGGTATTTCTCTATAGTTTTTGCTTTCGCAGGCGACTCGACTATGACTAGATTTTTTGACATTATTTATTGATTATAAGCTTCTTAGACCAGCTTTTATTTTTGCTTAACACTACAACACTATACACACCATTGACTAAAGTCTCGGTATTGATAGTCGTATTCTGTGAGTCCAATATTTGCTGCAAAAGTAATCGTCCTGTGATATCCACAATAGAAACTCTGGCATTAGCATATTTTTCTAAACCTTTTAATTGAACTTTATTTTGTGCGGGGTTCGGGACTAATGCTAGATCTAGGTCACTTTCATAGGCAGGGACAGAGAGTGCAAATTTGCCAAAATTAATATCATCTAATAGTACAGAATTCCCTTGATTAGGTATCACATCAAAACGAATAAGTAGATTTTTAACATCTGCATATTGACTTAGGCTGATCTCTTTACTCATCCAATCGGCAGTACTAGTGGGCAGCCAATTAGGACTCACTTCACTCGTCTCCAGTTTAGCTGCATTCATTACTTCTAACGTCCTCCAGCTTTCACCACAATCTGTAGATGCTAGTACGAGTAATATCTCTGAATTTGCACTAGTCCTTCTGGCATACGCATATTTGAAATGCAGATTTGCTTCGTTTGGATAAGATGCTAAGTCTACGGGTAAAGTTGTAACAGAAAAACGTCCATCTCTTGGAGTATTCTCATCGATAATAGCTTGAATAGAACTGGATCCAGAAAATCCACGTGCGATGCTTCTCTTCCAGCCGTAGTCATCTCTTGTCTCTAGTTGCCATGAGTTCACAGAAGACGCATCTTCAAAATCCTCACCTAAGGGCACAGAATATTGTGCAGTACTCGGTCTTACAGTAATAAAAAAAGCTCGAGTGACAGCATCTTTGCCTTCACTGTTACCTACTTCTAACTCCACCTTATATACGCCTGCTGTAGTATATATTATCACTGGATTAGGAGCTGCTGATGTCGCCGGTGTGCCACCTTCAAATGTCCAAATACGCTCCTCAACGGGCCCGTTATAACTTAAATCCTCAAATTCCACATTATCTCCTTCGCAAATCAAGATTCTATCACTATTGTACCAAAAATCTGCTATAGGACCACAAGTAGGTGTAGTATTCACACCAGTAGCTATAAGATTACTGCTAGTCACTACTTGTGATCTACCATTTGTGCTACTTAAATATCCATTTACTCGAGCAAGCTGGCCATTGGTAAAGGCATTCATACACGCACCATTCGCATAATCCATAAAGTTTTCAACCATATCTGGCTCATCAGGGCTATCACTGCTGCACGTATTTAGGTTTTGACCTGCCGTACATCCATAAGAAGCCTCAGCTACTGGCGGTGTATCTGAAACGCCATCTCCACCGAAACATCCTCCCTGAAAGGGGTGGTATAATCCTAACCAATGCCCTATTTCATGGGTCAATGTACGCCCCTTATCTGAGAAACTAGCACTTCCTACAGACCCCACTCTGTCGTGTATCATTACTATACCATCCGTACTTGCACGTTGCCCAGGAAACTGAGCATATCCGAGTATCGTTCCTTCTGAACTGCTCTGTATTTCTTTTACTATCCAGATATTTAAGTACTTATTTCTATCCCAAGCCGCTACAGAAGACTTCGCTTCATCATCTCTATTATTAAAGTCTTCTATCATGTTCACAGGATCATACTTACGGGTGATCCCCTCTGTACACGATCCGTCTGGTGCTATACGAGCCAGCTTAAACTCAAGTTCAAAATTGGCTGCTCTGCCAGTAAAAGCACTTCGAGTTTTTGAGGCATCTGCATTCTTACGCTGAAAATCTTCATTGATAATCCTTATCTGATCCTCTATTTGCTCTTTACTGATATTCTCCTCACCATATGCATGAAGTATATGAAACACTACAGGTATCGTTCGGATGGCCTTTTTATTTTTCAGATCAACCGTCTCTTTGTACTCGAAGTCTCGTTGCTCTTCGAAGTACTCCACCGCAGATTGCCCATCAACGAGCTGATCCGCTATAAGCTTTCTATTATAGTCATCAGTCCCACACTGTGCCCACGCATTAAACGCTAATCCTAAAAACCCTAGTATATATATTATCTTTTTCATTTAAAATTCTTAATTACAAATAGAACGATTGAAACTTACAAACGTATTTACTCTCATGACATATTAAAGTAATGTTTGATTCTCTCTCTGAAACCTTATTCTTGCCTTTCTAGCATTTCCAGGTCTTCTGTAGACGCTACTATGGAAGAAACTGTAGCATCTCCGGTGACATTTACTACTGTACGGCACATATCCAAGATTCGATCCACAGGTAATATGATAGCTATCCACGCGGGATTAAGTCCCACACTCTCTAGCACTACTATCATAAGTACTAAACCTGCACTAGGCACAGCGGCAGCACCTATACTGGCTAGTGTAGCCGTAAGCACGATTACCATCTGCTGTGTAAAGCTTAAATCTATCATATGAAACTGTGCCATAGCCACTACCGCTACTGCTTGATATAAGCTGGTACCGTCCATATTTACAGTAGCACCTATGGGTAACACAAAACTAGATATAGGCTTAGGCACGTGCAAATTATCATTCACACAGTCCATAGTAACAGGAAGCGTAGCCATACTACTACTCGTACTAAACGCTGTAAGCTGTGCTTCTCTAATTCCTTTGATAAATTGCTTTACAGATATTTTTTTAGCAAAAAGGTGTATCAGTAATGGGTAGTACACAAAAGCAACAACCACAAGAGCGAGTACTAAAACCCAAGAGTAATGTCCTAGAAAAAAGAGCTGCTCTTTTAATTTATCTAGACTGTCACCTGCAGACTTTACCAGACTACCAGCCATGAGAGCAAAAACAAAAATCGGCATAATTTTAATCACGGCATTAATCATAGCTATAAAAACCTCATTCAACCCATTGACCACCTTACGCACAGGCTTAGCGTGCTTCTTTGGCAATCTCACTAATATCACCCCAAAAAAGATAGCAAAAAAGATCACCTGCAGCATATTAGAACCGCCATCTTTGTCTGAAATAGCATGAACAATATTGGATGGAAAAATATCTACGACCTTAGCTAATGGCCCTTTCACCTTCTCTGCTGCAGCTTTATTTAATTTATCTTGTGTATCTGCATCTATGGTGGAAATGGCCAAGCGCTCTTTTACTAAAGCTACCTGACTAGCGTACTTCTCATTAGTAAGGAAACTTACATCGTCTAATCTGGGTGCCGCTGGAGTCTCTGCAAGCCATAGCTCATACTCGATACGTTTTTCTATTCGAGACTCATCTGAAGGAAAAGTACCTGGCTTAATCAGATTGACAAATAACAACCCGATAAGAATAGCACTCATAGTAGTACCCACGTAGATAAGTAAAGTCTTGACACCCACTCTACCCAGTTGCTGTATATTTTTCAGACTACCAATACCTGCTATTATGGAGAAAAGAACCATAGGCACTGCTATGAGCTTAAGTACATTGACAAATATTTTTCCGAAAGGAGCTATATAATCAGAGGTGAACTGCACCCACCCAAGCTGTACAGCAAAGACAGAATACACTATCCCTAAAACCAACGCTATGATAACCTGCCAATGCAGAGCCATTTTTTTCATGTCGTCAAATCAAAAGAAATTAGTTGAGAATATAACTAATCTAACCAAAATGAATCCGCTATCCTGCCTTCATTTGTCTAAAATAAAGTAAAATCACTTCCCTCGTCTGGGAAACATATGAGTAAAAGGACTTCCATCCCACTCAAAAGGACAAGGGTATACCTGCATACTTCAGCTAGAAAACAAATATTTTACATACTAGTAATCAAATACTTAACTCTAAATTTACAGCAAAACTATCCGTTCGTCGAAAAACATACTTTCATCGTATACAACAGATTAGTCTACCTGCTATCTTTGATAATAAGTTAATGCAGTGCATTCAACAACCCTTGTACTCATTTGCTACTACTTTTATGTTTTTTAAGAATAAAAACAAAATGAAAAAATCAGTAATCGTATGGCTATGTGCCGTACTTATGAGCGTATCGGCATATGCTCAATTTATCCCTGCCGCTAAAGTTCCGAGTCCTGTAAAAAAGACCCTAATGATAAAATACCCTAAAGCTGCTGAAGTGGAATGGGAAAAAACAGAAGCCTCCTACCTTGCTATGTTTTCAAATGGTGATGATTGGACGGAAGCTACATTCTCAGCTACTGGTGTATGGCAAAAAACCTCTGTAAATATTGATCCAGAGAAACTGCCTGCGACATTAGGACTGACGGTAAAAAAAGGAAATCCTAATTTCGATATCTCTAGTGTGATACGCAAAGATGTAGCTGCTGGTCCACCTACCTATGAAATCATTTTAGACAGTGAAACTGAAAGCTACACTGCACTATATAAAGCCGATGGCACACTGCTAAGCAAAGTGAAAGCTGAAGAAGGAGAGGAATCAGAAGAATACGAAGAGTCAGACTCCTACGATGGCGATTATTAATCGCTTTATTCGTTAAAAAATTTATACTAAAAAAGCATCCCAATGATCGGGATGCTTTTTTTATTTCCTAAAACTAAAACACTTGCTTCGCTTACAAAAGCCCTTTCAGTAACTCTTTCATACTCACTTCTTTTGAGATGATACTTTCTAACTCACTGATCTTTACGCGGCTCTGCTCCATAGTGTCTCGGTAACGTATAGTCACAGACTCATCCACTAGACTATCGTGATCTATAGTGACGCAAAACGGAGTACCTATAGCATCTTGTCTTCTGTATCGCTTGCCTATCGCATCTTTTTCTTCGTAGAAACAATTAAATTCTAGGCTCAAATCCTTCATGATTTTCCGTGCCATTTCTGGCAAACCGTCTTTTTTCATCAGTGGAAGAATCGCACACTGATAGGGAGCTAGAGCTGCTGGTAGTCTCAGTAAAGTTCTTGTCTTTCCTTCTCCAAGGTCTTCTTCTTCTAGTGCATTACTCATCAGTACGAGAAACATTCTGTCTAGGCCTATACTTGTCTCTACTACATATGGTACATAACTTTCATTTCGCTCATTATCGAAGTATTGCAACTTCTTACCTGTATGCTCTTCATGTTGTTTTAGGTCAAAATCTGTGCGTGAATGGATACCTTCTACTTCTTTGAAACCAAATGGAAAGTCATACTCTATATCCACTGCAGCATTGGCATAATGAGCCATTTTTACGTGATCATGGTACCTATACTTCTCCGGATTAGTACCCAAATTAGTATGCCACTTTAATCTATGTTCCTTCCAATAATCAAACCACTTCATCTCCTCGCCAGGTTGTACAAAAAACTGCATCTCCATCTGCTCAAACTCTTTCATACGCATAATAAACTGGCGAGCGACTATCTCGTTTCTGAATGCTTTACCCGTTTGTGCTATCCCAAAAGGGAGTTTCATTCTACCTGTCTTTTGTACGTTTAGGTAATTTACAAATATCCCTTGAGCCGTCTCTGGCCTAAGGTAGATCTGGCTCTCCCCATCTGTAGCACTCATCTGCGTGCTGTACATCAGATTAAACTGGCGTACGTCTGTCCAGTTTTTACTTCCACTGAGTGGACATGCTATACCGAGCTCTTCTATTAAGGCTTTCACCTTGCCGAGATCATTCTCTAGGCCATCTTTTAGCTTAGCGTCTATCTCCTCTATCTTAGCATTGTTGCGAGCTATATTAGGATTAGTAGCTACAAATTCTGCTTCATTAAAATCATCACCAAAACGCTTCTTAGCTTTGGTAACTTCTTTTTTATTCTTTACTCTGTATTTTTCTTGGTAGTCTTCTATCAGTACATCTGCTCTGTAACGCTTATTAGAATCCTTATTGTCTATCATAGGATCACTGAAGCCGTCTATATGCCCACTAGCCTTCCATACTTGCGGAGCCATAAATATAGATGCATCTATACCCACTATATTCTCGTGGAGCTGCACCATACTCTTCCACCAGTACTCGCGTATGTTTTTCTTGAGCTCTACTCCGTTTTGACCATAGTCATATACAGCTGCTAGGCCATCGTAGATTTCACTACTTTGGAAAACGAAACCGTACTCTTTGCAATGGGAAATGACGTTTTTAAAATGTTCTTCAGACATACTACTTTATTGTACCGCAAAATTAGTGTTACGTATGTGATATACTAATTGTAGTTTTAGATAATGACCTGAGTTCGATTATTATTTTGGAGTCAGAACACATTAAATGGTGAGTTTCGAGTAAAGAAATAGCGATTTACTCCAAGGTGCTAAGGATAACATGAAGTATAGCTAAAATAATTTTCAAAGAAATCAATACCAAGACACTCCAAAGTAAAAAGATAGTGGAATATAATCTAGGGAGATAGTCTACTTATTTTGGAAAGAAGACTTTGCCATTCACGTAACCATACTTACCGTTTGACTTCTTCTGCCATAGGATGACATAGAAATAAATCTCTGCACCTTCGCATTCGTAGCACGGAATGAGTTCCAGGTTTTCAGAAAAAAGCTCATTTGCTCCCAATTTCAACTCCTTTCCCATTCCACCAAAGTGGCCGCCTTTATTTACTTTGTAGTGAGTGGCTACGTATGGTTCTGCACCCGCCTGACTGGCTATTTCCCCATCTCTCATAGTGTATATCTCCACGAAATATGCAGCCGAATCGTCTCTGAAATTTTCTATTTGTAAAGTAGCGTCTAATCTTCCTCTATCATTATCTGCAGCTGTAAAACCGATATACGCATCTGCATCACCACTAGCTAATAGTCTGAGTCTCTTCATTACCTCCACCTCGCTCGGTCGCTGACCACTATTTATGATATCGAAGGTAATATCCTGATCATTTATCCATACCTGCGGAGAGTACCTAGAGTCTACTATCCCGTCCACTATAGCCGTGCTAGATGGAGTGATGAATATATCTTCATACTTAAAGTGTGTAATGAGTGGCACAATAGTGTCGCCCATTTCGTCAGCTACGTTATGAATCAGCGGCACAGCCCATCTACCACAACCGCTGCAGTTAGTACTCCCAAAATGATGCACCAACGGCCTGTAGGTGTGATCTACTATACTTGATATCTCCGTGCTCTTTTCTGGCTCGGTATTGGTCACTTTATCTTTGCACGCTGCTACAGATACTAATACGACACTAAATAATGCGAGTATGTGGTTATAATGCTTATTCATAAAGGTATACAAATATGAGAATTATATCTAAGTGATATCTCATCACTTGGTCAAATCTCTTTTTTCATTATACGAATAGAATAGTTTTCCTTTGCCATCTTGAAAATCGTTAAATCTGATTTCTTAAAAAATGTAGGAACCCTTTTTAGTGGATCCTTTGTAGCTCAGCTTATTGGCTTTGGTACTACTGTGATACTTGCTAATTTCTTGTATGACGCTGACGAGTTTGGTCAGTTAGAAGGACTTCTCAAAATGGCTACAGTACTAGTAGCTATAGCAGGGCTGCGATATGAAGTGGCGGTAGTCGTGGAAGACGACATTCATGAAGCTCAAAATCTCACCAGATTAAGTTTATTACTAAATACAGCTACATCCGTAATACTTTTAATAGTCATACTACTGCTAAAAAATACAATAGCAGAGTTCTTCAATATAGAAAATTCGAATACGCTCTTACTATTACCACTTTTCGTTTGGTCAATGAGTTGCACTGAAACAGTAATAAACTGGAGAAACAGATCTAAAGAATACAAAATCATTTCTACTAATCGGCTACTTACTTCAGCTACTAGTGCTGGATATAAATTAGGGCACCCTTTTATTGAACTATTCAAAGGCAATGGGCTGATATATGGACATCTGCTAGGACAACTAATCGCCCTTATTCATATCACTAAAAAACTGCCTTTTGCAATCTTCAATACTTCCGCGGACACGCTGAAGTCCATCGCTCTTAAATACCGCTCGTTTGCTGTTTTTAGTTCGCCCGCAGCACTTCTTAATATTTTGGCTACTAGCATGCCAATATTTATGATTTTAGCTTTTGACGGGACAACGTCAGCCGGTTATTTTGGCAATGCATATAAACTATCCTATCTTCCTATGAGTATGCTCGCTATGGCTTTAGGTCAAGTATTTTTTGAGCGTATCTCTCGGATTAAAAAAGATAAGGAAGCAGCATCCCAAATGGCACATTGGCTATTCAACGCCATGTTTTTTGCGGCTCTATTTCCTGTGGTCATTTTAGTAGTGTGGGGAGATAAGATAGCACCCTACATTCTGGGAGAACAATGGACGGAAACAGGGATTTATATCCAAATAACTATTTTATTTTACTTTGCCATGTTCATGACGAGCTCCTTTAGTAGTGCATTCTCCACCTATAAAAAACTAAATCAGCAACTCGTATACAACGGAATTTTTCTGATCTCAACGTTCTTAGCACTCTACTTAGGCTACACTATAGGTGGCTCTACTCGAGTAGCATTAGCGTGGTTTGCTATGGTTGGTACTATACTTCGCATAGCGGTTCTTAATTATTTCTTCTTTCTATTTGGTAAAAACTTAATCACAAAGACCATATTTGCTATACTGATAACTGGGATACTTATCTACCTCGGCTTTGGTATAAAAGAAGGATTTTAAACATCTTGGGAATATTAAAAAACATAGCAGAGTCATTGGATGACACTTTACTTCGCAGATACGTGAAGTGGCTGTGGCCGCAGTATAAGCGTCCTCGCTTCGGCTATATGAAAAATCATCAGGTACTCCGTCAGTATTTTTTTTGGCAAAAGATAGTGAGGGTAAACAATGCGGTACCTTGGCCTGTAGACTTTCGCAGTAAAATAGTAGACTGGCCCAATATAGATAAAGGCATCTGCTGTGACCCCGGGGATAATCCAGGTATCTATATCAATGCGAGTGGCGGACTAAAGTTAGGAAATAATGTAAACATAGGCCAAAATGCCATACTCACCACCCAGAATCACTACAAATACGATCACCGCAAAAAGAGCCATACCAAAGGAATAACCATAGGAAACAATGTATGGATAGGTGCCAATGTGAGTATAGTAGCTGGGACTGCCATAGGAGATAATGTCACCATAGGAGCTGGATGCTTTATCAAAGGTGAGATACCCAGTAACTGTACCGTAGTGCTCAAAGCAGACAACTTA
>TARA_B110000967_G_scaffold47675_1_pt1 | contig 19780 bp, 19 predicted proteins | sample TARA_B110000967 | Tara Oceans TARA_B110000967 (sample SAMEA4397903) | marine metagenome | biome: Polar Biome; feature: [DCM] deep chlorophyll maximum layer (ENVO:01000326); material: water (ENVO:00002006), including particulate matter (ENVO:01000060) such as... | depth 35 m
TATAAAGTGATTAAAACCCGAATTTTATAAAATACTCAAACCTAATAGTCTCTTTTTATTAAGAAAATATGTTAAAAAAATGTTAAATAAATATTATACTATCACAAATGAAAGTATTACTATTATATTTGTAATAAAAACTATTAATTATGAAAAACGTATTATCTATTTGCTTCATACTAATTATTTCATTCTCTTTTGCGCAAGAAAACTCCTCGGACTCAAAAGAAGTAGTAAAGAGTGAAAATAACAATGCTTTTTCCTTAATCAAGAATGAAGCGGCTAAATTTTTTAAAATTAAAGAAATAGTTCCTGTAGATTTTGAAAAAAGAGCGAATGCTAACGAAGGTAAATTTTCTCTAAAAGAAATTAAAAATAAAAGTTTAACTTCTTTACTTTCTGATTTAGATAAGAATACTAAAGCTAAATTTTTAATTATTGAAGATATTATTTCCTCTAACCAAAACTTAATATTAGAAAAAAGTATCACAATAGTAGCTAATCGAAAATTTATAAATAAATTGATTACTGATAAGATAATACAAGACGATTTGATTAATGAAGCCTTCACTTACAGAGATAGAAATATAGAATCTTACAGAAACTATCCCGAATTAGTAGATTTTTTTAACGTTAAATATACGATCACCGAAGATTTAGAAGTACAAACTGGAGATAACATTTACGATTTTATAAACAAACCTTTTAAATCAGAATTGGATAGAACTTTATTCAATAGTTTAAACTTATTAGCGATTAGTTTTTAATTTCTTCCTTACTATACCTTTTTATAAATTGACATTTATACTATTAAAAAATTTAATAGTTTAAATGTCAATTTTAAGTTTTAAACATCAATTTAAGCCAAGATTAAAAAAACAAAAACGTTGATTTAAATACTTCATTAAACACCAAAATTAGCTACCTAAACAACTACATAAAGTATTCTTATAATTGGCATAAAAAATAGCATAAAGTGCAATACGTTTGGCCGAAATAAACTATCAGAATAGTACTAACTTTTAGTTCAACCGAATAAAAACAGAAATTACGAAAGATAAAAGAAATACCTGTTTTTTTTTGAAACCAATTATCCTCTAGGAAGCGCTACCCCCGTATTTTCCTAGTTTCATTCCCAATCACATTGAATGCAAGCTTTTACCTTAAACTTTCATTTGATAGTTGAACGCAATACATCTAAATTTTAACTTACAACTACCGAAATAAATTGTGCATAAATTTAGCTGGAATAATCATTTCAATGGAAACTTCCATAGAGCATTGCTGGGAAGTATTTTAAATTAAAGAAATGATGAAACGGTCTGAAGTACATATAAAACATAGAGATGTTAATTCATAAAAAAGCCACTTAAACTTTCATTTAAGCGACTTTTAAAACAAAACTCAAATAAAAAACACTACTCTAAACTCTTATCTCCTAAATTAGGATTATACACATAGTTAAATGTGTAAAATCTTCCATTTGCAGGATTAGGTGAATCTAAATCTTTATAATAACTAAGGATTTCCATTTTAGCATAATGTCCATCAACAGTTCTCGTAATAAATACTTTTCCAGAAATTGGATTTATCACATTATTTATTCTTTCATACGTATACCAACCATTTCCACTTCCAGTGGGCACTGCATAATTGCCATCGGCATCTTGGGTAAAATTAGCAACTTGAGGAGCTAATAAGACATCTTTAAATACACCTGTTTCTATGAAAAACGTACATCTCCAGTCCTCTCTGGTTCATCTACTAAACCACCTATTTTACTACCTCCGTTTACTAAAATGTCAGTTCCTCTAAAAGCGATGTCCCAACTAGTATCGGTAACAACAGTTCCCGTTTTAAAACTGAATTTCGTGAATTCTCCTGAAACAGGATCTCGTCCCGTATTCCCTATTTGCGGAGCAGGAATATTTGCTGCTTGATTAAAAACTACTGGCTCTAATACTGGCGCGTCATTATCATCGCAAGAAGTTAGCATTAAACTTACAAAAGCGATTACTAAAATTGATTTTAAATTTCTCATTTTCCTTAATTTACTATTTATTTATTTTACTATTTATATTGATTTTAAAAATTGAATCTCACACGACAATAGTAATTCCTACCCACTAAAAGAACGGCATCATTATTAGGAAAAACACTTTCATTGACCAATCCTTATTAATCTAAAAGATTATCAATGCCTAGCTGAACATTCATTAAATTGAAAAAAAATTTTGATCTGTATAAAATTAAAAAATTAAGAATTTTATTAGGTCTTGATAAAAAAAATTCGAATAAAATAGTTGATCTGAAGATATTGATTACCCCTTAATTTTAAATTAAATAGGCACATTAGTTTATTGACCCAATAATTTCAAAGACTAAAATGACTTTAAAAGTGCAAAATTCAAAATCAATTTAATCACTAAAAACCTTCTTTACGTTCCTGAAAAAATTGCTAGATCTTTTGTGCGAGCAAAAGATAAGTGAACAAAATTCAAACTAAATTTGAAGACATAGAAATTGAATTAATAAGACTTTAAAAATAGATGAAATTTCAGACAATTATAAATTGATGTTCAACATATAAAAGCAAAAAACTTGTCTTGGTTTTAGGTGATAAAATCACTTTACAACACTTTAGAAATACTTCTAAATTCGAACAAGAGATACCTAAAGAATTAGAAGCTGTTTCGTAAAGCGATTATGATACTTATCAGATATTTTTGAGTGTTCAAATGCTGACAAAAACCAAAGTTTTATTGGTGATCTAATAAGTTTTAAAGGAAGTTAAAAAAATTAATAATTTTTTTATAATGCGTGAGAATTTAAAACGAAATAATTCTAATCATTTTACTATTTTTAAATTTGAGTACATATCAAAAAGAAGACCTGGTAGATTTTAAAAAGCTACCAGGTCCGAATAAATTAATATTGATTAAAATTTCATGATTATAATCCACTCATAAAACTGCCATACGGATCTTTAAATTGAGTGCCTTCTGCAAATCGGTGTTTGCTCAATTTTTTAAACTCAACTAAAGCCCACAACACATATTCTTTTACAAAATACCCATCATTTATATTCATATTTGGTTGATGTTTCTTTAGAAAAGCATCCAAAGGTTTAATCTTATCTAATTCGTTTTTGTATTGTTCTTCTGTAAATTCATCTAACAGTTCGAAATCTTCTTCCGCATTAAAAAACCAAGAGATAATATCATCATACGGTGTTTCTGCATCTTGCTTTTCTAATTTTTTTATCTTAGGAAAATAAGTTGGGAACAATGTCTTGATTGCATTATTAATTAAAGTTTCTGCAACAACTTGCGCACCTTCTTGCTCGCCTTCATACACCAATTCTACCTTACCGGTAATTGCAGGAATAATTCCGTCGAAATCATTGAGACGAATCATCGTTTCAGAATCGCCACAAAGCAATGCTCTTCTTTCTGCGGTGCTTAATAAATTCTCAAAAGCGGAGATACTTAAACGGGCACTTACCCCGCTTTTAGAATCTATATATTCACTTTCTCTAGCTTCAAACACAATTTGCTCTAACAAATCTTTCGCCAATTCAGGAACCTGAATAAACTCTTTTTGTGAACCTGCTTTCACAGTTTCTTGTTGCGTAATTAGTTTCGCCGTTTCGATATCTTCTGGATAATGTGTTAATATTTGCGACCCTATTCTATCTTTTAAAGGCGTTACAATACTTCCTCTATTGGTATAATCTTCTGGGTTTGCAGTAAACACAAACTGCATATCTAAATTTAAACGCATTTTAAATCCACGGATTTGGATATCTCCCTCTTGTAAAATATTAAATAATGCTACTTGAATCCTAGCTTGTAAATCTGGTAATTCATTAATCACAAATATACACCTGTTCGCTCTAGGAATCATTCCATAATGTATTACTCTATCATCTGCATAACTCAACTTTAAATTGGCTGCTTTTATAGGATCTACATCACCAATAATATCCGCAACAGTAACGTCTGGTGTTGCTAATTTTTCTGCAAAACGCTCCTCTCTATGCAACCAATAAATAGGAGTTTCATCTCCTTTTTCTTTGATCAATTCGATGGCAAATCTAGAAATCGGTTGCAGTGGATCATCATTAATTTCTGAACCTTCTACAACGGGAATATATTCATCTAATAAGCTCACCATCAGTCTTGCCAAACGTGTTTTAGCCTGTCCTCTTAATCCTAATAAATTAATGTTGTGCTTACTTAAAATAGCTCTTTCTAGTTCAGGAATTACTGTGTTTTCATATCCATGAATCCCCTTAAAAACGGTTTCTTTGCGTATCATTTTACTGATTAAGTTTTCTCTTAACTCGTCTTTAATTGATTTTGATTGGTATTCAGCTTTTTTTAAATCGCCTATTGTATTTATATTTTCTCTATTCATTTAGTTTACTTTTTGCTATTAGCTTTTCGACGTTAACTTCTACTCCTATTTTAGCTAAAATCCCAAGGTTAAAAGCTTTTTTTCTAACCTTTAATTCTCTTTTTTCTATTCGTTTCGTAATCTTCAAAGATCATTTCACCTAAACCTTTTAAGCCTGTATAAAATGCTTTTCCTTGATTTGCTTGCGTAAATGCCTTTACAAACTGCATTAAATAAGGATCTTGCGCAATCATAAACGTTGTAATCGGAATGTGTAGCTTTCTGGCTTGCTGCGCCATTCCGTAACATTTATCTACAATATATTTATCCAAACCATTACTGTTTTTATAATATTGACCATCTGGTAAACGCAAACAACTTGGTTTTCCGTCGGTAATCATAAAAATTTGTTTGTTCGTATTTCTTTTTCTTCGCAATAAATCCAGGGCTAATTGTAAGCCAGCGACTGTATTTGTGTGGTATGGCCCTACTTGTAAGTAAGGTAAATCTTTAATTTTTATAGGCCAGGCATCGTTTCCAAAAACAATAATATCTAACGTATCTTTTGGATAACGCGTTGTTATCAATTCTGCCAAAGCCATTGCTACTTTTTTGGCTGGTGTAATTCGATCTTCACCATACAAAATCATGGAGTGACTAATATCGATCATTAAAACAGTACTCATTTGGCTTTTATGCATGGTTTCCTCTACAACCAAATCATTTTCTGTTAGACTAAAATTATCAATTCCGTTATTGATTTGAGCATTTCTAATGCTTTCTGTAATAGAAACTTTATCCAAAGCATCCCCAAATTGATACGCCCTTAAATCGCCAGTGTGCTCATCTCCTATTCCCGGAGATTTACTTTTATGATTTCCTGCGCCGCTCTTTTTAATTTTACCAAAAATGTGGTTGAGTGCCTGCTGGCGAATAGCACGCTCTGTTTTTGGAGTTATTGTTGTTCCTCCCTTACCGTCTCCTTTAATTTCTTCTTTGATGTATCCTTTCTTCTTTAGATCTTCGATAAAATCATCAATCGTATAATTCTCGTCTGTTAACTTATATTCTTTATCCAACGAACGTAACCAATCAATGGCTTCATCAAAATCGCCCGAAGTGTGTGTAATCAACTCTTTAAAAATCTCAAATAATTTTTCAAAAGGAGATTCATTTTTTGCTTCATACGTCTTGAATACAAACCCTTTTCTTTTTTTGTTATCTTTCATTAGGATAAAAATACGGCTTTATTATGGTCCTTTAAAAATATTAACATTGCTTTAATGCATATCCGTATTATTTATATTGATACTATTTTAGCAAGAAAAAGGACCCTTAAAAAAAATCAATTTTATCATTTAAAATTAATTTTATTATAAAATTAACAGTTAAATAGCAACCTAAAAACTAAATTGTTCATCTAATCAAATTTAATTAATTTATATGAAAACACTACACTTAAGAAGGTTTAGAATCATCTACTCATTCTTCTTAACCCTAGCTATGTTTGGAGTACAAGACTCAAATGCACAGTTTTGGAAAAAGAAAAAGGACAAAAAAGAAACTTCCGAACCAAAACCTAAACCAAAGAAAAAGGATAAATCAATTACTGATTTAACAAAAAGCAGCAAAAAGAAAGAGGGTTTATTCACAATTTATCAAGATTCAGTTACAGGAGCTGTAACCTTACTAGTAAAAAAAGAACAATTAAATAAGGACTTTATTTATTTCTCTCAAATTGCAGATGGTGTTACTGAAGTGGGAGCTTTTAGAGGATCATACAAACCGCCTGCAATATTTAACATAACAAAATACTTTAATAGATTAGAATTTTTAGTCCCTAATACTTCCTTTTATTTTGATAAAAAAAGTGCGCTTTCAAAATCTGCAAAAGCAAATATTAGCGATGCTGTAATCGCTAGTGGAAAAATTTTAGGCATGGATGAAGAAAAAGGCGAATATTTAATTGATGCCAATAGCCTATTTTTATCTGAAACTTTTACAAGGATTAAGCAACCAAGATTTCCGGGTCAATCTCCTTTAGCTTTTAGTTTAGGAAGTTTTGATAAAACCAAGTCAAAAATAAATGAAATAAAAAACTACCCAGAAAACACCAATGTAAAAACAGAGTATGTTTACAACAATCCTTCCGTACTTAATACCGGTTCTGCTGCTGTAACGGATGGTAGAAACGTCTCTATCAAAGTTTTTCATACGTTTATGAATATGCCAGAAGAAGATTATAAAGCTAGAATGGATGATGCGAGAGTTGGTTATTTCTTAACGGAAACGAATGACATGACAACCACAGAAAACATAAATTATAGAGATATGATTCATAGATGGAAATTAGTCAAGAAAAATCCAGAAGCAGCCATTTCAGAACCCGTGACTCCAATTACTTGGTGGATAGAAAAAAGTACACCTATTGAATGGAGAGAAACCATTACAGAAGGTGTTCTAGCTTGGAATATAGCTTTTGAAAAAGCAGGCTTTAACAATGCCATGGTTGTAAAAGTGCAACCGGATGACGCAACTTGGGATGCAGGTGATGTACGTTATAATGTTTTACGTTGGACCTCTTCTCCAAATCCTCCTTTTGGTGGTTATGGGCCAAGTTTTGTGAACCCAAAAACTGGTGAGATTTTAGGGGCAGACATTATGTTAGAATATGTACATTTTACAAATAGAGTTTTTCAAGATAAATTATATAATGGTGCAGCGGCTAATATGGAGTTAGCATCTTTAGAAGAATTAAAAGTTACACAATTTTTAGCGAAACAAAATCCTAATTTTTGCTCTATGGGTCATGTAATGCATGATAATATGCAATTAGGAAGTTCAGTTTTACAAGCTTCTGGTGCCTCTGATTTAGAAATGGATGCATTAAAAAAAGAAGGAATGAAAGCTTTAATTATGCACGAAATCGGGCATACTTTGGGGTTGAACCATAATATGAAAGCAAGTCAGTTATTTTCTCCTGATCAATTAGCAGATGCTAATTTTATTAAAGGAAAAGCACTGACAGCCTCTGTAATGGATTATGCGGGAATTAATATTACAAAGGACAGAAGCAAACAAGGGCAATATTCTGATATGGCTGTTGGGCCTTATGATGTTTGGGCAATTGAATTCGGATACACTCCTTTTAAAAACGATGCTGAAAGAAACACTGTATTGCTAAAATCTACACAACCAGAATTGATCTTTGGTAATGATGCAGATGATATGCGTTCTCCAGGAAAAGCCATAGACCCAAGAGTCATGATTGGCGATTTATCTAGTGATCCAATTACCTATTCTATTAATAGATTTGAGCTGGTAAACGCTATGATGAAAAACGTAAAAAATCAGTTTACCAAAGAAGGTGAAACCTATGAAGATTTAAGAAGAGCCTATTACACACTGCATAATCAAACAGCAATTGCAGGGGGTGTTATTTCAAGATTTATTGGCGGTGTTTATGTTGATAGAGCTACTTTTGGACAAGAAGGAGGAACGCAACCTTATACTCCTGTAAGTTTGGCAGACCAAGAAAGAGCAATGGATGCATTAAATACTTATATTTTTGCACCAACTGCTTTTGAGACTCCAAATGAAGTTTATAATTATTTAGCAAAACAAAGAAGAGGGTTTAATCTCTTTAGCAGCTCTGAAGATCCTAAAATTCATGAGCAAGTTTTAGGGTATCAAACAAGAGTTTTAGCACACATCATGCACCCAAACACTTTACAGAGACTTTCTAATTCAGAATTATATGGTAATGAATATAAACTATCAACATTCATGACCGACTTAAATAGTATGATGTTTAAGCCAGATGTTTATGGCAGCATCAACTCTTTCCGTCAAAACTTACAAGCGGTATACACAAAACGTTTAATTGGTATGCTTGTAGGAAAAACAAGTAGTAGGTTTACAGTTGCCTCAAAATCTATGGCTATTTATAATTTAAATACTATTAAAACTTGGGTGCGCAATAGTAATGGTGATGTTGCAACAAAAGCACATAAAAACCACATAAAAACATTAATTACAAATGCAATGAAAGAAATTAAATAAGATAAATTATAATTTTCTATCGAAAACTACAATCAAAAGATTGTAGTTTTTTTTTATCTTTACTACATGGTAAAAAAAACACTAAAATATTTAGGGTTTCTAACTCTAATATTAATTATTGTTTATTTTCTTGGACCAAAATTGGATGCTCCTAATTTATCACCTAAACTCCCGATAATTAGTAACCATTTATCTGAAATAAATAATCTTGTGTTCAAACAAAATCAAGATGAAAATATTAGAAAAGGAAACCATTCTAGAATTATTTGGGCGGATAGTGTTCCTACAAAAACAGAATATTCCGTAGTTTATTTACATGGATTTTCTGCTAGCCCTGCTGAAAATGAAGTCATTTATTCTAATTTTTCTAAACGATATCATACAAATTTATATGCACCTCGCCTTTCTGAACATGGTTTAAAAGGAAAGGAATCTTTATTAAATTTTACAGCAAAAGGGTATCTTAATTCTGTCAAAGAAGCGGTCGCTATTGGCATGAAAATAGGAACAAAAGTAATTCTATTCTGCACAAGTACGGGAGCAACTGCTGGCTTATATTTAGCGGCAAACCATCCAGAAATTGAAGCTTTAATTTTAGTATCACCAAATGTAGAGATCTATGATTCTGCTTCAAATTTAATTACCAAACCTTGGGGAAAAGAAATTTTAAAAATGGCAATGGGAGGAAATTACCAAATTTGGCAACCCCCTAATAATGCAGAAAAATATTGGTATAGCAAATATCGAATTGAAGCTATTATTCAATTGAAATCTTTGATTCAGGCAACTATGAAAAAAGAAACTTTCGAGAAAATTAAGCAACCTTTTTTTATGGGTTATTATTACAAAAATGAAAAAGAACAGGATAAAGTGGTGTCTGTAAAAAGAATGTTAGAAATGTTTGAGCAAACATCAACACCATCCAATTTAAAGTTAAAAAAAGCATTTCCTAACTCAAAAAATCATTCTTTAGCTTCTGGTTTCTTTAACCCTAATTTTCTTGAAGTACAAGATGAGATATTCAAATTCACAGAAATAACTCTGAACATAAAACCTAAAATAAATGAGTAAGATTTTAATAACTGGAGGTACAGGTTTAGTGGGCACTAGACTTACACAAATGTTGATTGATCAAAATCACGAAGTTGTAATTTTAAGCCGAAACCCAAGAAACAAAAATGAGTTTAAATGGGACCTGTCTAAACGTTATGTTGATAAAAAAGCTTTTGAAAATACCGATTATATTATTCATTTGGCGGGCGCTGGAATTGCAGATGAACGCTGGACTGCCGAACGAAAAAAAATAATCATTGATAGCAGAGTTAAAACAGCCAACTTACTTTTTAAAACGATTAAAAAAAACAACATCCAAATAAAGGGTTTTATTTCTGCATCAGGAATTGGATATTATGGAGCTGTTACTAAAGCTACTATTTTTAAAGAAACAGATACCGTTGGAAATGATTTCTTAGGAGAAGTTTGCCAAAAATGGGAAGAAGCCGCGCATCAATTTGAAAACTACAACGTACCTGTAACTATTTTAAGAACGGGTATTGTTTTGTCTAAAAAGGGAGGTGCATTAGAAAAAATGAGATTGCCAATTATATCTCCTTTAGGCTCTGGAAAACAATATTTACCCTGGATTCATACCGATGATTTGTGCGAAATGTACATCCAAGCAATTGAAGGCAATTTAAAAGGTATTTATAATGCTGTTGCGCCAGAACATCATACAAGTATAACCTTCTCAAAAGCATTAGCACAGAGTATCCGCAGACCCTATGTAGGTATCCATGTACCTAGTTTTATGTTAAAACTTTTATTTGGAGCTCTATCCGTAATATTATTAGAGGGAAGTAGAATTTCGGTAAAAAAAATCGAAAAGAATGGATATTCTTTCCGATTTAAAACGCTTAAAAAAGCATTGAATAATTTATAAATTTTTAAAAAGTTGATGTAATATTTAGGGAAACATCACTCCAAGTTTTAGAAACACCGTCCGCACCTGTATGTAAAAGTTCACATATCTTATTTAGAGAGGCTAAAGCCTTTGTTGCTTTCCAACTAGTAACATCCATCTTAGAGGTCATGCTAAAAGTTTTATCAAGAATCGTGTAGGTAAAAGGTACCTCTTTTGTGATACCATTCATTTTAATCTCGGCAATACCTGCAGTGTCATCTGTAATCATTAATTTTCCAGAAAGCGATGCTGTATTTTCCATCACACCAAAAAAGAACTTCTGTATTTTATAATCTCTACTCGTATCTTTCGTCATTAGACTGCTGACTGGTATCGAGAACTCTGTGTTGTTAATCGCTTCTTTTACACTCATCCCTTCTCCTCCAGAAAGCACCTCTACTTTTTTAAACCATCCAGCAACTCCAACCTTATCGGTAGTTTTATAAGCAGTAAATTTAATGTCATTTGTAGCATTTACTACTGCAAAAGGAGCAGTACTTTTTGGTGTTTCTACTTTTATTGTTTCTTTATTTTCTTCTTTTTTTGCTTCAGTTTTACATCCTGAGAAATTAAATGCTGTTGCAATAATTAAAAAAGAAATTATACTTATTTTTTTCATGAATTAAAGTTTTTATGAATTAAAATTTTATTTGCTAACTTTATGTATTCTTTTTTTGCTTCTTCGGCAGACATCCCGCTTAATTGCACCCAAGCATTAAATTTAAATGCACTTCTTACATCTAATCCATTATTCGTAGAGAATTTATTGCCAAAATTTGCTTGCTTATAATACGCATAAAATTTAAGCATAACATCTGGTGCAACTGCTTTTTTTAATTCAGATATTTTGTTGAAAGCAACCTCAAACTCTTTATCTAAATCTTTAGAATTATTATTATTTTTCTGCAATAACTTGGACACCACCTTTAACTTTATCGCCTAAACTTACCTTTACGTTAGTGCCTATTGGCAAATAAACATCTACTCGAGAGCCAAACTTTATGAACCCTGCATCTGCTCCTTGCACAACGGTATCACCCTCATGTGCATAATTGATAATTCTTTTAGCTAGGGCGCCAGCAATTTGTCTATATAATACCTCACCAAAATTTTTATTCTCAACAACAACCGAAGTTCTTTCATTTTCTGTTGATGCTTTTGGATGCCATGCAACCAAATATTTACCTGGATGATATTTACTATATTTTATAACGCCATTCATTGCATATCTTGTAACATGCACATTTATCGGTGACATGAATATTGAAATTTGTATTCTTTTACCTTTAAAATATTCAGGTTCTTCTACCTCTTCTATAACCACGACTTTACCATCTACCGGCGCTATAATAACGTTATCATCAATGTTAGTGACTCTTTTAGGATTTCTAAAAAACTGAAGTACGATAATTAAAAAAGCAATTGCAAGAATTTGAATTGTTTTTGCAAGCCAAAGCATGTCAATAAAATTATCTGCCAATAATATAACAGTTATTGAAAATAAGAAAGTCATTACAATTATCTTGTATCCTTCTTTATGAAATCTAATCATAGTTAAATAATAAAATTAATATACAAATATACAAACGGAGCGGCAAACAACAAGCTATCTAGCCTATCTAAAATACCTCCATGACCTGGCATAATGTTTCCACTATCTTTCATCTTTGCTTGTCTTTTAAATTTTGATTCTACCAAATCTCCAATAGTACCAATTGTAGAAACTATTACAGCGATTATCAACCAATTTAACATTGAAAAATCTAAATTATATTTACTAATTAATAGCCCTGCTAACAAGGAAAAAACCAGTCCTCCAAAAAAGCCTTCAATTGTTTTTTTGGGAGATACAGTGGGAAACAATTTATTTTTCCCAAAGTTTTTACCCACTAAAAAAGCAAAAGAATCATTAATCCAAATAATAGATAAAATACTAATCATCAAATAAGGGTGGAAACTACCTTTATACATAGGAAGTAAAATTAAAAAACACATAGAAAATATAACATATCGAATAGAAACACCCAGTTTCGATCTATCATTAGAAAACTTAATTTGTTTTTTCGCAAACAATTGATAGATTAAATACATTGATGACCCCATTGTAATTGCTAAAATTACAATAATAGCGAAACTGTCTTGCCTTTTAATCATTAAAAATAAAAGAATTGCAAAAAAAATATAAGATGCATAATTTTTAAGTTTAATCATTCTTGAGAACTCCCAAATGCATAAAAAACTAAATATGGTTATTAGAACGATATAAGACTCTTTTGAAAATAAAATTGCGGAAATAAAAATTAAGATATAAACAATTCCAGAAAAAATCCTTCTTAAAAGGTTTCGCATAATTATAGATCTTCTAATAGTAACAAATATAAGTTTTTTGAGTTATTGTTACCATAGTTTAAAAAATTATCATCGCTTTTGTTAATATTATAATTTTTAACAGCAGATATATTTGTTGGTAAATTATTTTTACGATTTACTTTTATACCTGTTAAACCTTGGCCTGTATCCTTAACCAACTGGCTTGTAGTAGCAAAAACTATGAAGTTATCTGGAAAATCTTGTAATCTTGTACTTCTCAATTGATTCGAAGAAAATAAAACGTCCCCACTAGCTGCAATTAAATACTCACAAGAAGTAAGAATTGGAACACTTTCTTTCAAAGTATCGGCTAACTGAACATCTCTCTGATTGCAAAGGAACCTCAATTCCTTATCTAAAAGATAAATTTCGTTCCAATTATTTTCTGAAATTACTTTTGCAAAGTTCTCCACAACCTCATTTTTGTTCGCACAGTACAAAAACTTACCGCCTTTTTCCACAAACTTAGAGACAAACAGGTCATCAAGTGCTAGCTTGACGGCCTGTTTTTGAATATTATCGTCCTCTTTTTGGCTTTTATTGAAAAGTTTTTTAAAAAAATCCATCTGAAAATAAATTTACTCCTCTGAAACGTTTTCTTCTTTTTGAGGCAAAACTTCCTCTTCTACTTTTACTTCCACATCTAAATCTTCAAAAGGTCTTTTACCAAATATTTTTAATAAATCGTCTTTAAATATAACTTCTTTTTCCAATAATAGTTCTGCTAGAACAGTAAGTTTTTCTTTGTTATTTGATAATAACTCAATAGCTCTTTCATACTGAATTTCTATCATTTTAGAAATCTCACTATCAATCATCTTACCCGTTTCTTCACTATAAGGCTTTACAAAAGAGTCATTTCCTGAAGAATCGTAATAGGTAATATTACCAACTTTCTCATTTAAACCATAGACAGTAACCATTGCTCGGGCCTGTTTAGTAACTTTTTCTAAATCACTTAAAGCACCTGTAGAAATTTTATTGAAAATAATTCTCTCTGCAGCCCTACCTCCTAAAGTGGCACACATTTCATCTAACATTTGTTCTGTTTGAACAATCAATCTTTCTGCTGGCAAATACCAAGCAGCTCCTAAAGATTGGCCTCTTGGAACTATAGTAACTTTAACTAAAGGTGCAGCGTGTTCTAACATCCAACTTACTGTTGCATGACCAGCTTCATGAAAAGCAATAACTTTCTTTTCTTTGGGCGTAATTACTTTATTTTTCTTTTCTAAACCACCAACAATTCTATCTACAGCATCTAAAAAATCTTGATGATGAATTGCTTTTTTACCAGTTCTGGCAGCAATTAAAGCCGCTTCGTTACACATGTTTGCAATATCTGCTCCTGAAAAACCTGGTGTTTGTTGTGCTAAAAACCCAATCTTAACATCATCAGACATTTTTAAAGGTTTTACATGAACTTCAAAAATTTCTTTTCTTTCGTTAATATTTGGCAGATCTACATAGATTTGCCTATCAAAACGTCCTGCCCTTAATAAAGCACTATCCAAAACGTCTGCTCTGTTGGTTGCGGCGATTACGATTACATTTGTATCTGTACCAAAACCATCCATTTCTGTCAATAACTGATTTAGGGTGTTTTCACGTTCGTCATTTCCACCAGTCATACTATTTTTTCCACGAGCTCTACCAACGGCGTCAATTTCATCAATAAAAATAATTGAAGGCGATTTTTGCGCTGCTTGTTTAAATAAGTCTCTTACCCTAGAAGCACCAACCCCCACAAACATTTCTACGAAGTCTGAACCAGACAGAGAGAAAAAAGGAACATCCGCTTCTCCAGCCACAGCTTTAGCTAATAAAGTTTTCCCAGTTCCGGGAGGTCCTACTAGCAAAGCACCCTTTGGAATTTTACCCCCTAAAGATGTATATTTTTCTGGATTTTTCAAAAAGTCTACAATTTCTTGAACTTCTTCTTTGGCACCCTCTAAACCGGCAACATTTGCAAACGTTGTTTTTACTTTCGTGTCTTTATCAAATAGTTTAGCTTTAGATTTACCTATACTAAAAATTTGACCACCGCCACCAGAACCAGATCCACCTCCAGACATTCTTTTCATAAAGAATAACCAAATGGCGATTAGAATTATAAAAGGTAAAAAACCAAGAATAGCATCAAAAATGCTCGTTCTTTCTTTGTTATCGATATCTACAATTAAATCATTTTCTGATTTTGCTTTCGCTATATTTTCTTCAAAAGTTCTTTGATCTCCAAAATTGTATTCGTAGACAGCAGAACCTGGTCTATAGAAGGTAGAAGACGTGAACTCTTTATGTTTTGTCTTACTTAAAGCCTCTTGTGTTAAAAAAAGCTGGGCTACATCCTTGTTTAAAACAACAATTTTTTTAATATCATTATCTTTAAGTATTTCTTCAAACTTATTTTTGGAGATACTTTTAGAAGCTAAATCTCCACTACTAAAAAATTGAACAGCAATTATTGCTATCAAAACTGCACCATAAATCCAATAAGAACTAAATTTAAATTTAGGTAAATTGGGTTTTTTATCTTTACTTGAATCACTCATTTTTTTATAAAATCAATAAGGTTAAACTGGATTAATTTCGGTAATTTTTGCATCACCCCAGAGGCTTTCTATATCATAGAAATCTCTAACATGCTTCTGAAAAACATGAACAACTACATTCACATAATCCATTAAAATCCATTCGGAGTTTCCCTGCCCTTCAATATGCCAAGGCTTGTCTTTTATTTCTTTGCTCACTACTTTTTGCACCGAACCAGAAATCGCATTTACTTGAGTATTAGAATTTCCTGAACATATTATAAAATAATCACAAACTGTGTTTTCTAAATCTCTTAAGTCAAGTAGCTGAATGTTTTCTCCTTTTACATCATCTATCCCCTTAATAATCACAGCGATTAATTCGTCTGTACTTACGTGCTTTTTTGCCATTAATTTCTTCTCTAATTTTAGTGCAAAGTTATTATTTTTTTGCGAGTTTTATGCGTAATATTGAACTAGTTTACACATTATTTAACACTTGAAATTAATCAAACTTAATGCCATTGACTCTACGAGTTCTTTTTTAAAAGAATTAGCTCAAAATTCTGCTGTAGAAAACTACACGGTGGTAGTTACGAAAGAGCAAACCAAAGGCCGCGGTCAGCAAGCCAGTTCATGGATCTCTGAGTCAAGTAAAAACCTGACTATGAGCGTATTTATAAATGATTTCAATCTAGAAATTCACCACCAGAAATACTTAAATTTCGCTATTAGCTTAGCAATTTTTGATGTTCTTTCTACAAAAAAAATTGAAAAGCTTTCTATTAAATGGCCGAACGACATTATGTCAGCCAATAAAAAAATATGTGGTATTTTAGTTGAAAATAGTATTAGAAATAACAAAATTTACACTTCGATTGTTGGAATGGGCCTGAACGTAAATCAAATAAAATTTCCAGCTTTCCTAGAAAAGGCTTCTTCTCTCAAAAAAATCACAAATATAAATTACAACTTGGATCTTTTACTTTTAGAAATTGTCTATCAAATAAAATATAGAGTTAAACTTTTAATAGCCAAAAAATATAGCGAATTAGAGCGTGATTATTTAAATGTGTTATATAAAAAAGACGTCCCAACTATGTTTAAAGATTACAATGATGTTTTATTTATGGGAATGATCACCGGAATTTCCTCAACAGGTAACCTTCAAGTTCAGTTAGAAGATGAAACTACCAAAGAATTCAGGATTAAAGAAATCACTATTGCTTAAACATTTTCTAAATTATCAGTTAATGTCACTATTAAACTGTTTAAAGGTCTCTTAACCATCATGGCCATCATCGCATTAAATTTACCATTAAAATGCAATTGCACTTCACTAGAGTTCATATCAATTTCAGTAATATCTGCCACCAACTCAAAATCTAACTTGCTGCTTGCTGCTCCTAAAATAATATTAGAGTATTCTGTTTTCTCTTTTAAAATCAATCTAATTTCAGGCATTCCTTTTAAACCGAAAATAAATGAATCACCATCAACTTCAAACTTCTGAATAGATGCTGGCATTAATTGTTCAAAATTTTTTAAATCAGATAAAAACTCAAAAGTTTCTTTTTGAGATTTCGATACGGTTACTTTATTACCTTGTATATTCATACTATTCAATTTTTATTGATTCCACTGGCTAGGGTTTGCTCTCCATTGCTGCAAGATAGTTAATTCTTTTTGAGAAATGTAATTGCTATCTAAAGCCTGTTCTAGTAAATTATCATAATTACTCAAAGTTCTTAAATTTACATTGTGATTCTTAAAGTTTTGATCTGCGACATCAAATCCGTAAGAAAAAATAGCCACCATACCTTTTACAACAGCACCCGCTTCTTTTAAAGCTGCTACAGCATTTAAACTACTATTTCCTGTACTAATTAAATCTTCTATCACAACAACATTCTGCCCCCTTTCTAAATGACCTTCTATTTGATTTTTTCTACCATGTTCTTTTGGCTCTGGTCTAACGTATACAAAAGGAACTCCTAGTTCTTGTGCAACTAAAATACCAATAGCTATTGCCCCGGTAGCAACACCTGCAATTACATCTGGTTTACCGTATTCTAATTCTGCTATTTTAGCCATTTCTTCTTTTAAAAAAAGACGAACTGGAGGATAGGATAAAGTTATTCTATTGTCACAGTATATAGGAGATTTCCAGCCTGAAGCCCAGTGAAATGGTTCTTGCGGTTTTAACTTTATTGCCTTAATTTGCAATAAAAGTTCAGCCGTTTTTTTTGCTGTATCTTTGTTTAAAATCATACCGCAAATGTATAAAGTTTTTGTAAATGATACCCCAATTATTATCACATCTTCTTTAAAAAAAGAAAATAATTTCCCTGTATATCTTTTTAAGGATCTCGTTTTTGACGAAATTATTTACAAACTCAAGAATGATGCTATTTGTGGAATCACGTTATATAGTAATGATTTAGAACAAGATTGGCAGATTTTTTTACAAAATTTAAAGGTGGTTCCGGCGGCAGGTGGTTTAGTTTTAAACTCTAAAAATGAGGTGCTTTTTATTTATAGAAATAACATTTGGGACTTACCAAAAGGAAAAATAGAAAAAGGTGAAACCATTGAAAATGCTGCTATTAGAGAGGTTGGGGAAGAATGTGGTGTTTTCAATTTATCTATCGATAAAAAACTACTTACAACTTATCACAGTTATTATCAAAAAGGAATAAAATTAAAAGAAACACATTGGTTTTTAATGCATTCTAATTACAATAAAAAACTAATTCCGCAAATCGAAGAAGGCATTACGAGGGTTTCTTTTAAAAATGAAAGGGAAATTAAGGAAGCTTTACAGAATACATACGCAAATATTAAATTAGTGTATGGTTCCTATAAAGAACTGTAGGTCAACTCTTTTCAAATAAAATTACAGGAATGACTAAAAACACAATGAACTTAATACCTGTAAGATTTTTGTATCTTTTTTAAATAGCATCGCCCTGATTGTATCTAAAAAAAACCGCCTATATTTGCCGACTTGAAAAAAAACCAAAATTATGACTGAATTCATCACCAAAAACGCAAAAAATGTTAGAAATGATATTTTATCAGGAATTACCGTTGCACTCGCATTAGTGCCTGAAGCTGTTGCATTTGCATTTGTTGCAGGTGTAGATCCATTAGTAGGTTTATACGCCGCTTTTATGGTCGGCTTAATAACCTCTATTTTTGGTGGAAGACCAGGAATGATTTCTGGTGCAACAGGTGCATTAGCAGTAGTAATGGTATCTTTAGTTGCTGATGGAAATGCCATGGGTAATCCAGATGAAAATTTAGGGTTGTACTATCTTTTTTTGACCGTAATACTCATGGGAGTTATACAAGTTTTGGCGGGTGTATTGAAGCTTGGTAAATTTGTAAGATTAATTCCACACTCTGTAATGATGGGATTTGTAAACGGTTTAGCAATCGTTATTTTCTTATCTCAATTAGGCATGTTTAAAAAAACTTTAGATGGTGAAAAAGTCTGGCTAGAAGGAAATTCTTTATGGTATATGGTGGCATTAGTTATTTTAACGATGCTAATTATGTGGGGTTTACCAAAAATAAAAGCGACTAAAAAATTACCTGAAGCTTTAATTGCTATTTTAGTGGTTTCAGCAATTGCAATTTTCTCAAGTTTAGATGTGGCTACTGTCGGTTCTTTTATAAAAGACGGCGGTGGCGAAGGTTTAAAAGGTGGTTTCCCTGTTCCTGTTTTAGAAACATTTTATAACATTCCTATGAATTTCGAAACCTTAAAATTTATTTTTCCTTATGCTTTAATTTTGGCAGCAATTGGTTTAATTGAATCTTTAATGACCCTAAATTTAATTGACGATTTAACAGAAACTCGTGGAAATACAAATAAAGAGTGTGTTGCACAAGGTGGCGCAAATATTCTTACTGGCTTGTTTGGCGGAATGGGTGGTTGTGCAATGATTGGCCAATCTATTATTAATATAAAAGGCGGAGGACGTGGACGTTTGTCTGGTATTACTGCGGCTGTAATGTTATTAATGTTTATCCTTTTTGCTTCTTCGTATATTGAGCAAGTTCCTATTGCTGCGTTAGTTGGTGTAATGTTTATGGTGGTTATTGGTACGTTTGCTTGGTCTAGTTTTAGAATTTTAAATAAAATACCAAGAACAGACCTTTTTGTACTAATTTTAGTTTCTGCATTAACTGTAATATTTGATTTAGCAATTGCTGTTATTTCTGGTGTTATTGTTTCTGCTTTGGTTTTTGCATGGGAAAATGCAAGAAGGATTAGAGCTAGAAAACGTTTTAAAGAGGATGGTACTAAAATTTATGAAATTTGGGGACCCTTATTTTTTGGAAGTATTTCTGCTTTCAATGAAAAGTTTGATGTAAAAAATGATCCCGAACAAGTAGAAATTGATTTTGTAGAAGCACGTATTTCAGATCATTCTGCGATTGAAGCTATTTT
>TARA_B110000967_G_scaffold210101_1_pt1 | contig 19508 bp, 18 predicted proteins | sample TARA_B110000967 | Tara Oceans TARA_B110000967 (sample SAMEA4397903) | marine metagenome | biome: Polar Biome; feature: [DCM] deep chlorophyll maximum layer (ENVO:01000326); material: water (ENVO:00002006), including particulate matter (ENVO:01000060) such as... | depth 35 m
GTAACACAACCACCTTCTTGAAACCCTTGTAAAAATATACCAAATAAAATTGGTAATTTATATTCATGATTAAAAAAATAAAAAAACATCGGTTTTATAATTCGCGTATTGCTCATATGTAATAAAAATTCAATAACAGTCCAAATAAATGTTGAATATAACATTATATTAAAACAATCATTTGAATGATTCGTAATATAATCATCAACGCACAGTAATGAAGTAAAAACCGAATAATATATTTTAGTATTAGCATTAGTTGCAAAATCACCTATGCGTAAAATATAATAATGTTTTTTAGTTAATATCATAGTTTTTAGCTAATATAACTTTACATAAAAATTGTAATTTAATTACGACATATTTCATTAGGTGTTAAATACATGTAAATTATCGATTAACCATTGTTTTATTTTTTTGACGGTTGATTTTCGTTGTATTTCACCCAAGACTACATGAACGTAAGATCGTTTATATTCTAAATTTATAGCAAATTTATTAAATACTTCTATTGTATTTACAGATGCATATTTATTGTCTAATTCAAGTAATGGATATTCTTTAACATTTTTGCGCTGATTTACGCTATTATGAAATGTGTATAACATCAATTTCAATTCTCGTTTAGATGTTATTTTATTAAAATTTATTTTTTTCATATATTCACTTGCATGTCTAGTACATTCAGGACAGGGTAAATTTGAACATACTTTAACAATAATTTCAAATATTTCCCCTTTTATGTTATTAAACTCTTCTTCTTTTATCTTTTCTGATATTGTATGTAAAAAAGTCCATACCGGTGCACCCCACGTCATATCTGGCTCATTTTTATCAGAAGAAATATATTGAACTTGATTTATCACATTCGGTTTTTGTACATTTGTTAAATTCATCGAAACCTGTTTTGTATTATTTATTTTCATAATTACATTTGATTTATTTATTTGGCTCATTTGATTAAGACTTCTTAAATTGGTAAACATCATTTATATATACTATAGAATATTTATTTATTTGTTCAACATATATAAAAATATTTATTGAATATATATAATGAATTTAAAAAACGAATTAATAGTCAACGTAAAAGAATGGGTACGTCTGGATAACGAAATGAACACATTAAAAAAAGAATTGAATATTCGTAAAAATGCAAAAAAACTAGTTTCGGGGTCTTTAATGACTCTTATGAAAAATAATGATGTAGATTGTGTAGACTTAAAAGATGGGCAATTATGTTTTAATCAAAAAACAGTAAAAAAACCGATTACAAAAAAAAATTTGTTTTCTATTTTATCTAAATACTATAACGGTGACGATACAAAAACAAGCGAATTACAAGAATTTATTTTAGAAAATCGAGAATCTGTAGTAAAAGAAAGTATTTCACGTAAAGTTTCAAACCAATCCTAAATCAGGTATTGTAATTCTACCAGAATGATTTTCATATTGCGCGATAATACGTGGCGTTTGTGATTTATCCATTATATCTTCAGTATTATATACATTTTTATTATTATCAATATAGTATACTATTCCCATAATTTCAGTAGCGGTTACATCTAATTTCACCGTATGTTCTGTATTATTATCATCACTTGCTAAACCGTGCGGTACACCCTTAACATGAGTACCACAAAATTCACTACCCTCTTTACGTCTTCTTGTACATTGTTCATTATTTGCTCGTTTAGCATTACATCTATTAGTAACCGGTATTGTATTTTTTATTCTTTTACGTTTTGATAAATCATCATGATACATTTGTAATCTTTCATATTCATAAACATACTCAATCAATTCATTCATTTTCCCCTTATCTTCAAATCCTAAATCAGTTATTTTACTACAAATATCATGTTTACATTTTGTAAAATAAATCTCTATCTTCTTATTAATACGCTTTTCCATAATTATAACTAATATTATTATTTATAATTTATTATATTCAATTTTTTATACTTCTGACTCTTTATCCTCCTCTGGTGATTTATCTTCAGCTGGTTCTTTATCATGTTCTGGTTCTTTATCATCCAATAATTCAATCACTTGATCAGGATCAACGTCATTATATTGAACTCTATGTTTTAAATATGCCGAATAAAAAATATTTTCTTCTGTATTGGTAATCGCATATACATCACCTAATTTTCCGGCCATAAATAATACATTTGTAATAAAAACGGTTAACGTTTTATTGTCTAAATAATTATCATAAATTACTACGCCACTTAACGCGCTATTTATTAAAAATAATAAGAACGTAATATAACTCATTTTTTGATATATTTTATCTAATGCTAATATTTGATCCTTCTTTTTTTCAGGTAATTTCACCAATACTTTACCTACTTCATCGTTATCTGTAGGAACATCATCATTTACATGTAAATAATTAATCATAGTAACTTCACGTTTAACTTCAAACATATACATAATCATACTACAAACAAAAGTAATAACATTTACCGAAAAACAAGTTGTAGATAAATCGTTGATGGTGATATTTTCGGTTAATCCACATAAATTATCACCACACTTTTGCGGTACAAATAATAATAAAAAAGAACCCATCACTACACGATACACTTCTAATACACATGCAATCGAAATATTTATTTTCTGTTTATTATCCTGTTCGCCTAAACATTCTGCAATTTTTGCGACATAACCGCGTTGTTCTTCGACAATTACTATTTCTTCGTTTTTTGAAATTTCTATATCTTCAATATTCAAAGGGAGCATTTCTACAATTTCTGCGCTATTAATTTGTTCAGTTTTTTCAGAACTCATATATATAATATTTTTAAAATAATTTTTTTATATTCTTTATTGTTTCTATTATTATAGTACAACCTTTATTTAAATATTGACCAATTTCTCTATTATTTACATTTTTACTAAATGCTAACCTTAAAATAGAATCATCATCATGAGGATGCATCTTTTTAAATCCACAAAAAGATAATACCTGTTCTTTTTCATAAAAATTAATATACATTACATATTCTAATATGGTACCCATCGTATAATCTTCGTTTTCTAATATAATATCATAGCAATTATCCATAGTAGTCTCGCTGGTTACTATAGGCATCTCATCATTTTCAATTAACATCGACATTTGTATAAACTTATTTTCTAAAATATCACAACTCTTTTTTATTAATTCTTTATTTGAATAAATACCTATAGATTGCACAATAAAATCATAAGATTCATTCACAGAATGTCTTTGTGCGTCCAATAGATAAAAATCCTTTTTTTGAATAATTATTTCTGATTCTAATAATTGTTCCGAACGTAATTTCTTTTCTTGTTCTTCCCAATATTTGTTTGCTTTTATAGTATCAATTGTATTTCCATAAGAACAAATTGATACTACATTAAACATACTGTTCTTTTTCGCAGTTTGTATTGAAAAATCTGCTACTAATTTAATTTGTTCACCATTAATATTTGTATCTATTTTTGGTCGTAAACGGGCAAAATCAATATACATCCCTGTTTTATTATTTTTTGGAAATATCTTATTCATTTCTCCTTCCGTTAAATAATTATCACTTGTTTTACTCCGTATTTTAAAATGTTCCGTTGTTACCATCATAATATTATCTGTATCATTTGTAACATCTAAAATTAATTCATAATTACCCGGCAATACATCTAAATCAGTTATATGAATAGGTATACAACTTAATCTTTGCTTTAAAATTTCATTATGTAAACGACACGTATTTACCTCAATATTACATTGATTTTCTGCATGCGTTTCTGTATATACACCTACTATCGGTATATCAGATAAAATTGTACGTCGTATAGCATTTGCATAACTAAGATGTACTTTTGATAAAGTAAATTTATACACGTCTTCTTCATAGGAAATATTTGAAATAACTGGCTCCATTATTATAATATATAATTTATATTTATATTTATATATTATTAATCTTTCAATTTTTTATTCTTTATTCTTCTAAAATAAACCCTATAATTCTACCAAAATACTTTTTAACATATTTGATAAATGATTATGTATTTGTAACCCTTCACCTTTCCAATTACCTCCTGCACGATAATGTAAAAATTTATTATCATATATTTCACAAAAATATTTTCCGTTTTGATTGCGTAAATCAGTTTGAATAAAATTAATCAACGATTTATTTTCAATTAAATTACTAGGAATTTCGTTTTCGTCCCAACTACAAGACCATAAATGTTTAATATAATAAATACTATCAGTGTGAAATTTTTCATCAGTCCAACGTATTTTATCTGTATCTGGATATTGTTTATTTGTTTGCTTATCTAACCATTCTTCCATCATACCACCTACATCACACCCTGGTTTTGTATCCCAATTTAATAATTCTTTGTTATTCATTTTATGTATATTAAAATAATATAGTCCATTCCATATATAATTAACTTTACCATTCAAACGTTTTTGTAATACACCTGATATTTGGTAATCTTCATAATCAGAAATATGAAAATCATCAATTAAAAACATATCACTATCTATAACTAAATACTTATCTGGATTATTTAATTTATGTTGTAACATATAATTCATAGAATCCGCACACCGTCTTGCTGCACATGTATTTAATTTATGTTGTTCATTTGGTATATTAATACATTTTATATTTAACCTTTTGCATACTTCTTCTATTTGTTCTTTAATTGTAATGTCTCCGTCATTTGTAAAATCAGAAAAATTTTTAGCATCATTAAATACAATAAATTCATATTCACTCTTCATATATTTTTTTAATGTATGATATTGAATTTCAATAAAAGTCGGATTATTTACTACTGCGGTTAATACTTTCATTAATAATAATAATAAATATTTTTTATATTATTATTATACTTATTTATGTATCATTAATATTGAGATTAAAACAAAGGATAAAATATAGGGGCCTAAAGCTAATAACCAGGAAAGATTAGAATATCCTTCTTTGCATATTAAATTTAATATCCATGTCCAAAATAAAATATAAACGACATTAATTAAAAATATAAATGTAGTATTTGGTACATCACATTCATGAGATCCTACACAATATATGGTTGAATTATCCAAATTTTGTAAATAAATTAACATCAACGTTATTGTCGATAAAATCAAATAAACATACGATGGGCGACATAATTTTTGTAAATTACCAGAAAGCATTCTATAAATTATTCTTATATTTAAATATCAATTTGATCTGTTCGGATATATTTTAAATCATTATCTAATGTTATCAAATATATTTGATTATCTACTAAATCTAATTTATTAAAGTCTTCATCAGATAAACACCTTACATGTTTTATAAATACCTTTAATAAATCATTACTTCCAATTATTAACGGTAATTTATTTTGCATTATTATAGGTAGTATATTTGCAGAATAATACGGTATAATCCTGTCATATACATTTTTATAAGATTCACCTACTAATTCAATTTGTCTAAAGTAATTATTTTCATATATTGGATATTCAACCACATTTAGCTCAATCATAATTGGTGGGGTATTCTCATATATTTTTAACTCCTTTATTATACGTTCATTATCGAATGTTTCAATATCTTCTTTTTTTGCTCCAACGAATGTACCATAATGTCTATCATTTAATGTCCAATCTGAATGTATGGGTAAATCTATATTCTTTAATTTTTGTTTTATAATCAAACTTGTATCAATTGAACGTTGTAATCCAGATGTAAATATATTATTTGGATACAAATTATATTGTTTTAATTTACAACTTATATCATATGCAAAATTTACTCCGTTTTTAGTTAAAGGAATATTTGACCAGCCTACATAACGATTTTCAATAGACCATATAGTTTCTCCGTAATTAACAAACATAAATTGATATAAAAATGGTTTACGGATAAACAATCCCCCCTTATTCATTAAAAAATATTTATATATACTATCTATTATTTTTATTTTGATTATTATACCCTATAATATCACAGCATAATCTATTTATTCAATATCAACATGAGTTAACATATGACGGCGACAACATACATTACGTAAAGATAAATCGTCTAATACACGACCTTCGATCGTTTTCTCTATACGGTCTTTTGTTAAATAAATTACGGATTCTATATTCATACCCTTCGCTATTTTTTGACGACGTACTTCATCTTGATAATATCTATACTTATCAGCTAAAATATTACCACAGGTAAAACATTTGATTGGAATAATCATTTTATATTATATTATATTATATAATTTTATATTTGTTATTCAATTTTTTATGTTTAGCATTTTTATATCCATTTATTATAATAATGAATAGAATAATAATAATTAGTATACTAATATTCATCATCATTTATAATATATTTCAAAAGCCCATTATTGAAAATTACGAGGCAAAAACATTATCCGAATACGAAAAGAATAAATCTGTTTCAGACGCCAAATTATCAGGTTTTGATAGTGGATTTTCAGGTACAGGAAGTGATATTACAACAGATACAACAAGGTTGGATTATAAATTCGCAAAAAATAATGAGGAATTAATCGAATTAACTAAATATAAACCATATACTAAAAATAACGAGGAAAATTTAAATGTTGAATACAACGACCGATCTCTAAATATTTCCACAGGCGGATATGGTTTAGATATGGGTACTGTGATGGTTTTTGACCCAAGTCTTAATAAAATTATAGCCATACCCCGAGAAGAAGATGTTACTTACACTACATTTTATCCTCCAAACACATTTAAATATGGTTCTCAAAATTATGTTCCTTCTTACGAAGATAGTGTTAAATTAAGATTAACCACACCCAGACCTAGATCTCATGAAATATACAAAAAATGGACTGGTAAATATTTGAAAGAAAATTACCAACCAGAAACTGAAATATATAAAAAAATGTTAGAAATTATCAATTCTGGCTATTGGAAATTACAAAATACATTAGATACATTATTGATGAATCTGAAATTAGAAAACTTATAAAAAAATAACATAAATATATTTATTTATTTTATTCTTATATGACGAAAAATTGTATTGAATATATTTGGATTGATGCGAATAATCAATTACGCGGAAAAACAAAAATAATAGATTATAACGTCGATTTTGTAAATGATTTACCTAATTGGAATTTTGACGGAAGTTCGACCGGTCAATCTCAGGGAAATGATTCTGAAGTTATTTTAAAACCAAGAGCTTTATTTAAAGATCCATTCCGTGGTAATTCAAATCATAAATTAGTACTATGTGATACATATACACATGACGATGTCCCTTTGTCCAATAATCACAGAAATTGGGCGAATAATTTATTCTGTAATAAAAAAATAGAGGAAAAACCATGGTTTGGTCTAGAACAAGAATATTTTATGATCGACCCAATTACAAAGTTACCTTTAGGTTTTAACCCAGATAATAATCAAGGTCAATATTACTGTAGTGTTGGTAATAATAATGCATTTGGAAGACAAATAGCGGAAGAACATCTACATGCATGTTTACATGCGAATATTAAAATATCTGGTATTAATGCAGAAGTAGCCCCGGGTCAATGGGAATTTCAGATTGGACCATGCATCGGTATTGAACAAGGGGATCATTTATGGATGGCTAGATATTTATTATTAAGAATTGGGGAAATGTTTCATGTTAATATTGATTTTAATCCCAAACCATTAAAAGGACGTTGGAATGGGTCTGGATGCCATGCTAATTATAGTACTGAAAATATGAGAAATGGATCTGAGGATAAAACCGGATTAGAATATATTCATGAAGCTATTGCAAAATTATCAAAAAAACATAATGAACATATGTTAGTATATGGTGACGGCAATAATGAAAGAATGACTGGATTACACGAAACTGCATCATATGATACATTTACACATGGGATTGCTGATAGAAATTGTTCTATTCGTATCGGAAATGAAAATATGAAAAACCAAAAGGGATATTTTGAAGATAGACGTCCTAGTTCAAATTGCGATCCATATTTAGTTACTGGTATTATTTTTCAAACTACATGTTTAGATAATTAAATTGAATAATATATAATTTAATTATGTTAATATATAACCTTTTGTTGTTTTTTTCTTTTTTGTTACAATTTCCTTATTATTATTATTATTATCATGCATTTTTAAATGACATTCTTCGCATATAGATACTAAATTTGCCTTATGATTTTTATGGAAAGATTCTATAAATCCATCTTCATTCGCATCTTGTTGATGTTGTAAATGATGGATTTCTGTTCCTATATTTTTTGTACATATTTCACATATACCTCTTATTTTCTTTGCATTATAATGTGTTGTATTCATCGATAATGTCCCTTTATTATCAGGATAATATTTATTTCTATAAAAATAAGCCAACTCAATAAAATCATCTTCCAAATATAATGATTTACATACTTCTAAACCATAACTTTTTGGTCCTGACCCATCTTTTAATTTTCTATCATATTCTAATGCATTTGTTAGTTTGTTATATTGCACTTCCATATGTTGCAATATCATTTTAGTTAATTCATGTATTTCCTCATATTCGACGATTTCATGAAAATGTGTTGCGAAAATAAAAGAACTTTGTTTTAAATGTAATGTCTTCAATCCTGCTAAAAATATACTAATTGCAGATTGTGTTTCAGTTCCCGAACATAATTCATCTCCTAATACTAAACTATTTTCGTCCGCCATTTTTAATATTACACGTAATTCAGACATTTCAACAGCGAACGTTGATAACCCTTTAAATAAATTATCGTTGCTTAATATACGTGAAAAAATAGCAGTATAAGGTTTATATATAAACTCACTACATGGTACATAAAATCCAGATTGAGCCATAATAATTGAAACCCCTAACGCTCTTATTAAACTTGTTTTTCCTACAGCATTTGTTCCATATAATAAAATACCATTATGATTCTTTTCTTCGCCCAAACTTATATCGTTCGTTACATAGATTTCATTCTGTTGCAAATGTTCTATTAAACAATGTCTAATATCTTTTGCGTTTACATATGATTTATCTACGGTATCATCTATTATAGGTTTACAATAATTATATTTTTTAGCAACATACACTTTATTTTGTAATACATCCAATTTAGCTGCATATTTTGATACTATTTCTATATTTTCTAATATAGTATCATTCATTTTATCTAATATATCTAAATAATTTACTGTTATCAATTCATTTATTTTTGATTTTATTTTTAGTATACCTTTAATAATATCGTTCAATATTGGTATACTAATATCTACATTTGATGCAGATGATTTTATATATTTTAAGTCATCAATTGAAAATTTAATAATGGAATCAATATAAATATTATTTTCATCGTCTTTCATGTTTTGTAAATGTTTTGTTAATAATCGAGAACGGTTATTTGTTATTTGTAATGTAAATCCCGATTTTTCTGTTTCGTGAATTCTTACAAAATCTACTTTATTATTGTTTTCATTTTCACGCATTACATTATTCAAAAAATTTTTTATTTTTTCAAATTGTTCCTTTTTGTTTTCATATTCGATTATACTATTATCTAATTCTCTACATACACCTGTATTAATTATATTTTCTTCAAAAATATTCATAGATGTTATTGAACTACACATATCAATAATAAAATATTTATTAATAAAAACATTTATTTCCTCTATAACTAATAATATATTTTTATTATTTGTTTCATCGACTAAGTAGTCATTTATAATTGTATTATCTTGAAATAATATAACCAATTCGTTTATCGATTGAATACCAATATATAAGTTATAAACCGTTGCTGGATATATTTTTTTCACCACGATTTGTCTGGTCATTTTATCCATATCTTTTATTTGTTTCATTTGTTTTCGTATAATTTCTATAAAATTATAGTTCTCATTCAATAGATAATCTGTTATATCATATTCTATAGCTAACCATTTTTCATTAAAAGTTGGATTTGTAATTTGAAATTGTACTTTTCTTTTACCCATCGGAGAACAACAATTATTTAAGAAGGATAAAACAGAGGATAATTTACCATAACTGTTCGATTCATTATAAAAAGAATTTATTATATTTAACTGACTCAAAGTATGATTCGCTAATATCACCCTGTCGGATGTATTATAAAAGACTGGTAACGATATTTTCTTTAATAAATTAATACTATGTTTTTCTATAAAATTTAATAAATACACATACGATTGTGTCGCCACTATATGAATAGAAAAATCATCACATACCTCATATGATTCTTCTCCAAAATATTTATTAACCATTTCCCTTATATATTTTTGACTAGTACTTGCCTGAACATCAGTTAATTCTTTATTTCTGTTATCAACATAATGAATACTATTTGAATGAATATCACTAAATTGTACTACCATATCCAATTGATTTTTATCTAATGAAGATATTATAATAACCTCACATGGTGAATAAGTGGAAATATATCTTTGTAATTCATCAAATGTTGATGGTATCATATTAAAAATAGTTTCATATTGAAAAATATAAGACTCGCCTGTATAAATATTAACAACAGATAACCCATAAATTAAAATTTCTTTATTAATAACCCCTTTAGAAGTTTTTTTATACGGTTTGTATACATCTATCCAAATACACATTATATTATTACTTATTTTTGTATTTTTATCAACATCACATGAAAAATATGTTCCTGGTGAATAAATTGTATCTAACTCTCGTGTAATGTTTTGTCCATTTTTAACTTGTACATACACAGGAACAGTATAACCATTTTCTGTTAGTATTGTTATATATTTATCTACAGAAAAGTCACGAAATCCAGCCATTACTATTTGTTTATCCTCTAAAAAAACCTTTTTATCTGATATACTTAAACCGCATAAATCGGTAACTTCCACAATATTACTTTTATCTATATCAATCATTTTTGTATTCGTATCTTTCAATCCATATATTTCAAAAAAGGCACCGACTTGTAATAATATTACTACATTTCCACCATATTCCTTTTTATGTTTTAAACATAAATTAAAATATAAATTGTGTATTCCTTCTTCTGAAGACATTATTTATTATATGATATTATTTATATATAATTTATTACAATATAAAATTATTATCACGGTAAAATATATGAATGATGACTATGGGCATTTTATTGATATATCAGAAAATATTGATTTGCCTAACAAGATAATTAATCCAACAAATATACCTCTAATAAATATCAATCGCAAATCAAAACCAAAATCAACTCGTATTTGTATTCAATTATTTAATTATAATACTATAGTTGATTCTAATCATATTATTTGCGTATTTATGGTAGGTGCATTATTTTATGGAACTATTATTTTTTTCCCCAAATAATAATATTATTGATTATAATATTATTATTATTATTATTATTATTATTATGTATCAACTGTATCGTTGATATAATTATGTAATAAATTATCTGGGTTATGATTTTGTATTTCACCACATATTAATATTGCACTTTCATACATTTTCCTCATTAAATCGTCTGGACACATAGAGCCTATTTTAATAAATCCGTGTCGAATTAAATATCGCTTTATTTCTAATATCGGAGTTTGTTTTAATAATTGTTTTTTAGTTGCTGTATTATTACGGATAGTTTTATTTGAAACTAATACTGATATTTTTGGAACCATTTTTGATTTTCCAATTTTATATGTTCTTCGTATTATTTTTTTTCGTTTTTTTGGACGTTTTTTTATTTCATTATTTTGTTTTCGGTCTAATAATTGTAAATTAATGGATTGTTTTTCTAGTATATTATTTACTATATTTTCATTTTTTTCATTTATTATACTGCTATTTGCATCCATTCTATTATTATAATTCGGTAGTTGTTTTTTAGTTTGATTCATATATGACCTATATGTAGGTAAACTCCCATTTTTTAAACATCCATATTGTGGTTGTACATTATTCGAATCGGGGTTTAATTTGGAGTCAATTACATTATAAGGGGATGATGTATGAATCTGTTCTATATCATTATGTATTGGTTGTAACCTTATATTTTCTTGATAATTATGTATTGGCTGTTTTATTGTATAATTATGTTTATTTTGATTCCTATTATGGGTTTCCTTTGATAAGTGTGTTAAATATTCTTCTGCCTGTTTAAAATCATTTTTAAATACTTTTTCGTTATTTATTGTATTTGTTATTTCTTTATTTTTTTCATCTAGTAATTTTTCATATTTTTCGTTTTGATGTTGTCTTATCATTCGTAAAATAGAACGTTTTTTCATAGTATCATTTAAAGATGACTTTTTTTCTGGTTTCATGTTTATTTTATTCTGTTTTAATTTATCTCCTTTTTTTTTAGTATTGTTATTTGTAAACGAAAATAAATCAGGATTTATAGATAATACCTTTTTTTCACTCATTTTACATATAAATATATTTACATATAACAAAACGAACTAACTAATTTCCTAAATAGACATTTTATAAAATAAAAAATTGAAAAGATATTTCATTTTGTTCCTTTCTACAATTATTAATATTATTATATATTTAACAAGGTATGAATTCTAACGCAAATACAAGTGAGACGAATTCTATAAAACTGTCTACAAAGGCCAAACAAAAAACAAAATTAAAGAAAGAAAGTATTCCTAAGATAGAAAAGGGAATAAAAGAAATGATTCCTACTATTGAAAAAGGATTAAAAGAAATGATTCCCGATATTGAAAAAGGGGTTCTTTCTCATATCGGCGATTATATTGAAGAGCCATATAGTATCATCGAATCTTATTTTCGAGGACAATACTTGGAACGATTGGTTAGACATCAAATTGAATCCTATAATCATTTTGTAAATTATCAAATACAAAGAACGATCGGTATGTTTAATCCTGTAATTATTCATTCTGAAAATGATTATATTCCAGAAAAAGAAAAATATTTACTTGAAATTATGATTTCTTTTAATAATTTTAAAATTTATCCTCCACAAATTCATGAAAATAATGGTGCTACTAAAATTATGCTTCCCGAAGAAGCGAAACTACGTAATTTTACATATGCATCCACTATGACCGTTGATTTAAATATTAAATATGTTATTCGTAATACTGAAAATATGGAGAATGAAGAAGTCATCGAAAAAGTTTTACCAAAAATTAATATTGGAAAACTTCCTATTATGTTAAAATCATCAGTTTGCGTATTATCCCAAAACAAACATTTAAATTATAAACAAACAGGTGAATGTTATATGGATTGTGGTGGATATTTTATTATCAAAGGTTCTGAAAAGACCGTGTTAGGTCAAGAAAGAGCTGCTGAAAATAGAATTTATTGTTTTGACGGTAAAAATACAACGAAATGGAGCTGGTTTGCTGAAATTAAATCTGTCCCCGATTTTAAATGCATTTCCCCTAAACAAACGGAAATGATGATTGCTAGTAAAAATAATGGATTCGGTCATGGTCTTTATATTTCTATTCCTAGAATTAAAAATCCGATTGAATTATTTGCGATCTTTCGTGCATTTGGTATTTTAACAGATAAGGATATTTGTAAATACATATTATTAGATCTAACTAATGATAAAAATGTTAAATTACTATCTTATTTACAAGCATCTATTATTGATGCTAATAAATATCAAACTAAAGAAGATGCATTAACTTATATTACTACATATGCTGCGTATACTCCAATTAATATGGACCGAGATACCGGCGCTAGAAAGAAAAGGGAATTTACAATTGATGTATTAAATAATGATTTATTTCCTCATTGCCAAACAAATCAACAAAAATTATATTTACTTGGTTATATGGCGAGTAAACTAATTCAAACTAGTCTAGGATGGATACCCACAGATAATAGAGATTCATATGTTAATAAAAGAATTGAATTAACAGGTACATTATTAAATAATTTATTTCGTAATTATTTCAATAAATTGGTAAAAGAAATGCAAAAACAAATCATACGCGAAATCAATAACGGTTCTTGGAAATCAACCGATGATTATAGTAATATTATCAATATGACCAATATTTACAAAATTATGAAATCATCTACAATCGAAAATGGTATTAATCGTGCATTATCTACAGGTGATTTTAGTATTAAACAATCAAATAGTAGCAAGGTTGGTGTTGCACAAGTATTAAACCGATTAACTTATACCTCCAGTTTAAGTCATTTGCGTAGAATTAATACACCATTAGAAAAAAGTGGCGAATTAATCGAACCCCGTAAATTGAATAATACTACGTGGGGATTTTTATGTCCAGCAGAAACGCCTGAAGGACAATCTATTGGAGTTGTTAAAAATATTAGTTATATGGCTCATATTACAATCCCTACAAACAGTTCTTCATTATATACATATATTGAACCTTATATTACTTCGTTGGAAAAAATAGATCCTAAAAATTTATTTAACAAAGCCAAGGTTTTTATAAATGGGTGTTGGATAGGCGTTACTGACGATCCTATATTATTATATACAGAAATGAAAGATAAAAAATATAAGGGTATTATTAACATTTATACCTCTATTATTTTCGATTATAAAAATCTAGAAATTCGATTATGTAATGATGGAGGTAGATTAACCAGACCTGTATTAAAAGTGGATAATAATAAAGCATTAATTACAAAAGATATAATTGACCGATTGAACAATAAGGAATTATGTTGGAATGATTTATTAACAAACTGTAACATAGATGAATCTGTAATTGAATATATTGATCCAGATGAACAAAATAATGCTATGATTGCGATGAAATGTAAAGATAAATATTTACAAAATAATGATTTGAAATTTAATTATACTCATTGTGAAATTCATCCTAGTGTTATTTTTGGAGTATTAGCTTCTTGCGTTCCATTCCCTGAACACAATCAAGCTCCTCGTAATACATATCAATGTGCGATGGGAAAACAAGCGATGGGCGTTTATTGTACTAATTATGATAAACGAATGGATAAAACAGCTTATGTATTGAATTATCCTAGTAGACCGTTAGTCGATACTCGTGTTATGAACTTTTTACAATTGAATAAAATTCCATCAGGAACTCAAATTCATGTTGCTATTATGACTCATAGTGGATATAATCAAGAAGATAGTGTTTTAGTGAATAAAGGGTCATTAGACCGTGGGTTATTTTTAGCTACTATTTACCATACTGAAAAGGATGAAGATAAAAATATTATTCGAGATGAGATCATACGATGTAAACCCGATTCGACAAAAACAAAAGGTATTAAGTTTGGTAATTATGATAAATTAAATGAACAAGGATTTATTCCTGAAAATACTTTATTAGAAAACAGAGATATTATTATTGCGAAAACTGTTCCTATTAAAGAAAATCGTAATGATCCAACTAAAACAATTAAATACGAAGATCAAAGTAAAACGTTTCGCACAAATGAAGAATCTTATGTTGATAAAAACTATACGAATAGAAATGGCGATGGATATAATTTCGCAAAGGTACGAGTTCGTACATTAAGAAAACCCGTATTGGGTGATAAATTTTCAAGTAGACATGGTCAAAAAGGTACTATGGGTAATATTATTCCTGAATGTGATATGCCGTTTACAAAAGAAGGTCTTAAACCCGATATTATTATTAATCCTCATGCAATTCCATCACGTATGACTATCGGACAACTAAAAGAAACTATTTTAGGGAAAGTATTAATTGAACTTGGACTATTCGGTGATGGAACCAGCTTTGGTGATCTTGATGTAAAAACTATCGCTGAAGAATTACAAAATTTAGGATATGAAAGTTGTGGTAATGAAATATTATATAATGGACTTACTGGCGAACAATTGGAAACTAGTGTGTTTATTGGACCTGTATTTTATCAACGACTTAAACATATGGTTAGTGATAAACAACATAGTCGTTCTATTGGTCCTATGGTTAATTTAACCAGACAACCAGCTGAAGGTAGAAGTAGAGATGGTGGGTTCCGTATCGGAGAAATGGAACGTGATGTGATGATTGCTCATGGTATTTCAAGATTTTGTCACGATCGTTTATTTGATGTTTCGGATAAATATAGTGTTCATATATGTAAAAAATGTGGTATGATAGCATCTTATAATGATGGGATTAAAAATAAAGTGTATACTACTTCTGACGTTACCATCCATTTATGTAAAACTTGTAATAATCGCACCGATTTTGCTCGGGTAAATGTTCCATATTCCTATAAATTATTATCACAGGAATTACAAACAATTAACGTTATTCCTCGATTAATTACAGAATAAAAATTTACTATTTCGTTTTAATAATATATAAATAATAAATTCTTTTTTTATATAATACCGACATGAATACTGATAAATATGAAATAAACGACGTTCGTTCATCTACTGATTTTAAAGGAATTACCTTTTCTGGATATAAAAAAAGTGATGTTAAAACCCAATTTATTAATAATCTCAAAAAAAATAAAATAGAACAAAGTTGTTTTTGGTGTGCTGAACTTATATGTGCTGGACATTATACTGATTTGTGGGAATATATTATATTATTTTTTGGAAAACATATTCATTTAGGTAACCCCAAAATTATTTCTTATTTAGATAAACGATTTGAAGTATTTCGTAATGTTATGCAACAAGGTCAACTTGTAAATGAGTTACACATCAGAAATCATCCTACCATACGAAAATTATTTGCTGAAATTATATGTGTACTCATACAATCTGATAAAAAAAATAGCGTTGAAGTAATTAAAGTTATTCGCGAAGAAGATTATGATATTACACAAATTAACGGGAGATTAAAGGCCACATCTATGGATTTCGCAAAGGATATTTTTTGTCAAGAAGATCCGAAAGAACTTTTTATTGCGATTAATGAATTTACTTATAATATTTCGAATAAAAAAAGTATGATTGATGCTTGCTATTGGTACGAATGGATTGTTGATTTTAATACTATTTGCAATAAAAAAAAAGATTTATGTATTTGCGAAACGAGGACATTTATGAATGTTGAAAATAAATTCCGTAAAGATTGTGTGTGGATATTATGGGATGCATTACTATATTATTCGAAAGATAATTCATTTATTCATACTATGATGCAATCTGTTTTAAATGTTTTTTGTATTAAATACACCACCGCTAGTTGTAAAAAACGAAGATATTTATTTTATTTTGCGATCTCTTTATTAACCGAAAAAGTCATTACAAACAGCGAAATTATTAAAGATAAAAAAACTATTGAAGCAGTTACTAATAAAATTAATATAGTTTATAAACAAATTAAGAAAAATGAACATAGTCCTAATACCGATTATCTATTTGCGAACCTTGAAAAAGAAAATTCTATCGAACAATCTTTAATGAAAATGAATCTGGTTAATTCTCTTGATATTCACAAATAATATATAATTTTTTAAAATTGATATATTATTTTTTATTTAAAATGATGCTCCAAAATTACCACCTATCATACCATTTGCTGCAACCGGGCCTACATTCATCATTTGACTATTTCCAGGCATCATTTGATCATGTGAATCATTGCTGGTTTGTTGCATCGTAGCTACAGGGGCTGGGGGAAATATATTTCCTTGTACATTAGGATCATCTAAATTATCTGCTTGGCTTGGATTATGCTTTGGTACATGCTTCTTTACCTTCTGATTTTTATTTCCTTCAAACGCTTCTTTCTCATAATCACCATTCCAAGCTTCTAAAGCACGATCGACTAAAATATTCACTTTTATACCTAATTTTGTTTGAATACTCAATACAATTATTAAAAATGATAATATTACATTTGTTAATGCTAAATTTTCATATTTAAACCCACTATAAGTAGGAAAATAGGTAATTATACGATGAACTATTATAACACCGCAAAACATTACTGATATTTGAACAAATATTTCGGCTAAAAGTTCTAAAGTTGATTTATCTGTATCAGCTTCTGGGATAAATTTATGAATTAACTTATTTAATAATATAACAGGCAATATACCCATGGTTGAATATTGGATTACATTAAATAACTCCGCATTCGATTCTTCGGCTGATGAAAAAACATGATTTAAAAATCCTTTATTATGTTCTATTGATTCTTGTAAAACTTCCATTTAAGTATATAGAAAACTATTAGAAAATATATATAGACAAATGTTATTAATAAATATATATATATGAGTGTATAGTAACGAAATGGATAAAGATGAAATTATAAAACAATTACAAGACGAATTAGATGCTACAAAACAAGAGTTAAGTGCTACGAAAGAACATTTGAAAAAATATACTGCTCCTGAAAGGAATAGAAATAGATATAATCCAGATAAGGCAAAAGAATATCAATCGTCAGTCAGTCCCGAAAAAAGAAAAGAATACGCAAAACGGGCTTATTTGAAACAAAAAGAAAAACGGACAAATGAAAATATTTAGGAATTTATATAAAATGCGTGTTTTTATATAAAGAAATATATTTAAGTAATATATAGAATGAAAAAAATCATTGGCGTTTACAAAATTTCGAATAATTTATGTCCTGATGGAAAGCGATACAAAGACAGACGAAGTTATGCTACCATATTTAGTTTAATGGGGGCATCGTGAACGTAATTCTCAACTTTAAAATCATCAATTGTATAATCATTTATATTATCCCTTTTATTTAGAATTGTTAAAGTAGGAAACTCGTGCGGTGTTCTGGTAATTTGTTCTTTAAGTGGTTCTAAGTGTTCTTCATATATATGACAATTATTCATATAATGAATAAATTCATAAGGTTCTAAATCACAATGCTTAGCGAGTAAATGTGTAAGAAAACTATATGATGCGACATTAAAGCTAGCCCCACAGCCTTCATCCACCGAACGCTGCATCATGCAGCAACTTAACTTATTTCCGTCCATAACATTAAATTGCATAATTACGTGACAAGGTGGTAAACAACCGGTGTCTAATTGTTCAACATTCCAAGCACTTATTACCATTCTACGTGATGTTCTTTGTTCTGGGTCTTTTAATGTATTTATTACATTTTGTAGTTGGTCTATACCCTGTCCTGTATAATCAGCATCACAACCCTTATATTCTGCACCTAAATGACGCCAGATGAACCCGTAAAGACTTCCCGCATCACCTTCTTCGTAATGTTGTAACCCTCTTGAATCTAAAAATTCTCTTGTGGTATTTCCATCCCATATGTGAACTCCAACATCATTTAACCGTTTATTTGATGTATCACCTTTAATAAACCATAGCAATTCTTTCAGGCAAGTTTTCCAAGCAGTTTTTTTGGTAGTGAAAATTGGAATTTTTCCATTTTCTAATGAATAATGTTGAGCCGCACCAATAGCAGTTTTAACATTACCATTTCTTCCTTTTTGCATAGAACCTTCGTCGATGATGTCCTTCAAAAGATTAAGATACTGGTACTCCTCGTGTTTAGGCTGTGA
>TARA_B110000967_G_scaffold207356_1_pt1 | contig 19427 bp, 14 predicted proteins | sample TARA_B110000967 | Tara Oceans TARA_B110000967 (sample SAMEA4397903) | marine metagenome | biome: Polar Biome; feature: [DCM] deep chlorophyll maximum layer (ENVO:01000326); material: water (ENVO:00002006), including particulate matter (ENVO:01000060) such as... | depth 35 m
AAAATTAATTCCCGAATGAATTCAGGTATAATTATAGTATTTAACAACGATCAGCAACTTATTGACGTAGATTATATTGTTAAAATTTTAGATGAAAATAACTTTAAAATATGTCTTGTTAATAATGCAAGATCAGACAAAACAAGCAGCGTATTAAGTAGAATTAAGTTTCAATCAAAGGTTAATTCTAATGTTTTTATTTTAGATAATAAATATGATAAGGGCTTAAAGTACGCAGTGAAAGCCGGTGCTAGATTTTTATTAAATGAAACAGAATTTGATTCTATTATTTATTTAGAATCAAATATTGTTATATATTTAAAATATATAAAAGACTTTTTTGTGCGTTTAGCTTCGAAAAAAGAAACTTTTACACAGTATCCAACAAGATCCGGAAGAAACGTATTAAATGGTGTTTTTCCGTTTGAAGATCTTCTGAAGATGAAAACCAGTTATTAATTGATCAAATTATCTTTTATGCAAAAACAATTCGATACCCAAAAATTTAGGATTTCCAAGTTCTACAATACAAAAATCCTCTAAAATATCTTCGTTGAAATATATGATGTAAATAACAACTCCTTTATAAATTTTATATTCAAAACCTTCTTAATTAGGGTTAATAATCAAAATATTATTTTTAGGAAGATCTTAACCAAATTGTTCTTGATTGTGGCTGATAATCTATTTGGCAACAATTCTATTATCTTCATGCAAGGTTAAAGAAACATTTCTCTTGGACTGCCTTGTAAATTTGTGACGGTTTTCCTATACTATTTTTTAGTAATTCCTCTCAATTTTATATCCATTTCTAGTGTTGAAAGATGCCCTAAACTAAAATATAATCTTTGTGTATTATATTAGTTAATAGATTCAAATAATTGATTTTGATGGTGAATTTAAATCTAAAGACTCCTTTTTTTAGGTTTTTAAAAAACTTTCCGCTGTTGCATTCTCCATACAATAGCGGTCTTTACTTATACTTTTCGTTGTTCTGATATTAAAATTAAAGAGATTCGTCATTTTATTTGACGCACATTGCACACCTCATTTAGAATGAAAATAATTCCAATCATCATTTGCTCTAATATATGCAATAGCAGACACCAATTTCAGAACTAATTTTGGACGTTAAAAAACTATTTTAGACTCATTTTTAGTAATTAAATATTACTAATTCGAATTCGTTGTAATTACAAATTTTCTTTTTAAGATACTTCTTAAACCCATTTCATTCTTCCGTAGGCTAACAAACAAACCTGATCAAAATAATTTTTCCTTTTCATTTTTTGAAATTCGATAGATGCCATATATTTCTTGACTATCCTTAAAAATCGGTTTAATTGTTTCTTTTAACTTTACGATTGAGTCAGTAATCTTTGTTTTTTTGTTCACTTTTAGCCAATGATAATAAGAGTTTTCAATATTTTTTTATAGAGATTTATTTCCTTAACTAGACAAGCATCAGTGTTCTTTAAACATTAATTGATGTTTTAGTAGTAATTCTTTAAAAAGATGCTTATCGCCCTTGTTAAAATGTGACATGCCTCTTTAACATCTCATAATTCTGTCTTTAGATCTTTTAGTTTTAGCGCTTGTTTTAAAACTTTTCTCTTTTTGATAAATATCTAGATTTAGATGTATGCCCTTGCTTGGAGCGAGAAATCATACTAACATGAAATAAATAATCTTTATTTGTTTTAATTTCTGAATTTAATAGTTCTATTATCGAGTATAAATTAAAACAAGACTGATTTTAAAATGACTAAAACTTTTATTTTCTTGTAAATAAGCAATAATGTTGCTCAATAGAATTAGGATGATACCGATACTTTTTCAAAATTATTATTACTCTTTAACAGTGCAAGTGAGTGATGTGCCCTTTTTTTTAAAAAAGAAAGGTTTAGAAAATATTAAAAAGGTAAACGATTTATAATTCAAATTAGTTTTTTATAAATTTAAAGAGTGTACTTTTTCTATTTTCAATTATTTTAATAAAAAATACACCTTTTTTAAGTTGATTTACGTTTACTTTATGTTGGTTTTTAGAACTAAAAATTTCTTGCCCAACAATTGTATATACATGAATTTTAAATTGGTTTTCTAATCCTGTTATATAAAGAGTATTTTTTACAGGATTTGGATAAATCGTTATAGGAGTAGTAAGAACTTTATCGATAGAAAGTGAAGCATTATTTATAGCATTTGGACTTCCGTTTGTGTTGATGCAATTCCAACTTGCCGGCAATGTATTGTCTAAATCGGGTGTAATTAATTCTAGTGTATTTCCTGTTTCATTTGCACATTCTGACCATGGTGTATTTGAAAAATAAACCACCTCATCTTGCAAAACATTGTTTTCATTGAATAGTCTAACAGCATCTGCAGTGCCGAAACCAAAACCTAAATCACCTATATAATTTGTTATTTCAGGAAAGACAGTACTAAAGTCTTTTTTATCTTTTACCACAACCAAATAGCTATTTGGATGTATAGTTGTGCCTACAGGAATCTTATAGATATGGGTATCATCATCATCTTTTAAGCTCCAATCAGACAAATCAATTGAAAAAGTATTAGGATTATACAACTCTACCCAATCATCTGCATTAAAATCATTACTTGATCTATAATTAATTTCGTTGATGACAATAGGATACACGGAAGTTGATACTTTAAAGTTTGGAATAACTTCTATAGCCTCGGTTAAATTTAAAGTTATCGTTTTATTTGTGGAAGAAATAGCTCCATTCCAATGTGAAAATTCAAAACCTGCTTCAGGAATAGCAGTCAACTGAATAGGAACGGTTTCAAAATAATCTCCAATCCATGAAGAATTTTGAATTTTTAGATGATCATTTACTTTTACAAAACCTTTAGAGATGTTTTGGTTGGTAATTGTTATTGGATGATAATGAGGTAAGTTAAACTTCGATTTAATATGATTTTTTGCGATAGAAGGTCTGTTTTCTGCAAAAACTTTCATTTCATCAACATAATAATTTACTGCAGATACATCGGATCCCCATAGCTTATAATGTGTCTGTGTTTCAGGCTGAATTACTTTATATATATCATTAATATGTGCGTTTACATTGTTAGAAAGAAAACGACTATTTAGCTCATCTGCATATTGATTTATAAACATATTTCTAAAACTAATATTTGTCATTAATCTTCTGAAAAGTAAAGTAGACCAACTTGGGTTAAACCAATAAAGTCCGTTTTCGTCTAATGCGAAACTTAAGGTGTCTTCCCAATAATTTCTTGTATTCCAAAAGGGGCCAAAACCAAAATCAGTATCAAACATTATCCAACGCCATTTGCCTTCTGGATGTTTCCAAAATTTAATATTATTACCTGGCCAGTCTGTATTGTTAATAAATATATTTGTTGCCTGATAAAGTGCGTATGATCTGATGTCTATTTGTTGTTCTACATATTCAAAATTTGCATCTATAGATAAATCTGTCAGGTTTATATAGTTAATGAGTTCATTATATTCTGCATTAGAGCCTTCAATTTCTTCTGCATTATCGTTCAATAAAGTAATGTCTTCCGCATTTATAAAGTGTTTAGAAGCTAGCATATGTTCATTAACCTTTTCACGAAGATTATACATACCCCAATAGTCACCATTTAGGTATGTTGCCACAGGGTTATGCTCTTGGAAATCTAAACCAGAACCTCTCATTAAACTGGTAAGCATAATATCTTTCATGGATGATTTTAGCCAATCTTGTCCGGAATTTCTTAAAACCAAAGCTTGAAAATCATTATAGTTTAATTGATCAAAAAACGAATGTTCAAATTTAGAGTCACCATATTTTCCTCGTGCAAACAACGCAAGTGAACGTTGGTCATTTTGTCCTCGGCTCCATCCACCAAAAATCTTTACACCTCCATTAAATTCAACAATCGTATTTGTTTTATTTTCATAAAAAGAAAAATGGATAGGTCGCTCCCAGTCTTCCCAAAAATTAGCTCCATAATAAGGTACATTATTGTCATAAGAGCCATTAGGACCAAAAACATATATGCCTGTATCTCCATTAAATAAATTTTCAGGATCTGTGGTTAAAAAAACTACATCTAATTCATGATTGGTATGTATCAAATAAGATTTAGTAAAAACTTTCGATGGTAAATAATTTTCTAAAAATATTTTAGCCCTTACAGAAATGTTAGTATTTATTTGAATTGGGTTTGTATAAACCGACGAGGATTCTGTTGGAACATCTCCTCCAAGTTCATAACGGATTATTTCTTGAGAAGTATTACCTGAAAGAACTAAACTTATAGCGCTATCAATAAGACCGCCTTGATTAGAGAAAATAACTTCGCTTTGAACAGCTCCCAAATATTCTTTGCTAGAATTCTGATAACCAGGTGTTGTCTCTATATAAGATACAATAGTACCAGAATTCACAGAAACACCTATAGTAGTGTCAGGAGGAATGTTTTCTGCTGTAATCTGATTGACAATAGTGCCAAAATTATTTGTTAAAATTAATGTTTCGGATGTTGATGAAATTTTAAAGTTTGTATGAAGATAACTGGTTGTAAATCCTAAAATATCTGGTGGGGTAATTCCTAAATTTGTTGGCGCTGAAAAAACTGCTGATAAAAAAGGGATTACTGTAAAATCAGAGGAATTTGCGTCTGTATTATGGGCTTGAATTGTTAAAATATTTTCACCTTCTTTTAAAATTGACTTAAAATCTTTTATTAGAAATCTTTCTGGCGCTCCTCCTGCGTATATTTGAGCTTCAGTATAACTAATTGTTGGTGCATTATAAGTAGGAGGAGAGCCGCTGATATTTGCGCGTGCAACTTCAATACCGTTGAGATAAGCAACAAAGGCGTCATCATAATCCATATCTAAAATTAAAGAAGAAATAGTATGAAGATTCTCAATTGTAAATTTTTTTCTTAAGTAAACGGATAACGTACCATTGGGAATTATAGTGGCATCGTCTTCATCAGCATAACCAAACCCAGTTGGACCTTTAGGCCAGCTGTTATCATTAAAACTTAGAGCTTTCCAATTCGAGTTAGGTTCGGCAGTTGGAATTAAATAATTAAAAATATCTCCTTGGTTAATAAGTGTTCTTGAAACGAGTTGAGAAGTGCGGTTTTTTGAAGAAGCCCATAAAAGTAAGTACTGGTTTGGGGATAAAGTTATATTAGGAAAAGTCCATTTTGTCAAATTATTCAAATCATCAGATAAAGACCAACCGTTCATAGAAATAGCTTCGCTTCCGTAATTATGAAGCTCAAGCCAATCCGGTGTATCTCCATCTTCATCATAATATAGAGCGTTAGAAGATGCTACTTCATTTATGTTGATTGTTTGTGCTGACAAATTAAGAATGCCGGAAAATAATAATAACCCTATTACAAAATATTTCATTTAATAGTTTTTAACTTTTTTTTTGTAAAATGCGATAGGTTGATTATCTAAAAACGGTAAAGTTTTTTAAAAGTATTCATGATAAATTTTATCAAATGCTAAAAATAATTGGATAAAAAAATTTAAAAAATTTTTCTATAATGTTTTTGACAAATATAGAAAAAAATCAAACACAGATTTAAAATGATACTAAAGAAAAGGTTGTGTGATTGCCAGCATTACTTGCTACTTAGTTTTTGAACTTATGCTAAAAATATTTTGAGTTACTGAATATATTTTGATCAATTAAATTTGTCTATAAAGCTAAACTGCATGGCAACTATATGAAAACTTCTATAAGTTTTTCTGATTTTATGCTTTTTTGCAGTTTATAATCTTACTACTAATATTGTCTTTTTAAAGTTGGCAATTTTAAAAAAATGATGAATACTTAAAATTATTAGTGTTTTCGAAACAAGATTATAAAAAATAAATATTTTAAAATATATTATAATTTAAAGTGTTTTTGCTTTCTTGTTTGATTATTTCCCTCACACATCAATAGAAAGTGGCTTGATTCTTAAAAAGAAGTAAATTACTTTCCAATACAGAAATTACTAAAAATATGTCCTAAAATATCTTTATCAACATCATAATCTCCTGTGATTGCTCCCAAATAACGCAAGCATTCGCGGATATCAATCGAAAATAAGTCAGTAGATATTTCTAAATCAATTCCTTGTTTTACAGATGTAATTGCTTGTAAAGCATTATTTAATGCTTCAAAGTGGCGGGAATTGGTTACAATAGTTTCATTATTACTTAAAGCACCAATATTTACAAGAAGTGTTAATTCCTTTTTAAGTTCTTCGATGCCTGTCTTATTTTTTGCAGAAAGTAGAATTAAATCATCAATTTCAGAGGTCAACGCATCAGTTTCAGAAATCGAAAGTGTATCGACCTTATTGGCAATTACTAACAATCTTTTGTTAGGAAAACGTTTTTTTATGATTTCAATTTCAGAAGACAAAATACTAATTGAAGACTTTTTACGACCAACTTTATTTGCATCAATTAAAAAAATAATTAGTTGGGCATTATCAGCTTTTTCATAGGCTTTTTTAATCCCGATACTTTCTATAATATCTTTGGTTTCTCTGATGCCTGCGGTATCAATAAATCGAAAGGCTACACCATCAATAATAATTTCATCTTCTATAGCATCTCTGGTGGTGCCAGCAATGTCAGAAACAATAGCTTTTTCTTCATTTAAAAGGGCATTTAATAAAGTAGATTTACCAACATTAGGTTCACCGATAATAGCAACAGGAATACCGTTTTTCATCGCATTTCCAAAAGAAAATGAGTCTATCAAGCGTTTTAAAACAAAGGTTATTTTTGTAACCAATTCTTTAAATTTTGTTCTGTCCGCAAACTCTACATCTTCACCAGAAAAATCGAGTTCAAGTTCTATTAAAGCTGCAAAATCTAATAATTGAGCACGCAATTCTTTTAATTCATTTGTAATTCCACCGCGCATTTGTTGTATTGCCATTTGATGACTTGCAGCAGAATTAGAGGCAATCACATCGGCAACAGCTTCAGCCTGACTCAAATCCATTTTACCGTTTAAAAAAGCGCGCATCGTGAACTCACCATTATCTGCCATTCTGCAACCATTCTTTAGAAATAATTGAATGATTTCTTGCTGAATAAAACTAGATCCATGACATGAAATTTCCACTACATTTTCTCCAGTATAGGAGCGCGGATTCTTGAAAATAGAGATTAAAACTTCATCTAAAATAATCTCATGATCCATAATATGCCCTAAATGAATGGTATGAGTTTTTTGGTTTTTTAATAATTTACCCATTTTTATAGACTTAAAAAAAGCATCTACAATAGCAATAGCATTTTCGCCTGAAAGTCTTATTACAGAAATTGCACCAACTCCAGAAGGCGTGGCTAGCGCAATAATAGTATCGTTTTGAATCATACTGCAAATATACATCCCTTAAATTAAGTTGTAATTAAAAATTTTTGTAACAAAATAAGAATATGTGCGTCAAATAATGTGACAACAATAAATCAATCAAAATAATGAAAGAAAATAAACAGCTCTTAGTATTAACACATTTAAGTCAGTTGTTAGACTTTGTAACTGGGATTGGGGGGTTTGTTGTACCACTAATTTTGTGGCTCACTAAAAAGGACGAAATAAGAAATATGGATGCGCATGGAAAAGCGATTTTAAACTTTAGAATATCAATGTTTATATACATTTTAATCTGCATTCCGTTAATTCTACTTTTAGGATTGGGAATTATAGGTTTAATTGCTATCGGATTTTTCTATCTAATTTTCCCAATTATAAATGCTATCAGAGCAAGCAATAATGAAGCTCCAAAATATCCGTATAGTATAAAATTTATCAAATAGAGAGAAAGAGTGTTTATTTATTTGAATTTTAAAATCGTCTTCCTTAAGACGATTTTTTCTTTGGGCGTTACCAAGTTAAAAAACTTGGTCAGTCTTTACGCACTCGCTTTTTGTTCATGCTTCACAAAAGAGCTCAAACAAATACTTCAATCCTTAACGCGCGCTTATTTATGAACTATAGAATTAAGATAAGAGTTAAATAGCTTGATTAATAAAATCTTCATATTCATAAAAAAAAAGTTCAAATTGCGACATTTGATCAACGTAAAATTCATAGCAATCTCGCCAAGTGTTTTTATTATGAATGCTAAATTTACCTTCAAAAGGAACATAAATTCTTCTGATAACTTTACCAGAATCTAATTCGTAGTTTTCGTCAAAAATAACGGCTGGTACATAGTCAGTTTCTAATAAATTTTTTAGAGAAAGTAATTGGTCATATAACAATTCGTTTGCTATATCTTCAGGGTGCTCAAAGTCTAAACAAACCATCGATTTTTTTGTATCCGCAACAAATTTAAAAGCGAAACCCTTTATTTTTGTATTGTATAACAACCATTTTCTTGGAAAAGATTTCCCAAAACTTGTCCAAAATAGTTTTCGTAATTGTGTAGCTTCCTCTTTAGAGAACATTTATTAAATTATTTTCTAGTTTGTAGTAAGGATTTTTATTGTGACCAGCAGCAAACAGCAAACAGCCAACAACTATTTTCTAGCCATGAATTTTAGCTAAATTACCTCTGTTTTTCATCATTTCTGCTTCAAAAGCTAGTAATGCATTCCATTTTTTATCTACAATTTTTCTGTCTTGATATTCTCTAGCAAACTTTAAAAAAGTAGTATAGTGATTAGCTTCAGAAATCATTAAGTTATTGTAGAATTTAGATAATTCTTCATCTTCCATGTTTTCAGAAAACACTTTAAAACGTTCACAACTTCTAGCTTCAATTAATGCAGCAACTAATAAACGTTGCACCAAAGCATCGGTTCTATCTCCTGTTTTAACAAAGAATTTTTGCAATTTTATGGCGTAATCGTTCTTTTGTTCGCGTCCTAGAATCATTCCGCGTTTTACCATTAACAAATGGACCATTTTAAAATGTTGCATTTCCTCAATAGCAATATTGCTCATTTCTTTCACGAGCTCCGTTTCTTCAGAATAATTTATAATAATAGAAACGGCATTAGAAGCAGCTTTTTGTTCTAAAAAAGCATGATCTGATAATATTTGTTGTAAGTTATCTTTGGCAATTTCTGCCCAAGAAGTTTCTGTTTCAAATTGTAATCCTAACATAAAGGTTATATTATTTTTTGCAAACCAATACCAAAATAGGCAAGCGCTTTCATTTCTTTTACACTTGCAAAACGTTCATTTCCGATAATTAAAAGTCCGTTTTCTGAAGCTTCTATATGATATTGTTTGTTGCTTTCAAAGAACAAAACTAATTCATCTGTAAAAAACGTTCTAATTTTTTCTTCATTTTTTCCAGATAAATAAAAACGTTTGCTAAAATCGGTATGGTCATCGATATCAATATCTTTATAACCAGCAAAATCTAGTAGGTATTCAAAAATGCCTTCTTTGTCTAAAGTGAAAAAGGGAATGTCTTTTTTTGTATGAATATGCAACATTGTTGCTTTAATTACTTGTTTAGCAATCAGCTCACCTTCAGAGAATTGTATGTCAAAAATAGTGCAATCTCCATTAGAAAGTACATTAGAAATCTTGTTTAGCCTTCTATTTTTGAAATATCCAAAAGTGGGTAATTCTTTCATTTCTTGTTCAGAAAAAGCATCATATTTCCAATGCATTTCAGTACTAATTTTTTCTATGGAGTTTTGTCTTTTGGTTAAAACTCTATTTATTTTTTTTATTTGTTTTGGTATAATCCTCCGCAGCGCAAATGGGTGATCACTTATAGATTTGGAGTCGTCTAAACCAATTACTTCAAAATGACCTCCATTTCTGGCAAATATTTCTGCGTAATTGTTCATGTTTTCCATCACAGAATCATCTACAAAATCACACATTGAAAAATCGATAATAGCCTCTTCTTTCTCCGGAATTTGATTTAATTTCGATTTAAGTTTTGTATAATTTAAAAAGCTAGAAAAATGTTTAACACTCACATAATATTTGTGATCCTCGGTAAACATTAAAACATTTGGTTTCAAAACATTTTTGAAGAATAAACTTGCTTTTTTATTGATGATAATATGAATAATTAGAGTACTTAAAATTCCAACAAAAATCCCTGTAATTAAACTCGTTGCAATGGTTGTAAATAGAGTGACTAAAAATATAATTAATTGTTCTTTACCAACTCTAAAAACTTTTCTAATGTTTTCTGGTGATGCTAATTTATATCCTGTAAAAACCAATATAGCTGCTAAAGCTGGCAATGGTATTTTACGTAATTCAGTTGCAAATAATAAAATAAAAGCAAGTAAAAAGCCAGCATGAAAAAAGTTAGCAGATCTATTAGAGCCATTATTATTCACATTTACAGAACTTCTTGCAATTACGGTAACCACATTTAATCCACCTAAAAAACCGCTGATTACAGTGGCTAAACCTAAAGCCTTAATGTCTTTATTTACATTAGAACGTCTTTTTAAAGAATCTAATTTATCAACAGCCTTAATGCTTAATAAACTTTCTATACTCGAAATTAAGGTAATACCAATTACAGCGTTCATAAAGTTAAGTTCGTATATTTTACCAAAATCTGGAAAAGCAAAATTCGATAAAATATCATTCGGCAAATTAATTAATAAGCTTTTCTCGATTGGGTAAGCTGTGGTTGTAAAAACATCAAAATAATAATACATACCCACGCTTAAAACCACAATCCACATAGGCGCGGGAATTAATTGGAAATACCGATTTCTAATTTTAGCATAAAAAATCATAATCAATAAACTAATTACACCTATTAAACCCGCATAAAACATACTAGAATCTGGTGTATTTATAAAATTTATGATTCCTTCAGGAACCTTTAAAAGTAGTTCAATAATACTTCCTTTCGCAGCAGTATTCCCTAACATTACATGTATTTGTTTGGCAAAAATACCAATACCGATAGCCGCCAACATTCCTTGTATGGCAGATGAAGGAAAGAAATCTCCTAAAGAACCCATTCTCAAGAAACCTAAAAGTATTAATAAAACTCCCGAAATAACAATAGCGGCTAAGGTATATAAAAAGCCTTGTTGCATATCTCCATTACCAAGGGTTGTAATTGCCGATAAAATCACGACTACTAGTCCATTACCCGGCCCTGTAATAGTAACGTTAGAGCCACCAATTAACGAAACTACAGTGCCTCCGACAATGGCTGCAATTATTCCAGAAATAGGGGGTGCTCCGGAAGCTAAAGCCAAACCTAAACCCAGTGGAAGCGCAATTAAAGAAACGACAAAACCCGCAAATAAATTTTGCGGAATTTCAGCTATAAATGTTTTAAATACGCTTTTCTTTTTCATTTATCTTACAATTAAAACATCGGTAGGTAATTCAGCCAAAATATATTTAATGTCTTGTGGAAAGATTCTGTCTAAAATTCCCGGTTGAGAAGGAGCATTCATCACTAATAAATCTGCTCTTTTAAGTTTAGCATAATGGCCAATAGAATACCCTCTTTTTCCAAAAATACTTTGAATTTTTACAGTGAGTCCTGAGCAATCTATCTCTTTTAAAATACTTTTTACGCGTCTATCTTCTCTTGTTTTAATACGTTCTTTTGCAATATTTGCCCTTCTTAAAGAGATATCATCATCAATTTTAACAAGCAATTCATCTTGTTTAATTTCTTCAACAATGGTAATTTTTTTACAGTTTAATTTTTTGGTGATAAAAAAAGAAGTCTTGATTGTTTCTTCTGTTCTGTTGTCACTTAATCCGTTTACAACGACGTGTTTACAGGTTACTCTTGTAATGGATGGCTTAATTAGTAAAAGTACAGAGCAAGGAGCTTTTCTAGTAATTTTTCGAGCGATAGAACCCACGTAATATTTAAATAAATTCTCTTGTTGAAGTGCCCCAAGAATGAGTAAATCAATATTTTGCTGGGTACATGTTTGTAAAATAACGTCGACAGGTTTGCCTTCTTGCCAAATTACATCAAAAGATTTTTTTAACACATCAGCTTCCTCTAATAGGATATTTATATTCGAGATTTTTTCATCCGTTTTTTTACCAACATGAACCCCTATTAAGTCGGCATCGAACATATTCGCCAATCTTACAGCTTCGAATATATTCGGTTTTAAGTTTGGTGAAAAAGCAACGCCAATAAGTATTTTGTCTATTTTTTGCAACAGAAAGTTTTTACGGTTGAGTTATTTGCACAATATAGGAAACTTTGTGAAAAATAAAAAAACTATAGATTTAATTTTTAAGATGCTTAAACATTCTTAAATTTACTTATTCATACGGAAGCAAAAATATATGATCGAATTAGCAGGCATTATTATTTTAGGAATATTAGCACAATGGGTTGCTTGGAAGTTAGAAATTCCAGCAATTTTGCCCTTAATTTTAATAGGCTTGTTAGTGGGGCCAATTGCGGCAGCTTATTTAAGTGAAGATGGTTCTAAATGGATAGAACCTATTTGGAATGGTGAAAAAGGCTTGTTTCCTGGAGATAGTTTGTATTATTTTGTTTCGTTAGCCATTAGTATTATTCTTTTTGAAGGGGGTTTAACACTCAAAAGAAATGAAATTAAAAATGTTGGCCCTGTAATTACAAAATTAATTACGTTGGGATCTGCCATTACGTTTTTTGGTTCTGGTATTGTAGCTCATTATACTTTTGATTTAGGCTGGGATCTATCGTTTCTTTTTGCAGGTTTAATAATTGTTACAGGGCCTACTGTAATCACTCCAATTTTAAGAAATATCCCCCTAGAAAGAGATGTTTCTACGGTTTTAAAATGGGAAGGGATTTTAATTGATCCCATAGGAGCGCTAGTTTCAGTGTTGGTTTTTGAGTTTATTAGTGTCGGCGGCGGCGGCGGATTTACAAAAATAGCGTTAATTGAATTTGGTAAAATATTATTATTTGGTACAACATTTGGCTTCACATTTGCACATGCATTGGCATATGCCGTAAATAAAAAATTGATACCTCATTATTTATTAAATGTAGTTTCTTTATCAACTGTTTTATTGGTTTTTGTAGCATCCGACGTTTTTGCTCATGAATCAGGACTTTTAGCGGTGGTAGTAATGGGAATGGTTTTAGGAAACGGAAAATTGAAGAACATAAAAGAATTGCTTTATTTTAAAGAGTCTTTGAGCGTGTTATTAATATCAATTCTATTTATTTTATTGGCGGCGAACATCAATATGAAAGATTTAATGCTTTTATATAATTGGAAAACAGTCACTTTATTTTCGATTGTTGTCTTTGTAATAAGACCGTTAGCTGTTTTTGCAAGTACGATGAATTCCAAATTAAAATTAAACGAAAAATTATTTATAAGTTGGGTAGGACCAAGAGGAATTGTAGCAGCAGGAATTGCTTCCTTATTTGGTAGTAAATTATTAAAAGAAGGAGTAGAAGGAGCTGAATATATTACTCCATTAGTGTTTATGATTGTTTTAGGAACAGTATTATTAAATGCCACTACCGCTAGATTATTTGCGAAAATGGTAGGTGTATTTTTAAATAGTTCAGATGCAATTTTAATTGTAGGTGCCTCAAGTCCGGCTAGATTAATTGCCTCATATTTGAGAGATAAAGGCAAACGTATTGTATTAATCGATTCTAATAAATATTTTATTGAAAAAGCTACAGAGGAGGGACTAGAGGCGATTACGGTGAATATTTATGACGATAATTTATCTGATAATATTGAATTAAATGATGTTGGTTATTTAATTGCCATTACCGGTAGTGATGCCGTAAACAACCATGCAATTGCTAATTTTTCTAAAGATTTTGGTGAGCACGGTGCTTTTAAAATAGCATCTTCTATAGAATCTGAAAACGCAACTGAAGAGCAAAGAAAAGGATTTTTTACGCCAAAAGATGATTTTATTAATTTAAGCGAAGCTTTTAGAGAAAAACCTGGCATCAATGAAATAGTTATTAATTCTGAAGAAGAATACTTAAAAGTATTAGGGGTATTAATACAAGAAGAAAAGTCAATTCCACTATTTATTGAAAAAGACAAGGGACTCTATTTAATTGCAGAGTTTGAAAAGCAAGAGGTAGAAAAGAAAGATTTAGTACTCTCTTATTTAGGTAAAGAAATGGCTTTTAAAGAAAAATAACTCCTTTCTACTTTTTTTGCTGCTACTAGTATTTCAGAAGGATAGTTATAAAGCGAAAGAATTTTTAAAGCATTTCTAGTTTTTAACTTTCCTTTTTTAATTTTATGATCAAAAAAGAGTTCATTATTTTCTATGAGTTCACTAAAATGAAATAACTTGTATTGCTCTTTTTCTAACAACTCTGTAAGTTCAATATCATGTGTAGAAACTAAAACTGTGTGTTGCATTTTATTTAAATAGCATAATATTGCTTTTCCGCCAGAAATTCTTTCGATGGTATTGGTTCCTTTAAAAATTTCATCCAAAATGAATAAACAAGGGTTTTCATCCAAAGAAGCATCAATGAGTTCCTTTATATTTAAGACTTCCTGCAAATAATAACTTGTATTGTCGAGTAAATCATCCGTAATTCTAATGGAGGAATATACTTTGTAGAAAGGTGCTTTGTAAGCATTCGCAAAACAAATGTTTAAAGTTTGAGCTAAAATACTATTTACGGCAACTGTTCTAATAAATGTACTTTTACCAGACATATTAGACCCTGTTAACAACATGCTGTTATCCATTAAATGTACATCATTTGCAATACAGTTTTCTATGAGTGGGTGATACATTTCTTGTGTTTTTAATTCATTATGGTCATTAAAAGTGGGTGTACATATTTTTAGATTTCCAGATTTTAAGGAGGCAGTAGAAATGGAAACATCAATGGTACCAATGAAAATAAACAAACTTTCTATACTTTTTTTCTCTTTGGTAATCGCCTTTAAAAAACTATAAAAAACTAAATATTCGATATTAAAAAGGATCTTAAAAAGTTCGATCACAAGCCAAATAGCAAATGTCCATTCGTTGTTAAGGTTTTTTTCGAAACCTATAAATTCAACTTTAAGCATGATTGCATTTATTTTTTTGATAAATGAAAAATCTTTATAGTGTGTTTTTATAGCATCAATTTTAGATAACTTTTTAGCAACTTTTAAACTTTTAGATAATTGACTTACCCCTTGTAAATAGTAATTTACGTTTGCTTTATTTTTATAGTGAAATACAGAGTTGATACAAAAAATAGGCACTAAAAATAGGATTAAAACAGGAAAGAAGAATGATAAAATGATTGACGAAATTGAGAACGCAGTTAATCCTTGAATAAACCATAGGTTTTTGGGTTTCTCAATTTGTTTGCCGTTAATTAGTTCTTCTAAATAATAAGAGTTTGTGGTATTTAATTTCGATAACTCAAGCTGACAAGAAATACATACCTCTTTATCTTTTTGAAATATAGTTGTTAATTCACTAAACTTTACTAACTCTTGAAGGGTACCAATTGTTCTTAATTTAAAGTACAAATATTGCTGACCAATTTTTGAAGAAGTTCTGTCTATAAATTTAAAGACTTCATCAATATCTAAATCTAATTTACTTTTTTCTGATATTAAATGATATGCTTTTGCTTCATGTAAATTATTATCAAAATATTTACGGATCACAAAAAAGTTATAATATTTGTCTTTTTTTTCTTGTCCCCAGTTCGCATATAAGCTTGCTTTAAATTTTTTTAATTGTTTCTTTTTGATGAAGTTACGAGTTAAGAATAACACAATTAAAACAAAAGCAGTACCTAAAAAGTAATTCATATTTTAAAGTAAAAAATAAATGATTTAATTATAAGTAGTTTATTGACATCTTTTGTTACATATCTAACTCAAAAGTCTGGCGTAGTTTTTCTAATAAAGGATTCATCTCTTTCATTTTATTAAATTTTTCTAGCGGCGTGTAGGCAAACTTTTTTTCTACAGTTTCATTTAGTTTTACAAGAATGCTAATTCCGTAATTATTTAATCGCTCTCGTAAAAAATTTAATAGTTTAGGCCTTCCTTTTTTAAACTGTTCTTCCATTAATTTATTAGGAACCGTAAAAGAAACTTTAAAATTGGCTACTAATTTAGGAATATCGGTAGCAACAATAGAAGCCATACTTCTTTCTCCTTTTTCCTGAAGAAAAGTGACGTAGGCGATCCAAAGATCTTGCACCTGTTTTTCTGTAAAAGGATCTTTTGGGTGATTGTCAAAATTTTCTTCAACAGCAGATTTTTTTACTTCTTTTTTTTGATGGATACTTTTTAAAGAAAGTGATGATGTTCGTTTTTGTGCAGACTTTAGAATAGGTTTTTCTAGTTTGGGTCTTTGTTCTTCAATTTTTTGAAGTTCTGGAATCGCTATTTTCTTCTGAATAGGTTTTATAACCTTTTTTGGAGCAGGAGAAAGCGCTTGAAAAAATGTAGCAGGAATTATGTAATTAGCGGATTTTTTTTTTTCTCCATCAAAAGTGATAGAGGCAATCTGCATTATGGTTAACTCGACCAGCAATCGCTGATTTTTACTAGCTCTGTAGTTTAAATCGCAATCATTTGCTTTGTTTATCGCTTGCATTAAAAAAGGAATGCTGGCTTTTACAGACTGTATTAAGTATTTCTTTTTAGCAGTATCACCAACTTCTAAAAGGTCTAATGTTATTTTATCTTTAGCGACTAATAAATCTCTAAAATGACTCGCCAAACCATTTATAAAATGATGTCCTTCAAAACCTTTTGCTAAAACAGTATTGAATGCATTCAAGACCTCTGGAATTTTGTTTTCTAACAACAAATCTGTCATATTAAAATATGTATCGTAATCTAATACATTCAGATTTTCAGTTACAGCTTCACGCGTTAAGTTCTTCCCAGAAAAACTAACAACTCTATCAAAAATAGAAAGTGCATCTCGCATAGCGCCATCTGCTTTTTGAGCAATAATGTGCAACGCATCATCTTCTGCTGTGATCCCTTCTTTCTCACAAATGATTTTCAGATAGTTTTTAGCATCTAAAACACCAATTCGTTTGAAATCAAAAATTTGACAACGCGATAAAATTGTGGGAATTATTTTGTGTTTCTCTGTAGTGGCTAAAATAAAAATAGCGTGCGCAGGCGGTTCTTCTAACGTTTTTAGAAAAGCATTAAATGCAGCTTGAGAAAGCATGTGAACTTCATCAATAATATACACCTTATACTGTCCTGTTTGAGGCGGAATGCGAACTTGATCTGTTAAACTTCGAATATCATCTACAGAATTATTAGAAGCGGCGTCTAATTCAAAAATATTAAAGGCAAAATCTTCTTCTTCAGAAAGTTCTGCATCTTGTTGATTTATTTTCTTTGCTAAAATTCTAGCACAAGAAGTTTTCCCAACGCCACGAGGCCCAGTAAATAATAGCGCTTGGGCTAAATGATTGTTTTTTATAGCGTTTTCTAACGTGTTTGTTATGGCTTGTTGCCCAACAACATCCTCAAAATTTTGAGGGCGGTATTTACGCGCAGAAACTACAAAATGCTCCATTTATTTTTCCAGATTGGTGTACAAAAATAAGTATCTACTGCTTGTTTTACAAGATGGTTTCTTAATAAAATGCTAAAGTTGTAAACAAATTGTATGAAGCTGTATGTTATTACGACAAAAAAAGTGATTCGAGTTTTTTTATCGGATTAAAAGTTCCGAAATTTGTACCAAGAATTTATTCATTTTTTTCTTGGTGCAAATTTTATGAAATAAAATTAGTAGACTCAACCATGTTCGGCAGAGCACAGTCTAGACTTTCATAAGGTTCTCGAATAAATTTGAACTAAACCTTTGTAATTAAGGGAAATTAAAAACGTAACACAATTCATTAAAACACAAATCATACGATGAAGTTTATAAAACCATTTTTTACCATTGCTGTATCTCTCTTGTTAATTTCTTGTCTGGGTTTTTCTAAAAAGGAAGAAACGATGAAAGAAAAAGCGTTATACATTCCTACTGAAAATACTGAAATCGCTTATTTTGCTAGTGGATGTTTTTGGTGTGTAGAAGCTATTTTTGAAAGTGTAACAGGAGTAGAGGAAGCTGTTTCTGGTTATGCAGGGGGACAAACAAAAAATCCGACGTACCAATCAATTGGGACAGGTAAAACTGGGCATTCAGAAACTGTTGCGGTATATTACAACCCTAAAAAAGTGAGTTTCGAAACTTTAGTTACCGTGTTTTTTGGTTCTCATGATCCTACTACGGTAAATGGCCAACATCCAGATTATGGTTCTCAATACCGGTCTATTGCTTTTTATTCTAATGCTGCTGAAAAGCAAATTATAGACGAAGCAATTGCCAAACTAAATACAGAAATTTATAATGATAAAATAGCGACAGAAGTTACCGAACATACCAAGTTTTACAAAGCTGAAGAATATCACCAAGATTTTGAAAGAAAAAATCCAAATCAAGGTTATGTAAAAGCAGTTTCTGTGCCTAGATTAAATAAGTTTAAAAGTAAGTTTCCTGAATTGTTGAAAGGTGGGGAGCATTAGGGATTTCCTTTTCATAAGTTTATAAACCACGTATTATGTGAGCCATTAGCTACATATTACCTGGTTTTTTTCTTTTTTATGATACGTTCTAACGATACGCTGCACTGTTTTATATTCATGCAGCTTTGTAAAGTCTCACAAAAAATGAGAATGCAACATGTCTTTTTTGAGTTTATCGAAGAATGCTAGTGTTTTCATTTGGGCAGTTTTATTAGTACCATTATTTTTTATTAGTGAAACTCAATTTTGGAAAAGAGATAAGCTCTGTATTCAAAATTGTACCTTGAACTGATTCTGCTTTTTAGTGTGATCTTGGGTTTAATCCACCAAGGCTCTGCTTCAAAATATTAAAAGGATATTCTTTTTTGATTCCTCGGCCCTCTAAAAGGTTGTTCATTTATTTCGATAAGGCTGTTTTTTTAATGCTTTTTTACACAAACGGATAAAAGGCTATTTAGATTTTCTAAATAGCCTTTTCATTTGTTTTAATTTCCTCTTTTATGCGTTTAGATAAAAGGTTAAAATTTATTTCGGTCATCTCCGGGTCTTGGAGACTTAAATACGTCCATTCCTTCTTTTTTATGCGCTATCATTTGCTCTTTGATAAACTCACTGAACTGCTTGTTACTCTGATCATCTTGTTTAGAAAATTCAGCGACTGTTTTGGTTATTCCTTTTGCTTTGGTATTCAAAAATATTGTATTCATAAGCTGTAATTATTTTAGTATCTACACTAAGGTACAGGTTATAGCATGCAAACGTAAGGATACTATTCTAAAATCAGTAGTTTAACGCAATCATAGGCATACTCTTGTAACAGTATTCTTAAAAGATATACTTCACTAAAATTAATAAAGGTGATAAACGAGCTTCTAATAACACAAAAGATGTCTTTAGAGAAGAATCTTTATGAGTATCATAAAAG
>TARA_B110000967_G_scaffold184551_1_pt1 | contig 19419 bp, 15 predicted proteins | sample TARA_B110000967 | Tara Oceans TARA_B110000967 (sample SAMEA4397903) | marine metagenome | biome: Polar Biome; feature: [DCM] deep chlorophyll maximum layer (ENVO:01000326); material: water (ENVO:00002006), including particulate matter (ENVO:01000060) such as... | depth 35 m
AATAAGATGGTTCATTTAGAGGCTGGAGCAAACTGCTCATGGGTCCCATCACCTACTGCAGCAACACTTCACGCAACCCATTACCATCGATTTAATGTGTTTAATAAGCAAAAAGAGCTCTTATCAAAAAATCAAAAACTAAACCAAGATGACCTTCTTGTAATTCCTTTTTTAAGACTTGCAGGGCAACTCTCTGAAGAAAAGATTATTAATGAAATTAACAACAATGCTCAAAGTATTTTGGGTTACGTTGTTAAATGGATTAATCAAGGAATTGGATGTTCCAAAGTTCAAGATATTAATCATGTTGGACTTATGGAAGATCGCGCTACACTTAGAATCTCATCCCAACATATGGCTAATTGGATTCACCATGGAATATGCACCAAAAATCAAGTAGATAAGGCGTTTGAAGAAATGGCAGTTGTGGTTGATGATCAAAACAAATACGATCCAAGTTATATTCCACTAGCTCCAAAATTCGATAGTTTTGCTTATAAAGCCTCACTCACACTTGCAGTTGATGGAATAAATCAACCAAATGGCTATACCGAGGCAATTCTAATTAAATACAGGCGTAAATTTCTTAACGCCAAAATAAGCCAATAATTAAAATTTAACCCCTAAAAGCCCCATCCGACAAAAGGTAATCAAGCTCTTCCATGGTGCTCATCCGACCTAATATTTCATTTCTGTGAGGAAAGCGACCAAAACTTTTAACAATATCTCTATGGTGCTTGGAGAATTCTAGGTTAAAGTTATACTTCTGAAACAGGTATACCTGAAGATTTTGGTGGTCTATATTTTCACTATGCATTAAGGGCATAAATAGAAAAAGGAGTTTTTCATCACTTAGCTCTTCATCACAACCATTATTTATAGCATTTAACGCTACCTCAACAGCCATATCTTCTGATTTAAAGCTTTTTGCTTCACCTCTATACATGTTTAGAGGGAATTGATCTAAGATGATTGTTAGCGCCAATGACCCTTCAGTTGTATCTCGCCACTCAGTGTATTCACCAGACAAGACCTGCTCCCAGAGCTTTTCATAACGCTGAATAATTTCTGTATCTATTTCGGGGGTTGATGCAAACCAATACTGCTTGCTTCTTTTGGAAAACCAATATTGATTAATATCGGATGGTACTATTACTTTTTCACTCATACAGTCTTATAAATAAATCCTTCAAAGCGGCATAATATACCACCTTGAAGAATTAATAATCACAAGTTATCGGTGTGGTGATTTCTCACCAAAGTCTTTGTACTTTTCAAGATGCCTAATAGGCTTACTTAGTGCATCTTTTCTGAATGGGTCGCCCAACTCTCTAGAGCACATAATTTCAATAATAGTAGTCTTCCTCTCATTCATTTGCATGTCAATCGCTTTTTTGAGTGCTGGTCCGACATCTTCAAGTTTATCAACACGAATTCCTTCCGCACCCATAGATTCAGCAATATTAACAAAATGCTGATCTGTAAGCTCCGCTGCAATAAAGCGTCTGTCATAAAAATCAACTTGATTTTTCTTTTCAGCGCCCCAATGACGATTATGAAAAACAACCGCAGTAACTGGGATGTCATGGCGTACACACGTCATTGTCTCCACCATACTCATTGCCCAGGCACCATCTCCTGCATAAGAAACTGCTGGCCTATGCTGTGCTGCAGCTTTGGCACCAATAATTGTAGGAAAGGCATAACCACAGTTTCCAAAGCTCATAGCTGCAAAGAAGCTACGTGGCTTTTCAAAACGAAGGTAGCTGTTTGCTACAGAGTTGATGTTTCCGATATCAGTTGACACCATTACATCTTCTGGCATTGCTTTCTCTAATTCACGTAAAACTTGTCTAGGATGAAGCCACCCCTCTTCTTTGTCAGCAAGCATATCCATGCTGTATGAATCAGTCTCGTGTATCCACTCATCAAGCTCGAGCTCCCACGCTGACTTTTCATCAGCAATAATTAATGCTCTAGCTTCTTTTGAAGAATCACAGTTAAGTTTTTCTGACTCTAATTTTTTACAAAGAATACTTGCAACTGCCTTGGCATCACCACAAATACCAACATTGATAGGCTTTACTAAACCCAGCATTTTATGATCTGCATCAATTTGAATAATTTGAGCATCTTTAGGCCAGTAATCCATCCCATGTTGCGGGAGCGTTCCAAAAGGACCTAAGCGAGTTCCAAGAGCAATAACTACATCTGCTTTTGCAATTAACTTCATTGCTGCTTTTGAGCCTTGATACCCAAGTGGGCCACACCAAAGATCGTGACTTGCAGGAAACGAATCATTGTGCAAATAACTATTTACAACTGGCGCACCTAAACGCTCAGCTAAGGCCGCGCACTCTTCAACACCATCTGCCATTACTACACCACCGCCAGAAACAATAACTGGAAACTTTGCTTTACCAATTAATGTAATAGCCTCATTAAGCGTATCTTCACCACCAGAACCCCTATCTATTCGACGCGGTGTTGGAATTGTGAATTCACCTTCTGCATAAAAATAGTCTCTTGGAATATTTAATTGAGTTGGTGCCATTTCACTCATCGCTCTGTCAAAGCAACGACCAGTAAATTCAGCCATTCTCATTGGATTCACTACGTGTCCTTGGTATTTCGTAAATTCTTGAAACATTGGCAACTGGTTAGCTTCCTGAAAGCCACCCAACCCCATTCCCATTGTTCCTGCTTCTGGAGTTACAATAACTACTGGACTATGTGCCCAGTAAGCAGCTGCAATAGCGGTAACGCAGTTTGAAATTCCTGGTCCATTTTGTCCAATGACAACACCATGTCTTCCACTTACTCGTGAGTAACCATCTGCCATGTGGGCTGCGCCCTGTTCGTGGACAACTGGTATAAATCTGATTCCAGCTGGCTCAAAAATATCCATTGCATCCATAAAGGCTGAGCCCATAATACCAAAGATATCGGTTACATCATTAGCAACCATTGTTTCAACAAACGCTTCACTCGAAGTCATTTTTGCCATTTTATAGCTCTCCTATTTAATTTATTTATTTAACATTTCTAGTGCTGGAACGTAATCATAACCTAAGTCACGAGCTACTTCATAGCATGTTATCTTTCCACTATGTACATTTAACCCGTCTCTTAAATGCTCATCATCTAATAACGCCTGTTTCACCCCTTTATTTGCTATGCTTAAGCCAAATGGAAGCGTTACATTGTTAAGAGCGTATGTCGATGTCTTAGGAACTCCACCTGGCATATTTGCAACGCAGTAATGAACAACCTCATCAACGATGTAAGTTGGCTCTGCATGAGTCGTAGCTTTTGAAGTTTCAAAGCAACCACCTTGGTCGATTGCTACGTCTACTATGACTGATCCTGGCTTCATCGCTTTAATCATTTCTTTAGTAACTAATTTTGGAGCCTCAGCACCCGGAATTAAAACGCCGCCGATCACCAAATCAGCCTGCAAAACATACTCTTCCACAGAGCTTTTTGTAGAGAATACTGTATTAGTACTTCTTCCAAACTGCTGCCAATGCTGTTCTAGAGTGTCTGGGTTGTTATCCAAAACCCATACATCTGCGCCCATTCCAACTGCCATATGTGCAGCATGTGCGCCAACAACTCCACCACCTAAGATAACTACATTTAAAGGGTCTACTCCCGGAACACCGCCAAGAAGCGCACCCATTCCACCATTTGGCTGCTCTAAAAAATGAGCACCAGCTTGAACAGCCATTCTCCCAGCAACCTTTGACATTGGCGCCAATAATGGGAGTCCACCTCTAGGAGAGGTAACTGTTTCATATGCGATACAAATCGCCCCACTTTCTACGAGACCTTTTGTTTGCTTTGGGTCTGGTGCAAGATGAAGATAGGTGTACAGAATTTGTCCTTCTCGAAGCATTGCAATTTCAACAGCCTGAGGCTCTTTGACCTTAACAATCATCTCAGCGACATCAAAAACCTCTTTTGCTGTTGCAATTATTTCAGCACCATGACTTGAATACTCATCATCACTAGCACCTATTCCTAAACCAGCATTAGTTTGTACAATTACCCTGTGGCCATGACTAACAAACTCTTTAACGCTTCTAGGCGTCAAACCAACTCTATACTCATGGTTTTTAATTTCTTTTGGTACTCCGATTATCATTTCATTTTCCTCTGTAAAATTTATATATTTATTTGTTTGCTTCTAGCGCTTTATCAACTGACTCTACAATCAAATCAACCTCATTTTTAGAGCAGATAAAAGCAGGGCTAAACAACAAGACATTATTGTTTGTTTCAAAACTTCTATTTGTCCTTCCAATCATAACTTTGTTTTTAAAACAATGTCCTGCAACTGCAGCTGCAACATTCTCATCAACAGGCTCTTTCGTTTCTCTATCTTTTACGAGCTCTACTCCACAAAACAACCCTTTACCCCTCACTTCTCCTATCATCTTATGCTTATCTTCTAGCTCGTGGAGCTTGTCTTTAAGATAATCACCAACAGTATTAATGTTCTCTAAAAGCTTTTCTCTTTTAATAATTTTTAATACTTCAAGTGCCGCAGCGGGACCAGCAGTACTTCCCCCGAACGTAGAGATATCTCTAAAGTAACTATCAACATTTGTTGGATCCTCTTTAAACATGTCAAAGAGTTTTTCTGAAGTAACTGTAATCGATACAGCAGCATAGCCAGCAGCTAAACCTTTTGCAGTAGTCACGATATCAGGCTGAACATCATAATGCTGGTATCCAAACCATTTTCCAGTTCTACCCAGGCCACACACTACCTCATCTATATGAAGAAGTACATCATATTTTTTGCATATAGCTTCAATTATTGGAAAGTATTCAGGTACCGGAGGTATAACGCCACCGCCTGCTGTTATAGGCTCTAAAACAACTGAACCAACTGTATCTGGACCTTCAGTTTTAATGATGTCTTCAAGGACAGTTGCACACTCGATATTACACTCACCATATTTTTTTCCAAATGGACATCTATAGCAGCAGCAATGTGGCATTTCAACAAAACCTGGAGCAAATGGACCGTATTGTTTTTTTCTTTGGAGCTGTCCAGAGGAGCTCATAGCACCAATAGTTGTTCCATGATAATCACGATCTCTATAAATTATTTTATGCTTTTTGCCATCATTTTTAAAGTGCGATAGTTGGCGAACCATCTTGTAGCCTTTTTCATTTGCTTCAGAACCTGAATTTGAATAATATACACGGTCTAGCCCAGGCATTAAAGATGTCACCTCTTTTGCATATTCAGCAGCAGGCTCGTTACCAAATGAGCCAGCAAAATAAGGCACCTTAGTAAGCTGTTTGCTAACTGCATCAACCATCTCATCTCTACCAAAGCCCAAATTCACAGTCCAAACCCCTCCAGATGTTCCATCAAGATATTCGTTACCTTTAGTATCGGTAACAATCATCCCATCAGCTTTAGCAACGACCATTGGATCAACTGTTTCGAAACCTTTGTGTTGGGTTAAATGGTGCCAAACATGGTCTTTGTCATTTTGTATAATTGTTTTATCAGACATAATTACCCCTTATAAAATAAATTGATAGCACTTAAAAGTACGAATTATAAGAAATAAATAGATTAGAATTAACATATATATAGAACCAGAAATCTTATAATTAATATGCCAGCAATATGAATGAAATGTGGAGCCAGTTTTTTTCTCTAAGGCATGATAAACCTCGCACCCTTCAACTCCAAATTCGTCAACAGCTAATTGACGCTATTACTAATGGACTAATTGGTCCAAATGAGCCACTTCCATCCTCAAGAAACTTAGCTGCAGCGGTTAAAGTTGCAAGAAATACTGTAATTGCATCCTATAAAGAATTAGAGTTTGATGGTTACATTACTGCCAAAGAAAGAAGGGGTTATTTTGTAAATGAACAGTTTTATGAAAGCTATACATCCAATGACAAAGATCGTGCGGAAAACATTACTAACCCTTTTTGGCTTGAAAAACTAATTACTAAAAAACCTTCTGATAAGTCAAACAGTCGCAACCCTGAAAACTGGCAAAGCCTCCCATACTCTTTTACTATTGGTCAGCTGGATAAAAGTTTGATCCCATATTATGAATGGAGAGAAGTGGTGAGACACTCCTCAACACTTCCAGAAATTCAAAAATGGAATATTGATCATGTTGATAATGATGATCCTTCCCTTATAAAACAAATTCAATCCAAAGTCCTACCAAAAAGAGGCATTTGGGCTAATGAAAACCAAATACTTATAACCTCGGGTAGTCAGAATGCAATCTACATTATTGCAAGTCTTTTAGCCAAACAGGGTACGGTTATTGGCATGGAAAACCCAGGCTACCCAGATGTTAAAAATATCTTTAGTTTTCGAACCGACAACATTATTCCAGTGCCAATTGATAAAGACGGTATTGTGGTTAAAGCAATAAAACCAAATACAGATATTGTTTTTACCACCCCAAGCCACCAATACCCAACTGGTGTTACGATGAGTATGGATCGAAGGCATGAGCTATTATCTCTTGCAACAGAAAACAACATGGTTGTTATTGAAGATGACTATGAGGCAGAAATTAATTTTCAAAAAAAACCCCAACCATCCTTAAAGAGTCTGGATAAAAATAATAATGTTATTTATGTTGGAAGTTTCTCAAAAGCTTTTGCGCCAGGGCTTAGATTAGGATATATGGTGGCACCAGAAAGTTTTATTAAGGAAGCTAGAGCTTTAAGACGATTAATGTTGAGGCATATGCCAGCGAACAATCAACGCTCAGTTGCTTTATTTATTGGACTTGGTCATTACCACAACATGTTCACAAAAATCCAAAAGACAAATAAAGAGCGATGGAATATCATCAATGAAAAAATTAATCAAGAACCACTTCTATCATGTACTCCAACTCATGGTGGGTCAACATTTTGGATAAAAATACCTGAATCAGTTGATACTGAAAAACTATGCATGAAACTTCTTGAAAAGGGAGTTGCTGTGAGACCTGGAAGTGCTTCATTTTATGAATCAAACCCACCTTCTAACTATTTGCACTTAGGATACTCTGCAATAGACACTAATAAAATAAATAAAGGTATCGATATAATTGTTAAAGAAATAAAAACAATGATCCTCTAATTCATTGGAAAGCTTATTTTTGAAATAACTTTTTAATTTCTAATTTTCTTATTTAATGGGTCATACATTGGTTTCAGAGAAACTTTCGTTTGCTCGATAACACCCTCAACCTCAATAGTATATTCAGCCTTCAAAATATCTTCATGAGTTTCATTAGGAAGGCATTTAACATAACCAAGTCCCACAGCTCCGCCTAAAGTATGGCTATAGGTTCCACTGGTTAAATGGCCAACTATCTCACCATTTTTCAAAATAGGTTCATTATGATAAAGCATTAACTCAGGATTACTTAATAGAAACTGCATTACTTGCATTTCATAGCCGGACTCTTTTCTTGACTTAACTGATTCATAACCAATAAATTTGCCAAATTTTGATGGCATCTTGTCTAACTTTACTGCAAAGCCAAGGCCAGCATCAATTACATGATCCTCATCCGTTATGTCATGACCAAAATGCCTATAAGCCTTTTCAATACGGCAACTATCGACAGTATGCATTCCAACCTGTTTTAAAGAAAACTCTTCTGCCTTTGAATCAATTAGTTCTGCAACATAGCTGGAAAATTCAATTGGAAAGTATAGCTCCCAACCTAATTCACCTACGTATGTAATTCGATGAGCACGAACGTTTGCCATTCCAATTTCAATATCCCTTACATTTGCAAATGGGAAGCTTTCATTACTCATATCAGCATCTGTAAGGGTTTGAAGTAAATCTCTTGAATTTGGCCCCATAATAGCGATACATCCCTCTGAACTGGTTGCGTCAAACAAAGAACAATTCAAGCCTTTTGGCATATTCTTCTTAAGCCAGTGCATATCTCTATTAAGACACATCGTTCCACTAACAATTAGATAGTCATCAATACTCAGTCGAGTTACTGTAACGTCGGCCTCAATACCACCTTTTTTGTTTAACCACTGTGTATAAACCATTTTACCTGGATCAACATTTACATCATTCGCACAAATCATCTGCAAAAAGTCCATTGCATCGGAGCCCTTAACTCTGATTTTGGCGTAAGAAGACATCTCGTACATTCCAACTGTCTCTCTAATAGCTTGCTGCTCTAGTTTATGAAAATCAAACCAGTTTTGTCTTCCCCATGAATATTCATATTTTGCCTCTACTTTTCCAATTAAATTTTTAGGAACAAACCAGTTAGGTCTTTCCCAGCCAGCAACTTCTCCAAAACAGGCACCACGCTCTTTAAAAAACTCATACAAAGGAGTCTTTCTAAGCCCTCTAGCTGTTTCATATTGATGATATGGAAAATGATTTTCATAAAGATAGCCTAGAGTTTCAGTAACTCTATTTGCTAAGTAAATTTTGTTATTTTGAAATGGTTCATTTCTTCTTATATCAACATCCCACAGATCACAAGGAGGTTCGCCTCCAACAATCCACTCAGCCAAATACTTACCAGCACCACCAGCTGCCTGAATACCAATAGAATTAAAGCCTGCAGCTACATAAAAGTTACCTAATTCTGGAGATTCACCAATCTGAAAATTATCATCTGGCGTAAAACTCTCTGGTCCATTAAATAAAGTCTCAATTCCTAAACTCTCCATGACCGGAACGCGTTTCATAGCAAGTTCAAGATATGGCATACAGTGATCAAGATCATCCTGAATTTGATCAAAGCAAAAATCTTCTGGTATTCCATTTTGAGCCCAAGGCTTAGCATTTGGCTCAAACAATCCTACCAATATTTTTCCAGCATCCTCTTTATAATATGCAGACTCATCAGGGACTCTTACTACTGGCATATCACCTAAATCTGGAACCGTCGAAGTAAGAAAATAGAAATGCTCACAGGCATGAAGAGGAACTGATACCCCAGCCATTTTCCCAACTTCTCTTGCCCACATTCCACCGCAATTTATTACAACGTCAGATTGTATGTCACCAAATTCAGTCATAACGCCTGTCGCCTTTCCATCATTCTTAAGTATTCCAGTAACTTTGACATCTTCAAAAATTTTAACGCCATTGTTTCTTGCTCCTTTTGCCAAAGCCATAGCAACATTCGCTGGATCTGCCTTTCCATCTTTAGGAATCCACGCACCGCCAACAACGTCATCAAGGTTAAATAAGTTTATTTTATCTCTGAGTTCTGCAGTCGATAAAATCTGAACGTCAACACCATGAACTTTTGCAAGCGAAGCATTGCGTTTATATTCTGTCAACCTTTCTAGGTTAGTTGCAAGGCTAATTGAGCCAGTCCTTCGGTATCCAGTCGCCATTCCAGTTTCCGCCTCTAGAGATTCATAGAGGTTTCCAGAGTACTTGACCATTTGTGTTAAATTAAGGGATGATCGCATCTGACCTACAAGACCTGCAGCATGCCAGGTGGTTCCTGAGGTGAGTTTTTTACGTTCAAGAAGGATTACATCCGTGTATCCAAGCTTTGCAAGATGATAGGCTACTGAGCAACCAACTACTCCACCCCCAATAATTACAGCTTGTGCATTTTTAGGTAATACTAATGACATTTTGTGAGCTTAATATAGAATAAATACCAGAATTATAAATCTATTTTCCCTTCCATGGGACAAGATAGTTTTCAGAAATGCGCATTAGAATGTCGATTGCATAACCAATAACACCAATAAGCACAATCCCCATTATTACCAAGTCTGTCATTTGAAATTTTGATGCATTAATAATCATCATTCCAGCGCCTTTTTGAGCGGCAACAAGCTCAGCAGCAACTACAGTTCCCCAACAAACACCCATTGAAACGCGTGCACCTGTAAATATTTCTGGCAAACTATTTGGAACGATTACAAGTCGCATGATCTGCCACTTTGAAGCACCAAGTGAATACGCCGCATGTATCTTAGCGATATTCACACCAGATACGCCTGCCCTTGCTGATATTGTCATAATCCAAAGAGATGCCAAGAATAATAAAATAATTTTCCCCTGCTCTCCAATTCCAAACCAAATAATCACAAGGGGAATAAGTGCAAGTGGAGGTACCGGCCTCATAAATTCAACGATTGGGTCAAACCACCCCCTAAACCAACCGGATAGGCCCATTGCATATCCTAAAGGTATACCTATCAGAGCACCTGCAATAAAACCAACAATCACCCTAAGGAGGGACCATCCTAGATGCTCAAATAATGTGAAGTTTTTGTAGCCTTCTGAGCCAACTTTAATAAGCCTTGACCAGACAGTTTCAGGAGCTGGAAGCCATACTGGCTGCATTTGCCATCCTTTGCTAGGAGAAACACTTAGCGTCCCCTTAGCTGTCATATAAATACGAGCATTATCAATAAAGATTTCTTCATTAGGTGAAATCTCCTCTCCATTAATTGCAATAATTTTGTAGTCTTTATTTTTGCCACCAATATCATTCTTTTTTACTTTGACTAAAGCGCTTCTCCATGCAACGATTTGAGCGGTGTCATTTAGAGCAAAACCAGATCCAGGCTCTATATCTAATTTAGAAGGTATTTCTCCTGTCTGAACATCATAAACAGTAATAGTAGCGTCAGCGCTATCTTTCTCGCCCAAAGAGTTAACAGCAGTATATTCAAAAGAGAATTCACCAATAAAAGGGCCAGGAACATGAATAGGGATAAGCTTAGAGCCTGTAAAGGCAGCCCAAATTGCAAAGATAGCAAAAACCGATATGATTGAGGCAGCTCTGTTTGGAGTTACAGCGCTCTCATCACCAAATGTAACAGTTTTTAGGCTTGTAAAATCATCTCTTGATTTTCCAAATGAAGTAAAAAATTTAACAGCATAGAATGCAGCTATAAATATCAATACATATATAATTAAAATAGTCATTCGCTATCCTCGCTTCTTCCCATTATTTCTTCTTCCATTTCCCAAATAATGGATAGTATTTCATCACGAGTTTCAGTATAGCCATTAGACTTTTTAACGTCTCTGAGGTCCATGTTAACTCCCATTTCAGCGAATGGTAATTTGTATTCTTTATGAATTCTTCCAGGTCTTGGAGCTAGGACAAGCAGCCTTTCTCCCAATAAAATTGCTTCTTCTACCGAGTGGGTAATTAGAAGAATTGTCTTTCCTGTTTCTTTCCATAACTTTAAAACCAATCCCTGCATTTTTTCACGAGTCAAGGCATCTAATGCGCCTAAAGGCTCGTCCATCAAAATGACGTCAGGATCATTAGCAAGGCATCGAGCTAAAGCAACTCTTTGCTGCATTCCCCCTGATAATTCATATACCGCTTTATCTTCAAAGTCGGCTAATCCAACTACGCCTAATAGGTGTTTAACTTTTTCATCTTGCTCAACTTTTGGCATTCCTTTCATTCTTGGTCCAAATGCTACATTTTCCTGAACATTCATCCATTCAAAAAGAGCTCCTTGCTGAAAAACCATTCCACGCTCTGCACCGGGGCCTAGAACAACTTTGTCATTAAGAACAACTTTTCCATCAGTAGGCGCTAAAAAACCAGCAACAATATTTAAAAGTGTCGTCTTTCCACAACCCGAAGGACCAAGTACAGTAATTATTTGGCCTTCTTCTATGTTTAAGGATACATCTTTAAGAGCTTGAACTGATGAACCATTTTTCAAGTCAAAACGCATTGAGATATTTTCTATTGATAAACCTTTCAAGACAAACTCCGGAATTTTTTTAAAAAAAGGTGGTGCACTAAGTACACCACCTTATGTCGAACTAATACTAAATCTAACAGATTATTGCAAACCTGATAAATTAATATCTTATTGCGCTGCTAATCCTTCTAAACCATCGGTATTAATAGCATTTGCATATGAACCACGTGCACTTGGAATGTTTCCGCTATCTACGAATACATCAGCAACTCCTTTAAGGAATGCAGCACCGGAACCACCAAGCCAGTTATCGCCTAGCTGCGAGCTAACTGATGGAAATACAAAAGTGGCCATTGTCTCAGCTGTTGCAGTTTCATCCATACCAGCATCTTTTGCAATAAGAGGAAGCATTACAGAAGTAAAGCCACCAGAATTCCACATTGCATTTGAAGCAGCAGTTACGCCTAAGAATGTTTGAAGAACTTCTGCATTTTCGTCAGCAAAGCCTGCTGGAACTGAAGTTACATCCCACACTAAAATACCTAAAGCTGTCTTTTCAGCACCAGTTAAAAGAACATTTCCATGCTCAAGTGCGCGGCGCAACGATCCACCCCAACCACAGAACATATCAAGGTCACCATTAGCAAAAGCAGCTGCACCTTCAGGTGGAGCCATATCAACAACTTGCATTGAATCAACCGAAACACCGAAGTGTTCCATCTGCTTTAAATAGCCAAAGTGAGCGGCTGTACCGATTGGGACAGATACTTTTTTACCTGCTAGCTCAGATGCATTGCTGGCATCAATTTCAAGCGATGAAGCAACTACACAGTTATCATTATCAGCATAACTTACAGCAACATCTACGATTTGAATGTCCTGACCTGTAGATGCAGCAACAATAAATGGAGGAACACCTTGGCTGACTGAGATATGAATATCACCAGAAGCCATTGCTGCAGACATTGCAGTACCAGTTCCAAAAGCTTTCCAATTAACCTTCATACCCAAGGCTTCATCATAAGCACCAATTTGCTTCGCATATTCAAACGGCATTGGCCATTCTTCAAAGTAAGCTACATTTAACTCATCTAGAGCCATAACATTAACAGTAGCAATTGCACTGATAAATGTTGCTCCAATTTTTTTGTAAATATTTTTCATTACTTCTCCCTTTTATATAAAAACATTAAACAACATATTCAGTATAAAAAAATAAATATTTTGAGATCTTTAAATACTGAAAATACATACTACCAAAAAAAAGAATTTAAATTTCATTTTTTCAAAAATTAGTATAATTTAATCAATATATTGTATTAATATTTTTTTTAGTGCCAGTAATACTTATTTAATAGTCCAGTTTGGACTCATTACATATAGGCTCGGTAACAACTATATAACTAACGAATTGTTTTAGTAATTATTTAGATAACTCTAGTGCACGCAAGCTTGGAGCTATTTTATCTAATGATTTATTAATAAGCTTAAATGCACCTTCTGCACCATAAAGCTTAGATAATTCAACTGCCTCATTAATAACAACTTTATAGGGAACTTCAAGCTGAAACTTTAATTCATAAACGCCCAAATATAAAATTGCTTTTTCAGTTGGACCAAGCTCATCAATATTTCTTTCCATAGAAGTATTAATAAGTTCATCTAATGTTGAAATATTTTTTGGAATGTTTAAAAATAAATTTGAGAAGAAAGCTTTGGAAATTTTCCCTTCTTTTTGATTAAGGAATTGTTGCTCTATTTGGATTATGTCTGCATCAGAGACCATCCATTGATACAAGGCCTGAACGACTCTTGCCCTTGAGCGCTGTTTTGGAGTCATAGTTTCTCTAGCAAGCTTATCATTCTAATAACACTCTCAGCAGCTTCAGCGCCCTTATTTTCAGAATTAGCTCCCGAGCGTTCAACAGCCTGCTCAACCGTATCGACTGTTAAAACACCAAAAGCAATTGGAGTTTCATATTCTAGTGACACCATTGAAATTCCTTTGACGCACTCACCAGCTACATACTCAAAATGTGGAGTTCCACCTCTTATGACAGCACCTAGAGCGACTATTGCATCAAATTTTTTAGTGTTGGCAATTTTTTTAAGGGCTAATGGTATTTCAAATGCACCTGGCACATAGTAAAGCTCAATATCAGCCTCATCAGCCCCATGTTTTAGAAGTGCTTCTTTAGCACCAGTAATAAGATGTTCAACTACAAATGAGTTGAAGCGGCCAGCAACTAGTGCAAATTTTTTCTTACTAATAGTTAAATCACCCTCAATAGTTTTCAACTTACTACTCCTTAGTATTTATGTACTCAGTAATCGTTATACCAAAACCTTCCAATCCTGGCCACTTTCTGGGCTTACCTAATGACTTCATTTTGCTAACGCCCAGATCTGCAAGAATTTGGGCGCCAATACCAAATGTCTTTCCATCATCACTGCCTTTATAACTAGCCTTACTGATACTTGCAAGAATATCCTGATTGTTTTGTTTTCTAAGCAGTAAAAAAACACCATTATCTTCCTTAGAAATCATCTCAAGAGCGCTGTTAATACTAAAACCAGTTCGATCCTCCTGGAGTACGTCTTTAAAAATGCTTTCCATATGAACTCTTACATGTGGCTCAGTTGAATCATTAATATCGCCTTTTACTAAAGCAACATGGATATCATTATGAATAGTATCAAGGTAAGAGTAAATTATAAATTCACCATACTTAGTCTTAAAAGGTCTTTGAGCAATCCTTTCAATTGTCTTTTCATTCTCAACCCGGTACTCAATTAAATCAGAAATTGTTCCAACCTTAATGTTATGTTTTTTTCCAAACTCATCTAAATCTGTACTCCTAGCCATTGAGCCATCTTCATTTAATATTTCAACAATAACAGAGGCTGGCTCAAAACCGGCTAGACGGGCAAAATCACACCCGGCCTCAGTATGGCCAGCTCTTATAAGAACTCCGCCTTGTTGAGCCATTAGTGGGAAAATATGACCAGGCTGAACTATGTCGATTGGTTTAGCATTTTTTGCGACTGCATCTATAATTGTTTTTGCTCTGTCAGATGCTGAAATACCTGTTGTAACACCTGAAGAAGCCTCAATGGAAACTGTAAAGTTAGTAGAGTGAAGGTCACTATTTTGAGAAACCATTAATGGAAGGTTGAGCTGTTGACAGCGAGCTTGAGTAAGCGTTAGGCAGATTAGTCCTCGGCCATAGGTTGCCATAAAATTTATATCTTCTTTAGTAACTTTTTCGGCAGCAATTAGCAGATCACCCTCATTTTCACGGTCTTCATCATCCATGAGAATAATCATCTTTCCTTTTTTATAGTCTTCTAAAAGATGTTTAATTGAGGATTTCATAGGTTATCTTTGTTGCTAATTAATTGTTCAAGATGTCTGGCAATTATATCTATTTCAATATTAACAAAAGAATTCTTAGTAAGCTCGCCTAGAGTCGTTGAAAAAAAAGTATGAGGAACTATATTAACATCAAAAACATTGTTATTGATTGCGTTTACAGTTAGGCTAACTCCATTAATGCTAATTGATCCTTTCTTAGCAATATACTTTACTAGTTCATTTTTGACTTTGATATTTAGTCGCGAACTTGAACCCTCTTTTTCAATGGAGCAAATCTCTCCAATACCATCAATATGCCCACTTACTAAGTGCCCATCAACCCCTTGATTAAATCTTAAAGATTTTTCTAAATTAACGCTTTCACCTTGATGAATTTTAGAAAAGGTTGAACAATTTAAAGTCTCCTGTGAAACATCTACTGTGAAAGATTCATTATCAATACTTGTTGCAGTTAGGCATACACCATTAACAGCAATACTATCGCCTATTGATGAATCAGAAAGATCTAAGTTTTTAGAATTAATAATAAAAACAGCTCCTTTTTCCTCTAAGTGGACTTTTTTTATTTTGCCTTTAGCTTGAATAATCCCTGTAAACATTTATAAAGTACTAAAAATAATTAAATTTTGTTTTGGTTATTTAACCACTGAAATGAAGTTAATTTTCCAATAGATTTCATAGATCACTATAAGTTAATTCACATTTGAGTTAATAAGTAATCTTCATAGTTACCTGAATAATATTGAGCACCTTCATCTTTAAGTTCAATTATCTTTGTAGACAACGAAGAAACAAACTCTCTATCGTGACTGACAAATAGCAAGGTACCTTCATAATTATCTAAAGCTAAGTTAAGCGCCTCAATTGACTCCATATCCAAGTGATTAGTTGGCTCATCCATCAATAAAATATTGGGCTTTTGTAGCATTAAGCGTCCAAAAATCATTCGCCCCTTTTCACCGCCAGACAAAGATTTGATTGATTTTTCAACGTCTTCTTTTCCAAATAGCATTTTACCAAGGACTGAGCGCATAACTTGAATGTCATCTTTTTCATTTTTGAATTGAGTCATCCACTCCAAAACAGTCATATCCTTATCAAACTCTTCGCTGTGATCTTGAGCGTAATAGCCAATATTAGCATTTTCACTCCATTTTGTTTTACCAACATCAGAGCTTATCTCACCTAACAATGTTTTTAGAAGTGTTGTTTTACCTGTTCCATTTTGACCAATGATCGCAACTCTTTGGCCTTTCTCAACCAATAAATCTATCCCTTTAAACACTAGCTCATCATCAAAACTTTTACTTAGGTTTTGAACCTCTAGAATATTTCTAAACAACTCTTTAGTTTGATTGAAAATGATGTATGGACTTACTCGAGATGATGGCTTTATGTCATCAAGCTCGATTTTATTAAGTTCTTTTTGGCGAGAAGTTGCTTGCTTTGCCTTTGAGGCGTTAGCTGAAAATCGAGATACAAAGTGCTTTAAGTCTTTAATTTTTACTTCTTTTTTTGCATTCTCTGATCGCATTCTTTCTTGAATTGCGGTTGCTGCAATCATAAAGTCATCATAGTTCCCGGGAAAAACATTAAGTGCCCCATAATCTAGATCCGCCATATGTGTACATACGCCATTTAAAAAATGACGATCATGCGAAATTATTACCATAGTAGACTTTCTTGTACTCAAAACACCTTCCAACCAACGAATTGAGTTAATATCGAGATTATTTGTAGGTTCATCTAGTAATAGCACTTCAGGATCTGAAAATAGCGCTTGAGCCAGAAGAACTCTGAGTTTCCAGCCTGGAGCAATTTCACTCATAAGTCCATAATGTTGATCTAAAGGAATATCAAGGCCTTGAAGAAGCTCACTCGCTGAAGATTCAGCTGAGTAACCATCCATTTCAGCAAACTCCATTTCAAGATCAGCCACCTTAATCCCATCTTCTTCAGACATTTCAGGAAGACCATAAATTCTATCTCTTTCCTCTTTAATCTTCCAGAGCTCTTTATGGCCCATAATAACTGCATCAACGACGCGAAACTTCTCAAATGCAAACTGATCCTGGGATAACACACCAAGCCTCTGACCATCACCAACCATCACTGAGCCATGTGTAGGTTTTAAATCACCGGTCAATATTTTCATTAATGTAGACTTACCACAACCATTTGCACCGATAAGTCCGTATCGATTACCGCCTTGAAACTTGACCGAAATATTTTCAAATAAAGGCTTCTCACCAAATTGCATGGTTATGTTTGCAGTTGAAATCATAGTCTGTTACAGATTTATAAAATAAAAGATTATCCCATAAGGTCTATTAAATAGCATAACTATTATGCATCAGGATAACGAGTAAAACTTTTTTATAATAAGTATAAAATATATTTTATTATGAGATTAAACCCAGCAACTAGAACTAAACAAATGCCTGATAAGTCATTATTGTCAGCGATACTTTTACTGATAATTTTTGGTTGGGTAATGATGCTGTCATCCTCCCTTGCTCATTTCTCTAGTTATTCATACTTCATGAAGCAAACGCTGTTTATTATTATGGGACTTAGTGCAGGCTTCATAACTTTAAATACACCCATTTCTGTTCTACAAAAATACTCAATTCCACTTTTTATTCTTTCCATTATTCTTTTAATGGTTGTCTTTCTTCCGAGTCCAATTGGACACTCTGCTAATGGCTCTACTCGATGGATTAATTTTGTTTACTTCAAATTTCAACCTTCAGAACTAATGAAACTATCAATGGTTTTGTTCATGGCAGGATTCTTAATAAGACAAGAAAAAGACTTAAGAAAACCATGGATTGGATTTCTTAAAACCCTTTTAATTATAGGAATTGCTGACCTATTAATATTGTTAGAAACTGATTTAGGGGCAACTTTAATTGTGTCATTAACAGCCCTAGCAATGCTCTTCGCAGCGGGATCTTATCTTAAGCAACTTGGAATTGTAACTTTTTCCCTTTTTGCTTTAGTCGGCATTATCATAATTAACTATCCAAACCGTTTAAACCGTTTAGTGTCATTCTGGTCAGAGGATTTGTGGCGAAGTGATGCTAAAATCTATCAGACTCAGCAGGCATTAATTGGAATAGCAAGAGGTGACTGGTTTGGAACGGGAATTGGCGCTGGCATTCAAAAATACTACCTACTCCCTGAAAGGCATACCGATATGATTTTTGCGGTTATTGGGGAAGAGTTAGGGATTCTTGGAATGCTTTTCGTTCTTTTCTCTTTTTTGTTCATACTTCTTAAAGGGTTTTCAATTGCAAAGATTGCACTTGAAAAAGGTAGGAGCTATAGTTCTTATGTTGTTTTTGGTATTTGTACATGGTTTGCAATGCAAATCACAGTTAATATTGGAATGAACCTTGGCCTCCTTCCTCCTAAGGGGTTTACATTGCCCCTACTTAGCTATGGAGGTACTTCAATGATTTTTTCAATTATTGCTCTTGCAATTATATTAAGAGTCGACATGGAAAACAGAACCAAGTACTCTAAGCAGCAGTTCTATGTCTAAAAAAATTCTTATCATGGCGGGTGGAACTGGAGGCCATATCTTTCCTGCTCTTGCTATTGCCATAGAACTTAAATCTCGCGGCGCTATAGTTGAATGGCTTGGTGGGAATAAAGGCCTAGAAAAGACTTTAGTTCCTCAGCATGGTTTCAAATTAAACAGCGTTTACTCAAGCGGGTTAAGAAGGAAAAGCCTCTTCATTATATTAAAAGCAGTAATCTTACTTGGCCTAGGTTTCTTTCAAACAATTCTTGTATTTATTAAATTTAGACCAGACAAAGTAATTGGAATGGGTGGCTATGCATCTGGTGTTGGTGGGTTAGTTTCAAAAATATTCTTTGTGCCATTAATTATTCATGAACAAAATACCATTCCAGGAACAACAAATAAATTATTAAGCAAATTTGCAATTAAAACCTATCAAGCTTTTGAAGATTCATTTATTGAGGATGTCGATGCTACGACAATTGGAAACCCTATTCTTTTTAAGTCACAACAAAAAAATACCCCTCACTCTATAAAAAACTTACTCGTTTTGGGAGGCTCGCTTGGCGCAAAAAAAATCAATAAAACTATACCCAAAATTCACACACCCCTTAACATATGGCACCAAACAGGTGCAAATCACCTCGAATCAACAAAATCTAACTATAATAAAAGCACATACACTAGCTTGAAACTTGAGCCCTTTATCGATGATATGTCGACAGCTTATGCTTGGGCTGATATTGTTATTTGTAGGGCTGGGGCCATGACAATTTCAGAGTTAATTGAGTCCAAAACTTTAGCTTTACTAGTGCCTTTTCCATTTGCTGTA
>TARA_B110000967_G_scaffold52889_1_pt1 | contig 19367 bp, 14 predicted proteins | sample TARA_B110000967 | Tara Oceans TARA_B110000967 (sample SAMEA4397903) | marine metagenome | biome: Polar Biome; feature: [DCM] deep chlorophyll maximum layer (ENVO:01000326); material: water (ENVO:00002006), including particulate matter (ENVO:01000060) such as... | depth 35 m
GAGTGTGGGTTCGATTCCCACCCAAGGTACTAAGTAAAACCTCAACAATCTGTTAACAAGAAAGTTGAGGTTTTTTGTTTTTGTGAAGTTTTGATTTTCAAAGCGACGCTTTTGGGAAAATCAACCGAAGGGCGTTCATCCCACCTTGAGCACAAAGTATCCCCAAGAATAAATTGTTATTCTTGGGGATATTTTTTTAAAGGGGGGCTTGTTTTATCGACCTGTTGTTGTTCCGCGACTCCACATAATGGTTCTTCCCGATTTTTGTGTGAAAAGTATATAATCTTTCATGTCATTAATCTCAATATTTTCTAAAGCATCTCTGTTTACCCAATCGCCCTCTAAAGTAACAGGTGTATTATTAGATTCAAGAGCTGTTATTCTTGCATCTAAGCTTGCTATCAATCCATCTACCTCATCTTGAGAATAGTAAGTAGCCCAACTACTACCATTGTAATAATAAAAACCTACTGTACCATCTGTTTGATACACCATCAACCCTGTGGCAACGGGACTAATCGCATCACGCTGGGTTTGGGTCATTCTTGGTACAAGTAACCCCCCTGTGGTAGAACTAATATCCAATGCCGCAGAGCCGTCTGGGTTTTCATTGTTAATACCTACTTGGCCAAAGGTTGTTGCAGTTAGTACTAAGGCTGCTATAATTGTAAAAAATTGTTTCATTAGTTAATTAAAGCTGTGATAAAAATAGAACATTACTTTTTAAATACAAATACAATAATAAAACTTAATAAGGCGCTTTTTAAACTATTTTAAAGCGGGCTGTAAAATCCCTCAGCTTCTCTAAATCTTGTAAGAAAAAGTTCGATAATTGGAGTGGGTTGAGTACAAAAGCCGACTTAAAAAGCCGTTTCCAAGAGTAGGAAACGGCTTTTTTTTATTGAAAACTAGATTAGACCAATTCGTTGGCAACTAGGTATTCTGCAATTTGAACGGTATTTGTAGCCGCTCCTTTTCTCAAGTTGTCTGCAACAATCCACATGTTCAAGGTATTTGGCAGCGACTCATCTCTTCGGATACGTCCTACAAAAACCTCGTCTTTCTCATGTGCATAAACAGGCATGGGATAGGTGTTTGTATCGAGGTTGTCTTGCACCACCACCCCTGGAAAATCATGCAACAATTGACGCACTTCCGCCAAGTCAAAATCGTTTGCAAACTCCACGTTCACAGATTCCGAGTGCCCACCAGCAGTAGGAATTCGAACCGCGGTAGCTGTCACGGCAAAAGAATCGTCACGCAATATTTTTTTCGGCTCTTTGACCAATTTCATTTCCTCTTTGGTATAGCCGTTTTCCATAAAGACATCGCAATGTGGAATGGCATTTCTGTTGATTGGGTAGTGGTAGGCCATTTCCCCTTCAACCCCTTTGGTTTCATTTTCCAATTGTTGCACGGCGGCAACCCCCGTACCGGAAACCGATTGGTAGGTAGAAATGATCAAGCGTTTCATTTGGTATTTTGCGTGCAAAGGCGCCAAAGCCATGACCAATTGAATGGTCGAACAGTTTGGGTTTGCAATGATTTTATCTTCTTTGGTCAAAACATCTCCGTTGATCTCGGGAACCACCAATTTTTTGCTAGGATCCATTCTCCAAGCAGACGAATTGTCTACAACAGTAGTACCTGCAGCAGCAAATTTTGGAGCCCATTCCAAAGAAGTCTCTCCACCTGCAGAAAACAATGCAATGTCAGCCTGCATGCCAACAGCCGTTTCCAGCGTAACAACGGTATAATCCTTCCCTTTAAAAGCCAATTTTTTACCCGCAGACCTTGCTGAAGCAACAGGAATCAACTCGGTTACAGGAAAATTTCTCTCTTCCAAGACTTTTAACATAACGGTTCCTACCATTCCAGTAGCACCCACGACAGCTATTTTCATTTTTTTACTTTTTAAGTTGTTTGCGGATGCAAAGATTGCAAATTTCTAGTGCATACCCACTTTAGATGTCTAAAAATAAACGCATTTGTTTAATTTTTATCAAATTTCACAAAAGAGCACTTATTTTTTACAAGCCCTTCGCAAGACTTGCTGAAAACACCAAGTGTCATTTTCAAAATTTTGAACACAGAAACCCACCAAAAAGCAGTAGATTTTTGTAGTTTTGTAAAAAATAAGTTTGATTCAAATAGGTATAGCATGCAACTGTACAATACGTTAAGCGCTGAGGAACGTGCGCAATTAATCGACAAAGCCGGCAGAGACCGCTTGACCATTTCATTCTATCAATACCATCAGATAGAAAACCCACAAACCATAAGAGACCGTCTCTTTCTAGAATGGGACCGCTTGGAAGTTCTCGGAAGGATCTACGTCTCCTTCGAAGGAATCAACGCCCAGCTTTCCGTCCCTGCCGAAAACATGGAAGCCTTAAAAGCGAAATTGGATGCCATTCCCTTTCTCAAAGACATTCGGCTAAACGTAGCTGTGGAACAAGACAACAAATCTTTTTTAAAACTAAAAGTAAAAATCCGCACTAAAATTGTCGCTGACGGACTGAACGACACCTCTTTTGATGTCACAGACAAAGGCGTGCATTTGAACGCATCCGAATTCAACAGCATGTTGAGTGACCCAAACACCATTTGTGTGGACATGCGCAACCACTACGAAAGTGAGATTGGCCATTTTGAGGGAGCCATTAGGCCAGATGTAGACACCTTTCGAGACTCTTTGGACCTGATTGAAGAAGACCTCAAAGACCACAAAGAAGACAAAAATTTATTGATGTATTGCACCGGAGGCATTCGTTGTGAAAAAGCGAGCGCCTACTACAAACACAAAGGCTTTCAAAACGTCTTTCAATTGGAAGGAGGCATCATCGAATACACCCGACAAGTCAAAGAAGACCAGTTAGAAAATAAATTTTTAGGAAAAAATTTCGTCTTTGACCACCGCCGTTCGGAACGCATTTCGGACGACGTTGTTTCCAATTGCCACCAATGTGGAACCCCTTGTGACAGCCATGTCAATTGTCAAAACGAAGCCTGTCACCTGCTCTTTATTCAATGCCCTTCCTGTGCAGAAAAAATGGACACATGTTGTTCGGAATCCTGCAAAGAAGTAGCAGCCTTGCCCTTTGAAACACAAAAAGAACTGCGCAAGGGAAAAGGCAACAGCAACAAGATTTTTAAAAAAGGACGGTCGGATGCCTTGACGTACAAAAAATAAAAAACACAACAGAACACCTGTTCCCGATTTTCACTCAAAAGAAAAAAAGGCATGGTTTTAGAAAAAAGGAAGCACGCTTTTAACTGCCTTCAAAACGCACTTTTTTGTTCTTATTTTTATGCTATCTTTACGAAGCAAATAAACGCACAAACCCGCCTAAAAAACGAACCCTCCAACAGTTTTTTACAAAGCGATTTGTGCCAGTGATAACGATACATGCTGTCAAAAACAGCATTCAAAATAGATGACAATTATGGGCTGCACTTCTTGCGCTACAAAAACATCAGGCGTCCCCAATGGATGTAAAAGTAATGGCAATTGTGCCACCGGAAGCTGTGACAAACTTACCGTATTTGACTGGCTCTCCAACATGACGTTGCCCTCAGGCCAAAAACCGTTGAACATCGTAGAAGTTCGTTTTAAAAACGGGCGGAAACACTTTTTTAGAAATTCAGACAACCTCCAGTTGACTATTGGTGAAGTCGTCGCGGTAGAAGGATCTCCCGGTCACGACGTCGGAACAATCTCCCTTACGGGAGAACTCATCCGCGTACAGATGAAGAAAAAGAAAATTTCTGAAGACAGTGAAGAAATCAAAAAAATCTACCGAAAAGCCTCCGTAAGAGACATTGAGATTTGGCAAAAATCCAGAGACAAAGAAGAGGAAACCCAAAGAAGAGGCCGAGAAATATTGGGAAGATTGGGCTTGAAAATGAAACTCTCAGATGTCGAATACCAAGGAGATGGCAACAAAGCAACTTTTTATTACACCGCCGAAGAACGCATAGATTTTCGACAGTTGATCAAAGACTTTGCAAGTGCATTCAGCATTCGCATCGAGATGAAACAAGTAGGCCTCAGACAAGAAGCCGCTCGTTTGGGAGGTGTCGGTTCTTGTGGACGCGAATTGTGTTGTTCCACGTGGCTTACTGATTTTAGAAAAGTCAATACCGCTTCTGCACGTTACCAACAACTCTCTTTAAATCCCCAAAAACTGGCAGGTCAATGTGGAAAATTGAAATGCTGTTTGAACTTTGAGCTCGACAGTTATTTGGACGCGTTAAAAGACTTCCCAAAACAAGACATCAAGTTGGAAACAGAAAAAGGATTGGCCTCCTTTGTGAAAATGGACATTTTCAAAGGGTTGCTTTGGTACAACTCAAAAGAAGAAGGTTTCAAATGGTTCCAATTGACCTTGGAGCAGGTTCAAGAAGTCATTGCGATGAACAAAAGAGGTGAAAAAGCGCCGAGTTTGGAAGAATTGGAATCGGAAACGACGGTTGCTGTAAAAATTGACTTTGAAAACGTTGTCGGTCAAGACAGTTTGACGCGTTTTGACAAGCCCAAAACCAACAAAAGAAGACGGAATCGCAAAAAGAAACCAGCTCAAGGGAATGGAAATCAACCGAATAAAAACGATCCAAATTCAAAAAACACCCAAGACAATCGACCTGCTCAAAACAAAAGACGCAAACCGAAAAACAAGCCCAAAACAGCGCCCAATGCGCAAGGGAATTCTCAGAATTCAGATTCCCAAGCCGTCAAAACAGCAGGACAAGCCTCCAAGCCAAGACGCAACAACCGTCGTAGAAATCCAAATCCAAACAATTCCAACAAACCCGATACCAATGCGAGTAAAGACGCTTAAAATAGGACTACTATTACTGGCAATCACCGTGCTTTTTTCTTGCGACCCCCATCGGAAATACGACCAGTACAGAGCGATAGCTCCAGAGGGCTGGGAAAAAAACAGCGGGGTTGCTTTTGACCTAGACATCCAAGATACCCTGTCCAAAAACAACCTTTTTCTCACCATCCGCAACAACAGCGAATACGGCTACAACAACCTTTTTTTAATTGCCGAGATGCACTACCCAAACGGGCAGCATTTTCGGGATACCTTGGAGTACAAAATGGCCGATGCATACGGGAATTGGCTGGGTCAAGGATACACCGACATCAAAGAGAGCAAACTGTATTACAAAGAAAAATTTGTTTTTCCCATGGCCGGAAACTATCAAATAAGCCTGCAACAAGTTATGCGACAACGAGAACAAGTAGAAGGGATTGAATTCTTAAAAGGCATCTTGGATGTTGGATTTCGAATAGAAGAATGCCAAGAGTAAACCTACTACCGGGAGAAGTAATCAAAAAGTTCAAAAAAAGACAATAGAAAAACAACAATGCTGCCATGGCAAAGAAAAAGACAAAAAAACAAACCCGAAAAGCACAGGAATCCTTTCAGAAATTTTCGAGGAGGTTGTGGATAGGAGTCTTCGCAACCCTCAGCTTTGTCGCCTTGCTATTTGTACTTGCTGCGGGAGAAGTTTTTGGAAAATTGCCGACCTTCGAAGACCTGGAAAATCCCGAAAACAATTTTGCGACCGAGATCATTTCCATCGACGGAAAGACCTTGGGGAAATACGCAATTGAAAACAGAACCCCTGTAACCTTTGAGGAGTTGCCAAACAATTTGGTCCAAGCATTGGTTGCGACGGAAGACGAACGTTTTTTCGAACACTCGGGGATTGATTTCCGCGGAACCCTTAGAGCTGTCGTCAAATTGGGCAAAGGAGGTGGAGCGAGTACCATTACCCAACAATTGGCAAAGCAGTTGTTTACCGAAGAATCCGGAACCCGAAACAAATTTAAAAGAATCCTTCAAAAAGTCAAAGAATACATCATCTCCATTCAGTTGGAACGGCAATACACCAAGCAGGAGATCATCAGCATGTACTTCAACAAGTTTGACTTTTTGTACAACGCCATCGGAATCCGTTCTGCAGCTCGCATTTATTTTGGCAAAGAACCCAAAGACTTAAAAGTAGAAGAATCGGCCGTATTGGTGGCGATGTTGAAAAATCCAAGGTGGTACAACCCCAATAGAAAAATTTCCAAAGCAAAATCTTTCTTAAGGAGAAATCAAGTCTTCGTTCAGATGAACAGAAGTTCATTTCTCAGTGAATCCGAAAAAGACTCCTTACAAAAACTCCCAATGGAGCTTAATTTTTCTCCTGAAGGACACCGAGACGGATATGCGACCTACTTTAGAGAACACCTACGGGACTACATGAAAAAATGGATCAAAAACAATCCCAAACCCGATGGCAGTCTCCACAATTTGTACCGCGACGGCCTGAAGATATACGTCACCATCGATTCCCGCATGCAGCGCTATGCTGAAGAAGCCGTTTCCGAACATGTCTCCAACTTGCAACGGGTGTTTTTCAAAGAACAAAAAAACAATCCCATTGCTCCTTTTTACGACCTTGAACAAGAACATATCACAGCAATTATGGACAGAGGCATGCGCAATACAGAACGCTACCGACGTATGAAAAAAGCCAAAAAATCTCCTGAAGAAATCAAAACCGCTTTTCTTACCAAAAGAGCGATGAAAGTCTTTGACTGGAAAAAAGGAGTAAAAGACACCCTCCTGACTCCATACGACTCCATCCGCTACTACAAACACTTTTTGCACAGCGGTCTTTTGTCCATCGAACCGCAAACAGGGCATGTGAAAGCATGGGTCGGAGGCATCAACAGTAGGTACTTTCAATACGACCATGTGCAACAAGGAAAACGACAAGTTGGGTCTACCTTCAAACCCTTTGTCTACGCATCTGTGATCGATCAATTACAAATATCTCCTTGTGAGAAATACCCAAACACGCCCTATACCATCCCCAAAGAAGCCTATGGGATGGAGGAAGATTGGACCCCCAAAAATTCGGGAGACAAGTATGGAGGAGAACTGACATTGAAAAGAGCCTTGGCAAAGTCCGTCAACGTGATCACCGCCCGACTGATTCACAGGGTAGGCCCAAAGACAGTTGTTCGATTGGCAAAAAAGGCAGGCATCACTTCTTACGTTCCTCCCTACCCATCTATTGCCTTAGGGACTTTGGATGCCAGCTTGTACGATATGGTAGGTGCCTATGCCATGTTTGCCAACAAAGGCATGCGCATTGAACAAAGAATGGTGTTGCGCATAGAAGACAAAAATGGCAGCCTGCTACAAGAATTTACTCCAAAAACTGCTCAAGTGATGAGCGAGGAATCTGCCTATGTAGTCCTGGATTTGCTTAAAGGAGTCACCGCAGGAGGTTCTGGAGTCCGATTGCGCGGAAGGTGGGGAAGTTATCCCGACAGCATCTCTACCGGATACCCGTACGAATTTGAGAATCCGATTGCCGGAAAAACAGGAACCACTCAAAACCAGTCTGACGGGTGGTTTATGGGCGTCGTTCCCAATTTAGCCACCGGCGTATGGACAGGAGCAGATGACCGCGCCACCCACTTTGAAGACATTGCCCAAGGCCAGGGAGCGACCATGTCTTTGCCTACCTGGGCCTTGTTTATGAAAAAATGTTATGCCGATCCTGATTTGGGAATAAGTGCAGAAGATTTTGAGAAACCCTCAGACATTCGCATTCCCTTAGACTGTGAAAGTTTGCCCGAATTGGATGACGCTGGAGAGGTGTTGCTCGTTCCCACCCTCGAGGAAGAAACAGATTTCTAAAAGAAACACAGTCTCAGTGTACGGATTGGGTTTTATTGAATCAAATTATGATGACCAAAACTTGGAACCCCTCTCAAGGCGATTTAGAAAACAGCAACATTTATAAAATGATGCAACAAATAGGCGTGGCTTCCTATGCCGATTTTTGGAAATGGTCGGTCATGCACAAAACAGCTTTTTGGGCAGCGACTCTTGAGAGGTTAGGGATAGTACAAGCCCAAAAATACACACATCTTTTAGACCTTTCCGAAGGTGTTGAACAGGCAAAATGGCTTTCTGGCGCCCAGATGAATATCGTTGATTCCTGTTTTCAAAACGAGGCCGATGCGACGGTTCTTTGCTTTCAAAAAGAAGGAGGAATCGTTCAAAAAATCAGCCAGCAACAGCTAGAAAATCTCGTAAACCGAGCCGCCAATGGCCTGCGAAATGCAGGAGGAATTCCGGGAGATGTCATCGCGTTGATGATGCCCATGACATTGGAAGCCACAGTGCTCTACTTGGCAGGCATCAAAGCAGGGATGGCCGTTTCGACTATTGCAGATAGTTTTGCGCCCGACGAAGTTTCCCTGCGATTGGAAATCGCCAAACCCACCTTTTTGTTCACACAAGATTTTATACACCGCAAGGGCACAATACACGATTTGTACCACAAAATTTGCACAGTGAACCCTCCCAAAATGGTCGTTGTACAAACGAAATCTCCTTCAGTAACACTGAGAAGTCAAGATGTCTTTTGGGACGATTTCTCAAGTGATAACAACCAATTTACCTCCGTAAAACAATCCCCTCAAGCAACCACTACGGTGCTCTTTTCATCGGGAACTACGGGTGTCCCAAAGGCCATTCCTTGGGACCATACCACGCCAATAAAAAGTGCTTCAGACGGACATTACCACCACAACATTCAAAAAAACGACGTGGTTTGTTGGCCGACCAATCTAGGATGGATGATGGGCCCTTGGTTGGTCTTTGCCACTTTGATCAACAAAGCAACCATAGCTCTCTATTACGGTTCTCCCATGCAAGCCGAATTTGGCGCATTTGTCGCAGGGGCAAAAGTGACCCTTTTAGGGCTTGTTCCGAGCATGGTCAAACACTGGAAGCAAAGTCGGGTGATGGAATCTTTTGATTGGAGTTCAATCCAATGCATGAGTTCGACAGGAGAAGTCTCCAACCCAACAGAAATGGCTTATTTGATGGAATTGGCCAAGCACAAGCCCATTGTAGAATACTGTGGAGGAACGGAAATAGGCGGAGGTTATGTCGCGAGTACCTTGCTCCAAGAAAACAGACCTAGTCAATTTTCTTGCCAGACATTGGGAGGTGAATTTGTTTTGTTGAACGAGCGCGGTGTCCCGGATACGCAAGGCGAAGTGTTTTTAATTCCTCCTATTTTGGGGCTTTCCACCCGGTTGCTCAACAAAGACCACCACGCCACCTATTACAAAGGCATCTCCATGTACAAAGGCCAAATTCTGAGGAGGCATGGAGACTTGCTTCAACAAACCAAAGACGGCTATTACAAAGCCCAAGGGCGCACAGACGACACCATGAATTTGGGAGGAATCAAAGTGGCAGCAGTCCAAATAGAAAAGGTCGTGAATGCCTTGGTCTTTGTAGCGGAAGCTGCAGCGATTGCAGTTGCTCCCAAAGAAGGAGGCGCAAATCGTTTGGTGGTCTTTTATGTTGCTCGTGAAATTCACCCTCAAGAGGAAGCTTTTCAAAAAGTAAAAAACGCTGTCAAAACCAAATTAAATCCCCTTTTCAAAGTGGTAGATTTGGTTAAAATTGATAACTTGCCACGAACCGCTTCTCTGAAAATAAAGCGAAAAGATTTGAGAGACAAATACAGTTCTAATGTTTGAAAACACGCTTTTCAATTTGGCCTTGAAGCCACATTAAATTGCTAAAAATTTAAGAGAAGGTTTTTGGAAAAGGACTTTAGAGAATGTTTGTGTTGTGAATTGAAGATATAAGATTGACGAACAAACGGTGTGACTCTTGTAAACAAGTGCACGCAGTGCTTGAAAACAAACAAAAACCGCTTTTTTGCCTTCACGAAACGAAAAGACTTGGCAAAGAGAGTGAAAAATGAAACGATGAAAAGATGAAACAATGAAAATAATTTCTTACAACGTCAATGGCATCCGCGCCGCTTTGAAAAAAGGCTTTTTAGAATGGCTGCAAGCGGCCAATCCAGACGTACTTTGCTTGCAAGAAACCAAAGCCCAAAAAGAACAGTTAGACCTGGCCTTGTTTGAGGAAGCTGGCTATCCCTACCACTATTGGTTTTCGGCTCAAAAGAAAGGCTACAGTGGGGTGGCAATCCTTTCCAAAACGGCTCCTAATGAAGTTGTTTATGGGACAGGCATTCCTTCCATGGACTTTGAGGGAAGGAATTTGCGATTGGACTTTGACACAGTCTCTGTCATGAGTCTGTACTTGCCTTCGGGAACCAATGCAGCGCGCTTGGATTTCAAATTCCAGTACATGGCGGAATTTCAAACATACATCGATCAGCTGAAAACAACAGTCCCCAATTTGATTGTTTGTGGTGATTACAACATCTGTCACGAAGAAATAGACATTCACAACCCCAAACAAAACAAAAACACCTCCGGATTTTTGCCGGTAGAAAGAGCTTGGATTGCTGAATTTATCGCCCGTGGTTTTGTCGATACATTTCGGGAATTTCACAAAGAAGCCCACCATTACAGTTGGTGGAGTTACCGTGCCAATGCAAGAAACAACAACAAAGGATGGCGCATTGATTACTTCATGGCTTCTGAACCTCTGAGAAAACGCTTGCAAAGAGCTTATATCCTGCCCGAAGCAAAACATTCGGATCATTGTCCCATCGGGCTGGAGTTGGAAGTTTAAAAAACAGCAACTGCCCTCCGATAGAAACAACATTTTAAACCCATAAACCGGCAGCCTATTCCGGCAGATGAATTTTTAGTTATGACACATCGAATCACCAGTTTCCTTTTTACGAGTCTTTTGACTTTTGCTTGTTTTGCTCAACAAACAAAGGAAGATATGTCCGCCTCAAAGGACAGCGTGTCCATGCCAACAGCGGTCTCAAAAGACAGCCTTCAGCTCAATGCTGTGCTATCCCCAGCAATGATTGACAGTCTTTGGGTGGAGACACTCTACAGTTCTCCGCTGTTTGACGAGCTTCCCAAAACCGTTGACTTGCAAACCGAAACAGCTCCGGATTTGGACCTTCTGTTGCCCACAGCTTTGTTAAAAGAAAGGTTGGAACTTTTAAACCAACAAACCCCTTTCAATTTAGAGTACAATACTGTTTTGGAACGTTTGATCCATTCCTACCTCAAAAAAAGAAGCAAGTACTATCCAAAAATGATGGCCAGAGCCTTGTATTACTTCCCCCTCTTTGAATCCCATCTCGATGCCTTCGACATTCCTTTAGAAATAAAATACTTGGCGGTGGTGGAATCCGCTCTGAACCCCAGAGCAAAATCAGGAGTGGGTGCGACGGGAATTTGGCAATTTATGTATGCGACTGGAAAACAATTTGGACTCAAAGTGAGCTCCTACGTGGACGAACGCCAAGACCCCGTAAAATCCGCGATAGCCGCCTGCAAATATCTGGAAAGATTGCACAACACTTTTCAAGATTGGGATCTGGCATTGGCGGCTTACAATTCAGGACCTGGCAATGTGTCCAAGGCCATTCGTAGGTCTGGAGGCCACCGAAATTATTGGAACATAAGGCCCTTTTTGCCTCGTGAAACGGCGGGATACGTGCCCGCTTTTTATGCGACCCTTTATATTTTTGAGTACGCAAAAAACCACGGCATTTATCCAACAGCTCCTTTGACACATCACTTTGCAACAGATACCGTTCAGGTAAAGCGTTTGCTGACATTTCAGCAGCTAAACGAAACCTTAAATGTCAGCACTAAAATGCTACAGTTTCTAAACCCACAATACAAACTAGACATCATTCCTTATGTAAAAGGAAGGAATTACACCTTGAGAATGCCGGTCGAACACATCGGTACCTTTGTAGAGAAAGAGGAAGAAATTTATGCGCTGGCAACAGCAGCAGATGCAAAAAGAGAAAAACCCTTGCCCCAGTATTTTGAAATGAACCAACGCATTCGATACAAAGTAAAATCGGGAGACTACCTTGGTCGAATCGCCAATCGCTATGGAGTACGGGTATCAGATTTAAAAAAATGGAATGGTTTGCGTTCGTCCAGCCTTACCATTGGCCAGCGTTTGACCGTCTACCCAAAACGCTTGAATTATACCGTGTCCAAATCCTAAAAGAATGCCAAAAATTCAGCACATAAAAAAGCAGCTCATGCAAAAAAAATATTTTATTTTTGGATTGCTCCTCTTCGCATTTGCTTGCGATTCTAAAAACACAGCCCCCGTTTTTATCAGCTCTAACGGAAGGATCAATCACCTTCTTTTGGTGGTCGAAGACCAGCAATGGAAATCCAAGATTGGCGACAAACTAAAAGAAATTGTGGGCACTCCCGTTTTGGGAATGCCCCAAGAAGAAGCCCAATTTGACGTTACACAGGTTCCGATTAGTGCCTTTGGAAAAATGTTCAAAGCCACTCGCAACGTTTTGCACGTTGCCTTGGGGGAAGAGAACAGCTTTACTTCCCATAAAAATGTGTACGCCAAGCCCCAACAAATCATAAAGGTTACGGGCACAAGCGAGCAAGCCATTCTCGAAACTTTAGAAGAGTACCGTAATGAATTGACCCGTATTTTCAAAAATGCAGATCTTGCAGATATTCAAAAAAAACACCTCAAAAAGAGCCATTCCAAAGAAGATTTTCAAACCCTGAATGCCTTGGGCTTGGAAATGAATATCCCCACGTTTTTTAGACCCGTAGACGATACGGGGGATTTTCTTTGGTTGCGGCAACACTTGAGTGGTGGCCTTGCACAAGGAGACAGCAACTCTAATATTTTGATCTACACAGCACCCATGCCTACTTCCAATAAAAAGTTGGTTTCCTACATCTCTCAAATGCGCGATTCTATCGGGAAGAAATACCTTCCTGGGCGCAAAGAGGACATGTATATGATTACAGAAAAGGCGTTTAGACCCCGTGTTTTTGAGACAAAAATCAAGGGCAGGCGTACATACCAAACACATGGAAAGTGGGAGCTCTTGAACGATTTTATGGCGGGTCCTTTTTTAAATTTTGCTATTGAAGATCCCGACAACAAGCGATGGATTGTACTGGAAGCCTTTGTTTATGCGCCTTCTGTCGACAAAAGAGATTTTATGTTTGAAGTGGAAGCGGTTCTCAAAACTGTGCAATTCAAATAAACCCCGATATTTTTTCATTTTTGAATCCCCATTTTTAGCCTTATCTTTGTGAAAAGACATCAAAGCCTCAAATTTTACCTCGATGATAGCGGAATTTTCAGAAAGACAATTGGATCGGATTATTGAAATGGCCTGGGAAGACCGCACCCCATTTGAAGCTATTCTTTTTCAATTTCAACTGTCAGAAAAAGAAGTGGTTCAAGTGATGCGAAAAGAGTTGAAACCTACCAGTTTCAAGCGTTGGAGGAAGCGTGTTCACAGTGGCGTCAGCCAAAAGCACCTTCAAAAAAGAAATCCTGAAATAGACCGTTTCAAATGCAGTCGCCAACGCGCAATTACACAGAATAAGATTTCCAAAAGATGATTATTGAAACTTCGACTGCGGAGATTCTTCATAAAATAGACCAAATAGACCCCGTTGCTTATGGCAAAAGCCGCAACTATACAGACGGTGCCGTCAGTCATTTGTCTCCTTATATTTCAAGAGGTGTACTTTCTACAAAACTTGTTTTTGAAAGACTGCAGGCACGTGGCATTGCATTTTCCAGCATGGAAAAATTTGTTCAAGAACTGGCGTGGAGAGATTACTGGCAACAGCTATGGATTGCCAAAGGAACCCTAATCAACACAGACTTGAAATCCGAACAGTTGGAGGTGTTGCACCGCGCAATCCCCGAAGCACTTGTAAAGGGAACTACTGGCATCCAACTCATTGACCAAGGAATTCAAATGCTGAAGGACACCGGACACCTACACAACCACATGCGCATGTATCTGGCGAGTATTGCCTGCAACATAGCCAAAAGTCATTGGAAACACCCTGCCCAGTGGATGTATTACCACTTGTTGGATGGAGATTGGGCGAGCAACGCCTTAAGTTGGCAATGGGTGGCAGGAACCAATTCCAACAAGAAATACTACGCAAACCAAGACAACATAAACACTTTTTTTTACGGATCCCAAAAAGGCAGCTTTTTGGACGTTCCGTACGAGGCTTTTGAAAACATTCCCTGCCCCGAAAATCTCAGCGCTTCAATAGTAGTAGATTTCAAAACCCCTCTGCCAGCTGCCGAAGAGGTCTCCTTGCTTCTCGACCGTCCTGTCTTGCTTTACAATTATTACAATCTGGACCCTTTTTGGAGAAAAGACGAAGCGGCCAACAGAATTTTGTTGTTAGAACCTTCGGTATTTGAGGAGCATCCCGTTTCTCAAAAGAGCATCGATTTTGTCATCAAACTCTCAAAAAATATTTCTGGAATTCAAGTTTTTGTCGGTGAATTTGAGGATTTGGCAAAACAGGCTTTGACTCAGCAGCTTATTTTCAAAGAACATCCTTTGAACAAACACTACAGAGGTACTCAAGACGAACGTGACTGGCTCAGCACAGTAAAAGGAGATTTTCCTTCTTTCTTTCGCTTTTGGAAGCCCTGTAAAAAAGAACTCAAAAACAGATGAAAACAAAAGTCAACATCGTCTGGTTGAAGCGCGACCTGAGAACCCAAGACCACGCGCCGCTCAAAGCGGCTGAAGAGGCAGGGATTCCCTATGTCATTTTTTACTTGTTCGAGCCCTCTTTGCTTGCTTATCCAGACAGTTCTGACCGCCACTTACGTTTTGTGTACCACGCACTTAAAGACATGAATAGGCACTTAGAAATCTTTGGCAGGCAGGTAAGAATTCTTTATGGAGAAGCCTTGGAAGTCAGTCACTATTTACACGAAATATTCGACATCCAAAAAGTTTATTCCTACCAAGAAAGCGGTATTCAGTTGACTTGGAATCGAGACAAAGGGGTCTTAAAATTTTTGCAATCCCAAAATATTCCCTGGGTTCAATTTCAAAAAGACGCCGTGGTCAGAGGTCTCAAAAACCGGACTGGGTGGGATGTGATGTGGCAGCAGACGATGGAGAAAGAAGTCCTTTCAAATTCCTATACAAAAGAAACCTTGCCTTCTTTTGAGACACCTTTTCAGCTTCCCAAACAATTTCAAACAAAGCTTGAAAAATACCCGTCAGAATTTCAACCTGCTGGCGAAACTTACGCATGGAAATACCTGCAGTCCTTCGCGGAGGAGAGAGGACATGCCTACCACAGACAGATCTCAAAGCCCGAAGCGAGTCGCATCTCTTGCGGAAGAATTTCTCCTTATTTGGCATGGGGGAATTTAAGCGTCAAGCAAGCACTTCATTACCTGTATTTGCATCCCAATCGAAACAGTCACAAACGTGCTTTTCAGGGCATTTTGACCCGATTGAAATGGCACTGCCATTTTATTCAAAAATTTGAAATGGAATGTGGTTATGAAACCCTCTGTGTGAATAGGGGCTACGAATCTTTGGTCCGCCCATTGGATACATCGAAAGTTACGGCTTGGGAAAAGGGACAAACCGGATTTCCTTTGGTAGATGCTTGTATGCGCTGTTTGCAAGCCACCGGGTGGATCAATTTCAGAATGCGCGCAATGCTGGTCTCTTTGCTTTGTCACCACTTGGATCAAGATTGGCGGACAGGAACCTATGCGCTTGCCCGTCTGTTTTTGGACTACGAACCCGGAATTCACTATACTCAGTTCCAGATGCAGGCAGGAACTACCGGCATCAATACGGTGCGCATTTACAACCCTATAAAGCAGTCACAAGAACACGACCCTCAGGGGGATTTTATAAAAAAATGGGTTCCTGAATTGGCTCCCGTGCCCACCGCGTTTGTTCACGAACCTTGGAAGATGACCTATATGGATCAGGTTTTTTGTGGTTTTCATTTGGGAGAGAATTACCCGCTTCCCATTGTGGATTTACAGGTGAGTGGAAAAATTGCGCGTGAAAAAATATGGGGACACCGCAAAAACCTCCAAGTCAAAAAAGAAGGCAAAAGAATTTTGGAAACTCATGTCAGAAATCCCCAAATTCATAAATGAAAAAACAACATTTGCCTTCAAAAACATGCATTGTCTGTGAGCGTCCTTTTGCATGGCGAAAAAAATGGGCCTTGAATTGGCAAGAAGTCAAATATTGCAGCGAGCGCTGTAAAAGAAACAAAAACAACCGATGAAAGCAAGCAACCTCTTATTTCCCCACCAACTCTTTCAGCAGCATGAATTGTACAGCAATGGCCATCCGACCTATCTTGTGGAAGAGGCTCTTTTTTTCAAGGAGTTCAATTTCCACAAAATCAAGTTGGCTTTTCACAGAGCGTCCATGAAATCCCATGCGGCATATCTGAAAGAGAGCGGCGTGGACCTGCGGTACATCTCTTCTGACAAGGAACTTTCAGACATTCGCAAACTCTTGGTCTTCTTGGCAAAAGAGGGAGTGCAACAGGTGAACTATATCGACCCCACAGATTTTTGGCTCGAACGACGTATCGAAAAAACAGGTTTGGAACAGGGATTGCTTTTGAATTGTTTTGAAAACCGCCTGTTTATCAACAGCAAAGAAGATTTAAAAAGCTTTTTCAAAGCGGAAAAAAAGTCCTTTTTTCAGACGACTTTTTACAAACAACAACGGGTCAAAAGAAACATACTGATCGATCAGAAAGAACAACCTGTTGGAGGGAAATGGAGTTTTGATGCGGACAACCGCAAGAAATATCCCAAAGGGAAAACACCGCCAAGCATTCACTTTCCAAAGAAAGACGCCTATTGGGAAGAAGCAATGGCTTATGTCGAGACCTTTTTTCCGGACAATTTGGGGCAGCTCCCAACAACGCCAAAATACCCCTACCACCATTCGGATACCGCTGCATGGCTGGATCAATTTTTTGAGACACGTTTTCAGGATTTTGGGATGTATGAAGATGCCATCTTAGATCGGGAAACCTTTTTGAACCACAGCCTGCTCTCTCCTTTGTTGAACGTAGGGCTTTTTACACCGATGGAAATCGTTGAGAAAGCGGTTTTGTACGCCAAAAAAAACGACATCCCCCTCAATTCCCTAGAGGGTTTTGTCAGGCAAATTATAGGATGGAGAGAATTCATCAGAGGGATGTATGAGTGCAAAGGGGTGGTTTCAAGAAATGCAAATTTTTGGGGCTTTGAACGAAAGATTCCTGCTTCTTTTTACAACGGAACCACGGGCATTGATCCGGTGGATGACACCATTAAAAAAGTACTAAAAGAAGGCTATTGCCACCACATCGAACGGCTGATGGTTTTGGGTAATTTTATGTTGTTGTGTGAATTCCATCCCACGGAAGTGTACCGTTGGTTTATGGAGATGTTTGTGGATGCTTATGACTGGGTGATGGTGCCCAATGTATATGGAATGAGCCAGTTTGCAGACGGCGGGTTTTTTGCCACCAAACCTTATATCAGTGGCTCCAATTACATTTTAAAAATGAGCAATTACAAGAAGGGGCCATGGCAGTCCGCTTGGGACGGTCTTTTTTGGCGCTTTATGCACGTCAACAGAACTTTTTTTCTAAAAAACCCAAGGTTGGGCATGTTGGTCCGAACTTACGACAAGATGACCGATGAGAAGAAACAGGTCTTGCAAAAAGACGCGGAGGACTTTTTGCGTGGATTGGACCTAGAAAACGAGCAGGCTTCTTTGAGTTGAAATTACAATGCTCCTTCCAAAAGGCCTCTGACCATTGGGTTTTTGTCTTCTGTCTTTAAGCGCTGCAGTTCGTTGTCAAATTGTGCTTTCAAGGAAGGATGTTCCAAGAGGTATTTGACCACTTCCAATTTGATGGTGGAATTATTCATCTGCATTGTTTTTTCTAAAAAAGCAGTAAACAGCGCATTTGTTTGGGGCTCAATCCCTGCGCCTAAAACCAACAGACAGGTCAGCACTTCTTTGTTGGAGTTCGCAGTTGAAAAAGCGGGAAGCAAAGCTTCGAAAGGAATGTTTTTTGCCAATTCCGCGACCTCCGCTTTTAAGTCAGTTCGCGCTTCATCAGTTTTTGTTTTTAGGTATTTTCCTGCCAATGGGCCTGCTTTTTCCAATGCTTCATTTTTTGCGGGCGCGGCAGCTTTCTTTTCCATCTTCGCCCAAGAATCGGTCAAGCCTACCGTTTTGTTAAAGACCAAAGTATTGGTCTTGCTGTCGGGGTCTACACAGAAATATCCTTTTCGTTGGAACTGGAATTTGTCTCCTGCAACCGCTTCTTGAAGACTCGGTTCCACAAAGGCCGAACCGATTGTTAAGGAGTTGGGGTTGATAAAATCTTTAAAATCTTTGTCTTTGTGTCCATCCGGTGCTTCGTCAGTAAACAGACGGTCGTAGAGACGTACTTCTGCTTTCAGTGCATGTGGGATGGAGACCCAGTGCAACGTTCCTTTTACTTTGCGTTTGCTTGCTTCGGAGCCGCTTCCACTTTTGGAATCCGGATCGTAAGTACAGTGAACTTCAATCACTTTTCCATCGGCATCTTTGACGACTGCTTCTGCTTTGATGATGTAGGTGTTTTTGAGGCGCACTTCTCCTCCCAATTTCAAACGGAAGAATTTCTTGTTGGCTTGCTCTCTAAAGTCTTCTTGCTCGATGTATATTTCTTTAGAAAAAGGCACTTTTCTAGTACCTGCATCTGGATCTTCTGGGTTGTTTTCGGCGAGAACCCATTCCTCTTCTCCTTTGGGATAGTTGGTGATGACCAATTTCAACGGATCTAAAACAGCCATCACACGAGGAGCTGTTTTGTTGAGGTCGTCTTTGATATGGTATTCCAATAGGGCTACATCGGTGACATTGTCTCTTTTGGAGATACCAGCAGTCTCGCTAAATTTTCGAATGGCATTTGGGGTGTACCCCCTTCTTCTCAGTCCAGAAATGGTGGGCATGCGAGGATCATCCCATCCGGTCACTACTTTTTCTTCGACCAATTGCAACAGCTTCCGTTTGCTCATTACGGTATAGCTCAAGTTTCTTCTTGCAAATTCTCGTTGTTTTGGTCTCAAGCGGCTTGGGGAGATCACTTGGTCCACATACCACTCGTACAAGTCGCGGTGGCTTTTGAATTCCAAAGTGCAAATCGAATGTGAAATTTGTTCCAGGTAATCCGATTCTCCGTGGGTCCAATCGTACATCGGGTAGATGCACCAATCGTTTCCAGTTCTGTGGTGGGTCCTTTTTAAGATGCGGTACATGATGGGGTCTCGCATGTGCATGTTGGTGTGTTGCATGTCAATTTTTGCACGCAAGACATGCGAACCTTCTTTAAAGGCGCCGCTTTTCATTTTTAAAAATAAGTCCAGATTCTCCTCGATGGAACGTTCTCTATTTGGGCCGTTTGTTCCCGGTTCTGTAGGGGTTCCTTTTTGGAGGGCCATCTCTTCCGATGATTGGTTATCCACATAGGCCTTTCCTGCTTTTATCAAGGAAATTGCCCA
>TARA_B110000967_G_scaffold188908_1_pt1 | contig 19334 bp, 10 predicted proteins | sample TARA_B110000967 | Tara Oceans TARA_B110000967 (sample SAMEA4397903) | marine metagenome | biome: Polar Biome; feature: [DCM] deep chlorophyll maximum layer (ENVO:01000326); material: water (ENVO:00002006), including particulate matter (ENVO:01000060) such as... | depth 35 m
GCATGTAATTCATAAGATTAAGTTCAAATAACGGGGAGTATCTTGTAAAGAAAATAATTAAACAGTAAGATGATGAAAAAATCAAACAGAAATAAAATTAACGTTTGTACTGTAACATCCAATTCATTACATCCATTTCAAAAACATCTCCTGTATGATTTTAATCCCACAAGGTCATATCAAATACACCTTAATCAATCCGATGGTACTTGCCATCAAAATCATCTAGGAATAGGCTATGCTTTTTAAATTACGCATAGAATTTCACTAATTTGGATTTATTCAAATACGAGTTTTAATGTCCAATTTTTTTAATATGTTAAACATTTTTTTAACTTAACATTTTATTATACTTTTATTTTTTTTCATTTGTTATTATTCAAAAAGAAATTTAAAAATAATAATAAATTTCATCTCAATAAATTCACTAACACATTTTTTAAAGTTTAAAATAAATCCAAAATGATTAATGCTCAAAAAAAAATCACCAGTCAGGATATTGCTGACGAATTAGGAATATCAAGATCGGTTGTTTCTTTCGTTTTGAATGGCAAAAATAAGGAAATGCGTATTAGTGATGAACTTACTCAAAAAGTTCTTACTCTTGTCGAAAATCGAAACTATCAAGCAAACCAACTAGCTAGAAGCCTTAAAACAGGAAAAACTTTTATTATAGGATTGATAGTTGCAGATATTTCGAATCCTTTTTTCGCAAATATCGCTAGAGAAGTTGAATTGGAGTTAAGTAAATATGGATATGATGTAGTTTTTTGCAGCTCTGATGAAAATAAAACGAAGTTTAAAGTTCAGATTGAAAATTTCATACACCGCCAGGTCGACGGATTAATATTAATACCCCCAGTTAATTCATTTGATGTTTTATCCGTGTTAAATTCTCAAAACATTCCTTTTGTTATTATTGATAGGGATTTCACGGATAAAAATATAAACTCTGTTAATATTAATAATCATAAGGCTGCTTATGATGCAACAAATCGTTTAATTAATAATGATAGGAAACGGGTAGGGATAATTAATGTAAATAATGAATTGTTAACAATGGCTGAACGTACTGCTGGTTATATTGAAGCATTAAATGATAATGGAATTAAAATTAATTCAGAATTAATTAAACATTTAAAATTCAGTAAAGTTTCAAAACACGTCTATAAAGCCGTTGAAGATTTGATTACTAATAATGTCGACGCCATAATCTTCACTACGAATAAACTTGGTGTATTTGGGATACAAGCAATTAGAGAAATGGATAAAAAAATCCCAGAAGATATTGCAGTCATTAGCTTTGATGACTCCGAAGTTTATGCTACTGCCTTTACATCAATAACAGCTGTTAAACAGCCTTTGAAACAGATGAGTAAAGAATCGGTAAGAATTATATTGAAAGCGATTAATTCTAATAATTTAAAGTTTGATTATGAACAGATAGCTCTAGATGTTAGTTTTATAGTTAGAGAATCATGTCCATAAATGATAATGTATTTTTATTTGAATACACCTTATTATTTTCAATTTACGAATCATATATTGTTAATATCCTAATTTTTTTTTAAAAAATTAGGATATTAACAATTATTAATATTATATTGCGCTATTGTAATGCATAGCTAACAGCTGTTAGCTATAGTAATTAAATATTTATTATATGCTAGTTAATTATAAAATTACGTTTCGATTCTTATTGTTTTTTCTTACAGTTTTGACAACTAATTTAAGCTTTGCTCAACAAACTACCGGTATAGTTAAAGGGATTGTAGTTGATTATTCAACAAAAGAAGGCGTTGCATTTGCTAATGTTGTTGTTAAAGAGGAATCCACAGGAGTTATAACAGATATTGATGGGAATTTTGAGTTTACATTACCAGCTGGTACACAAACATTGGTGTTTTCGTATGTAGGTTATCAAGAAAAAGAAATTGTGGTTACTATAGTTCCCAATGAATCATTGTTAGTCGAAATTGAGTTAAATCCTGGAGATCTATTAGATGAAGTAGTTATTTCGGTTCAAGTTAAAGGACAAATGGCTGCAATTCGTGATCAGTTAGCATCCAATAAAATTGTCAATGTTATTTCTTCCGAAAAAATGTTAGAATTACCAGATGCTAATGCAGCTGAAGCAATTGGACGTTTGCCAGGAATTTCTCTGCAACGTTCTTCAGGAGAAGCAAATAAAGTTGTTATACGAGGTGTTGCTCCTGCTCAGAATAATGTGACTATAGCAGGCGTAAAAATGGCATCAACAAATGCAGGTGACAGAAGCGCCGATTTGAGTATGGTGCAAAGTGAAATGTTATCTGGAGTTGAAGTGTCTAAAACATTACGAGCAGATATGGATGCTGGTGCGATTGGAGGAACAGTAGATTTAAAGTTAGCAACTGCAAAAGGGAAACCAACATTTAATGCAATGTCTGAGGGCGGGTATAGTAATTTGTTTTCAAATGTGGGAGACTTTAAGTTTTCCTTTGGTGGAGCCTCTCGATTTTATAAAAATAAATTTGGAGTTAAATTTCAATTGACCAATGAACAAAGGCAGCGATCATCCCATCGATTTTCTGCAAATTATTCTGGACCAATAGTAACACAGGAACTTGACCCTGACGGCAACCTTTCAGGAATTGAATATTATACATCTCGTACAAACGGAGCATCTTTAAATTTAGTTAATTCCATACGAGATCGCTCAGGATTTAGTATGGTTCTAGATTATAAAAGTGATTTTTATGAAGTTTCTTTTTTAAATTTAATTAACAAAAGCACTGACGATTTTATCAATAGGGGAGAGAGCTATAATTTTACAAGTGCTACGCGACCTTTTTCTTTAGGAGTTTCAGCTGGGTATAATGAGTCAATCAATAGTACTCATATTTTAGAAAATAAATTACGAATTTTTGGCTCTGAATTAAATCTTAGTATAGCCTTTACCAATGTTGATACTAATGGTTTTAATAATTATTACCCGTTTCAAGAATTTAGTACAACTACAGAAATTATAAATACTGACTTGTTAACATTTGGTGACCCTGTAGATTTACTTAATCTACGTGGTCAAACCAATATTGAGGATAATAAACTTCAATCAATGGATGTTAATAATTCTAATCTGGAGGATAATAATTATGACATAAACCTTAAATGGCGGTTTCCTTTCGAGTTAAATAAACTGAAAGCTAAAGGAGTGTTTTCTATAGGAGGAAACTACCACTTGCTAGAAAGGAAAAGTAATGCAGATGCCACTTATATGGATTTTCTAGCTGGAAGAGGTAATGCTGCAAGGGCTGCCTTGCTATCTATTTATCCAGATTTGGATTGGCCTTCAGGAGAACAGTTAGGTATTCCTTCTTCATATTTTGTTGACGATAATTATAATCCTGGAGAGTTTCTTGATGGTAGATATAATCTGAGTTGGTCTCCACATGTATCTCTATTACAGTCTATGACCTCTAAAAGTCAATCTGATTTTCCGAATTTGTTTTTTCAAAGAGGAAATCCAAGTTATTCTAAAGATTACAACAACAAAGAGGAGCAGGCTTCTGCATTTGCTATGTTAGAGTTTACAATTGGGAAGCTTTTGTTAGTTCCTGGAATACGAATGGAAAATATGGACACACAATATGATGCCTATAACTTATTATTGAATGCTGTCAATGCAAACGGGCTTCAGGGTATTCCTGACTCTGTGTCAATAAAACGCCATAATCGTTTGTTTTTCCCTTCACTAAACACAAAATATCAATTTAATGAAACTGTTGCTTTGAGAGGAGCTGTTTATAAGAGTGTTTCTCGACCAGGTTTTATTCAATTATCTCCTAAGACCATTGTTGATGTCAACAGGGGCAATCTTTATTTTGAATCAGCAAATCCTTTTTTAAATCCTTCTACTGCTTGGAATTATGATATTTCTTTAGAAGTATATAATAATAAAATTGGACTACTTACATTAAATCCTTTCTATAAACAAATTGATGATTTTATTTGTTTTTTACCTAATTATTTTCCGCTTCGAAATGATAGAATTGTAAAATCTCCAGACGGATTTGTAGAATCACTTCCAGGAACAGAATTTTACCCTGTTGATGATTTAATAAATTCTCACCGAACTTCAATCCCTATTAACAACCCTGAAGAAGCTTACTACTATGGTGTAGAGTTATCCTATCAGACGAATTTTAAAAACTCGTCTAGCAAATGGTTAAGTGGATTTGTTCTTGATTTAAATTTAACATTTATTGAATCTAAAACTAAATACCCTTATTTTGAAAACGTTGTAATTGGTGTTGATGATACTGGTTTTTTCCCACAAGATATAATAGGATATGAGTATAGCACTCGAGAAGGGCAAATGATAACTCAGCCAGACTTTATTTCAAATATTATATTAGGTTGGGACTATAAAGGTTTTAGCTCAAGAATATCGTATCGATATCAAGGAAAAACATTAAACGGTTTAGATGCAAAATATTCTTTTTCTGACTCCTATTTGGATGAGTTTCAATTGTTGGACATTAGTCTTAAACAACGTCTTTTTAAAGGGTTTTATGTATACCTAAATGCAACAAACCTTACAAATCAAATTGACCAAAATTTTTCTAACTATCCCGAAGTACGACTCCCTAATAATGATCAGTATTATGGTAGTAGACTTCAGTTTGGAGTTAACTATAGATTCTAATTATAACATAAAAAAACAGTAAAGAAGGGCTGTTCTATTTTTTAAATCCTTCACTAATATTAATTTTAATTTTTTTACAATGAAAACAAATTTTACTTTTTTAAGAAATGTTATTGGTGTGATGCTAATAACAGTTACAATTGCTTCTGCTCAGGTGGATCCAAGTCAAACATCCATCACTATTGCTGGAGGTCAATCTAACTTAGGTTTGTTAGAAACAACCATCAATGGAGATGTGGATACAAATGGGGACCGTTTAAACCCAAACAGAATTTATATATTGGAGGAAGGGCTCCATTTTGTTCAATCAGCTATTGATGTGAATAACCCCGATGGAACAGTAACAATCCAAGGCGCTCCAGGAGGCAAAAAACCTGTTATTATCCCTGTATCAATTAATGATATTTCTCCGCAAAGAAATGAAATTAATTCTAACTTAACTCTTGATAATTTGCATATTCAAGGTAGAGATACCGAAGGTGCTTATTGGGGTGGTCAAATGTGGAATGTAAAAGGGGCTGATAGAAGCCTGGTTGTTAAGAATTGTATTATGGAATCTGCATCAAGAGGTTTTTATTTGCAAGAAGTTCCTTCAGGACTTACAATGGAATTTAGAAATAATTACTTTAGAGATTTCCATGATGCTAGTCAACTTTGGGCTGGAAATGTGATGGATGCGAAATATGTTCCAATTGAATCTTTTATTTTTGAAAACAATACTATTTCAAATGGAAATTGCTCTTTGTTACTTCAAGGACAGTTCGTTAAGTATGCTTTAATTAATCACAATACATTTATAAATACAAGTACATTTGTAAATCTTAACGCTTATTATTATGAGGCTTATGTTACTAATAACTTATATGTTAATGCAAATATGATTGGAACAGAATTCAATCTTGTTGTAAATGATCCAGACCAAGAGATTCATGCTATTGTAGCTTTGGATACATTATCAATTGGGATTGGTGAAGCCGCAATCCCTACTTATGCTAAAAATGTTGATAATACAGCTTTAGTAGCGCCCTACAATGATATAGATAATTATAAAATTTACATAGCTGATAATATCTATCATAATGAGTCAACATTAGACAGCTATTATAATGGAGATTATAATAGTTTGTTTGATGCACCAGTATCATATTTAAGCTGGTATGGAGCTGGACCTCATGAAGTAGATGTGCCAGCAAAGTTCACACACGACAGAGAAGCTGTGTTTTTTGCAAATCATCCTGGAATTATCGAAGAAAATAATAGTGTATTAAATCAAGACCCAATCTTAGCTACACCAGCACTCTCAACAGCTGGCGCTGCAGCAATGGCAATTTGGATGCGAAAAATGTATGATGTTGCTGAAGAAACAGGAACTCCAGATTTTAGTAGTTATTATTTTGGTGATTTTAATCCAAATACAGTTCCAGGGGTAGAAACAGAAGACGGAGATGGCCTTAATAAAATCTCAGATTTTATCGAAGACTTTTCAATCGATTCTCAATTTATATCTAGTATTGATGGTCATAGTGTAGGTGCATTACACTGGACTACTGAGATTGATACTTATGACCCAATAGATGGTTTAGATGATATAATTATTGCATACAACAATAGTCTTTCTGTAGATGATTTAGCATCAAATAATTTTTATGGAGTTAAAGCATATCCTAACCCTAGTAGTACAGAAGCGATGATTGAATTCAATATTCCGACATCTGCTAGCGTTAAAATAGCAATCTACAATATTTTAGGTTCTCAAGTCTCTACTTTGGTTGAGGATCAAAATTATAATGCAGGTAAACACAGTGTTAAATGGAACACGGCAGCCTTAAACTCAGGAGTGTATTTTTGTAAGTTAAAAATTGAGGATACAACTCAAACTATAAAAATACTAATTCAGCATTAATAGTTAATTTAAATTTAAATGATTACTGTCATCTATGCGACAGTAATCATTTTTTATTTTATTAAATCAATTTAAATAGATAAATTAATTTTAGTTTATACAACTTAAACATGTCAAAATCTTTTAATAAAACGTATTCATTAGCTCCTGTTCTTATGGTTTACATTGTAATGGGCTTTGTTGATATCGTAGGAGTGTCAACTGGATATATAAAAAATGATTTTAAATTAACAGATAGTGTCGCTCAGTTTTTACCTTCTATGGCATTCATTTGGTTTTTTCTTTTTTCTGTTCCAGCAGGTATATTTATCGACCGATTCGGAAAAAAGAAAATATTAAATATTGGAATGCTTCTAACAGGTTTATCAATGATGATACCAATTTTTTATTATTCATTTTGCTCAATGATGTTTGCATTTGTTTTTCTTGGGATAGGCAATACGATTGTTCAAGTAGCGGCAAACCCACTTTTACACGATGTAGTTTCTAAGAAAAAGTTTTCTAGTTTTATGAGCCTAAGTCAATTTATTAAGGCAATTTGTTCGCTTGGGGGCCCATTAATAGCGGTTTTTATGGCGATTAGATTCAATAACTGGAAATTAGTTTTTGTAGTATATGCTTTGATCTCTTTTTTAGCTGTTTTATGGTTGTATTTAACGCCTATCTCAGAAATGAAAATTGATAAGAAACCTGCAACATTTTTTTCCTGTGTTAGCCTCTTAAAGAATAAACAGATTTTAGCTCTTGTGTTAGGTATTTTTGCTATTGTTGGAGCTGAAGTAGGAATGAAAACCAACATTGTAAATCTTTTACAAAATGTATTTAATATACCCTTAGACACTGCTTCACTTAGTATTAGTTTATTTTTTACGGCGCAAATGATAGGAAGATTTTTTGGTGCTATTTCATTACGTTTTTTAGATACAATGCTTCTTTTTCGAATGTCCACAGTTTTATCTGCTGTTGGTGTAATCTTATTGTTAGTATTTCCAAATATTTGGGTTGCGAGAATAGCAATTTTTGTTATTGGAATAGGTGCTGCAAATGTTTTTCCATTAATATTCTCAATTGCAGTTCAAAAGTTTCCGAGTCGTGTTAATGAAATTTCAGGCTTAATGATAATGGCTATTGTTGGAGGTGCATTTATCCCCCCTATCATGGGAATTGTTAGCTCAACTATTGGAGTTTTATTTAGTTTTATTGTTTTGTTAACGGTATTTCTCTATTTAGTAATAGTCAGCTTTTTTACTAACTCAAAACAAACCATACAAAATGTCTGATACTAATTATTTTATAGGAATTGATATCGGCGGAACAAAATGTGCTGTGTCATTTGGCAATGATAGAATAGATATTTTGTCGAATAATCAGTTTGCGACTCATACCGAAAAAGGACCATATTATGCTATAGACGAGATCAAAAAGTGCATCACTACATTGAAGAAGTCTTATGATTTCAATCTATTAAGGTCCGTTGGCATTAGTTGTGGAGGTCCACTAAATAGTAAAACAGGAATCATTCTATCACCTCCTAATTTGCCAGGTTGGGACGATATTCCGATTGTTGATATAATTAAGAAGGCAACTAATAAGCCAACTTTTATTCAAAATGACGCAAATTCCTGTGCGTTGGCTGAATGGAGGTTTGGGGCAGGTAGAGGTTATAAAAACGTAGTATTTCTAACCTTCGGGACAGGTTTAGGCGCCGGTCTTATTCTTGACGGTAAGCTTTATGCTGGAACAAATGATAATGCCGGAGAAGTTGGGCATATTAGATTAAATAGTAATGGCCCGAGTGGGTTTAATAAATCTGGATCGTTTGAAGGGTATTGTAGTGGTTCAGGAATTGCTAAAATTGCCCAAATTAGAGCAGAAGAAAAATTGAATATAGGTCAAAAATTATCCTATTGCGAATCTTATGACGAATTACAAGGAATAACTACATTACAACTTTCTAAACTTGCTAATACTGGAGATGCCGATGCTCTTGAGGTTTTTGAAATATCCGCAAAGAAACTTGGTTATGGCCTTTCTGTTATTATAGATATTTTAAATCCTGAAATTATAATTATTGGCAGTGTGTATGCTCGAAACCCTCAGTTATTTAATAAGTTATCAGTTGAAATTATAGAGAAGGAAGCATTAAAAGGCGCTTGGTCTGTTTGTAAGATAGTACCAGCAGAACTGGGAGATAAAGTTGGAGATGTAGCGAGTTTAAGTGTTGCCATTGACGGTTTTTTAAAATTAACATAGAAAAAAATGAGTGTAGATAAAATGATTGAAGATCTAGTAGTTCGCAATCCTGAGTTGGGAGCCGCTAAAAATGATATATATAAAGCTTTTGAATTATTAAAAAATTCTTACGAAAATTCAGGAAAATTACTAATCTGTGGAAATGGCGGAAGTGCAGCTGATGCAGATCATATTGTTGGGGAACTTATGAAAAGGTTTTCTATTCCACGAGAAATCCCTAAGCAACTTAAAAATAAACTTTTATTAGACTATGGTGAAAAGGGTAAATATATGAGTGATAAATTAGAGGGCTCATTGCCAGCAATTTCCCTAAATACTCATAGTGCTCTGAGCTCGGCTTTTGCCAACGACGTGGATGCTGAATTGATATATGCACAACAAGTAGTTGGTTATGGAAACATGGAAGATGTTTTGTTAGGGATATCAACGTCAGGTAACGCTAAAAATGTTATTTCAGCCATGATAGTTGCAAAAGCTAAAGGGATGAAAGTTTTAGGCCTAGTAGGAAGAGATGGCGGAGAGTTTAAAAAGTATTGTGATGTTCTAATTAATGTTGGAGGCAATTCCACACCCCAAATACAAGAACTGCACTTGCCTGTTTATCACGTACTATGTCAAACACTTGAATACCATTTTTTTGGTAAAATCAAATAATATTTATTAATCTAGCATTGTTATTACACGATTTCTAATTTACAATTTATATGAAAAAAAAAATAGTACTATTATTTTGTTCTGTATTTTTTATCTCTTGTACAAAATCATCTGATATTTCTCTAGCATCTTTATTTCAGAACAATATGGTGCTTCAACAAAACAGTAGTGTTCCGATATGGGGATGGACAACGGCTCCTCAATCAACAATAAATATTTCTACTTCTTGGAATAATAAGACCATTACAGTAAAATCAGATTCATCAGGAAAGTTTACTACCAATCTAGAATCTACAAAAGCTGGTGGACCTTATGAAATAGAAATTTCATCTAAAAATAAAATAGTGCTTGAAAATGTTATGTTGGGAGAAGTCTGGCTGTGTTCAGGTCAGTCTAATATGGAAATGCCATTGAAAGGCTGGCTTCCAAATGATTTAATCATAAATTCCGACAAAGAAATTTCTGCAGCCAACTTTCCAAATATTAGACTATTTAATATGCCACGCGAAAAAGCGATCACGCCTCAAGAAAAATCCAATGGTATCTGGGAAATATGTACTCCAGAAAATGCAAGTGATTTTTCGGCTGTTGCTTATTTTTTTGCAAATAACTTAAACAAAGAATTAAATGTCCCTATCGGCATAATCCAATCGACTTGGGGAGGTACTCCTGTTGAAAGCTGGATGCCTTTAGATTATGCTGAAAAAATTGAACGCTTCGCTAATGTTCGGCCCGACAATGAATCAGAACAATTAAATCAATTAAGATACCAAGAATGGATTCAAGGAATGGATCAATACGATTTCTTAAAATTGCCTTACATTGAAATGAATGACTATATGGATTCAAATTTGCCTTTATTCAATAATTTTAATGAAGATGATGAGGCTTGGGAAACGCACGAAATTCCAAAATCATTTGAGGCGGAGTTTGGCAATATTGATGCAATAATTTGGTACCGTAAAGAATTTAACTTTAATGAAGATGATTCAAAGGAAGGATACGAATTATTTTTAGGCCCTATAGATGATTTAGATGCCACCTACCTTAATGGAGTCAAGATCGGAGAGGATGAAGGTTGGCAGAAAGATAGAATCTATAATATTCCGTCTAAATTGTTGAAAAAGGGTAAAAATGTTTTAGCAGTTCGAGTATTAGATAATGTAGGTGGTGGAGGCATATATAAGGAAAAACCATCAATAAAGAACGAAAAAAAGGTCATTGTTTCCTTGGAAGGTGACTGGAAATACAAGGTGTTGGGATGTTTTGAAAACCCATCAATTTTTCGTCTTTTTGATAAGGAAAATAATCTTAGAAACCGTCCGAAACAATTGCTTAACGAACAAAGTCCAACGATTTTGTACAATGCCATGATCGCACCACTAGTTCCTTATAAAATAAAAGGAGTTCTTTGGTATCAAGGGGAAAATAATGTTAGTCACCCAGAAGAATATGCCAAATCTTTTCCATTAATGATTGAAGCTTGGCGCAATAATTGGTCACAAGGTGACTTCCCTTTTTATTATGTACAAATAGCACCCTATAATTACAACTCTGAAAACAATAGAAAGGCTGCTATGTTACGAGAGTCACAACGTCTTGCTATGAAACTTCCCAACACAGGTATGGTGGTTACATCTGATATTGGAGATATATTCAATATTCATCCTGCAAACAAACAAGAAGTGGGAAAGCGTTTGTCTTTTTGGGCATTGAGTAAAAACTATGGATTTAACAACTTGGTTTGTTCTGGTCCACTGTATAAAAAAATGAATATTGAAGGAAATTCTATTAGAGTTCATTTTGAGAACACTGGTAGTGGATTATATGCTGCAGAGAATTTGCTTACATTCTTTGAAGTAGCAGGAAAAGATGAGATATATTACTCAGCTATAGCTAAAATTGATGGAGAAGAAGTTGTGGTGAATAGCCCAAAGGTAGAACAACCAGTTAATGTGCGTTTTGGATGGACAGATACAGCAATCCCAAACCTGTTTAACAAAGAGGGTTTGCCAGCAGCAGCATTTTCATCAACAGTCATTAATTCTAATTATTAACTTATCCCTTTTTTATAGTTATGCCATTCAATTTTTTTCAAGGGACGCAAGTAGGACTTCAATTATACAGTCTTCACAACCATTTTAGTGAAGACATTCCAGGAACATTCAAAATAGTTAGAGATTGGGGTTTTAAATATGTAGAAGGAGGTACGACCTCAGGTCTTTCTTTGGAGACCCAAAAAAAATTACTTGATAAAAATGGTTTGAAATTGATAAGTTTCGCAGTTACATATAAGGAGTTATTGTGTAACCCAAATAAAGTTATACAGACCGCAAAATATTTTGAATCAAAATATGTAACTGTAGGTTGGATTCCTCATAATGCAAACGATTTTGGATTTGATGAGATCAAAAGAGCAACTGATTTTTTTAATAAATCAGGAAAGCTTTTAAAAAAAGAAGGATTGCGTTTGGCATACCATACCCATGGATATGAGTTCCTGCCTTACAAGAATGGAACTCTTTTTGATTATATGGTTCAAAACTCTAAAGATTTTACTTTTGAAATGGATGTTTTCTGGGTAAAAATGGGTAAAGAAAACCCTCTAGCATTACTAAAAAAGTATTCAAATAAAATCTCTTTATTACACCTCAAAGATAGAAAGATTGGAACAAAGCCCAATAACTCCGGTCAAGTAGATGGTGATACCAACGTAGTTTTGGGCTCTGGCGATGTAGGCATCAAAGAACTTGTGGCACAAGCGTTTAAACTACAAATTAAGTATTTGTTTATTGAGGATGAAAGTCAAAATGTTTTATCGCAAATACCTAAAAGTTTAGAATATTTAAAAATTGTAAGTTAATTAGCTTTAAAATGCAAATGCAATAGTAAGTTAGATTTTAGGATAATATATTTATTTATTATTTTGCATATCAATATAAATTTATTAAGTTAGCTAAATGCTGTTAGCTTTAGCATATTAAAAATATTAATGTTTATGAAAACAATTGAAAAAATTAGTATAAGGGAAAAAATATCTTACGGTTTTGGTGATTTTGCTTCTTCAACTTTTTGGACATTGTTTTCGATGTTTCTTTTATATTTTTATACAGACGTATTTGGGATAACTGCGGCTGCAGCAGGAACGATGTTTCTTGTAGCACGATTTTGGGATACAACAAATGACCCTATAATGGGTATGATTTGTGATCGTACTACTACACGTTGGGGTAAATTCAGGCCCTATCTTTTATTTGGTGCAATACCCTTTATTATTATTGGGATTTTAACATTTACAACTCCTGATTTAGGACCAACAGGGAAATTGATTTATGCGTATATTACATATACTCTAATGATGATGGTTTATACTGCTGTGAATGTGCCTTACGCCTCCTTACTTGGTGTAATGACCAAGAATTCTGATGAAAGAACTTCATTGGCTTCATTTAGATTTATTGGAGGATTTTGCGCAGGGCTGATGGTGACTTCCTCGGCTAACTATTTAGTAGAATACTTTAAAACAACAGGTGATTTAGCCTCATCATATCAAAAAACTGTTGCTATTTATGCAATAATAGCAGGGGTGTTTTTTGTACTTACTTTTTTTGGAACAAAGGAAAGGCTCGACCCTGAAGAAGTGAAGTCTTCTAGCTTTAAAGCAGATTTAAGTGATTTGTTTAAAAACAAATCATGGTTTATTATGCTTGGGGCCTCAATTTCGGTTTTAATATTTAACTCTTTAAGAGGAGGGGCAATCCTTTATTACTTTAAATATTTTATTGGAGATCAATACATTACTTATTTCGGTGAAGTTTCTCATGGTACGTTATCAGCGGCCTACATGAGCAGTGGTTTTGCAACCAGCTTGATAGGCGTAATCATGGCAATACCAATTTCTAATAGAATTGGCAAAAAAAATACGTTTATACTTTCAGGTTTGGTTTGCGCAGTTCTTTCTATCATGTTTTTCTTTCTTCCGTCAACACAAATAGAGCTGATATTTATAATTAATATACTAATTGGTATTTTTTCGGCTATGGCTTTTCCATTAATATGGGCTATGTACGGCGATGTGTCCGACTATTCCGAGTTAAAAACGGGACGACGAGCAACGGGTCTTATTTTTTCGTCTTCTTCCATGTCACAAAAACTAGGGTGGACTATTGGTGGTGCTATAAGTGGCTGGATATTAGCTGCCTTTGGCTTTGTTGCAAATGATATACAAACTGATGAATCAATTTTAGGTATTCGATTAATGATTAGCATTTTTGCAGCTGTAGGAGGAGTTTTATCTGTAATCATCATGTATTTTTATCCATTGACAGAAAAATTCATGAGAGAAAAAGTGTTTGGACCATTAGAAAAGGCTAGGTCAAATTACATTGAATTATAAGATATTGGATAATACTCCTTTGTTATTTACTTATATTACTGTTTCAAATGGAAATTGGTCAGAATGGTTAACATAGGAAATACCAGCTTAAAATGGAGAACTTAAAGAGCTTACGATTGATTTATCTGAAGCTATAGAACAATATGAAAAAGAGTATGGGATTATGCTAAACATTACTCAGTTCTTTTTTTGTATCAATCCACTTCAAAAGTTCAAAGGTTATCAAGTGTTAAAATTATTAACCTTTGAGTAAATAAAATATAGAGTAAAAGAAATTATGAATAAAAAATTTATCAACATTATAACCCTACTACTGCTTATGAATACTGTAAATAGCTTTGCACAAAATCAAAACAACTTACAACAGGAAGTAAACAATAAGCCTTCTACAAAGAAGGTAATATCATTAAACACTGAAAAAGAGTCTGATTGGACACTTTACTATGGTGTACAAGATAAAAGAGCGCCTCAATCTCCCGTGGAATTAATGAAATCTAACTTTAAATACATTAATGCAAAAGTTCCAGGAAATGTTGAAATTGATTTGGAGCGAGAAGGAATCATTAAAGACCCAATGGTTGGAACTCAAGTATATGAACTAAGAAAGTATGAAACTTATGCCTGGTGGTATAGTAGAACTTTTGATGCACCAAAAGTTAAAATTGGTGAGCGTGTTGAAATCGCTTTTGACGGAATCGACTGTATAGCAGATGTTTGGCTAAATAATCAATTAATTGCTTCTGTGGATAATATGTTGGTAGAACATCATTATGATATTACAGATTTATTGAAAGATAAAAACACCCTTTATGTCCATATCAAATCAACTGAGTTAGAAGCTAGAAATCAGTTGAGGAACAACTTTGGTGTTCGATACGATCAATTGGGAGAAGCTTCCGCCATTCGTAAAGCGCCACACATGTTTGGCTGGGATATTATGCCAAGAATGATGAGTGCGGGAATTTGGAAAGATGTGAAGCTGGAGATAATACCAGAAACTTATTTCAGTTCTGTATATTGGGTTACAAAAGGAGTTGATGTCGATTTAAAAAAAGCTAATATGTATGTCGACTGGCAATTTCATACGGATAAACTTCTTATTGACGATCTAACTATTTCTTTTGAACTTGAACGTGATGGAAACTATATTTTAAAGAGAGAAATACCGGTAACTACAACCATTGCTCGCGAGCCAATCTGGACTCTTGAAGATGTTGATTTATGGTGGCCACGAGGTTTTGGTGAACAAGCGTTGTACAATGCAAGCATAAAAATTAAGGATGTTAACGGCACTGTTATTGCTGAGAATGCACAAAAAATCGGAATCAAAACTTCCAAGTTAATTTTAACTCCTGTAAATACAAATGACAATCCAGGTGATTTTCATTTTGAAGTAAACGGCGAGTATATTTTTATAAAAGGAACGAACTGGGTTCCATTAGATGCGCTACACAGCCGTGACATTGAACATGTTGATGAAACAGTTGGCTGGTTAGTTGATTTAAATGTTAATATGATTCGTATGTGGGGTGGAAATGTATATGAAAGTGACCGTTTCTATGACTTATGTGACGAAAATGGAATCATGGTTTGGCACGATTTTATTTTTGGATGCACTACCTATCCCCAGAATAATGAATTTAAAAATAAAGTAAAAAATGAAGCAGATAAAGCGATACGGAGGTTAAGAAATCATGCTTCGATTGTGTTGTGGGCCGGTAACAATGAAAATGATGTATCTCTAGACTGGGGTGGCGCTCAATCTCATATGGATCCAAACACAGATGTCATTAGTCGTCAGGTTTTACCATTAGCTGTTCGCGAATGGGACCCTGAAACACCATATTTACCAAGCTCTCCTTTTATAAGCGAAGAAGTTTTTAAAATTCATAATAGAATTAGTCAAGATTTATCACCTGAAATGCATCTTTGGGGACCTCGAGGTTTTTATAAAGCTCCATTCTATACCGAAAACAATGCCAAATTTGTAAGTGAAATAGGTTATCATGGCGCACCAAATGTGGAAAGTATTAAAAAAATGATGACTCCAGAAAATGTTTACCCGTGGAAAAAAGGTACCAAAGTAAGCCAAGAAGACGTGGTGACAGTAATTGGAGAAGTTAAAAAAGCGGAAACACTGGTTTGGAATGAAGAGTGGCAGGCCAAGGCAACCATGTCAAGCCCTAATGCTTACACTAATAAAGAACGTAACTTTTTAATGGTGAATCAGATTCGAGAAGTTTTTGGTGAATGCCCAACAGAACTTGAAGACTTTGTTACCGCTTCTCAAATTGTTCAAGCAGAAGCAAAAAAATACTTCATAGAATTCTGGCGTATGAACAAAGGTGAACGTAATGGAATACTTTGGTGGAACCTTCGCGATGGGTGGCCAATTGTTTCAGATGCAATAATAGATTATTACGGAGGTAAAAAATTAGCATTTAAGTATATCAAAAATGTACAGACTGATGTATGCGTAATGATTGGTGATATTCGCGAAGGTAATACTGGACATCCTGTGGTATTGGTAAACGACACAAGAAATAATCAAAAAGTAGAAATCAATATAAAAGATAAAGATTCAGGAAGAACGCTTCTTTCAAAAATAGTGGAAGTAGATGCTAATGGGATATTGAAAGTGGAGGAATTACCTAAAGTAAACAGTAATGAACTTTGGCTAATTGAGTGCAAGGTTGACGGAAAAACATATAATAATCATTATGTGTCTTATAGTCCTCCAATGAAATTTGAAATTTACAAAGCATGGTTGACTGAATTAAGAAGATAAAACACTAAAAACTAATGAACTTTTAAGCAAACTCCGCAAATGGAAAACTAAGGTAGGAGCTAAAGGTATAAGACAAAACCCTATTTATATTGGGCATTAACAAGGAAACTGTTTTTTAAATCCTAACCATTAAAAAGGGATAAGTATAGCATCAAGAAAATGACAAAGAAATTAACTATTAAAAAAATACAACTATGCATAACAATTTGAATTCAAATTTTTATGAGCACTTAACAAGACAAATAAAATATATATACATAAAAAAAATAGTATTTATTTTTTCTCTTTCTTGTGTGATAACCAATGCATTCTCTCAAAATTTGAATTTTGGTTTAAATCAAATACAAAAGAACCTGCCAATAGGAAATGCTCCAAAGACAATTACTACTCTTAAAGAATGGGTTGAAAAGCCAGCTATTCTCACTTTAGATAAAGACAATGAGTATATCATTTCTGAAGGATGGAATATGATAGAAGCTTCAAAAGCGGTATCAAAACCTATTTTAGAACCATCATGCAACCTAACGGGCTGGTATAATGCAACGGTTCCAGGAACAGTTTTAACCACTCTTGTAAATCAAGGTGTTTACCCAGATCCATATATTGGCTTAAATAATATGCAGATTCCCGAGACGCTTTGCCGAATGAATTGGTGGTATCGTGTGGAGTTTGATTTGCCGGATGAGGCTGATAAAAACGAGTATGCAAAACTCCTTTTCAATGGTATAAACTATAAAGCACAAATATGGTTTAACGGTCAGCTTTTAGGTGATATGAAAGGTGCGTTTAAACGAGGTGATTTCGATATTACGCATTTGTTGAAAGCAAAAAACAATGTGTTGGCTGTTCAAATTATTCCTCCTAACAACCCTGGCATTCCTCATGAAGCAAATATGGAACATTTTGGACCAAATGGAGGTGCATTGTGTTTGGATGGCCCTACTTTTCTTGCAACAGAAGGTTGGGACTGGATGCCAGCTATGAGAGATCGCTCAATTGGTATATGGCAGGATGTTAGATTGTGTTTGGGCGGATCGGTATCTATTGAAGACCCACAAGTCATTACAGATTTACCGCTTCCTGACACAACCAGGGCTGCCATTACCATAAAGGCTACACTGAATAATAAAAGTACAAAAGTTCAGAATGTAAGCTTAAGCGGAAAAATTGGAAATATTGAATTGACTAGTGAGTATACTATTGCTGCAGGCGAAAGTAAAAGCGTTACTCTTACTCCAGAAGAGTTTCCACAATTGGTATTGGATAACCCTAAATTGTGGTGGCCAAACGGATACGGAAATCAGCCACTTTATCAGCTAAAACTTTCAACTAATAAGGGAAGTGAGAAGACGGTTCGTTTTGGTGTCAGAGAGATGTCGTACGAATTAATGGTGGATGCACCACAGAAGCAAGGGGTAAGAATTGATTATTCGCCAACTGATGTTAAGGTTAAGCGACCGCTTTTTATTTATGATAAAAATAAACTACGTAATTTATCCGGTGTTAATTCTGCTGTTATTTTGCCTCAACTAAGAGCAGGAGTAGAATTGAAGGAGTTTAATGTAGTAGAAAGTTCTAATCCATTTATATTTATAAAAGTAAACGGTGTGCCAATTTTCATTAAAGGTGGTAACTGGGGAATGGATGATGCGATGAAAAGAGTTTCACGCTCACAGTTAGAACCTTATTTCAGATTAAATGCTGAGCAAAATTTTAATATGGCACGTAATTGGCTAGGGCACAGTACGGAAGAGGTGTTCTATGAGCTTTGTGATGAATATGGCATATTGGTTTGGAATGATTTTATGATATCCACTGAAGATTCTAACCTCAGACCCGTTGACCACCAATTACTTCTCGATAATGCAAAAGACATAGTAATGCGCTTTGTAAACCACCCATCTATTGCAATTTGGGGTTGCGGAAATGAAACCTATGCACCTTATAATCTTGAAGAAGGATTTCAGCAGATAATAGCCAATAGCGATGGTACCCGTCATTATCACGGTCAATCACGCTATGTAAATATGGGGTCAAGTGGCCCATGGAAATATATCAGAGATTACTCTGAGTATTACAAAAACATAGCTAAGGGTTTTAACTCTGAATTAGGCGCACCTTCTGTGCCTACTTACAGTACCTTAAAAAAGTTTATTCCCAAGGAAGATATGTGGCCTCGAGGTGAAGTTTGGTCATATCATGATGCCATCATAAATGGCTGGGTAGGCTGGAACGAATACTGTGAAGATATTGATGCTTTTGGTGCAGAACCCTGCAAGAATGCAAAAGAGTTTTCTGAACGAGCACAGGTGTTAAATTATAACTTGCACAGAGTGATGTTTGAAGCCTGGAACGATAAAATGTGGGACGATACGATTGGAACCTCCGGTTTGTTATACTGGATGTCTCATCCTGCATGGTACAGTGTAATTCAACAAACCTACTCTTGGGATTACAAAACATTTGGAACTTTCTATGGTATAAAAAAATCGTGCGAACCTCTGCATATTCAGTGGAATTTGTATAATCATAAAGTGCAGGTTATCAATGCTTCAAGTCAGTCATATGTGAAATTAAATGCTCAGTTTGAAGTCTATAGCGTGAGAGGTAAAAAGCTTGTTAGCAAGAGCAAGACTGTGGATGTGAAAAGAAG
>TARA_B110000967_G_scaffold22973_1_pt1 | contig 19177 bp, 21 predicted proteins | sample TARA_B110000967 | Tara Oceans TARA_B110000967 (sample SAMEA4397903) | marine metagenome | biome: Polar Biome; feature: [DCM] deep chlorophyll maximum layer (ENVO:01000326); material: water (ENVO:00002006), including particulate matter (ENVO:01000060) such as... | depth 35 m
AATGCGTGTACACTCCATTATTTAGAAAATAAGGACGAAGTAAAAGACGGAGACCTTATCCTAGTAGACTGCGGTGTAGACTACGCCAACTATGCGAGTGATATGACAAGATGTGTGCCTGCCAATGGCAAGTTCTCTCCTCGTCAGAAAGACGTATACAACGCTACACTTCGTGTGATGAAAGCTGCTCGTAAAATGCTAGTTCCAGGCACTATGCTCATGGAATACCAAAAAGAAGTAGAAGTCCTAATGACTGAGGAATTAATCGGTCTCGGACTACTTACTCCTGAGGATGTAAAAAATCAAGATCCTGCTTGGCCGGCAGTAAAACAGTACTTTATGCACGGTACGAGTCACTTCTTAGGTGTAGACGTACACGATAGCGGCATGCGTTATGAGCCTATGGCAGTTGGAATGGTATTTAGCTGTGAGCCAGGTATCTACATAGCAGAAGAAGGAATAGGCGTACGTATAGAAAACCAAATACTGATCACCGAAAATGGTCCAGTAGATATGATGGACGAAGCTGGAATGCCAATAGAAGTAGAGGAGATAGAGGCTTTGATGGCTAAATAGCCTTGAGTCGGACTACTAAAATAATTTTACTATTTATTGCCGGAATTATTCCAAGCAGATTTAATACGCTTATAGATTTAGGGACTTGACTTTTCATAAACATCTGCATCATTGCCTTTATACAAACAACAATCTAATAGCGCCTTAGTGCCTCTATCCGTAGTTACTAAATGACTACTTCCTGTTACTGTTTGTGGAGCGCCGCAAAATTCAACCTTCATTGAAGCAAACTTATGATTTTCATTGACAGGTGAAATTCTTAAACGATTCAAAACTAGAAGTAACCGACGGTCTTCTATTTGACTTAAGTAAACATCCTACAGACTATACTGCTAACATAGCAGATGAAGAGCAAGCTGAGAAGCTCCTCAAAAAAGTCAATAAATCGATCTACAAAGAGCAGCGAAAGCTAAATGCTGCAGATAATCATTCAGTACTATGCATCTTTCAAGCGATGGATGCCGCGGGTAAGGATAGTGCAGTACGCAGTGTATTTACTGGCGTAAGTCCTGCCTGTTTTAAGGTCACTAGTTTCAAGGCTCCAAGTAAAGAACAACTAGTACTAGTCCACGATTTCCTGTGGAGGAGGAGTGCTGCTGTGCCTGCAAGAGGTATGGTAGGAATATTTAATGGGAGTCACTACGAAGAAGTACTAGTATGCAAAGTGCATCCTGGCTATGTAGTGGGGCAAAATATCCCGGGAATAGAATCAGAAACTAACCTTACACCTGAATTTTGGACCGTCAAATATAAAAGCATAAAAACTGCGAAAATCACCTTGCGAAAAATAGTACCGTCCTCCTAAAATTCCTTTTTAACTGTATGACAAGATGATCAAAAAAGTCGATTCCTATCTAGTACCGCAAAAAAAAAGAAGAATTGGAAGTTTAATTTCATAGATGTGAAGGTAGTGTGCTCTGTGGCCAGAGTATATTAATTCGTTTCGATACGCTACTCAAAACAACACAAAAAAAATACTCTTTTATACATGTAACAATATGTTTATAAGCATATTAGGATATATTTGGCAAGTAGTATAGTTACCGAAAATTTCAAAAATTTGAATCTAAAATACCCTACATTAGGGCAAAAGGAGATAGCAAAAATGGCAGAGCCTGAGAAATTTTTATAAAATGCATAAGAGGGGTGGTATTAGTTGTGAAAAACATTACTTTTGCAAGCCTTTAAGAAAAATACGCTAACAAGCATAAAGAGATATAACGATGAGCAAAAGAACATTCCAACCGAGTAGAAGAAAGAGAAGAAACAAACACGGTTTCAGAGAGAGAATGGCTAGCAGAAACGGTAGAAAAGTACTGGCTGCACGTCGTAAAAAAGGACGTAAGAAACTTTCTGTTTCTGACGAACCACGTCACAAGAAGTAATTTTCACTTTTACCCATAACTGATTTATGGGAACTTCACATACTTTTCATAAATTAGAAAAGCTTTCTCACAAGGCTTCTATAGATTCCATATTCCAAAAAAAAGGAAAAAGTATCTATAAGTCACCTATATTGTTTGCCTTCTACAAGACAGATCTAGAGACACCATTTCCGTGTCAACTAATGGTATCTGTGGGCAAGCGTAAGTTTAAGAAAGCTGTAGATCGCAACAGGATAAAGCGTCAAATTACTGATGTGTACCGCAGACACAAACATCGTATGTACGAGGCTGTGGGTCCTGAAGATAAATATGCCATTGGAATCCTGTTTTTAGGAAAAAGGCATCCCGAACAAGCAGATTTAGAAAAAAAGCTAATTTTGTGTATTGATGAATTTATTAAACTCTCATCTCAGCATTAAACGCATATGTCAGAATACTTAGATCGATTACACAACACATTTGCCGAAATAACAAGCGGTAATTTTACTGAAAAGCTCTGGGCGAAAATCTACAAAAAAGACAGTATTAGTTTCAGAGCTAAGGTGAGAGGTATAAAGAGTTTCATCCACTTTGACCAAATGCCATGGACATATAGTAACACTGAGTACTGGAATATCATCGCTCCAATGCTCATAGGAAAAGCTTACGAAGCCGTCTTAATAGGTAGCGAAGCGGAGACTAAAAGGCTGACTTTATCTGTGAACCACAATACCTTTTCTACAAAAACCTACACCCGAGGACAATCTTACAAGTGCATCATCTTGGAAAAGAAAAAGACGTTTTTAATAGTGGAAGCCGGATTAGACTCCAACTTTAAAAACGGGTCGCAAATAGGTGAAATTAGTATGTTTGATTTTTGGCAATCTCAAGCATTCATCAATGTTAAAATAGGTGATGAAATAATGCTTACCTACCTAAAACATACTAATCAAAATATGCTGACAATGTGTGAGCCCACTAAGTATAAAGAATGGTACAAACAGAAGCCAGAGCAATATGTGGGATCATTCGTAGATGTAGTAGTCACAAAAGAAGATGATGAAAGCGTATTTACAGTACACGAAACGTACAATGGCATACTTCGTATAAAGCCAGAACTGTACGGCGAAGAGCTTATAGCTCCGCTAAATCAGTACATTCAAAACCTATCGAGTGGAGATGAGATAAACTGCTACGTGCAAGGAATTAATTCGAAAACAAATGAATTCTTATTGCATATTGAACCTCGATTGATAGAAGAACTAAAGAAAATATAGTGCGGCTCATACAAGGACTAAAAGCGATACTCGTCCTTCTGCTAATGATACCTATCCGTATCTACCAGAAGATAATATCCCCTTTTTTGCCTGCCACTTGCAGATATAGTCCTACGTGTAGTGCCTATGCTATAGAAGCCCTACAAAAACATGGACCTCTAAAAGGTTTTTATCTCGCTATACGAAGGATATTAAGCTGTCACCCTTGGAGTCAGAAGAGCGGTTATGACCCTGTTCCTTAGCACAATTCTTAATTTTTCTCTTATCGGTTTTATTTTGCATCTCTAAGGCATATACACAACTGTATGCTTTTGTTACCTTTGCTCAAAAGCATACGATATTTTGAAAAAATATATACTCATACTTTTCATAGGAACGTTTGGCCTGCTTGCTTTCAAGGCAGAAGACTATTTCGAAATTTCTAAAAACTTGGATATCTTCTCAGAGGTCTACAAAGAAGTAAATACTACCTACGTAGATGATATAAAACCTGGTGAACTCATACGGGCAGCTATAGATGGTATGCTGGGATCTCTGGACCCGTACACCAACTTCTATAGTGAGGCTCAGGCAGAAGACTATCGCTACCAGACTACAGGAACGTATGCCGGTATAGGATCTACTATACGCACTATAGGAGACTATGTATATATAGAAAGTCCTGTAGATGGATTCCCTGCTCAAAAAGCAGGATTACTCCCTGGAGATAAAATACTAGAAGTAAGCGGTGAAGATATGAAAGGCAAAAGGAGCAATGAGCTCACTGATTATCTGAAAGGAAAAGCAGGGACTACTTTCATCATCAAAATAGAAAGAACAGGCGAAGGAATAGTAGAGAAGTCCATAACACGGGAAAACATAAAACTGAAAAATGTACCGTATCACGGCATCATAGAAAACAATATAGGGTACCTAAAGCTCACCAGTTTCACCTCTAATGCTGGCAAAGAAGTGCAAGAAGCAGTAATAGACTTAAAAAGGGAAGGTGCCACATCTATAGTTTTAGACTTAAGAAATAATGGTGGCGGACTACTTCACGAGGCCATTAACATTGTAAATGTATTCGTGCCAAGGGGTGAGACTATCGTAATAACTAAAGGTAAATTCATAGAAGATAATCGCACTTACAAGACCCTCAACTCTCCTGTAGATATAGCGATACCTTTGATAGTATTAATCAATGGAAACTCTGCGTCCGCCAGTGAAATAGTATCCGGAGCCTTGCAAGACCTAGATAGAGCTGTGCTAGTAGGCAGAAACTCTTTTGGTAAAGGATTAGTGCAGACGACTAAAAGACTTACCTACAATACCAGTATGAAAATAACTACAGCAAAATACTATATCCCCAGCGGTAGACTCATACAGCGACTAGACTACGGGAATAAAATAAACGGTAAAGCAATAGCAGTAGCAGATAGTGTAAAAAAAGCATTTACAACTCGAAATGGACGAGCTGTGACTGATGGTGAAGGAATACAGCCAGACCAAAATATAGCACTCCCTGACTTCTCCAAGCTAGCACAGAGCTTAGTCCAAAACAATCTCATTTTCACATATGCTAATAAGTACAGAAGCGAACACCTTACAGCAGCAGAGCCGCTTAAGTTTGATGTAGATGATTCTCTATATTTAGACTTCACCCAGTTCTTATCAGATAAGGAATATACCTATACTACTCGCACAGAGAATGACTTAGAACAATTAGAAAAACAAGCAAAAGACGACAATTATTACTCACTCCTGAAACTAGAGTTAGATAAACTCAAGGAAGCTTTAGAAAGCACTAAAAAAGCTGATTTGACAAATCAAAAAGCTGAGATTAAAGAACTACTAGAATTTGAAATCATAAAACGATACTATTTTGAACGTGGTAAAGTAGAAATTGCTTTTGATGATGACAAAGACTGGGCTAAAGTGACTGAGATATTAGAAAACAGAAAAATGTACACTGATATTCTCACTACTAAATAATGGATTATTCCCTTATTATAACACTCTTCTTATTTGGTATTATAGGCGGTTTTATAAGCGGCTTACTTGGTGTAGGCGGCGGTATAATTTTCGTACCCGTACTGAGTACTTTACTCGCTTCACTCGGTTATGGAAATCAGGAGCTAACGAAATATGTACTCGCTAATTCATTTGCTGCTACATTTTTTGCTGGGGCCATAAGTACCTACAAGCAGTATAAGTTAAACTCCTTTCACCCCAAAAAAATTCTACTCACATCATTACTTGCGATACCCTCCAGTCTACTTATCACACACCTCATAGCCGCGGGCACCTGGTATAGTAAAGAGAAGTTCAGCTACTTTTTCATTGTACTTCTTGCATTTATGCTGTACCGCATGCTTGCGTCGTCTAAAGAGATTTTCAAACCCAACTCAAAGGAACTTCAACCTTGGCACTTTCCTGTGACGGGTGCACTGACAGGAATCGTATCTGGATTATCTGGACTAGGTGGTGGAATAATTATGGTGCCACTATTTACACAATATCTAAAATTAGACATAAAAAAAGCAGCAGCCATAAGTATAGGAGTGATTCCTTTAATGATGATATCAATGCTAATACTATATGGTAGCTATACTCCTAACCAAGAAATCATAGCCTGGCACTGGGGATACTTACTCCCTAGTATATTCCTACCATTAGTGGCAGGATTACTCTTTGCTGCACCCATGGGTGTAGCCATCGGTCAAAAAGCATCAAGTCAATACCTCAAACTTATATTCGCTGTACTCGTATTCACCGTAATTATTAAAACCATTGGAAGCATCATTTACACCTAAAATAAAAAGCTTAACTTTTCTCATTTTATTAGTTAGTGCAATTAATTTAAAGGCACAAAAGCCACACTTTAGAGATAAGAAAGTCGCCAATGACGTGCTAGAATATGTCTCTGTATTGGCTAGTGACAGTATGCAAGGAAGGATGACCGCTTCTACTGGAGAGCGTATGGCGGCAGAGTACATAGCTAAAGAGTTTAAATCTATAGGACTAGCTCCAGCCGGGCAGCAAAACTTCTATCAACCTATTATAGTGCCTAATATGCGTATGGCTAACCAAAGTACTATGCTGATGATAGCTGATACTATACAGACCCTGTTTACAGATTTTTACCCTGTGAGTATGTCGACCAACCGAGGTCAATACTCTGGCGAAACCATAAACATAGGATACGGCATAGCTGATGACGGGTTAAAACACAATGACTATAGAGGCAAGGAAATCGAAGGAAGAGCAGTACTGCTCAATATAGGAATCCCTGGAGGTAGCCATCCAAACAACAAATTCATAGGGTGGAAAGATATAGAGCGCAGAGTAGAATATGCAAAATCAAAAGGTGTACTCGCAGTAATCCTGTATACTACAGATAGTACAGCTGCTCCGTCAGGTACTTTAGCTAAAAGATCAGCCAATTCAGGGATACCTGTGGTTTACTCCAATAAAGATCTAGGTATGATCACAGCTACAGTATCAGAAATAATCATAGACATCCTAATGCTCAGCACCAATGGACAAAATGTATTAGGCTACATAGATAATGGAGCTCAAAATACAGTTATCATAGGTGCACATCATGACCACCTCGGAAAAGGTCGAAAAGGAGGTTCAATGGAAGAGAATCCAACAAAAATTCACAACGGTGCCGATGACAATGCTAGCGGTGTAGCTGGTCTACTAACATTAGCTAAAGAAGTAAAACGCAAATCAAAAAAGTACAAGAATAACAACTATCTCTTTATAGCCTTCACTGGTAAAGAGCAAGGCTTGATAGGATCTAAACACTTCATAAATAGCGCACTATATGCAAAGTACACTGTGAACTATATGCTGAATATGGACATGATAGGCCACCTAGACAGCACGAGTAAAACACTCATAATAAATGGCGTAGGGACATCCCCAGCGTGGAAACAAGCCATGGCTAAAACACGCATCTGTAAACGTAAAATTGCCGAAATAAAAACAACTGAAGGTGATATCAGCACATCTGACCACACGTCCTTTTATCAAAATGGCATTCCTGCAATACACTTTTTTACAGGACAGCACCAACACTATCATACATCTACAGATGATGTCGCTATTATCAATGCTGGAGGAGAGGCTTTTGTACTTCGCTACATGTGGAAGCTTATGCGTAAACTAGATAAGCAAGGAAAAGTCGGCTATACTAAAACCAAAGACGTAAGTACTCTGTTAAATCCTAAAGTGTATTTAGGAATAACACCTGACTATGAATATAAAGGTTTTGGACTGAGAGTAGATGGAATTCAAATGAATAAAGCAGGTGAAAGTGCTGGCCTGAAAAAGGGAGATATCATACTCCAAATAGGATCAACTAAAATCCAAAAGATACAAGACTATAACAAAGTCTCAAATACCTTTAATCTAGGCGAAGAGATCAATATCACAGTGCAAAAAGGAACTGAAACAAAAATATTAAAAGTGCAATTTTAGAGATGAAGTTAACAGAGTACATTCAACCTGATAAAACCCTTTTTTCCTTTGAGGTCTTACCTCCGTTGAAGGGGAAAAGCATAGACTCATTATATAGTTCCATAGACCCTCTTATGGAGTTTAAACCAGCCTTTGTAGACGTAACCTACCACCGTGAAGAGTATATAGAAAGACCTAGAAAAGACGGAGGGTACGATAAGATAAGTACTAAAAAAAGACCTGGTACTGTATCTATATGTGCGGCTATTATGAATAAGTATCAAGTAGAAGCGGTCCCTCATCTTATCTGTGGAGGCTTTAGTAAAGACGAAACTGAAAATGCACTCATTGACTTAGCATTTTTAGGTATAGAAAACGTACTTGCACTGCGTGGTGATAACCTTAAAAATGAAAGAAACTTTGTGCCAGAAAAAAATGGAAATGGTAACTCACTAGATCTCATCCGCCAGATAGGTGACATGAATAATGGAGTGTACCAAGACCAGGAACTAGAAAATGCCACAGAAACTAACTTCTGTATGGGAGCTGCAGGATATCCAGAGAAGCACTCAGACGCAGCTAATATGCAAAGCGATCTCAAATTTCTAAAACGTAAGGTAGACGCAGGTGCAGAATTTATCGTTACTCAAATGTTTTTTGATAATCAAAAATACTTTGACTATGTAGCTATGTGCAGAGAAGCCGGTATCCTTATACCCATCATCCCAGGAATAAAACCCATTACAAAAAAAGTTCACTTACGTGCCCTTCCAAGTATATTTAATATGGATATCCCAGAACCCTTAGCCAGCGAACTGCACGATGCCAAAGACGACGCTGCTGCAAGAAAAATAGGTATAGAATGGTGTATACAACAATGTAAGGAGCTAAAAGCGGCAAATGTGCCTGCATTACACTTTTACACCATGAGTTTCTCATCCAGCACAAAAGAGGTAGCCTCTGAGATATTTTAAAAACCTAGCATGCAAGGCGTAGTGACAAAATCCACTGGGAGCTGGTATAAAGTCCTTATAAATGGTGAACAAGTAGACGCCAGACTGAGAGGAAAAATCAGAACACTGGAACTTAAAAGTACAAACCCTGTGGTGGTAGGAGATAATGTGCTTCTGGACTACGTAGAAGAAGAATACAATATCAGAGAAATACTCGATCGAGATAACTGTATCGTACGTAAGAGTAACAAGCTTAGCAAACAGTTTCAAATCATAGCTGCTAATATAGACCGAGCCTTCCTAATAGTATCTCCAGCGAAGCCGCATACACCAATGGGTTTTATAGACCGTTTTTTAGCTACTTCAGAAGCATACGAAATCCCTGTTACTATATTAATAAATAAAAGTGATCTAGATACCAAAAAGGCCAATAGTCACCGTGATGTTCTACTTGATCTCTATCCCTCTATCGGGTACGATACGTACAGTTTTAGTTTTCTAGAAGAAAAAGACATCGCTAAAGTATTAGACCTAGTATCTGATAAGTGTGTGCTCCTGTCAGGTAATTCAGGAGTAGGTAAAAGTACTCTTATCAATGCTTTACTTCCTGGCTCTGCTCAAAAAGTAAGTGCTATTTCTAAGTCTTATGATAAAGGAAGACACACTACTACATTTGCTCAGATGTTTCTCGGAGAAAATGGGTGTAAGATTATAGATACCCCCGGAATTAAAGATTTTGGGATAGTAAATGTAGAACCTGCTCAAGTGAGTCACTACTTTCCTGAAATGCGTAACCTACTCTCTCAGTGTAAATTTCACAACTGCGTGCACACTGAAGAGCCTGAATGCCGCATAAAAGAAGCCGTAGAACACGGAGAAATCCCCGTCTCTCGCTATGTAAACTACCTGAGTATCCTCGAGGAGGTTACTAAGTAGAATCTTAAAAAATCTTATTGCTCTTAAAGTATGTCACAAAACAGTGTTTTTCTAATGACTGTTTTTTGACCTTGTTGACGCATTTTAGCAAAACCTTAAACGATTCTCTATGTTTTAATGCCATAACAATTAACAGATTAAAACATTATGATTAAAAACACATTTCTTTATGCGATGCTATTTATGGCATCTTTGGCTTTTGTAGGTTGCTCAGACGATACCGAGGATCCAGACCCAGATCCACTACCAGTAACTACTACGACTAATACTATAGTAGATATAGCAGGTGGTGATGACTTCACTACGCTCGCTGCAGCTCTTACACGTGCTGGACTCATCGAAACGTTACAAGGAGAAGGACCTTTCACAGTATTCGCTCCTACTAATACAGCTTTTGAGGCATTGCTTACAGAGTTAGAAATAGACGGACTAGATGATGTTTCTGATGCTCAACTTACTGAAATATTACTAAACCACGTGGTAAGCGGTAAAGTACTATCTACTGACCTCACTGCTGGTTATGTCAATACACTAGCTACTGGTGCACAGCAAACTAAAGTATCGCTACTCGTAGACTTGACTGCAGGAGTAAGACTAAATAACAGATCAGTAGTAACTACTGCAGACATAGACGCTGATAATGGTGTAGTACACGTAATAGATAAAGTACTTACTGTTCCAAGTATCGTAGATGCTGCATTAGCTAATGCTAATTTCAGTACGCTTGTGGCTGCCCTTACAGATTCAAGATTAGCGGATGCTGATTTTGTAACTACTCTTAATAGCCCGGGACCTTTCACTGTATTTGCTCCAACTAATGAAGCATTTCAAATGCTATTAGACAGCAATCCTGAATGGAATAGCTTAGCTGACATAGATGCTGCTACCCTAGAAGCAGTATTAAAATATCACGTAATAGTAGGAGATAACGTAACTGCTAGTGAAATCACAGATGGCCTCACCCCTACTACTTTCGAAGGAAGTACATTTACTTTTAACACTACACAAGGAGTGGTAATAATAGACAAGGGAGGAAACGAATCTACTGTTCAAATCACTGACGTACAAACTAGTAATGGAGTAATTCATGCTATAAGTAGAGTACTCCTGCCAATAGAGTAAGTTTATTCTGCCAAAGATTTTGGTTAGTTTAAGTACAAATACCTGCGGTGCGAAAGTGCCGTGGGTATTTTCTTTTTTAAGGACCTAGGAATATTCTTTTTGATATAGCTGTAGTATAGAAAAGTGATTGAACGTGGTAAAGGTCTTTTGAAGTGTGTTCACGAATGTCAACGATTGAATATCAAGTTATACCGATGTAGCTTTCAATTGACGCATATAAATCGTTTTCACTCGATTTCTATTCGTTAAAAAATAATACCACAGCTTGTGCCTCCGCTAAAGCTATGGAGACACGAGGAAGGCTATGCAATGATTTTTCGCCTTTACAAACCTTCGATAAACTCAATTTATTTATACGACACTTAAAAACTAAATTGGTATTAAACCTTCATCAGCATAGTTAGTACTGCCTTCTATTGAATTTTTAAAATTAAAAAACTATGTTATGTAAGAAAAACAAACCAGATTACAGCTAATTACCTGGTTTTGATAGTGTAGCTTTTCGGCACAAACCGAAAAGTAGTTTAAAGAATCATTAAGCCGCCTTCATTATTACGCACCTTCACTTCCCACGTGCGGTCTGCGAGTAGCAACACTGTAGCGAGAAATGCATCGTAAGGCATGCGCTCACCCCACTCATCTGGAGAGACAAAGGATAGTATCTTTCCACCCTCTTTTTCATACAGATGATAATGCTCTCCTATGTTAGGAGTAAACTTCATCTCAGCCTCGTAAATCCCATAAGAAACCTCTAAGCGAGCTTCTATCTCACGAACTTGACTCATTATCACGTCAGCCTGCTTACGAAGCATTGATATCTGCTGATTAGCCTGCTTCTGCATGGTCTCTACTGCACTAGCCTTAATCTTACCTTTATTCTCTGCCTTTATCATAGGAGAGGACACGCTGAGCGGTATAGGTGAAAACTTAGCTTCACCAGTGTAGTAGGACTTTCTATCTTTTTCTTCGCTCATTTCAGTCTATTAACGTTTTAGTTTTTATATGGTTCTACAAAAATATTCAAACTCAAAACATCCAAGCGAACGGAACAAGCTTTAACAGAAATATTTCAACTACTATCCAGATTCAAAACATTGATTTACTATACTTGTTATACTCCTATGAACAATTTATTCATTTTGGCAATAGTCGCTCTAGTTAGCTGCTCACCAAAGACTAAAACTGCTGCAAATACAGCCGAATCTAACCTTAAAACAGAAGAAATAAGCATGACATCATCAGAAGACATCATTGGAATCACAGATTTTCATTACTTTAGTATCCCTAGCCTAGACGAAGCTAGTACACTAAACATGGCAGACTATAAAGGCAAAAAAATACTCATAGTAAACGTAGCATCTAAATGTGGGTACACTTCTCAGTATAAAGGGCTGCAAGAACTCAATGAGCAGTACGGTGACCAAGTACAAGTAATAGGGCTCCCTTGCAATCAGTTTATGGGACAGGAGCCGGGAAACAAGGAAGAGATAGCTGAATTCTGTAGCAAAACATATGGTGTTTCTTTCCCTATGAGTACTAAGGTAGATGTGAAAGGTAACGACCAACACGCTATATACAAGTGGCTCACTAACAAATCTGAAAACCAAGTAGGTGACTATAAGGTTAGTTGGAATTTTAATAAATTTCTAATCGACGAAAACGGAAAACTCATAGCACACTACGACAGTAGAGTAACCCCTATGAGCGAAGAGATTATATCCGCTATCTCGATTTAGCTAGTTGTTTTAAATAAGAGCTTACGCCCTGCTCGAAGGTAAATTATTCCCTACATTTTATATGATGCTAGAAAAGTTATAGGAAGTTTATTTATTAAATAGATTAATGTAAATGTTAAAATTGACCAAATAAGGGACTTTAGAAGAGTCTGATTAGTTAATCATATATTTGTTAATACTCTGAACAATCAGTTTCATTTGACCATAATTAACAATATATGAGATATCTAATATTAATCTTATTTTCCATTCCATTTACATCCTATTCTCAAAATGTATTTTCGGTTAAGTACTCCAATCAGTCTGATGTAAAGGTGTATGTAGTTGAATATGAAAATCAATGTGATTTAAAGGTATTCAGGGTAGATTACCCAAACCAAGCAGACGGGAATAAAGGATTATGGTATTTTGTAGATTATCAAAATCAATGCGATAAGAAGATATATTTTGTTGAATATGAAAATCAATGTGATTTAAAAATCTTCTTTGTCGAGTATAAAAATCAAGTAGGTTGGAAAAATAAGTCCAAACAACATCTGATGTATTAATGATCCCATACAAAAATACTTCGTGCAAAATCATTAACCTCATTTGAAACATAAAGTCTTTTTAGGCATTCAAAACTCTGCTTAAATTTCGACTTTGAACGTGGGCTAATTCCCTAGTCATTTTAAGCTATTCCTTAATGACCCGATATCTAATTTCGTACTCAAATGATTTTTCTGAAAGAGCTACAACATCAAGCCACGCAAACGTATTTTTAAAAGTGCTTGTAGACTGAAGACCTATGTAAGAAAACCCAGACCTTGGTTTTTTAATTAATCCTACCCTACTTTGAGTTGATAGAGCACTATTATTAATATCATATTCAAATGCCTCGGCATATTCCTTTCCAGCATAGTTCAAAAACTTTTTAATTTCTTTATCTTTATCAAAAAAGAAAACATTAAGGGTATAATCTTCATCTTTTAAAGGAGGGAATAACCTGTTTAATATTTCACGACTTAAACTTGATCCAGTCCCTTCGGACTCCCACAAAGGCACGCCTAATACTTTTATTTTTCTGGTAGCTTTAGAAACTTCTTCAAAAAGTTTTCCATCTTCAGATATAGAATTGTCATCCCCCGATATCCTAAGCGTATAAATAAACTCAACTGTATTTTTCGGCACTTCTATTGGGGCATAAACCTTGGATTCTCCTGACACAGATAGTGTTTTTGAGACAATAAATTTTTTAGGTTCATTAAAAACTTGTTCATAAGCCAAACCTCTTCCTGAAATACTCCTTTTAGTTTTCGTATCTACTACAACAGAGTCTCTAATAATTTTCACTTTGCTCAAATAATTTTCAACGGTACCTGATTTTTTTAGTACTTCTAGACTATAGTACGTTTCTGAAGCAAAATCAATATTTATCGTAAAAGCATTATCATATTGGACAGCGTAATTAAAATCTACAACAGAAACATTGTTGAATCTTTTTATTACTCTTCCGCTGCGTTCATCTAATATAAAAAGAGCCCTAATAATGTTATCAGAAGTAAACCTAAGCCGTATAGTATCTTTGCTGAGTCCGTAATACGCTTTTTGTACACCTCCCCCAGAGTTGAAATTATCTTTTTGTGATAGAACAGATTCATACCTCAAACTTTCTAGCGTTACTTCTGGGGATATTAAATCTTTAGATTGGTCGCCACTATTCCCCATACAAGAACTTAGTAATGTTAGTATAGCGGCAGTAAAAAAGTTGGTATTAAAATTCATATGTGCGTATTTTATTAGAGTGCAGATTAAATATTAATTAGTTTAATTCTAAGTGCTTTTTAGCCCCTTTATTCCTGTGATAAGACCAAAACAAATTTATTTTTAGTTCACCGTAATTATACTCAATTCCAACAATTTCTGTATCTATATTACGATTTATACATGAAATAAACCTTCCCATTATTTGAAAAGTATCTTTAAAATCCTTGATCCTATTTTCCTTTCTAAGCGGCCCTTTGTAATAGGAACCTCTATTATTATTCCCTAAAACTCCGACAAAGGAAAGTCTACGGTTTCTCTTCATTTTCGAATTACAATCCAATCTTCTAAATTACTTTTATGAATGATTTTAACCTCACGCTGAAATATTCAGTAAATGCTCGTAAATCATTACCATGGCCAAGGTATCTAATTCACAATACTTCAACAATGACGTTGTTATTGTATCTCTTTCATGGGTAGACATGTCTACAAATTGCAATTTTGAGTATGCGGTAAGAGCTCCACCACCATCGGATATGTTACTCAAGCCAGAAATGATACCCTCCAACTTTTCTGGAGCCCAATCTTCAAAAACACTTGGTAGTGCTTTGTATGGATCAACTGCTTTCCCATCTTTGAATTTCAACCAAATATGATTTGGTCCAAAGTTTAGACTGGTAAGGTTTATATTCTCAAGAGATTGAGTGTATTTTTCTTTCAAGAAGCTACAGCTATTTAATATAGCAGGCAGCACTGCTTTTAATGAATTAGAGCCTTTGGTAAGTGGATTATAGTAATAGTTCAAGATAACCACTCGCAGATCTATCATAGGTCGGCTGGCTTTCCATGTATCCGTGGATTTTTGGGTAGGAGTAGTTATGGTTTTTATAAAGTCAATTAACTCTTTCTTGTCTGGATATATGCTTGTCTCTAATTGATTTTTTATAGCATTTAGAATGCTGTTTTCGTGGGTGGCAAATCTAAAAACGGTTCCATTATCCTTTCCTAATGCTTTTTTCAAAGCTGAAACAAATAAGAAATTGGGGAATTCTCCTGGAACATTATTTATATATTCAGAAGTATGTTCTATCCTGCCATCTGCATAGCAAGTATGATGGGAGAACTGAAATGCTGTCTGTTCATAGGGTCTACGACCTTTGTTAAAGGGCAAGGCTACTGCACTGGTCTCGAAATCAATGAAATGTAACGGATATCCCCATTCCTGTATTTCTGCTTTTAACGCACTTTTTTCAACATATGGTTCGTTCGGTGTTTCTAGAGTACGTTCCACTTGAATCCACCTTCTTTCTGCAGGACCCATTTTATCTGGTACTTCTTTTACTTTAAAATCTTCTTCAGTTAAGTCATCTAAGAAAAGCCTATTCTCTTCTAGAAATTTTTGTCCTCTAAAATTCCATATTTCAAAAATATTCGATCGATTAAAGTCTTCTTCAGACCAGTTATGTTGTGACTTAAAACAATGCTCAAACCCAGACAGTAGACCAGTTTCTTTTTCTTCTGTAGTTGCTCTAAATTGGCAAGATTTACATCTGCTATAATGAGTAGGCCAAGATGGATATGTTTTTTCTGAATATATAGATTTCAGCAAAGGTATCGCTTCAGAAAAACTTAAATTATCGTAATATGTGTGGTGTCCGCTTATAATATCCTGAACGATAGCACTTACATTTACCTCTGATAGCACAGAGGTTTTTTGAGCTTGCTCAGGAGTAAGTTTTACAATTACATCTTTACGAATATCGCCAGATGCAGGCAGCCTAATTTTCTGATTTAATCCTTCTATAGTGGCAACTTTAGATTTATCCGCCATCATAAAATAAGCGTCAATTTTAAATTCTTTGTAGCATTGTTGAGCTACATGCTTTTGAAAAGCTATATCAAATAAGTAGGGACGCCATCCACTTGTCACGTCGCCTCTTCTACCGATAAATTCATTTTCTTTGGTAGAGTCAAAAGACTTTGCTTTTACTTCTATTAGTTTTATTTTGTTGCCTTTTTTTACTAATATATCAGTCATCACATAGAGGCCATTATGTAAAAAAGAAGCTTCGTATATAACAACATTTTCTTTTTCTAAGGCTTGTTGAGTCTTACTAAAGGCTGCTTTATAATCTCCAGCTCTAGCATCTATAAATACGCCATTGGGGTAATGCAACCTTGCTAATGCTTCTACTTGAAAACCTCCTTCTGCCAATGAGGCCAGAAATGTATTCTCTTCCTTTTGGTTCACATACGTTTTGTCTCCATAAAAATAGAGCTTATTGGGGCATTCTAGCCCTACTTTAAAACGCGACTTAGATAATACTTTCATTTAACGGTACTGAAAATGTTATAACTTGGATCTAGATAGAAACAAAACTTCTAAAATCAACGCAGCCTTTTTATTCTTTCTCTACATCTTTTAATATCCTCTCTGTATCCTTTAATTCGATTTCTACAGGACTCTATCTTATCTTTTTGACTTTCGATGTTTCTAGCAAAGCTCTCCCAATCTCTCTTCTTTTGTGCTCTTATACTATGTCTATTAGCTGTCGAAGAGGAGGCTTTCAGTCTGCGAGAAAAACGCTCAGCTTCTCTACTTTTTCGCACTCTAGTCTTAGCTATATCTTCTCGACAATCTGCTATTTTAGCTTTTTGATTTTCAATATCACGCTTTTTACGCTCTATATCTCTTTTTATACTATCTATACTCATGCGTTATATATTACAGATTAAGTGTTATGGGATTACTAGCCCCGTGTTTCTTTTTGTGGGCTATAGATTTATTGATGTATTTATCCCTTATATTATCGGGGGCTACTTGGCCATCAAAACCATATCCTTGATATGTTTGCCCATACTTTTTAGTACCCGGATTATACTCGCGTTGCTTGGAATACCAACGCTCTATTTGAAACACTTCAACTATCTGGCCTCTATATTCACTAAGAGCATATTTCAGAGCACTCCTTCGCGGATCCTTCATCTTCCAAATCTCCTTAGTCGCTTGATATATCTTATCTTCACCAGACGCTCTTTTATACGAACTATTAATGTTTATAATCACACATTCCTTTGTTATGCTATCTAGTGGTTCCGCATTGTATTTTCTTGCAATTTCTTCAGCATTCATAAGTCCCTTTTCTATACTGTTTGTACCTCCTTGTATATTCCCCCTTACGAAAGTTTTAAAGCTAGGTATGTACTTGAAGGTATCTATCAGAGCAGCCTCTATGTTAAATGCCATTTTATCATTTAGTCCGTGGCGAACAATGACGTGCTCTACCTCTAAGTTCTGCTCTAGAATATGTTGTATCTCTGTTGATTTTTCAGTGCCCGTCTTGCCATCTTTAGCATTTTGCAAATGATTAAACACCCTATTCCCTGTTCCTTTACCAACATAAAATGGCGTCTTGGACACAGGGTCTATCAGCAAGTAAACATAGCATTTTAGTCCTGCTATGGTTTTTGGATCAAACATGATTTTGCATTTTAAATATTAGACTTTATTATTTTTTCTATTTTTCGGGCATCCGATAAAGACATGTTAGCTGCTTTTATTCCCTGTGATCCTCTACTAGAAATAATGACGGTAGCATTAATTAATCCTCTGTCTATTTTGACATAAGAAATAGAGTTGTAGGCTAAAAATGATTCATCTACCCCAATGAGATATTTGTTTCTTTTTTGATAGGTCACACCATCTTGGTTTAACAATAGTCTATCCGGGGTAAGCAAGTTTCCTCCAAGGATAAGCTTTGAGGAAAAGCTATAGTTAAACGCCCTAAATGCTTGTTCAGTAAGAGAAGATGAAGCTGATTTCTGTCCACAATGAGAACAAAAAGCATCAGTATTCATAAGCTTTTCTCCGCAGTTCGAGCAGTACAATTTACTAAAGCCTAGAAGCCTGACCTAAAGTTAAATCGTTGTTTGATAGGGTTTTCCCTGGAGCGTCTTTTATTTGAACTTTTACGCCAAACGAGGCTTCAAATAAATCTTCAACGTCGCCTACTTTCATACTTGCTTTTATCTTAAGGTCTACTTTAGATGATGAATCTACATCTTTACTAGTTTTTTTATTGAGTGCTGCCAATGTTAAATTGTCCTCAGCTATGATATGTCCTTTGTAAAATACCAAAGAGAGATTAAAGGCAGCCTTAAAGTCTTTTGACAGTGTCTTTAGTTTTTTATTTGGTGCTACAGAAAATTCTGAATTCTTAAAATGATCTGTTATTCCGCTAAATATTCCCATGTTTATTTTATTATTATTTTATTTCCAAACATTCTTCTTACATCTTGACGCTTCTTTTTCTCTGTTTAGCTGACTAAGCGATTTTTTATCATCACTGCCAGTGGTGTAGTATCGTTTATCATCACTACTAGTATAGCAGACTTGAGCGTACAAACCGAATATCTCATCAAACTCTTTTTCTATAGTGCCTATGTTTTTTCTCCCGGTAAACGATATTTTCCCTGAGCCTTGTTTTTCTCTTACTTCAGATAACGTTTTTTCAATATCTAGGCTATATATAGTTCCTCCTTTTTTAGCTTTTGTAGCGTCTTTTGAAGAGTGAAGGTTTAACCTTAAATATGGAAAATGGTCATTAAATTCCTTTTGAAGTGTTTTTAGCTTCTTGGATCCTGTTGTGGTTACTTCTCTTGCCATTAATATAATTGTTTGATATTTACGTATTAAAAAAGGCAAGAGTTCTAGATTTAAGACTCTTACCTCTAAAGTTATTTCACATTTTCCCAGCTTGAGTAAGTGTCATTGAATTATCTGCTAGTTTTGAATCATCAGCATTAGCGATTTGTACTTTAATTCCAAAAGTTTCTTTGAAATACCCCTCTACATTTTCAACTCGGCTTCTTGCCCCCAGTTCTAGAGAACCTCCAGGATTATCAGTTTTAGATAACTCGCTGATTTTCGTTTTGTCATCTGCAAACCTTACCCCATTATACATACGGATGCTGCAGTTAAACTCAGATTCGAATTGTCTTTTAATACTTTTTACGGTACT
>TARA_B110000967_G_scaffold46513_1_pt1 | contig 19167 bp, 10 predicted proteins | sample TARA_B110000967 | Tara Oceans TARA_B110000967 (sample SAMEA4397903) | marine metagenome | biome: Polar Biome; feature: [DCM] deep chlorophyll maximum layer (ENVO:01000326); material: water (ENVO:00002006), including particulate matter (ENVO:01000060) such as... | depth 35 m
CGAATTTTAGTGGTGACAAAACACAGCTGCCAAAAAGTGAACTCCTAGAATTCTTAAAGCTCGCATTGGGCTTTTTAGACCACACCATTGCCGCAAACAAAAGAGCCGACAACTTGTACCATTCTTACAATTTGATGTCGCTTACAAACGATGAAGAAATCCGTATTTCAAACCTCCCAGAGATGCTAGAAGGACAAGTTGCCATCTTGGGGTCCAATTGCATTTCTTCCGAAAAAAGTTTGGCGCTTTTGGATGCCTTAAAAGCAAGTGCTTTGTACCGAAAAGACCAATACAGCTATGTGTTGTACCCGGACAAACAATTGCCCATTTACATCCATAAAAATACCATTCCCGCAAAAGACGTAGAAAGCTCCGCTTTGTTAAGCCAGCTTGTAAAAGAAGGAAATACACAAATCTTGGAACAAGACCTCAAAGGTGTTTACCATTTCAATGGCAACTTCAACAACGCCAACAGTTTGAAAGAAGCCTTGGGAAAACTTCCAAAGCAATTTCAAAAATTGGTAGAAAAAGACAATGGCCAGGTATTCAATACATTTGAAAACTTGTTTGATCACAAATCCTTCACGGGAAGATCGGGTACCTTTTTTGGATATGAAGGATTGGGATCCATCTATTGGCACATGGTTTCAAAACTATTGTTGGCCACGCAAGAAACGGCATTGACTGCGATTCAAAGCAAAGAAAGCAAAGAAGTTGTTGACGGCTTGGTACAGCACTATTTCGAAATCAACGATGGAATTGGCGTTCACAAATCTCCAGAATTGTACGGAGCCTTCCCGACCGATCCTTATTCGCATACCCCAGCTGGTAAAGGCGCACAACAACCCGGAATGACCGGACAAGTAAAAGAAGATGTCTTGAGTCGATTTGGAGAATTGGGCATTGCTGTCAAAGAAGGAAAATTAGGATTCAACATTCAACTCTTAAAAGAAGAAGCGTTTTTGAAAACTTCCGAAGTGTTCTCATATATCGATGTTTACAAAGAAGCCAAAAAAATCCCGTTGAAGCCAAACTCACTTTGTTTTACCTACTGTCAAATTCCAATTGTTTTTCAATTGGCAGACAAAGAAGGCATCGAGGTGCAACAAGCGACAGCTCCCGTTATCAAATTTGACAGCCTTCAACTCGACAAAGAAACGAGCAACAACCTCTTCGAAAGAAATGGAAAAATTGAACAACTTGTGGTTTCCATCAACAAATCATCCCTCCGATAAATGAAAAAAGCAATCCTCCTCTTTTGCAGTGTATTCCTTCTGTGGAATTGTGCACCGACGACAGTTGAGCTTCAAAAAGTGCCGGGTTTGGATCCGGAAACGGAAGTGAAAATCGCCGAAATATTAAAACAGATGACGCTGCGAGAAAAAGCGGGGCAAATGTTGAATATTGGATTGCCAACGATTTTAAAAGGAGACTATTGGTCGGAAAGAGACCGTGCCGAATTTGACCCTGTAAAATTTAGAAAATTCATACAAAAAGTCGGTGTGGGGTCCATTCACAATACCCCAGGCTATTTGGCAGATCCCAATGCTTGGTTTCAAATCGTAAAAACAATACAGGATTCGGCCATGTTGAAAACGCGTTTGGGAATTCCCGTATTGTATGGGATAGACAACATACACGGAGCCAATTATATCAAAGGATCTGTGCTCTTACCCCAACAGATTGCCCTTGCGGCAACTTGGAACCGAGCACTGTGTAAAAGAAGTGCTGAAATCACGTCTTATGAGTCGCGAGCAGCCTCTTTGCCTTGGAATTTCAATCCGAACATCGACATCGCTGCAAATCCACTTTGGGGACGTATCGCTGAGAGTTTTGGCGAAGATCCTTACTTGGTCGCTGAAATGGGCGCTGCCTATACAAAAGGATCGCATGGAACTTCCTTGAAAAACCCGAAACAAACAGCCGTTTGTTTGAAACATTTTATCGGTTACGGTGCCGGAAAAAACGGAAAAGACAGGGCCAATGCCCTGATCCCAGAAAATAATCTGAGACAGTATTTTTTGCCTCCTTTTGAAAAGGCCATTGCCGCTGGGGCGAAAGGTGTCATGATCAGCTCCAACGCCGTCAACGGGATCCCTTGCCACATCAACAAAACCTACATCACCGATGTCCTCAAAGGAGAACTCGAATTTCAGGGTGTGGTAATTTCCGATTTCAGCGATGTGGAATTTTTGGTCAAAGCCCATCACAGTGCTGAAAATTTACGAGAAGCCACAAAATTGGCGGTCAACGCAGGTTTGGATTTATTGATGAACCCCTACGATGCCAAGGTCGTTGATTACATCGTTGATTTGGTCAACAACAAGGAAATTTCCATGGCGCGCATTGACGATGCCGTCACACGTGTCCTGCGTCTTAAATTTGACTTGAACTTGTTTGAAGTTCCTTACAACTCTCCAAAGGAATACCCTGAATTTGCCAGTCAAAAACACAGCGAGGAAAACTATCAAATGGCAAGTGAAGCCATCACGCTTTTAAAAAACAACGAAAATGTGCTTCCTTTAGACGCTTCGAAAAAAGTGTTGGTCACGGGCTATGCTGCTCACTCCATCAATATCTTAAACGGCGCTTGGTCCAGAACCTTTTTGGGAAGAGACACCCAATACAACGACCCGACAAAACTTACGATTTTAGACGCCATTCAAAAAGAAGTTGGCAATGCAAATGTCAGCTACGTCGCAGGAACCAATTACACAGAGGACCTCAACACCTCAGCAGCCGTAAAGATGGCAAAAGAGGCGGACTATATTGTGGTTTGTTTGGGAGAAATTCCAGCTACTGAAAAACCCTCAGACATCAATGAACTGGCATTGCCAAAAGCCCAACAAGAATTGGTCAAAAAGCTTGCCGTATACAACAAACCCCTCGTGCTTGTATTGGTGCAAGGAAGACCCAGAATTCTCAGAGAAATCGAACCGCTCGCAGATGCTGTAGTGATGGCCTACCTTCCCGGAGACGAAGGAGGTCGTGCCATTTCAGACATTTTGTACGGCAAGACCAACCCGAGTGGAAAATTGCCCTATACCTACCCAAAATACTCTGGAAATGCACTTCCCTATTTTCATAAAAAGACAGACATAAGAGATGTCAACTGGGCTTTTGACGGTTTTTATCCGCAATACGAATTTGGACAAGGCCTTTCCTATACCTCCTTTGCGTATTCAAAGGTGCGTACTGACAAGGACAGCCTGTCAAGTTCAGAAACACTCAACTTCGAAGTAAGCGTTCAAAATACAGGAAACCGAGCAGGGAAAGAAGTCGTTCAGCTTTTCCTCAAAGACCTCATCGCTACGGTGTCTCCAGACGTCAAAAGATTGGTTCGGTTTGAAAAAATAAACCTGCAGCCAGGCGAAACCCAAACCGTCTCCTTTCAGCTACAAGCCAAAGACTTTGCCTCTATTGGATTGGAAAACAAATGGATCGTCGAACCCGGAAGTTTTGAACTGACTGTTGGTGGCCACCCTAAAAAAATGATTAAAAAAGAGATTTTTATAAAAGATTAAAACCCACCTGTAGATGAAAGTCGCTGCTGATTTTTTGTTGTTTTTTATAATGATAGTTGCAAAGTGAAAACTCAAAAATCTTCCCTTAAAATGAGTAAATTGAACCCGAAAACAGACGTTAAAAATACAACCATCTTGTTCTTTGTCAATGGAATTGCTGATTGCGATGGAAATGCCCTAAAAATTAAAAACATACGGCACCTACAAAACTAAACAATTGCTCAGATGCACAGAACTGAAAACCTTAAAAATCAGATGAAATCCTCCAACTCAAAAATAGCATTCCTAAGTGTACTCTTTATTTTGGGAATCCTCGGTTCCTGTTCCAAAGATTCCGAAATCAGCATCGATACACCAACAACAAAACCTTTGATCCGTTCTTTTTCCTTCTTGGCAAGCGACAACGAACAAATGACTGAAGATGTCTCTTTAAAAATTGAAGGAAAAACCATTAAAGGGGTGCTGCCTCCGTCAAACAATGCGGAAAACTTGATCGCTACTTTTATCTTCGATGGAGCAGCGGTTTATGTAAATGACACCGAACAAGTCAGTGGGTTTAGCCAAAACAACTTCAGCAAGTCTGTCAACTATACGGTTACAAACAAAGAAGGCGAAAGTAAATCCTATCTAGTAACGCTTGTAAATAAAATAGATGATCCTGAAATTGGCGAGATCTCCACAACTTATATCAATACGAATGACGGTTCTCCTATTGTCAGCAAAGAAAATTACCAAGAAGGAAGCATTTTGATTTCCGGAATCTCTCAGGAAGAAGAGGTGAGCGATGCACTCATGAAAATTCGTGGCAGAGGCAATTCTACATGGGGCTTGCACGATAAAAAATCATACCAATTGAATATGACAGAAAAGACCCGTGTGTATGGAATGCCCAAGGACAAAAGGTGGGTTTTTCTCGCAGAACATTCGGACAAAACACTGATGCGTAATAAGATTGCCTATGAGATGGGATACATTAGCAAGCTGGATTGGACGCCGCAAAGTGTCTATTCCGAAGTGCACCTCAACAACGAGTTCCTAGGAGCCTACCACATTAGCCAAAAAATAGAAATGGGAAACAACCGTGTCGATGTTGGAGAGACAGGATATCTTTTGGAAATCGATCAATTGGAAAGATTGGATTTTGATGACGTCTATTTTAGAACCGATGAATTTTTAATCAACATCAAAGCACCAAAACTGAATAATGGAAGTACCGAATACAACTATATAAAAAATTGGATAACTGAATTTGAAAATGTACTGAAATCAAACACTTTTTCCAACCCAACCGAAGGCTATCAAAAATACATTGATGTAGATAGTTTTGTCGATTGGTATTTAATCAATGAAATTACAAAAAATCAAGATGCTCGAAATTACTCGAGTATTTACCTCAATGTGATTCCTGGTGAAAAAATAAAAATGGGGCCTCTTTGGGATTTTGACTTGGCCTTTGGCAATGTGAATTATTCCGAATGTGAATACCCCGATGGTTTTTGGATCAAAGACAATGCTTGGTACAGTAGGCTTTTTGAAGATCCTAATTTTGTAAACAAGGTGAAAACACGCTTTGCCTATTTCCGTTTACAGCAAGAATTCATACTTCAAAGAGTTGACTTCTACGCAAGCTACTTAGACGAACTACAACAAAAGAACGATGCGCGGTGGAATGTGATCGGAAACTTTCTATGGCCAAACCCCGTTGCCTTTGAAACCTACGAAGAAGAGGTGGCCTACCTGAAATCTTGGTACAACCAAAGAATGGACTGGTTGGAAAATGCCATTGGAAATTTGTAGTAGCACAAAATAAAATTAAGAAAATATTTTTTCTTAAACTCCCGAAAAAGAAGGTTATTCTAAAAAACTGTAGAGGTTTTATTGAGGTTTTTATTCCAAAAATTGAACTGAAATAGACGTTCTTTACTTTGGGATATGCATGCATCAATCTATCTTTGTGTCCCATAATTTTAAACTTAAACCCCCCTAAATGAATCCAATCTTAAAACTTGTCTTCAGCCTGGTATTCTTCTTGTGTGTTTTCGAAGGGCAAGCACAATCCATCCTTCTCACAGGAAAAACTGTAGACAAAGAAGGCGCTCCTTTGCCTGGCGTTTCTATTGTCGTCAAAGGAAGCTCGAACGGAACCTCGAGTTCTTTTGATGGAGACTATGCTCTAACCGTGAATTCAAAAGAAGACATTCTTCAATTCTCCTACCTTGGATTTGACACAGAAGAGCTTATTGTGTCAAACAATACCGTCATCAACATGGTGTTGACGGAGTCTCAAGAATCTTTGGAAGAAGTTCAAATTGTCGCCTTTCAAAAACAAAAAAAATCAAGTGTTATCGCTTCGATCAACACAATCAAACCATCTGAACTCAAACAACCCTCGAGCAATCTGACCGCCGCCCTTGCAGGAAGGCTGGCAGGGGTTATCTCCTACCAACGATCTGGAGAGCCCGGACAGGACAATGCCGAATTTTTTATCCGAGGGGTAACTTCCTTTGGTTATAAAAACAGCCCCTTGATCATGATTGACGGTTTGGAAGTGACCTCCAATGACTTGGCGCGAATTGACCCAGAAAACATCAATAGTTTTTCCATTATGAAAGATGCAACTGCTACGGCTTTGTACGGAGCAAGAGGTGCAAACGGAGTCATCTTGGTCACCACCAAAGAAGGAAAGAAAGGAAAACCGAAAATTTCTGTTCGGATAGAAAACTCCTTTTCAGCACCCACAAAAATCAACCAGTTTTTAGGAGCTGTGGACTACATGGAATTGTACAACAGCGCCCTGAGAACACGTGATAATAATGCTTTGTTACTGTATTCAAAAAATAAAATTGAGGGCACCCGAAATGGCTTGGATTCTAATATCTATCCTAACGTTGATTGGTACAGCGAAATGTTCCGAGACTATGTCATGAACAAAAGAATCAATATGAACGTCAGCGGTGGTGGAGACATTGCGCAGTACTACCTTTCGATCACACAGTCCAATGAAAAAGGCTTGTTGGAAGTTGACGCACTGAACAACTTTAACAACAACATCGACATCAACCGCTCCAACTTAAGAGCAAACATCAATATCAACCTCTCCAAAACGACTACTGCTAAGGTGAAATTTTACTCCTTGTACGAACGTTACAATGGTCCCGTAGACGATGCAGACGCCCTTTTCGAAGGAGTCGTCAACGCCAACCCCGCCAACTTTCCAAAATACTATGACTTTGAGGATGCCAACCTGTTTTATAACCACACCCTGTTTGGCAACAAGGGGAATGGAGGTTTCTCCAATCCCTATGCCGATATGGTCAAAGGTTACAAAGATCGCTTTCGATCCACCATCTTGTCTCAATTTCAACTGGAACAAGACCTAAGTTTTGTCACAGAGGGATTAAAAGTCAGGGCAATGGCTTCAGTAAAATCTTACAGCTCCAACGAAAACACACGTAGCTTTACGCCTTTCTTTTACGGGGTGTATGAGTCAGAAACAGAAGAGGGTGTCTCAAATTTACTTTATCAAATTCAAGAAGGGACGGAATACCTTAACAATCCTCAAGTGAGCAATGAAGCCAATAGCAATTTTTACTACGAGTTTGTCACCCAGTACAGCCGTACGTTCAATAAAAAACACGATGTGGGTGCTCTTGTGGTATTCAACAGAACAGAAAAATTAAACGCCATTGGGGGAGGGAATAGCGCCTATACCACTTTGCCTTCAAGGAACTTAGGACTTTCAGGAAGGTTTACATATGCCTATGACGACCGGTATTTTTCAGAATTTAACTTTGGGTTCAACGGAACCGAAAAATTTGCCAAAAACAACCGTTTTGGATTCTTCCCCTCTGCCGGATTCGGATGGAACGTATCCAACGAATCGTTTTTTGAAAAAATCAAACCCGTCGTTAGCTTACTGCGTTTAAAATACACCTACGGAATCGTTGGAAACGATGCCATTTCGGGTCCCGAGGACCGCTTCTTTTACCTTTCTGATGTCAACATCAGCGATGGAGGAAAAGGATATACCTTTGGAGAACAATTCAACAACTACTATCCTGGGTACTACATCAGCCGATACCCTAACCCAGAAGTTTCCTGGGAAATTGCAAAAAAGGCTAACTACGGGTTGGAATTAGGCTTGTTTAAAAAAGCAACCTTGCAGGTGGATTATTTTACAGAAGAGCGTAGCAACATCTACATGTCTCGTGACTATGTGCCTGAAACTTTTGGTTCGACAGCTACCATAAAAAGCAATGTCGGTGAAGTACATTCTCATGGGATTGACATCTCCTTAGACAGCAATTTTTCCTTCATGAATGGATTTTGGCTGACCACAAGGGCTAACTTTACCTATGCTACAAACGAAATTATCAAAAATGGGGAGCCTGTATATCCCTACGATTATTTGAGCAAAAAAGGATACTCCGTAAACCAAGAATGGGGCTACCTCGCAGAACGCTTGTTTATCGACCAAGCAGACATCGACGCATCACCGAGTCAGTTCAACCAAGGCAACAGCTCTGAATTGGGCTACCTAGCAGGAGACATCAAATACACGGATGTAAATAAAGATGGAAAAGTGGACGAATTGGACAGGGTTCCAATCGGACAGCCCACCATTCCGGAAATCGTTTATGGCTTCGGAGCTTCCATGGGCTATAAAAACTTTGACATGTCCTTCTTTTTTCAAGGAGTTGCCAAACAGTCTTTCTTTATTGACCCAAATAAAATCGCACCTTTTGTCGATCAAGGAAATGCCTTGAGTGTCATTGCAAACAACCATTGGTCTGACAAAAATCCAGATCCGAATGCCTTTTGGCCTCGCTTATCAACCAGTCCTGTCGCAAACAATGAAGAGAGATCTACTTGGTGGTTGCGAGATGCAGATTTCTTGCGCCTTAAAAGTTTAGAAATCGGTTATTCCTTGCCAGAAAATCTTATGAAAAAAGCCCATTTACAATCCACACGTATCTACCTCAGCGGCTTGAATTTGTTTGCCTTGAGCAAATTCAAATTATGGGATCCAGAAATGGGAGACAATGGACTGGGGTACCCAACCCAAAGAGTGGTGAATTTAGGCTTACAAATAAAATTATAAAATACAATTCTTATGAATTTTTCAAAAAAACTATTCGCAATCGTTCTCACTACTGCTTCCCTCCTGTCGAGTTGTGGTGATTATTTGGACATTGTGCCCGACAAAACACAAGAAGTTGATTTGCTTTTTGAACGTAAGGAAGCGGCCTACAAAGCTTTGGCTACCTGCTACAACCACCTGCCCACCAACGACGCCTTTTACGGAAGTTTTGTGATGGCATCCGATGAGTTGGCCATCCCTTCGGTACAACAAACGGAAGGAACCGATTTGATGAAAGGAAACCAATCCGCCTCAGAACCCATCATGGGATATTGGTCAGGATACGGAGCTACTGGGCAAGGGCAAAGCTCCCTTTGGGAAGGCATTCGAAGTTGCAACATACTCATTGAGAATATTGATTTGGTCAAAGACATGACAACAGTTGAAAAAGAAATGTGGAAGGCAGAGGCACAGGTGCTCAAAGCACAATTTCACTTTTTACTGCTTCGCAACTACGGTCCCATCCCTATTGTGGATGTGAATTTGCCCATTTCAGCGAGCGAAGAGGACGTAAAAGTGCTAAGAAATACGACAGATGCGTGTTTTGAATACATCGTCAATACCCTTGATACTGCAATGAGTAGTCTTCCTCTCAAAGTCAGTTCTAGCAACGATTTTGGAAGAATCGATCAGGTGATTGCTACTTCTATCAAATCAAAAGTATTGCTCTATGCAGCCAGCCCCCTTTTCAATGGAAATTCTGATTATGAGAATTTTGTAGATGCCAAAGGCAACAAACTGTTCAATACCACAACGGATCCTGAAAAATGGAAAAAAGCAATGGACGCCTCTAAAGAAGCTCTCGATCTGGCGATTGCAACAGGCTTTTCTTTGTATACCTTTACCGATTCAGCCCCTGAATTTGACGCAGAAGACATGCAAGCTACAGAAGTAAAATCGCTTTACAACTACCGGTATATGATTGCCGAAAGATGGAACAGTGAACTCATCTGGGGAGCTTCAAACCCCGTGAACAGCTGGTGGCAATTTCAAGCGTCTTTACTGATGAAAAATCCCGGTTCCTCTTCCGTAGAAGCGGCCTGGCAGTGGGTGTCTCCTACCTTGCGCATGGCAGAATTGTACTATACAAAAAATGGGTTGCCAATCTCTGAAGACCTGTCTTTTGATTACAACAATCGCTATGAGATAACAACCATTCCTGCCTCCGAAAAATTTCACGCCCAAGAAGGAGAAAGAACGGCAAAACTCCACCTCGGAAGAGAACCTCGATTTTATGCTTCCCTTGGGTTTGACAGAGGGATCAACCGTACCTGGGGAGAAAAGTGGAATTTGAAAATGAAAAGTGGAGAAATTCACGGTAGAAAAGGATTTAGCAACGATTACTTGGCCACTGGATACAGCCTGAAAAAAATGGTGCATCCCGACTCTCAAGGAGATGGCTACAACAAACTCATCAGCTATGCTTGGCCGACGATTCGTTTGGGGGAATTGTACCTCAACTACGCAGAAGCTGCGAACGAATACAACGGACCAAGTCAAGAAGTTTATGATGCGCTCAATGCGATTCGATCCCGATCGGGTGTCAACAACTTAGAAGATGCGTGGTCCAACCTCGCATTGACAAGAAGTCTAAACAAACACTTGGACAAAAAAGGATTGGAAGAAATCATCCAACAAGAACGCATGATTGAATTGGCTTTTGAAGGCCACCGGTACCACGATCTCAGACGATGGAAAATAGCAGACAAACATTTAAATACTCCTGTAAAAGGATGGCGAGTCAATGAAAGTGACGAAGCCAATTATTACCAAATACAAGAAGTTGGACAACGCATTTTTGAAAACCCAAGAGATTACTTACACCCCATAAAAATCTATGAATTGACCGTCAACAACAATTTGGTTCAAAATCCAGGTTGGTAATTCAAAACGAAAACCCATTCTTATGAAAACACCTAAAAAAAACAGCCTACTCCTTCTTACAGTACTTCTATTTGTACTCACCTCTTGCTCTGAGGACAGTGGGACAGATACAACAGCTCCGGGGCCCGTTCAAGTGAAAGCCATCATTCCTCAAAATGGAGGTGCAAAAATCGTTTATACACTTCCTGACGACAATGACATTCTTTATGTAAAAGCAGCTTATAAAAATGCACAGGGAGAGGATGTCTTTAACGTTGCAAGCGCAAGCAAAGACATCATCGAAGTAGGTGGATTTGTAGATACAAGCCCCAAAAAAGTAAAGCTATCGGTCATCGACGATAGCGGCAACCAATCCAAAAGTGAAGAAGTTACGGTAGAACCTTTGGAGTCTTTTATCTTCCTTGTGAGCAACAGCATTCAATTGCAAGCCGATTTGGGTGGTGTTGAGGTACAATGGGACAATGACAATGAGAAAACAGTTTTTGTGTACCTGTACTACAACGACGGTGTCGAAGAAGGGCAACGCATTCTTTCTTCCAATTCCAAAAACGAAAAACGAACGGTAAGAGGTTTGCAAGCAATACCCTATGACTTTTCTGTAGTCGTAGAAGACTTTGATGGAAACAAAACTGAAAAAGTATTTGTGAGCAGTATCACTCCTAAATTTGAAGAAAAAATAGACAAGTCTACTTGGACAGTCGTTTCACAACTATCTGTAAATGGCAATGCCTGGGAAGGAAGCACTGTGAATTTTTGGGACGACGTGATCGACACCAAAGAAATCAATACCGACAACAGCTATTTTATGATCAATCGCGATGACAATGGAGGTGCCCTCAATTGGCCTTTGGACATTGTTATTGACCTCAACAAAAACGTTAAAATCAACCGTTTCAAATTGTGGCAAAGAGCTTTTTGGTACGGAGGTGTCGAAGGAGTTCCTTATTACTACCAAGGCGAAAATATAAGAGCTTTTGATATATACATCAGTAATGACCGACAAGAATGGACCCTCGCAGGCACTTTTGACATCGGAGACCCAAAAGACACCAACGGAAACATCTCAGATGAGAAGTTACAAGAGGCCGAAGATGGTCACGATTTTGAATTTGAAAAGACAACAACTCCTTTTCGTTATTTAAAACTAAGCATCACCTCCAATTACGGTAGTGAACAATACGTAAACGGTTCAGAAATTACCTTGTACGGACTTGACAACATGCTCGAAGAGTAACAGATATAAAACAAAAAACACTTAGAATGTTCCATCGAACACTCTGCCTTTCGGGAAGCTTTATACTCTTCGCATGTGTGCAAAATCAAGAAACAACAGACACAGTCCAAACTCCGTTTTATATCGGAGAAAAGGATACAGGAATTGGGTATTCCCTCGCAAGAACGACAATCCACAGTTTTGACTTCAGTGAAGAAAGCTATACCTATATCGAGGAAGGAGATAAAGAACTGAAGACTTTTTCTATTGAAGAAGATCGAAAAATTCAAATCCCAATGATCAAATAAATATGACGCACTAGATCCCTTTTAAAAAGACTGTAAAAAACAACAACGTAACATTCATGTCTCAAACTCGTAAAAATATTCTCTTTGATTTCTCAGTGGCCTTTCTAGTCCTGCTCCTCTTGGTTGCTTTCGAAAGTCATGGACAAAAAAAAGGGGGGTCTCCCATTTCCAAAATAACTGCAAAAGTAGATTCCCTTCTCAACTTGATGACCTTGGAAGAAAAAATAGGCCAGATGAACCAATACAACGGTTTTTGGAATGCGACTGGTCCCGTTCCAAAAAACAAAAACAGTGCCGAAAAATACCAGGATTTGAAAGTGGGACTCGTCGGATCTATGTTGAATGTAAGAGGTGTTGCACAGGTGAAAGCAATCCAAAAAATTGCAGTCGAAAAAACACGTTTGGGCATCCCATTGCTCATCGGTTTTGACTTGATCCACGGCTACAAAACCATCAGCCCCATTCCCTTGGCCGAATCTGCAAGTTGGGACTTAGAAGCCATCGAGAAATCTGCGGCTCTCGCTGCTTTGGAAGCCTCCGCCGCAGGCATCAACTGGACCTTTGCTCCGATGGTAGACATCTCTCGTGACCCCCGATGGGGACGAGTGATGGAGGGTGCTGGTGAAGATCCTTATTTGGGCAGTCGGATTGCGGAAGCACGCGTCATTGGATTTCAAGGAAAGGCTCTTTCTGAAGTACATACAATTGCTGCATGTGCCAAACATTTTGCGGGTTACAGTTTTGCGGAAGCCGGAAAAGATTACAATACCGTAGATGTAGGAACCTCTACCTTGTACAATATCATTTTACCGCCCTTTATCGCTGCAAAAAATGCAGGTGTCAAAACCTTTATGAATGGTTTCAATGAATTGAATGGCATCCCTTCAACAGGAAATTCCTTTTTGCAAAGAACCCTGCTAAAAGACCGATGGGGGTTTGAAGGTTTTGTTGTTTCGGATTGGCTCTCTATCACAGAAATGGTGAGCCACGGGTATGCCAAGAATGACAAAGAAGCCGCTTTGAAAGCCATCTTAGCGGGATCAGACATGGACATGGAATCCCACGCCTACCGCAATCACTTGGCGGCACTTGTAAAAGAAGGAAAAATCAAAGAACGTTTGATTGACGATGCTGCAGGAAGAATTCTTAGGCTAAAATTCGAATTGGGCCTTTTTGAAGATCCCTACAAATACTGTGATGTCGAGCGGGAAAAAGCGGTCATTGGAACACAAAAAAATAACGAACGAGTCCTCGATATGGCAAAAAAGTCAATTGTCTTGTTGAAAAACAAAAACAAACTTTTGCCTTTGGACAAAGAAGGGCTAAACATTGCACTTATTGGTGTCCTAGCTGCAGACAAGACAAGTCCTTTGGGGAATTGGTGTATTGCAGCAGAAGAGCAATCCGCAGTTTCTGTTTTGGAAGGGCTTGAAAAATACACGAAAAACAAAATCACCTACTGTCCTGGGGTTGCTCTTGACTTGGACGAAAACAAGGCAGAGTCGGATCGATTGGGAATCAAAAAAGCGGTAGAAATAGCAAAAGGAAAAGACATCGTCGTGCTGGTCTTAGGGGAGCACGGGCTGCATTCTGGAGAAGACAAAAGCCGCGCTACTCTCGACCTTCCGGGCAGGCAACAAGAATTGTTAGAAGCTGTCTACAAGGTCAATCAAAACATTGTTCTCGTCTTGCTAAACGGACGCCCATTAGCGCTCAATTGGGCAGAAAAAAAGATTCCTGCCATCGTTGAAGCTTGGCATTTGGGAACCCAAAGTGGCAATGCCATCGCTCAAGTCCTCTACGGAGACTACAACCCCAGTGGAAAACTGCCAATGACCTTTCCCAAGAGTGTCGGACAAATTCCAATTTACTACAACTACAAAAACACGGGACGCGCTTGGTCTCAAAAGTACACCGATGAAAGCAACGATCCGCTGTACGTCTTTGGACACGGATTGAGCTATACAAATTTTTCTTACAGCGCGCTTGAATTGACAGCTCCTGAATTTGACAGCAAGGGTTCGATTGAAGTTTCTTTTGTTTTAAAAAACACAGGAAACCACACGGGAAAAGAAGTAGCACAGTTGTATCTCCGAGACCTTGTAGCAAGTGTCACTAGACCTGTAAAAGAATTGAAAGGATTTGAACTGGTGTCGCTGCGGCCTGGAGAATCCAAAAAAGTACGTTTTGTCATTGATTCCAAAACCCTTGAATTCTATAGCGCCCGTGAAAAGTGGGAAAGCGAAGCAGGGACTTTCAAGGTCTTTGTTGGCGGAAGTTCAAAAACACAATTAGAAACTGAATTTTTGTTTAAAAAATAAAAAATGTCGACCAAAAAAAACATCTTATCAATCAAGATTTTCAGCTTATTGCTGTTGTTCAATGTCTGCACATTAGTAGGCCAAGGGCTGCGTGCTGACGGAAAAAAAATAGTAGACAAAAATGGAAACGAGGTCCTTTTGAGGGGAATGGGTCTTGGAGGCTGGATGCTTCAAGAAGGGTATATGATGCAATCCGCGGGGATCGAAGGAGCCGGGACACAATTTGGATTTAGAAATAAAATTACCGAACTCATTGGAGAAGACAAGACTGCCGAATTTTACGATGCTTGGCTCGAAAATTACGTAAGCAAAACAGATATTGATTCCTTAGCAAGTTGGGGTTTCAACAGTGTTCGGGTTCCTTTGCACTACAACTTATTTACCCTTCCTATTGAGCAAGAACCTATCTCAGGAACTCAAACTTGGTTGACAAAAGGCTTTGAAATGCTCGATGAATTGTTGGTTTGGTGTGAAGTCAACCAAATATATTTGATTTTGGATTTACACGCAGCGCCTGGGGGTCAAGGAAAAAACGCAGATATTTCTGACTACGACGAAACAAAACCTTCCTTGTGGGAAAGTGAAGACAACAAAACAAAAACAGTTGCCCTTTGGAGAAAACTTGCAGAACGCTATCGAGACAAAGAATGGATCGGGGGCTATGACCTCCTCAACGAAACCAATTGGCCTATGGACAACAACAAGCCTTTGAGGGACTTGTCCATCCGAATCACCAATGCCATTCGAGAAGTGGACACGAATCACATCATATATATCGAAGGGAATGGTTTTGCAAACGATTTCACAAACATGACCCCTCCCTGGGACGACAACCTCGTCTATAGCTTTCACAAATATTGGTCGTACAATGACCAAGGTTCCATCCAATGGGTGTTGGATTTGAGAAACCAGTACAACGTTCCCCTTTGGTGTGGTGAATCTGGAGAAAATTCCAATGTTTGGTTTCGAGATGCGATTCGACTGTTTGAAGACAACAACATCGGTTGGTCTTGGTGGCCCGTAAAAAGATTGGAGACAATTGTTTCTCCTTTTTCAGCACCCATCAATAGCGGATATAGAAGCATTCTCAATTATTGGAAAGGCGAGGGGAGCAGGCCTTCCGAGATAGCTGCCTACAATGCCCTTATGCAACTCGCTGAAAACACACTCGCTTCCAACAACAGCTACCACAAAGATGTGGTAGATGCCATGTTTCGTCAAGTGTATTCGGACAAAACCCTTCCCTTTGCAACACACTCGATTCCTGGGATAATCCATATGTCTGATTTCGATTTGGGAACCCTGAACCATGCCTATTACGACACAGGTGCTGCCAATTACGACCTCAGCACTGGAGCCTACGTCGCTTGGAATACCGGATGGGCCTATCGAAACGATGGTGTGGATCTCCAACCCAATACAGATGTTTCTTATAGCAACGGTTACCACATCTCCCATACTGAAAAAGGAGAATGGGTCAAGTATACCGTAACCGTCGAAGAGACGGGGGTATACCAAGTCAAAGCACGTGTTGCAACAAGTAGCAGCGGTGGAAAATTTCACCTCTCGCTTGATGGAAATGACATTACATCTAAAGAGTACGTATCGAATACCGGAGGGTTTTCTTCGTTTGCAAACAAAACCATTCATGGAGTCTTTCTTGAAGAAGGAGTTCGGGAATTGACCTTCCACATAGACGGAGAAATCGCTTTCAACATTAGCCGATTGCAATTTGTGAAAACAGGTGACGCCTCAACAATTCCATTCAAATTGATGAATGCCTATGCCGGTACTGATGAACAATCTATTGAGTTGATTTTCAACCAAGGGCTCGCTATAGAAAGTCTTTCAAAAAATTCAAAAGAAGATTTTCAGGTCAAAATCAATGGACTGTTGGCTACCGTCGTTTCCCTTATTTCCAATTCTGAAAATCCTAAATCCTTGAGCATCGCTTTGAGTAGTCCGCTGCTGTATACAGATAAAATTGAGGTTTCCTATTCTGGGGAGGAACTCACCTCTCAAACAGACAAACCGCTCGATTCGTTTGTTAATTTCACCACCACTAATAATTTGCCCAAAAGAAATATCATTCCTGGAAAAATAGAGGCTGAAAACTACACAGAAATGGAGGGGCTTTCTACCGAAGAATGTACGGATCTCGGGGGGGGGTTGAACATCAGCTATACGGACAATGGAGATTCTGCAGACTACCCTATTTTTGTTCGAAAAAGTGGGGAGTACAAAGTAAGTGCGAGAATTGCTTCGGAATGGGATTCTGGACGTATCGGAATCTACTTGGTTGAAAACAACAGCACAACATTTTTAAAATCCATCAATACAACTGTGACCGGTGATTGGCAACAGTGGAAGACCGTTTCAACTTCTCTAACCTTAGAAAGCGGGTTGCATCTCCTAAGATTTCGAGTCCTTTCTTCAGGTTTCAACTTGAATTGGTTTGACTTTGAATTTTTAGACGATGATGGAGACGGTATCCCAAACAGTGAAGACCAATGCCCCAATACGAGTGAAGGAGCGGAAGTAGATTTGGTGGGATGTGACTTGTTTGCTGTAGCTCCCTCCAACTATCGCATTGCTGTCAAAGATGCGACTTGCAACGGAAGTAACAACGGAAGTATTTCCATTGAATTTTCCGACAAATCTTTCCCCTATCGCGTGCAGTTGGGAAACGGAGCGCTGCTTTTATACACGCCTGAAAGCAGCGCTAATATGTTGTTTGAAAACCTGAGTCCTGACCTCTACACGGCTTGTATCTCCATTGAGGGAATTACAGGATACAAAACGTGTTTTGATCTTCAAGTACAAGAACCCAGTGCCTTAACTGCGCGTTCCCAAATGGACCCAAAAGACAATTCCATTTCCCTGTACCTAAGCGGCGCTGATCGTTATGTGATTGAAATTAACGAACGCACATACACCACCGACCAAAACTTTTTTAACACTCAATTAAGTGGGGGCTTAAATACCGTAAAAGTGGTCACAGACTTGCTTTGCCAAGGAACGTATTACGAGGAAATTGAAGTTTCAGAAGCCGTTGTCTTCAATCCAAACCCTTTTGAGAACAAAGCACAGCTCTTTGTCCCTGGTACTGATAAAAAGAGAACGTTGGTCATTTATAACATGGTCGGCAAACTCGTCTTTCAAAGGGAACTTTCTTTAGATGCCAACCGAAATGCCACGCTGGACTTAAAGGACTTGGCAAAAGGAGTCTATTTAGCAGTGACCGAAGGAGCGTCGGGTCGTCAAACTTTTAAAATCATAAAGCAATGATAAAAATAGCAAAAACCGGAATTGTTGGCTCTTTTTGGCTCCTAGTTTTGTCCTGTGGAGGAGACAGTGAACCCTTAAATCCCAGTGTTGCAAGTCCAAAAAATCCTGTTTTGGCAAAACCATTGAATGCAGCAACCTGCTTTGAAGGAACTCCCCTATCTGAAACAATTAGCAGTGTTGATTTTCAATGGAGTGCCGATGAAAATTCAGAATCCTACGAGCTTACAATTGTGAACCTAAACACCAACCTCGTTGTCACCAAACTACTCGGAATTGAAACGAATACGATCCGTGAACCCCTCACAAAAGGAATCCCTTACGCATGGACTGTAACGGCAAAATCCTCCAAAACCGAGGAAACTGGAGAAAGCGATCTTTGGAACTTTTTCTTAGCAAGTGATGGAATTGTAAACTACGCGCCCTTTCCAGCTGCTCTTCTCACTCCCAAATCAAGTGAAACTCTTCAATTGTCTGGAACAGCTTCAACTTTTAGCTGGGCAGGAAGTGACCCCGATTCAGATAGCGTTTTGACATACACCCTTTATTTGGATCGCATAGATGGAATGCAAAATCCTTCTGAAGAGCGGTCAAACTTGACAGCACAGAGTGTCGATGTCTCATTGGAACCCAATGCCAATTATTTTTGGAGAGTCAAAACCAGCGATGGATCCAATAATAGTTACTCAAGTATTTATCGCTTTAAAACAGAATAAAAAGGCCTCGCCTTTTCAATGCCGATCGATGTTTGTAAAATACAAACGACGTGTAAAAATGTTATCTTTGAAAAACTGCTATTTGACCAAACCACCTGAAAAATGATTCGAAAAGGATTCGTTGTTTTTTTTCTTAGCCTTGTGTTCCCCCTCTTCGGACAGTTTACGGGGGTGCCTTATATTGAAAACTTTGCAAAAGAAAACTTTCATTCAAAAGTTTGGGATATTGCTCAAGGAATCAATGGAGAGCTGTATTTAGCTACCCCAAAAGGTTTGACGGTGTTTGACGGGATTCGATGGAAAAACCATTCTGTCAATTTTGAGTCAGACTTGCGTTCCGTATACTTTGATGAGGCACAGCGGATCTATACTTCTGGTCACGGAGGTTTTGGATATTGGTCAAAAAATGACAAAGGAGCCTTGGAGTACACCCGCTTGTTTTTCAAACCTGCAACTGAAAGGTCTCCTTTGATGCCTGTTTTCTCAAAAATCATTGAGCTTGAAGGCAATATTTTATTTCAATCTTTTCAAAAAATTTATGTCTACGACCCTCTTACCGAAGTTTTTACAATTATTGGCGCTTCCAAAGAGTTTGAAACGTTGTTTGTTTCGAAAGAAAGAGCGTTTGTCGTGGACTACGGGAAAGGCCTTTTTGAACTCAAAGAAAATTTACTGCACCCCATTGCAGGTACAACTCAGTTTCAAAAAGACATTGTAGGCGTCTTTGTGGAGGAAAGTGAGGAGCTCCTGATCATCACTAAAAAAAGAGGTGTTTG
>TARA_B110000967_G_scaffold72304_1_pt1 | contig 19123 bp, 11 predicted proteins | sample TARA_B110000967 | Tara Oceans TARA_B110000967 (sample SAMEA4397903) | marine metagenome | biome: Polar Biome; feature: [DCM] deep chlorophyll maximum layer (ENVO:01000326); material: water (ENVO:00002006), including particulate matter (ENVO:01000060) such as... | depth 35 m
TTGGTCTAAGACTTCTGCTTTAAAACCATTATTCTGTGCCCACATGACATACATACGGCTGAGCATACTAGACCAATCATTGCTCTCTGTGCCTCCAGCACCTGCATTTATTTCTAGTATTGCATCCAGTTGGTCTTCTTCGCCACTGAGCATATTCTTAAACTCTAGGTCTTCTAGCTTTAGCAGTGTTTTATGATAGTTAGTGTCTATCTCTTCATCTACCTCCTCTCCCATTTCCTTAAACTCTAGGAGTACTTCTATCTCCTCTGCACCACTGTTTACAGCTGTCCATGCATCCGTCCAGATCTTCTTTTTCTTGATGTTTCGGAGGTGTAGTTCCGCTTTTTTAGGGTCATCCCAAAAGCTAGGGTCGTGCGTCTGCTGCTCTTCGTCTTCAATAAGAGCTAAATTCTTGGCTAAGTCAAAGATAGTCCGCAAGCTTTGCTGTGCGGATTTTAAGGTCGTTGAATTGATCAGATGTCATCTTGGGGCGAAATTAATTAGTTCTAGGTGAATTAGCATAAAAAAACGCCAACCGATTTATTGATTAGCGTTTCAGACTTCAATCCTAATTTCTTACTTGCCTCCAAACAGATAGGATAGGCCTAGGTAGCCCATCATATTTTTATTACGAAAACGATCGTTGCCATCGTATCCTATTTTATCATTGGTTGTATATTCTGTAAATACTAAGCCTGCTCCTAAGTCTATTCCTATTCTCTTAGTAGGATTATAAGTCAGACTTAGTGTAGAGTTTAGACTTCCAAGGTCATTATCTCCTACTAAAAGCACGTTAAGAGCCGTAGGTGAAGAAACAACACTCTGATTAGCTGGCACTGGACCTTTATCTTGTAATGCTTTCCCTGGGCCAAACGATTTATAATCACTTTCACCTCCAAAACTCACCCCAACCACATCTATATCAAAACTTAAAGATAGTTTCTCTGTGAAATCATATCCAATTCTTACATATAGGTTAGCAAAATTATTTTGCACAGAGTATTGAGTTATAGTATCTACCTGATCATCATTGGCAGTATACTCCGCCGGTGCGGTGATATACTCCAAGTCATTTCCATTATATACACTTAGTCTTACTCCCGGATTGATATGAAACTTATCACTAAATATATTAAACTCACGTTCAGCACCGAGCGAAAACATAGTTGCTTCGAGTCCCACCGATGCTCCTGCATTTAATCTATACTGAGCTGAAGCTCCAAAGCTGCAGGCTAGCACAAACGTTAATATTACTAGTTTTTTCATCTTATTAATTCTTGCCCTTTCTATAACGGTTGTGAATTAATAAACTTACGCCAAGAGACATAAAAAAAGAGCTTAACTAAGCTCTTCTTTTATTTTATCTCTTATTTCTTGTATTTCCTCCCTATTGGCAGGACGTTCTACTTTAAGCATAAGCTCGAGCAGATACTCCATATCCGTCATATCTCCTATCTCTTCCTCTGCTACATAGCCTAAATCAAAGTTTTTCTTCTCTGAAATATACTCACTAGCAAGCCTACAGATCTTCACTACAGTAGGGTCTTCCTCCTCTAGTGCCAGCACTCTGATCCCAGCCAGCTGTACTATAACTTTATCAGCATCAAATTTCTTAGTAACATCTTTTAGTAAGTTATTGACTGCTAAATTGGCTTTTGCTTCTCTCATTTTATTCTTTTATTTGATGCGAAAATAATTTTAAACACATCAAAATCCATAGACTTTTTCTGTAGTTCGTCCATTCTATTTATTATTTTAGAATAGAGCACATTTTTATCATCTATAATCTATTGTAAACTAGATAGTTATCTTTGTTCTATATTCACACTAAATAACAATACAATAACTCATCTGTTACTCATAATTATATGCTAGCCGAGATAATCACCATAGGAGACGAAATACTGATAGGTCAGACCGTAGATACTAACTCTGCATGGCTGGGTGAACATCTCAATGCGTATGGCGTAGAAGTCATACAAATATCCTCTATAAACGATAAAGAAGATAGCATAATAGAGGCACTCAAATCCGCAGAATCTCGAGCAGATGTAATTCTTATCACAGGAGGATTAGGTCCTACTAAAGACGATATCACTAAGAAAGTACTTGCAGACTACTTTGGAGCTAAAATGATTATAAATGAAGGTGCCCTAGAAAACATAAAGGACATTTTTCACCGCAGAGGACGAGAAGTACTACAAATAAATGTAGATCAAGCCTTAGTACCTGACAACTGTGAGGTAATACTCAATAGCAAGGGGACAGCACCGGGTATGTATTTCGAAGAAAAAGGTAAAATATACGTAAGTATGCCTGGAGTGCCCTATGAGATGAAGGCTATGATGGATGAGGTAGTTTTTGAGAAACTAAATGCCAAAGGAGATAATTACACCATAGTACATGACACAATCACAGTAGTAGGTGTACCGGAGTCTCACTTATCCGTAGCAATAGAAAGTGTAGAAGATAGCCTTCCTTCTCACATTAAGCTGGCCTATCTCCCTCATCTTAATCTCGTAAGATTAAGACTCAGTGCCAAGTCTAACAGTATCTCAGCAGAGAATCTTAATAAAAGTATACACATTTCATTTAACCAAATAAAAGCTATAATAGGAAATGTATGGTTTGATGGAGATAGAAACTTACCTGAAATAGTAGGGGACTTGTTAACCACTGCCAGCCAATCTATAGGTACAATAGAATCTTGTTCTGGAGGGTATGTGGCTCATACCATCACAGCAGTAGCTGGCAGCTCAGCATACTTCAAAGGAAGTTTACTCACTTACGCATACGAAACTAAAGTAGCTATAGCAGGTATAGATCAAGCTATGCTAAATACTCACGGAGCCGTGAGCAATGAGGTATGTGAGGCAATGGCTAAAAATGCCAAAGTAAAATTAGATGTAGATTACTGTATCTCTACCACGGGAATAGCTGGACCGGGAGGTGGCACAGATGGTAAGCCCGTGGGACTAGTGTTCATAGGCTTAGCTAAGCCAGATGGTGCTATAGAGGTGAAAAGATGTGAGTTTCATGGAACCCGTATGCAAATCATTGAACGAACGGCATACACTGCTTTGGATATGGTGAGAAGAGCAGTAGACTCTTCTAGAAAAGGCACGAGAGCTTAAGGCTCTTACTTCAATAGATTTATACTTTCCATCAACCCTGATCTACTTCCTCTACTTATTGGTATTAGCTTATCATTAATAACGAGTGACGAATCGTCAATTATTTTGATCTTATCTGTATTCACCATAAAAGAACGATGAACTCTTGTGAAGTTCTTCTTTGCTATACGCCGATCTATATAGGCTAATGTTACTTTGACTACATAACGCTTTTCTGAGGTATGAAAACCTACATAATCGCCTAGGGCTTCCATCCATAGTATATCGTCAAACTTAAGATTAACTAAGTTAGCATCTACTTTTATAAAGATAGAATGTGCTTCAGGACTAAGCTTCTCTCCTACTTCGGGGTTCTCTAGTTCATTAAATTTCTGCAGAGCTGAAAGCACCGCCGAAACAGTCACAGGTTTAAGTATAAAATCTACCGCATTTATCTCAAAAGCTCCAATGGCAAAGTCACTGCGAGATGTCGTAACTATTACCCTTGGTGGATTCCTCAATGATTTAATAAAATCTAATCCCGAAATTTCAGGCATTTCTACATCTAAAAAAATTAAATCTATCTCACTGAAATCTACGTGATTTTGAGCCTCCATAGGATTGAAATAGTGTCCTTTGAGTTCTATGTCACCTATTCCTGACAGTATTCTGATAAGCGACTTTGCAGCTAGTTCTTCGTCTTCTAATAGTATACATTTTATCATAGATGGCCTTTTCTTGTATCACAAAGATAGTATTTCATTAAATCAGTTGTCTACATATCCTTTCCATCCGACTTAGCACAGCTACCATTCACCTTTTTAGCCCAAAAATACCTAGAAATCAACGTAACATTTGTATCGATATACATATTTAAAAGATGCTCAATATATACAAACAGACTATTTTCATAGTAGACGATGAAGAACTTATCCTAAAGTCTACTGAGCGTATCCTCAAGAAACTTGGGTACGAAGACGTAAGCATATTTGACAATGGACAAGATTGTGTAAACGCTCTAAATCAAAACCCTTTTTTGATCCTACTCGATTACCAGATGGATGACTTAAATGGTTTTGATGTCCTCAAAAAAATAAAACGATATAACCCCAACACTTACGTTATCATGATGTCTGGACAAAATGATATAGCCAATGCTGTAGATACGCTAAAATTTGGTGCAATTGACTATATCGTAAAGGGAGACAATGACACAGTTAAGCTCCAGATGAACTTAGACAGAATTTTTAAGCTAGAAGAAAAAATCCTAGCACCCCGAAAATCTTTTTTCTCAAAACTCTTTAACTCACTCTAAAAAATGAAGAATCTACTACTACTTGTGATAACTGCAACCCTGCTTAGCTCATGCGGAGGAACCCAAAATCTGATGGGTGAAAAAAAAGCTACAATGAATGAGAATATAAAAACCCTTGACTCTGTTTTTCACTATAACCCACACTACCAGTATCACATTAAAACAGATGACAAAATCACTATCAGTGTGTGGGGACAAGAAGAACTGAGCGTAGGGTCCACCTATGGTATATATAACTCCAATGAAGTCTACGGTAAATATCTACTAGTAGATGCCTTGGGTAATATAGAAGTACCTAAAGTAGGCACGCTCCAAGTAAATGGCCTTTCACTCATAGAGCTAAAGATCCGTCTTAAAACGCTATTTGGAGAATGGATAGTCACCCCAGTAGTAGACGTGAAAATACTAAATAAAGACATCACTGTAATGGGGGAAGTACGCACACCGGGAGTATACGACATAGATAAAAATCAAAATAGTCTCTTCGAAATGATAGCTAGAAGCGGTGGTTTAGAAGATTATGCTAATATTAAGTATATCAAAATATTTAGACAAGAGGGACCACACGTAAGAGTGGCCACTATAAACTTAAGAGTATATGGCGATTATCTAGGTCAGAATATACAACTGCTTCCAAGTGACATAGTAGTAGTTCCTTCTAAAAAATATAAAGAATTTGATACACGAATATCGGTAATTATACCCTTTACGTCTGCTCTCACCACTGCAGCGATATTTAAAAATACATTTTAAAACAGCTTATAGAAACGCAAACTACAACGATGAAAGAATCCATAAGACTCATACGACCATTTCTACGTGGTCTTCCATTTATAATTATGAGTTTAGTGCTTGGAATACTGATAGCACGAAAGTATCTCACTTATGTAACTCCTATGTATGAAAGTACCGTAAAGATTAAGCTGGCAGACCTAACACAAGGGTTACCCAACAACAATCTATTCAAGGACTTTGATGTGTTCGCATCTAGCAATAAAATAGCCGCGGAGATAGAATTAATGACGTCTTCTTCACTTTTAGCTAAAACGACAGATATGCTCCATTTTAATGGGGAACTCTACCGTGTAGGAGATGTGATGGTCCAAGAACTTTATATGGATGCACCTATCAAAGTAACCCCAATTTCTCTTACCTATTACCTGGATACTAAAATCAGCATAGAAGTTATTTCAGATAGTACATTTAAAGTCACCGCTCCAGATGAAGACCCGATAAGTGGCCGCTTTAGGGATACGGTATATTTATCTAACGGAAGTATCCTTATTTATAAAAACCAACAACTTCTAGCAGAAAAACCAAACACAGATTTAATAGATCAATACGAATACACTCAAATGAGTAGTGAAAAGCTTATTGAAAAAATTAAAAAAAATCTAGACGTAGTCCCAGCCGATAAGGATGTACCGGTAATATCCATGATTTATAAATCTGCTATTCCACAGAAATCAGCTGATTTTGTAAATCAGCTAGCAAAGAGCTACATAGAAGACTACATAGAAAGTAAGTATACAGCTGCTGAGACTACTGTGCGTTTCTTAGATGACAGAATTCAACAGGTATCCATAGATCTTAGCACCTCTGAAAACCTGATAGAAGACTATAAAAACAACAAAGGTATCGTAAACCTTCGCCAAGAGTCTGAAACTGATCTACGCAAGATAGCTCAGCAGAAGATGCAGCTGACGAATATTAAGATAAGCCTAGAAGCAATGCAAGAGCTAGAGGATAACTTAAGAAATGACAATAAAGACTTTTTACTCAAGGCTCCTAATTTTCAGACATATACAGATCTACTAAGTACAGAGCTACTTAAAAAAGTAAAAAATCTACAAGCAGAAAGAAGGGATTTACTATTAATATTTACTCCCAATGACACCCGCGTAAAGGTGATAGAAGATAAACTCGATGACCTTATTGTCTACCTCATAGAAGGGGTCACAAATTCTAAAAGAAACCAAAGAACACAATACCTACAGCTCAAAGCTGAAATAGAAGAAGCTCAACGTGTCTTTGATGGTTTCGCTTCTAAACAAAAGGATCTGAACGTAATGAATCGAGATTTTAATATCTACGAAAGTTCGTATAATTTTCTGAATGAGAAACGCATAGAAGCGGAGATAGCCAAAGCTGCTAAAATCTCATTTCATAGAATAATATCTCCTGCAACTCCTTCTAAAAAACCTGTTTCACCTAACCATATCGTTATCATAATTATATCTGGACTACTTGCCCTAATTGGTTCTATTGCCCTCATATACATCGTGCACACTATCAAAGGAAAAGTAAATGACCTAGAGACTATAGAGACACAGTGTGCTATTCCTGTAGCCATAAAAACCCCGTTTATTCTATCCCAAGAAGAGATGGATAAACACTTTTTAAAAGAAGCTATACAGCTAGAGCTAAAAGGGTTTACCGATCAAGGGAATAGAATCTGTATCTCCTCACAGACCAATAAAGAAGGAAGACAATTCCATACCAGCGGACTGGCAAAGGCTTTCAGAAAGCAAGGAAGAAAAATAATGGTATTAGACTTTCAAGATACCCTGAAAAATGAACTCGCTACATCTATGAGTGATGAGGCATATCGCTCTATGAGTAAAATTGATTTAGAGTCTTTGATATCAACAATGACTACGGATTATGACCTAGTACTCATAGATAACGAGGAAATGCAACATGAGCAAATAGGGCTTCTATTGATGAGCATAGCTACGCACAATCTATATGTCATAGATAGTAGAGAAACTCCAGCGAGTCATATCATAGAGGTAGACCTTACCAGAGAAGAGTATGATATACCTAAACTGAGTTTTGTCTTGAATAAGTACCTCTTTAATCCCAGCGTGATTAAGGAAACCTATAACCTGGCACTAACGGCAAAAGGCCGCATATCGCTATTAATCTCTAGACGTAGCCAAAATGATTAAGCGATTAATACATACTATTCAGTCAGAGAAGGGACTTGTATTGCTAGACCAGGCCATATTTAGCGGCAACTCATTTATAATGACTGCACTATTGGCCAGATTTATGGGAATAGAAACTTTCGGTACGTTTTCCTACCTAATACTAGGTGTATATCTACTTATGAGCATGAGCAATGCTCTCATCATACAGCCTATGCAAGTGGCACATTCTAAATTTACTAACGACAAAGAATACAAAGGTTTCACAGTACTACTTCAACTTTTAGTGGGAGTTGTATTAATTATTTTATCCCTAGTACTGAATACTGATGCATTCCCTATCATTAAAGTATTAGCAGGAATCAATCTCATTCAAGTGGGGATACTCTATAGTGCATGGTTACTTCACGACTTTTTCAGAAAATCATTTCTTGCTAGCCAAGAAATCAAAAATACAATCGTAGTAGATTGCATAATGGCTAGCATTCAGTTAATCGGAGTTATTGGGTTAGGGGTGACTCATAACCTGACACTGAATGCGGCCATTATTTTATTAGCATCGAGCTATATTCTCTCCTCTTTTACAGGCATAATTCTATCTGGACTATCATTCCAAAACCTCAATTTAGATAAAAGGTACCTACAATACCACAAGAAAGAAGGGTCTATCCTTTTTGTCTCCTCTCTTCTCCAATGGTGGAGCAGTAATCTATTTGTAGTAGCCTCAGGTCTATTTTTAGGAGCAGCTGCTTTAGGAGCATTCAGGCTAGTTCAGTCTATGTTTGGAGTTTTAAACTTACTCTTACAGACCTATGAAAACTATGTACTGCCCAAAGCGGCTAAACTATTTTTTAAATCTAAATCTCAGTCTAAAAAATACTTGAGAGACATTACTCAAAAAGGAGCAATTCTCTTTATCTTAATACTAGTTCCACTTTTCATATTCTCGAAACAAGCCATCTTTCTATTCGGCGGTGAGCAATATGTAGCTTACCATCAAGTGGTGAGAGGTATGGTAATTTTATATGCTATCATCTATACGGGGTATTCTGTAAGAATACCTATTCGCATACTTATGTTAAACAATTCATTTTTCATAGGATACTGTATCTCGTTTTTATTCAGCCTACTTACTTTTAACTATTTGCTTCATCATTTTAATATCTCTGGAGCTATTGCTGGACTAATTATAAACCAACTATTGATGATTAGCTACTGGCACTTTAAACTAACTAAACACAATTTCACACTATGGGGTTAATACATCTAGTCTTAGGAAAAGCCAATCCAGCAAGGATGAATGGCGTAAATAAAGTCGTCTTTCAACTTGCTAGCAGACAAGCTGCTAGTGGAAGAGATGTACAAATATGGGGAATCACAAAAGATCAAAAGCATAACTATGAAGAACGAGATGTTGAAACTACGCTTTTCAAAAAAAGAAAAAACCCGTTTACAATAACTACAGAACTAAAAAAAGCTATTGCAAAATCTCACAACACTACATTTCACTTGCACGGCGGTTGGATTCCTACTTTTTGGGTAGTAGCTAAGTACCTTAAGAAGTACAATAAAAAAATGATACTGACACCGCACGGAGCTTATAATACAGTCGCTATGAGGGTAAATGGATTTCAAAAAAAAATCTATTTCCATTTATTTGAAAAATCAGTAGTGAAAATAGCAAATAAAATACACTGTATAGGTGCTAGTGAAAAAGAAGGATTAGAAAACATATATCCAAACCATAAGCAAATCATTTTACCTTATGGTTTTGATAGACCACATAGGGATTCGTTCACCAAAAAGCATGACAATACCTTCATAATTGGGTTTCTAGGTCGCACAGATATTCATACCAAAGGATTAGACATCTTAACCCAAGCTTTTGCCAAGTTCCAAAAGAATAAAAGAACCAAACTTTGGATAGTAGGCGATAGCGACGAAAACACCAAACTAAAGACTATGCTAAAGGAAGAAGGCATAATGCATAACACTATATTATATGGTAGCAAGTTTGGGCTAGCAAAAAATGCAATTATTCAACAAATGGATGTCTTTGCCCATCCTAGCAGAAATGAAGGACTACCCACTGCTGTGCTAGAAGCTGCCACTTTCGGAATACCTAGTATAGTAACTCAAGCAACTAATGTAGGTTCTTATATTACTAAGTACAATGCAGGAAAGTGTATAAAAAACGAAAACGTAAACGAACTCATTACTGCCTTGGAAGAAGTATACCTAGAATGGCAAGTCAATGCTATGGCGCACTATGTAGAAAATACGCAGACTATGCTCAATCAAGAGTTTAACTGGGATAGACTGATAAATAGGTACGATGGATTATATCTATAATCACAAGTCAACTCTAATAACACACCAGTTATCTTCTTGCACTATTCACTAATCTCCTACCCCACAAAACAGGTCACGAATAGATGACCTTTGTCTTTTCTTAGATGGCAAAAACAAGATCATAATTTCAAATTAACATACTATATAGTGAACTCAACACACGCTCATTTTTCATACTTTACAAAATTGAAATCTGAAGGAGCACTTACCGATATATTAATTTAATCAAAGCACCTAAACTCTAACTTTTGCACTCAAATAAGTAATGCTACACAGTTTGGACTATGTCGTGAGTTAACTTCACTAACCTTTTTTCATTCTAGTTAATTTCAATATCCTATAGCACCAAATTTTTAAAATGCTCTACTATAATACTTGCTAATACTCTTCTCCTTTGTAATAGATATCACGGTCGGTATTTAATACTAGTATTTTCAGTATAGCTCTAGATCACAAATTATTCCTATAAATATGATCTCTACTCACACAAATTTTGGCTGATGGCTTTCGATGCGAAAGCCTACACATTATCTTAAAAACACATAAGGCTCCTTCCTAAGTTTTAAACGCTAATTAACACTAGTAGGATTTGAAAATAAGTACCCTATCCAAAAGTCATCAGAAGTTTTAGACAACCTATTAAAACTAGTTATTTCAAAAAACCACTCACCGCTGATTTAACACCAATAAACTTCTTTCAACTTCAGATCGGCTCCTTTACTCCATAAATGGGTACAGCTAGGGGCAACTTTGATAAGTAATAAGGTCACAAATTATGTAATCAAACAAATATCATGAAAAATAAATTTAAAAGCACCGTCCTATTTATCTTACTCTCAATTTCACAGCATTTCGCATTCAGTCAAACCCTTCAACTAGGAACACTATCTAGCTTAGCAGCTTATACTGGAAAAGGGGCCATAACAGGCACAGGATCTACAGGAGGCGTACAAGGTGACGTAGGAACAAATGACGGAATTATTAGTGGATTTGATACTTCATATACGGGTACAAAGCACAATAACTCTTCATTTACATTACAGGTAAGAGAAGATTTATTAAAAATATTTATTCATCTTAGTGATGTTTTTGTAACCTATCCAGGTACATATTCTTCAGCCTTAGGAGGAGGAGATACACTTACTCCTGGAGTTTATCGAAGTAGTACCATAGGATCAGTAACAGGGTCTCTCATACTAGACGGTGGAGGAGATACCAATGCTGTATTCATACTGAAATTTGAAGGAGCATTCACCGTAGTAGATTACTCTACTATTATATTAAGTGGTGGTACACGAGCTTGTAATGTTTACTGGATAGCTGACGGTGCTATTCTAGTAGGAACAGGAAGTACTATTAAAGGAACGCTATTTGCACATCAGGGGGCTATAGACGTCGGTGCAAGTTGTGACATAGAGGGAAGATTACTTTCCACAGAAGGAGCAATAACTTTTGGTGGTGGTACTAACGCTATTGCATCTTCGGGTACTAGCTCTATAGCTATAAAATGCTTAGCTAATTGTGTACCTAACTCTGCTGTTGATGTTCTAAAAACTATTTCAAACTTTGTACTCTTTACAAATTATGGTGCTGTTACAAATAGTGCTACTTCTGGTGTAATAGGAGATATCGGCACAAATTATGGCGCTATATCTGGTTTTCTTACATCTCCAATTTACGGATCGGTAGACTCTAATAATAGTGTGACATCACAGGCGAAAATTGATTTAGACTCTGCATACCTAAAGTTGATTGACTTAGCCGTGACAGACTCCACACACGGAGCAGCGTATGGATTAGGAGACACCATCACACCTGGGGTTTATTATAACAGCGCTGCTGGAGCAGGGTCTGTAACTGGAACTTTAACACTAGATGGTCAAAGTAGTACCAGTTCAATATTTGTATTTAGATTCAGCGGAGCATTATCTGTAGCTGAGAAAACAAAAGTTATTTTGATTAACGGAGCCCAGCATTGCAATATATTTTGGATTTCGGAAGGAGCTACTAGTATGGCCTCTTTTGTGTTTATGAAAGGATCTGTAATTGCCCACGGAGGATCTTGTACTATCGGTGCTAATTCAAATGTAGAAGGAAGAATGCTTTCGACAAACGGAGCAATTGGGTTCACTACAAGTGTAATTTACATAGAAACACTTTGCTTTACTTCTCCTCCACCTCTACCTATAATGCTACTAAGTTTTACAGCAGAAATAGATGAAAATCATGTCCAGTTAGACTGGTCTACCGCTTCAGAACTTAATAACGATTATTTCAATGTAGAGCATTCTATCGACGGTATTAGTTTTACTTCTGTACGGAAAATTTTAGGTGCTGGGAATAGTTCTAATACGCTACACTACACAACTAATCACTATACTCCTTTCAAAGGGAAATTATATTATCGTCTAAAGCAGACAGATTATGACGGGAAAATCAGCTATTCAGCTAAGGTATCTGTTGAATTTAAGGATAATTCAATAGTTGACATCTATCCAAACCCTTTTTCAAGTGAAGCAACTTTTTATACCAGTATAGCCTTACATAATGCACGCTTAATGATTTACAATTCACAACAATTGGTAAAACAAATCGACAGTATTTCTGATCAAACATTCACTTTCAATCGTGAGAATCTAAGCAGTGGCTTGTACTGGATTAAATTAGTGCAAGAAAACAAAGTAATAGCTATCCGTAAATTAGTGATAACTGATTAATAGAAAAATAAAAATACTTGCTGATTTAAAAACTCCGACTGAATAGGCGGAGTTTTTTTTGCGTTCTACACTACTTAATAGCATAGCATTTATTTAAGGTTTATAAGCGGCTATTAGTAACATAACTATTTGGTAATCAGCTATAAAACAAATTACTATACATTCTATCAGCTTGTTTGTTTAATCCAACAGCTTTATATCCTTGGAGCCTTTACTAGCACTAGAACAGTATTAAATAATTCAGACTTTATCATGCTCTTTAAGTTATCTCAATTGACTTTTTTCATTTTAGTTGATGTAAGCATCCCGTAACACTTCATCCTTAAAAGCACTCAATACAATTCTTAGCTATCCAGTAACAACCCTATAGCTTAAAACTAGAGGAAATTCACCTTTAAATACTCCAAGAGTATTAGTACAATATACTTAAAACCATTCACCGATGATCTAGTACCAACGAACTTCTTAAGACTTCTGATCGGCTCCTTTACACAATAACTGGCTATAGCTAGGGGCAACTTTGATGTGTAATAAAGCCATAAATCGTATAATAAAACAAGTATCATGAAAAATAAATTTAAAAGTACCGTTCTATTTATCCTACTCTCAATTCTACCGCATCTCGCATTCAGTCAAACACTGATATTAGGTGCCCTCTCCGATTTCGAAGCATACAGTGGATCTGGTGCTGTTACAGGTCCTGGAACCACGGGATCTATTACCGGGGATATAGGTACAAATGGTGGTGTAGTAAGTGGATTTGGGGCTTCATATACGGGAACTCAACATAACAATGATTCTTTAACGGCACAAGCTAAAATCGATATACTTAGAGTATATATACATCTAAGCGACATTTTTGTTACTGATGCAAATACACATACCGCAGCCTTCGGTGGCGGTGATACTCTTACTGCAGGAGTTTATTCTATCGCTACTGCCGGATCTATAGGAGGAGCTCTCACGCTAGATGGTGAGGGAGATACCAACGCAGTATTCATTGTAAAATTTGAAGGAGCCGTGACAATGGGTGCTGGTGCCACAATTAGTTTATGCGGTGGGGCACGAGCTTGCAATGTGTTTTGGATTGCCGAAGGTGCTATTAGTAGTGGAGCAGGTTGTACTATTCAAGGAACTTTATTCTCGCATGGCGGTGCTATTACTCTAAGTGCAGGTTGTGATCTAGAAGGTAGAATGCTTACCTCAGCAGGAGCAATAACTTTTGGAATCGGTACAGATGCGATTATACCTATCGGTTCTGTCGCCGTTGTCATAAAATGTTTAAACGACTGTAACCCGTCTTCTGCTGTTGATGTTTTAGGAACTGTTTCTAATTTTGGTCTATTCACTAGTTCTGGTGCTGTGACAAATACCGCCTCATCCGGAATTATAGGGGATATTGGCACTAATGTGGGCACTGTAAGTGGATTTCTATCTTCTACTCAAGTAGGATTAACCTACACCGCAGATAGTGTGACTCAGCAAGCTAAATTAGATTTAGACTCCGCATACTTAGACCTTATTGCTTTACCCCTTACTGACTCAACACATGGAGCTGCATATGGAAGTGTGCTTGGAGACACCATCACACCAGGAGTTTATTATAATCTTGCTGCAGGAGCAGGATCTTTAGCAGGAACTATCCTATTAGACGGTCAAGGTAATTCAAATTCAATATTTGTTATCCGATTTAATGGAGCATTAACAGTAGCAGCAAAAACAAAAGTCATCCTAATCGATGGAGCACAACGCTGTAATATCTTTTGGATTTCTGAGGGCGCCACTTCCATAGGAACATTTGTTTCAATGAAAGGCTCTGTAATTGCAAACGGAGGAGCCTGTACCATAGGTCCTAATGGTAATTTAGAGGGTAGAATGCTTTCTACAGTCGGAGCAATCGGGTTTAGTGCAGGTGTAGTATATAACAATACGCTTTGTTTTTCACCTCCTGTTGTTGCTTTACCTGTTAAATTACTGAGCTTTACTGCAGAGGTCCAAGATGGTCACGTTCAGCTCAACTGGGTCACGGCTTCAGAAATAAACAATGATTATTTTAATATTGAGCATTCTACAGATGGAGTTATATTTACTTCCGTCAATAAAATACGGGGTGCGGGAAATAGTATGCACACTTTAAACTATTCATCTATTCACCATCCTACGATAGACGGAATATCTTACTATCGTTTAAAACAGACTGATTATGATGGGCAAACTAGCTATTCTAAAATCCTGGCTGTGGATTTTAATACTAGCGACTTTATTATAGCTATTTATCCAAACCCATTTTCAAAAGAAATAACTTTTCGTACAAATATGAACTTAAAGAACGCGAATTTAATCGTTTACAATTCACACAAAATGGTAAGACAGATAGAAAATATGACAGGCACTATATTTACATTTAAACGTGGTAATCTGCCAAACGGATTGTATTGGATTAAATTAATCGAGGACAAGGAAGTGATAGCAATTAAAAAAATAGTAATTACAGAATAAGAGAACAAAAAAAGCGGTGGCACTAATCGAGCTTACTACTCTAACCAAGTAATAAGCTTTAATTACTTCTGGGTCATACCTTCACTCAACTCCAAATGTATACCATTCACCTTACTGACAGCGCTACTCATCTTCTATTCTCTTAAACAGTGCTTAGTTAAAGCACCTTTGATAAAAAACTAACAAACAAGGATACTTAAATAATTATAATCGCTTTATAAAAAGCCTTTTCTTAATGAAAAAAGAATTAAAAAACATATTCGTATTCGTCCTACTATTAATGGCACCAATTCTCATGTTTAGTCAGACACTTCAACTAGGAACACTCTCTGATTTTGAAGCTTTTGCTGGCACAGGAGCCATAACAGGTCCCGGAGCAACAGGTGAAGCTACTGGTGACGTAGGTACAAATGCTGGAATAATAAGCGGATTTGATATCTCTTATACTGGCACACAACACAATAATAACTCGCTCTCAATTCAAGCTCGACTAGATCTACTGAAGGTATATATTTCTCTCAACGATATATTTGTAACGCAACCTGGAACTCACGCTGCAGCTTTTGGCAGCGGAGATACCATAACTCCGGGAGTTTATTCTATAGCTAGTGCTGGATCTATAGCGGGAACTCTTACCCTGGACGGAGAAGGAGATACCAATGCTATATTTATAATAAAATTAGAAGGAGCACTGACTGCAGCTGCAAGTTCAACACTTATTTTAAGCGGCAAAACTCGCTCAGGTAATATCTATTGGATAGCTGAAGGTGCTATTTCTATAGGTGCAAATAGTGTTATTAAAGGGAATTTATTCGCACATCCCGGAGCTGTTACACTAGGTGCAGGTTGTGATATAGAAGGTAGATTACTTACTACAGAAGGAGCCATCACTTTTGGAGCGGGTACTGACGCTATTGCACCTGTAGACCCTACCACCATTCCAATACGTTTTTCAAGTGACCGATCTCCTGCTACTGATGTAGATGTTTTAGGTAGTATTGAGGGCTTTGCTATGTTTTCTAGTTTTGGTGCTGTTTCAAATACTGCTACATCCGGATTTATAGGACATATAGGTACAAATGCTGGCATTATAAGTGGTTATTCCACTTCACCTCAAGTGGGCGAAGTTTATAATGCAGACCCCATTACAGCACAAGCCAAGATAGATTTAGATTCTGCTTATACTAAGTTAGTAGCAATTTCAAAAACAGACTCTACACACACTGCAGCATTTGGCAGCGGAGAGACTCTTTCAGCAGGTGTTTATTATATAGCAGCAGCAGGTTCTTTAGCAGGAACCATCACTTTAGATGCGGGAAGTGATTCCGATGCAGTATTTATTTTCAGATTCAATGGGGCCTTTTCAGTCGCATCTCAATCAAAAGTAATTCTGATTAATGGAGCTCGTATTTGTAATGTTTTTTGGATTGCCGAAGGTGCACTATCTATGGGAACTTTCACCTATATGAAGGGAACAGTTATTTCTCATAATTATGCTTGTTCTATGGCAGCAAATGGAAATTTAGAAGGTAGAATGCTCTCTACGGCGGGAGCAGTGTCATTTAGTACCGGTGTTATTTACACTATTCAGTCGTCCGTTGATCCCTACCTAGATTTTACTAAAGACCTTACTGCTGGTTTAAACCTAGACTCAGGCAATACTTGGAGTGCCTCTTGGGCAGATTATGACAATGACGGATATGATGATCTATTCGTTCCTACCAATGACTTAAATAAGCCAAATATTCTATATCATAATAATGGAGATGGAACATTTAGCAAAATCACTACAGGAAGTATAGTGAATGATTTAGGGTCTAGTATAGGCGGAGTATGGGGAGATTATGATAATGATGGATATGTTGATCTATTTGTAGCTAACAACGTAAACTCTGCTAATAGTCTGTATCATAATAATGGAAATGGAACATTTACATCTATTACCAATACTGCAATAGTAGACGAAGGAATATACACACACGCGGCTGCTTGGGCAGATTACAACAGAGACGGAAACTTAGATTTAGTACTAAGTGATTTTCATCCTACTAATTATAACTTCCTATTCCTAGGAGATGGCACCGGCGGATTCACAGAGGACGCTACTAGTGAGGTAGCATTATCAGCAACTTCGGCAGTAGGTGTCTCTTGGGGAGATTATGACAATGACGGTGATCCTGATTTATTTATAGCGAATACAAAAGGCGAAAATAATCAGCTGTTTACAAACGAAGAAGGTAAATTCAAATCGGTCACTACCGGATCTATAGTGACTGATGGAGGAACATCTGTAGGTGGTGCCTGGGGAGATTACGATAATGACGGAGACCTAGACTTATTTGTGACAAACACGAGCATTACAGAGGGAAATTTCTTCTATGAAAATGACGGAGATGGTACATTTACTAAAATAATAAGTGGTGAATTAGTAACGAATACTTCTACTTCTAATGGTGCCTCTTGGGTAGATTTCAATAATGACGGATACTTAGACCTACTAGTAGCTAACGACCAAGGTCAATCTGACTTTTTATTTGAAAACAACGGAAATCGAACATTTACAAAACTAGATAACGCAATTACACAAGAGACCTCCAATTCATTTGGGACATCTTGGGCAGATTTTGATAATGACGGAGACTATGACCTCATAGTAGCCAATATAGGAGAAAATACAAATGACTTCTTTATAAATGGCAAAGGATCTTATAAGAGTCATCTATCTATAAAACTAACTGGATGCAACAGTAATAATTCAGCGATAGGTGCAATGATAAAAGTTAAAAGTACTATAAACGGTGTTGCTTTATGGCAGACTAAAGATATAGCTACTCAAAACTCAGCATTGGGCGGTCAGAATTCTCAGAAAATTCTATTTGGACTAGGAAATGCTACGACCATAGACAGTGTATCTGTCTACTGGCCGTCTGGTATAATAACCCATACTACTAATGCTACTATAAATACAGTACTGACCATCACTGAGCCTTGCGGAAGTACCGTGACTGGTGTAGTATATCACGATGCTAATAGCGATGGTGCACAAAGTGCCACAGAGCTGGGTATCCCTAATAAAAGCCTTACTGTGACTCCAGGAAACCATCAAGTATATACTAGTACAGACGGAAGTTATGAGTTCTTCCTAGTAGATGGTACTTATTCTCTATCGCTTAACGGTACTTCTTCTTGGAGTCAAACGAGTCCGACTAGTCCAAGCTCTATCTCTTTAACTATTAACCAAGTAACACAGAGTACCTATAGTGGAAATGACTTTGGAAACTCGGCTAACTGTAGCTCTCCCGACTTCACTGTGGCTTTAGGAAATACTGCAATGAGAAGAGGCTTACTGAGTGACTTAAATGTTAAAATAACCAATGAAGGTGCATATCCTGCAAGTAGCTCGGTCAGTGTAAAGCTAACTATGAGTGATGATATGTATCTCACCGCTACGAATTACACGAGCATTTCTACTGCCAATAACTTAAGGACATACGTCTTCGGCCTTGGAACCATCTCAGCATTATCTGACAGTATACTGACGCTAACAGACTCTATAGATGTAAATGCTACACTAAATGACACCATAGAAGTTTCTGCCACAGTTATCTACAGTGGATCAGAATGTGATACACTCAACAATACAGCCAGCTTCTCAGACATCATAGTAGGATCTATCGATCCGAATGACAAGCAAGTATTTGTAACTGGCAACAATTCTAAACACAAAATAAAAGATAAATATCCTGAATTACTCACCTACAAAATTAGATTTCAAAACTTGGGTAACTATGCCGCTAGACGAGTTCAGATAATAGACACGCTATCTCCATTACTAGACTGGTCTAGCTTTGATATATCAGGATCTTCTCACGACTTTTCTGTATCCATAATCGATGGGGTAGCCACCTGGATAAATGAAAATATAGAGCTCCCATGTACAGAAGACAATGAAGAAGAGAGTAACGGGTTTGTATCTTTTACCATACTATCAAAAGCTAATGTAGCACCATATACACTTGTGCACAACGTTGGATACATCCAGTTTGACAGAAATGAGTATATAGCTACCAATGACGCAAGTGCTTTAATAGGACTAGGCAACATAGCTATAGATGAAACTGAACTGATAGTGTATCCCAATCCAGTGCACGAGTCTACTTCCATCCTATTGATAGACGAAAATCAGAGACCAGTTGA
>TARA_B110000967_G_scaffold97295_1_pt1 | contig 18811 bp, 16 predicted proteins | sample TARA_B110000967 | Tara Oceans TARA_B110000967 (sample SAMEA4397903) | marine metagenome | biome: Polar Biome; feature: [DCM] deep chlorophyll maximum layer (ENVO:01000326); material: water (ENVO:00002006), including particulate matter (ENVO:01000060) such as... | depth 35 m
CCATTACAACATATTTCAGATAAAATTCTGAAAAGTATGCGTCGTGGGACTACTCAAGAAAAAACAACTAAACTTCTTAAGCAATTTAGAGCAGCGGTCCCAGAAATGACCATCCGAACGACCTTAATCGTTGGGTATCCAGGAGAAACAGAAGAAGACTATCAAACCCTAAAAGCATGGGTTGAAGCCATGCGTTTTGAGCGATTAGGATGTTTTACGTATTCACATGAAGAAAACACACATGCGTTTAATTTAGAGGATGATGTGCCAGAAGACGTAAAATTAGCCCGAGCCAACGAAATCATGGAAATTCAATCTCAAATTTCATGGGAATTGAACCAAGCTAAAATTGGCGAAACCTTTAAAGTAGTCATTGATCGTAAAGAAGGCGAATACTTTGTAGGGCGCACAGAATTTGATTCTCCAGATGTGGATAATGAAGTGTTAATCGATGCGTCTAAAACCTATCTAAAAACAGGCGAATTTGCGACGGTTAAAGTCACAGAAGCTGCCGATTTTGATCTGTATGCCGAAGTGGTTTAGTCGCTTAATTCGAATATTTTAAGTCTTTGATTCTAAATTACATCCTTTTTTAATATATTTATAGTGTAAAAAAATAGATCATGACAACGATTACTATCAAAAACGGGCAACCACTCTCTCTCCAAAAACATTTAGCAACTGAGAAGAACTGAGAAGAACTGAGAAATGTATTGAATTTCATGGCACTTCAGTTTAAGCAAACTAAAGAATCTTCTACCATCCCCGAAACTATAAAAGATAAACCATTATCAGCTTTCAACTATCTGACTGATGAAAGTTTATGAAACTGACTCAGTAGTTGCTTATTTAAAAAAGAGAGAACTCATTAAACCCTATCTCAAAGCCAAAGACTACTTTGAGCAAGGACATCTCATGTAGTTAAATTAAAACTATTACAGCCTAAGAAAAATAAAGAATACCAATTTAGGATAACCGATAAATATCGTGCTCGTGGTTTTTATAAAGAAAAACGGTTTTTTGGTCACTGAAATCTCCGACCATCAGTAATTCCTGTCTAATTCACCCCTCCCTCCTCCGTCATTTCGAGGAGGTACGACGTGGCAATCTCCTTATTAAAAACGACTTGACATAATTTGTGGCTATTTGATCCTCTCGTTTTTACTTTAAAAATTTTCGTTCCAACTGCAAAAGAAATAAAGTATCTTTACATCTATTAAGTAACTACTATGTCAACAGACTTTATTTCGTTCCGAGACACTGCCTATGTATCTAAGCTGATCTGCGATTATGTAGAAAATCGCCCGGAATTACAGTCACTGTATCATCGGTTTCCAAATTTAGAAAATTTTAAAGCACAATGTGAAGCTAAAAAATTCGAATTCACATCCGAAAAACGTTCGGTCTTAGTGGAAGCATTCACACAACAATATTCTGATCTAGCACCCTCAGAAGTGACTAGAAATGCGATTCAGTCCCTTACAAAAGAAAACACATTTACGGTGACCACAGGGCACCAATTAAACCTGATGGGCGGCCCTTTGTATTTCTTATATAAGATTATTTCGACACTCAATTTAGCGAAAGAATTAAAAAAAAACGCTCCTGAAAACAATTTTATTCCTGTTTTTTGGATGGCCACAGAAGACCATGATTTTGAAGAAATTAATCATTTTAATTTTCAAAACAAACGCTTCCAATGGTCGCAAAATACGTCTGGAGCGGTAGGCGTTTTAGACACTTCTGAGTTGTCTGAATTTGTCACTGTTTTTTCCAACATTTTGGGAGATTCGAGTCACGCCCAGACACTTAAAGAGCTCGTTAAAAATACGTATCTAAACCATTCAAATTTAGCAGACGCCACCCGCTATTTAGTTCATGCCTTATTTGGGGAGGATGGTTTGCTGATCATCGATGGAAATGATGCGGCTTTAAAGCGATTATTTATTCCACAACTCACCTCTGAGTTTACAAATCAACAAGCTTATAAGTCCGTTTCTCAGACCAATGAACAGTTAACAGCGATTGATGCTGCCTATAAAATTCAAGTGAATCCACGAGAATTAAATTTATTTTATCTCAAGGATAATATACGCGAGCGTATCGTTAAAAAGGAATCACATTTTTCTGTTTTAAACACTGATATTCAATGGGGTTTAGAGGCCTTGTTAGCAGAAGTGCAATCAAATCCAGAACACTTTTCTCCGAATGTGATCATGCGCCCATTGTATCAAGAAACTATTTTGCCAAATCTCTGTTATATTGGGGGTGGCGGTGAAGTATCGTATTGGCTTCAACTGAAATCCTATTTTGAAGCAGAACACATCACTTTTCCGATTTTATTACATCGAAACTCGGTGCTTTTAATCAGTCAAAAGCAGCATCAAAAATTAGATAAATTAAAGGTATCCATGTCTGAATTGTTTCAAGATAAAGACGTCTTAATTGCGTCACAAATCAAAAAGATATCATCATTAGCTGTTGATTTTTCAATTCAAAAATCACATCTAAAAAAACAATTTGAGGCACTTTATTTGATTGCTGATCAGACCGATAAGTCTTTTAAAGGTGCTGTAGCAGCTCAAGAAAAAAAACAACTCAAAGGTTTGGAAGCTTTAGAAAAGCGGCTTCTAAAAGCAGAGAAAAAATCGCATAAAGATTACATCAATCGTTTGGAAACGATCCACCTTGAGCTTTTTCCAAATGGCGGCTTGCAAGAGCGTTACACAAATTTTACAGAATTCTACCTTGAGCATGGCGAAGAATTTATAAAACACTTAAAATTAGAGCTTGCACCATTAAATCAGAAATTTCATGTATTAACCCTTTAAAAATTTCAAAATTTAGGGGCTCATTTTATTTATAAATATTACTTTTGACTATGCAACACGATAAGGTATTAATTCTCGATTTTGGATCCCAATATACTCAACTTATAGCTCGCCGTGTTAGGGAGCTAAATATATATTGTGAGATTCATCCCTTCAATAAAATTCCAACCAACTTAGACGAATTCAAAGCCGTTGTGCTTTCGGGTAGTCCACAATCGGTGCGAGGTGATGACGCCTTACATCCCGATTTATCAAACATTCGCGGACTTAAGCCCATGTTGGCAGTTTGTTATGGTGCTCAGTATTTAGCCCATTTTTCGGGTGGTATCGTCGCTCCATCAAATACAAGAGAATATGGACGTGCAAATTTATCTTACGTAAAAGTAAATGAAGCCTTTTTAGAAGGAGTGAACGCAGGGAGTCAAGTTTGGATGAGTCATAGTGATACCATCAAAGAATTGCCAACGAACGGCGTTTTGTTAGCCAGTACTCATGATGTGGAAAACGCTGCTTATAAAATTGAAGGTGAATCAACGTATGCGATTCAATTTCACCCTGAAGTCTATCATTCTACAGACGGAAAAAAAATATTGCAAAATTTCTTAGTCACAATTTCTGGACTTCAACAAGATTGGACCCCAGATTCTTTTGTGGATGAGACTGTGGCCGATTTAAAAGCTAAAATTCAAGACGATAAAGTTGTTCTTGGATTGTCTGGCGGAGTTGATTCGACCGTCGCCGCTATTTTATTGCACAAAGCGATTGGAAAAAATCTCTATTGTATTTTTGTAAATAATGGATTGTTAAGAAAAGATGAGTTTTCGAGTGTCTTAACGCAATACGAAGGTATGGGGCTCAATGTCAAAGGAGTGGATGCTTCGGCACGCTTTTTGGATGCGCTTGCAGGACTTGAAGACCCAGAACTCAAACGTAAAGCCATTGGCCGTGTGTTTATCGAAGTTTTTGATGACGAAGCTCAAATGATAAAAGATGTGAAATGGTTAGCGCAAGGCACAATTTATCCTGATGTGATTGAAAGTGTTTCTGCAACTGGGGGGCCTAGTGCCACGATTAAGAGTCATCATAATGTTGGTGGCTTACCTGATTTTATGAAATTACAAGTTGTAGAGCCATTGAGAGCTTTGTTTAAAGACGAAGTAAGACGTGTTGGTGCTTCGATGGGAATTGATTCCAAATTGTTAGGGCGTCATCCTTTTCCTGGACCGGGATTAGCCATTCGAATTTTAGGAGATATTACTCCCGAAAAAGTTCAGATTTTACAAGAAGTAGATGCTATTTTTATAAATGGATTACGGGAATGGGATTTATATGACAAAGTTTGGCAAGCCGGCGCAATGCTCCTGCCAGTCAATAGTGTAGGAGTTATGGGCGATGAGCGTACCTATGAAAAATGTGTGGCATTAAGAGCTGTTGAAAGTACGGATGGAATGACAGCCGATTGGGTCAATTTACCCTATGAATTTCTTCAGAAAACCTCTAATGATATTATCAATAAAGTAAAGGGTGTCAATAGAGTTGTGTATGATATAAGTTCAAAACCTCCGGCGACGATTGAATGGGAATAATTCCTAAATCATTTGTTATAGGAGCTAAGTAATATAGAATATGAAAAATTTTTTAATTATTTCGTTGTTTTTTGTTTTTAGTGGTTTCGGCTTCGCTCAAAACTTAAAAACACATCGTGTCAACGTAGGCGAGTCTGTAGAAAGTATCGCTAGGGTATACAAAATTATGCCCGCAGATATTTATGCTTTAAATCCAGATGTGAAGTCTAATTTTTCTGTGAATATGATTTTAATTATTCCAGATTCTTTAACACTTAAATCAAGTTCTGTTGATGAAATTAAAGAATTGAGTTCATATAAGGTTTATAAAGTCAAACGAAAAGAAACCTTATATGGAATAGCTCAAAAATTTAATTTGACCGTAGAGGATATAAAATCGCACAATAAACGTTTGTATTTAAAGAAGTTAAGGTCGGGAAATAAGATCTACATTCCGATATATAAAGTGGTCCAAGTCCCCGCTTCAATATACTCAATCAAAACATATACAGTTTTACCAAAAGAAGGTATTTGGCGAATTGCCTATAAATTTGGAATTTCAGTCCCTGAGTTAGAAGCACTCAATCCAAACATGGGGTCGTACCTCTCCGAAGGTCAGCAGCTGAACGTCCCAAATATTTCTATTTCTGATATAAAAACGATAGAAGAAGATCAATTTGGTTATTACGAAGTACAGGCCAAAGAAGGATTTTTTAGACTTAAAATAAAATTAGGATTAACCAAAGCACGTCTGGAGGCTCTTAATCCACAACTTGTTGATAAAGGGTTAAAGTCAGGAATGGTCTTAAAGGTACCAAAAAAGAGTGTTCAATTTTTGGTAACAACAGCCATCCCTATTACTAAATTAGCGAACAATTTAGTCGATTTTTCCCCCAAAAACATCGCTCTTTTATTGCCGTTCAAAACCAAAAGTATTGATTTTGATTCTCTTAAACTCGCAAAAAATCAACTTAAAAAAGACGGGTATATTAACATTTCTACCGATTTTTATTCTGGGGTTGTGATGGCCATTGATTCTGCCAAACGTCTTGGTATTTCAACCAAATTAGATGTCTATGATACCAATGCCAAAACTCTTGATCTAAATTCAATATTGAGGCAAACAAATTTCTCCAAATACGATGTTGTTTTAGGACCGATTACGCTTCAAAATTTAGAACTAACCGCACAATTTATGAAAGCCAAAAAGGTGCCTGTAGTATCCCCTTTTGTGAAGTCCAAAAAAGTATATTCTAACTTATTCCAAACCATCCCAGAAGAAATATGGTTACAAAATAAAATGATCAACTTTGTCAAAAAAGACACGATTCTTCATGAAACACTTATTATATATGACTCCAAAAACTCCGATAAAGCAAACCATTTAAAGTCAGCATTTCCCTCGGCGACGCTTTTAACGCCCAACAAAAACAAAGATGGTGAAGAACAGTTTTATTTAATGTTAAAAGATGTTGAAGCTGTCTTAGGAGAAGGTAGAACCTTTGTGTTTTTAGAAACTAGTAACGAAGGGTTTGTATCTAATGTAACCAGCATGCTAAATGCAATGAACGGAGTCTCTGTTGTTAAAGCAACTAAAGGGGTTACAGACACTAAAATTGAACGTGATATTACGTTGATGACCACTTTTAAGAATCGCGCATTTGAAGGTGTGAATATATCAAATTATGATTTATCGAATCTTAATTTCCAGTTTCCTTCTGTTAATTTTGACTCCCAAAACTTAGACTCTTTTGGTTCACTTTATTTAAAACAATTTGGAATTTTTCCAACCAAATATGCTATCAGAGGCTTCGATCTTACCATGGATGTTTTACTACGACTTTCTAAATTTGGGACCTTATATTCACAAACTTCCGATGTTCAATCGGCTTATATAGAAAACAAATTTCAGTACGTTCTTCAACCCTATGGCGGTTATAAAAATGAAGCGGGGTTTATTCTTAAACATGAAGATTTATACATTATCAAAGTGCAAGATTAGTGAGAAATTAATGCTTGTAAGTGTTTAATTTGACTTTTTGCATGCTTATTTTTAGACTCTATTTCTAATACTTTTTCATACATTTTGAGTGCTTTTTTATGATCTCCATTTCGAGCTAAGGCTTCTCCATAACTGTCGTATACATTGGGATTGTATTTAAATAAATGGGTATTGAGCTTAAAGCAAATTAATGCTTCTTTGATTCGATTACCACGAAGCAGTACATAGCCCAGTGTGTTTAGTTCATTAGGATGAATCGCCTTGATTCTAAGTGTTTTATAATAGGTCTGAATATTTTTTTCTATTGATTCAATGGTCTCAGTATCAAAAACTTTAAATAAATAATTAGCGCCTTGATAGTGTGGTTTAGAAGGGAAGCCCAAAGCTATTTGAGCAACATCTGTCACCAAATCATTTCTTGGAGATTCAACAATACGCGCATATTCCAAATCCTTGGATTTAAAAACAAATAGAGGAACTCTATGAATTTGCTGTCCTTTTTCTTCTCCATTTGGGGCTGTTTTATAGCGTGCTTCATCATCGTAGAGAGCAATGAACCGCAGTCGATTTCTTTTAAGTCCGAGTTCGTCCCATAACTTCACAAATCGAGGCACCCATTTTTGGGTATCTCCACACCAAGTTCCTAAATAGATGTCTACTGAAGTGTTTTTAAGTTTAGATTTCATTCTTAAACGTTTTTTTGGGAGTTTAAATTCCGAATAGTTTTTATGAAACCAGATAGAAAAAATGCTATCGTGACTTAAGTAGGATACAGGAAACTCACCACACAAATGCCGGTCACCTTTTGCGTTTTTATAAAAATTAATTTCTTGGGAATAGCTAAAAGTACAATAGGCGCATAGTAGCAGTAGTAGGGATGATCTCATAAGGCTAAGAATTTGGGAGTTCTTTCTCAAATATATTAAAATCTAGCTATTTAAACAATTATATTTTTTTAATTTTCCATTTGATACTACAGCCAACACTAGGTTTTTGGGGATTGTTATTCTTTTTGTTTTCAATTAAACATTGAATAGCATGCTTTAAATCACTCCCATTGACTGGAAGTCCGTTTCCAGGTCTGGAATCATCTAACTGACCTCTATAAGTCAGTTTTAAATCGGCATTAAAAAGATAAAAATCGGGAGTGCAAGCGGCCTCATATGCTTTAGCTACTAGTTGTGTTTCATCATATAAATAAGGAAACGGATAATTCAATTTTTCAGCATGAGATTGCATCGCTTCTGGGCCATCTTGAGGATACGTTTTGGCATCGTTACTAGAAATAGCGATAATATTAACGCCTTTAGGCTGAACCTCATTTCCTAAGGCGACTAAGGTTTGGTTTATATGAATAACAAACGGACAATGATTGCAAATAAAGAGCACTAGAGTGCCTTTTGATCCACGTAGATTGTTTAATGTTTTGATGGAATTAGAGACAGAATCCCATAATTCAAAATTTGGTGCTTCTGTTCCCACTGGAAGCATATTGGAAGGAGTTAACGCCATTTTTTTATAGATATTTTCAAATATATACAAAGATTTGAATTTTTCAGTCTTTGAATTACTCAAAATGCTATATCTTCATTGCCTGATTTGATATAATTATTATGGGTGAGACGATCACATTTGAAGAGTTTTCTAAAATTGATCTTAGAATCGGTACTATCATTGAAGTGAATGATTTTCCAAAAGCGCATAAACCAGCGTATCAACTCACCATTGACTTTGGGTCCCTAGGGATAAAAAAATCATCAGCTCAAATTACTTCATTATATTCAAAAACGGATTTATTAGAGAGGCAAATCGTGGCTAATATTAATTTTGTCGAGAAACAAATTGCTAATTTTAAAAGTCAGTGTTTAGTGGTTGGCGCTGTAGAAGATGCGAAGGTTATTTTATTGTCACCAGATGAAAAAGTGCCCAATGGGACGCCAATAAGATAGTTTAGTAATTAAAAGACTGCTACGACATAATGGTTTTTATATGTTTAAATTAAAAGACTAAATATCATCGAAACTCACATCAGTAAAGTTGCCTGCCAAGGGTTCTTTTTTTGAATCTTCTGATGGAAATTCTTGTTTAACGTAGTCTTTTTGATGTCTATCACTAATGACTTCTTGCCCTTTTTCATTGACAATATAATCCGTCATTTCACTCAAAATCGCATTGAATTCGGTAAAATCTTCTTTATATAAGTAAATTTTATGCTTCTTGTAGTGAAAGGACCCATCGTCATTTGTAAACTTCTTGCTTTCGGTAACAGTCAAGTAGTAATCCCCTGCCTTAGTGGCTCTTACGTCAAAAAAATAAGTACGTCTGCCGGCTCTTAAAACTTTTGAATAGATTTCTTCTTGTTGTTCCATATTTATAGTATCAATAATTATAAGCAATTCAATTTCGAGGTTTTAATACAATCAAAAGTCTAAAAAAAAAGTTAAGTCTCCAACTAATTTCCCGTTTTCTTTTCGAGAAATTGACGTTTTATATAATTCAGTCTCTAATGTGAAGTCTCTCTTAACTGCTTTTGATAAAGTTCTTTGTAATAACCTTCAACATTAATAAGCGCTGCATGAGTGCCTTGCTGGCTGATGATTCCGTCATTTAAAACGATTATTGAATCGGCGTTTTTAGCTGATGAAATTCGATGACTCACAATAATAGTTGTTTTGTTTTTAGCGACGTACTCGATATTATTAAGTATTTGCTCTTCAGTCTCTGTGTCAACAGCTGAAAGACAGTCATCTAAAAGTAGAATTTGAGGGTTTTTGATAAATGCTCTCGCAATAGAAACTCGTTGTTTCTGACCGCCAGAAAGCGTGATGCCTCGTTCCCCTAGTATGGTGTCATACCCGTTTTTAAAATTGACAATATTGTCGTGAACCACTGCTTTTTTTGCAGCTTCAATTACAGTACTATCAGAGGCATTTCCATCCCCAAATTTGATGTTATTTTTTAAACTATCTGAAAATAAAAATGGATCTTGAGGTACAAATCCGATACTGGTTCTCAAGTTGTTTAGATTTAGGTCTTTAATGTTTTTTCCATCGATTTCAATCGTTCCTTTATCAACATCATTCAATCGTCCAATAAGTTCTAAAATAGTCGATTTTCCAGAACCTGTATTTCCAATAATAGCTAGTGTTTTTCCTTTTTTGACTTCAAAACTAATGCCTTTTAAAGCTTCAATATTGGTGTCTTCATAAGTAAAATAAACATCCTTAAAGACAATGGTTCCCTTTATAGGGGTCTCTGCGTTATTTGTATTGAAGATGCTCGGCGTTTGTTTCAAAAATTCATTAATCCTTTTTTGTGAGGCTTCTGCTTCTTGTACTAATGAAGTAACCCATCCCAAAGAAGCCACCGGCCAAGTTAGCATATTTACATAAATAATAAATTCGGCAATGGTTCCTAGACTCTCAATTTGTCCATCCATATATTGTTTGCCACCAATATATATCACCAAAAGATTACTGGCACCAATTAGAAGAAGCATTAAAGGGAAAAATAACGCTTGAATTTTAGATAATTCTAAACGTTTTTTGCGTTGTGAGTTGGCTAAGTCCGAGAACGTTTGTTCGGTTTGTGACTCCAAAGCATAGGCTTTAGTGATCCAAATTCCACTAAAAAACTCTTGTGTAGAGGACGATAAAGTGGACAAATGAGCTTGTACAATGGTACTTCGTTTATGAATAAGTTTGCTTAAAAAATAGATTGAAATTGATAAAAAGGGAAGGGGTAATATGGTGTAAAGCGTGAGTGTTGGCGATTCGCTATACATATAAATAAGGGCCACAATGAAAAGTGTGAGCATGTTAATTGTATACATCACTGCAGGACCAATATACATGCGAACTTTACTGACATCTTCACTAATTCGACTCATTAAATCGCCTGTACGGTTGCGTTTGTAAAATGAGATGGAAAGTTGTTGGTAATGATCATAAATTTCGTTCTTCAAGTCAAATTCGACATGACGCGATACATTTATGATGGTCTGACGCATTAAAAAAGTAAAGATTCCTGTAGCGACTGCAGCTCCAAAAATATATAAAATATTCAGTCCTATTTTTTGTTTGAAAATGTCAATAGCACTGGGCTCAGTCAACTGGTTTGAAATGAGCGTAATCGATTCTCCAATAAGTTGTGGGGTAAACAATGCAAATACCTTGGACCCAATAGTGATAAGGATTCCCAAAATTATTCGATATCGATATTTTAAAAAATATTTATTTAAATACTTAAGCTCTTTCATTGAATCAAATATAGCCTTTCAAACCGGCTTTTTTCTTAGGTGACAAAGATACTTGTTTTGTGTAAAAAAGACGTGGCGTAAAAAAACATTTTTTTGGAATTTTAGAACCAAATTAATACTATTTTTGTCGGGCAATTTTAATTGTATAACCGTTAACCAAAACAAGTCAATTTATTTTGATTTATAACTAACAAGTTCTTTACACCATGCTGAACAGACGCCATATTAGAACCAAAGTAATGCAAGTGATCTACGCTCTTAAAAGATCGGAAGAAATTAATGTAGCATCTGAAGAAAAATTTCTTAAATCGAGCATGGAGAACATGTACGATCTCTATTTGTTATTACTTTCTTTGCTTGTTAAAGTGCATGAAAAAGCTAAAGATCAACAAGAAAAATCGCAACAAAAACACCTTTTAACTTCGGAGGATCTAAATCCTAACATGAAGTTTATTAAAAACGAACTATTGGTTCAGTTGTCCGATAGTTTGGTTCTAAAGAACACACTTGAAAAACACAAAATTTCAAACTGGGAATTAGATAATGAATATGTCGAGGTCATATTTAGAGCCATTTTAGAAAGTAAGATATACGCCACTTACATGGAATCAGAACCGGCTTTGTATACGAATGATCGTCAGTTTATAGTCGATCTTTTTAAGGAAGTGATTGCGCCCAATGAGAAATTATACAATTACTTAGAAGATCGAAATTTGACTTGGATCGATGATTTACCGGTTGTAAATACGGCATTGGTAAAGCTTTTGAATAAATCTAAACAGGAGAATTCTGAAAATTTCTTCACGCCCTACTTATTTAAAGACGAAGATGATAAAGAGTTTGGGATCGAGTTATTAAAAAACACCATTAATAATCTAGAATCATACAGCAATGAAATTAGTTTAAAAACTCAAAATTGGGATAAAGACCGTATTGCCGATATTGATTTTGTATTGCTTCAAATGGCTATTTGTGAGTTTCGTGAATTCCCATCGATTCCTACAAAGGTTTCGATCAATGAATACATAGAGATTGCAAAAGAGTATTCGACGCCGAAAAGCAATGTGTTTATCAACGGTGTTTTAGATAAAATTGTTAAAGAGTATGCCGAAAATAAAAGCTTAAATAAAATTGGGCGTGGATTAATGTAAATTTTTATTACATTTATGCTCTGATTTTCATTTGAAAATTGTACCGAAATAATTAACTATAAACAACCAATTCATGAAAAAATTAATTTTAACTTTATCTGTCGCAGGACTTGTTTTTTTTACTTCTTGTAAAGAAAATGCCACTAAAAAAATAAACACTGAAAACGTTACAAAAGCGGCTGAAAGAGACGCGCAAGCCATTGTTTTTCCAACAATTTCATTTGATAAGACTGAGCACGACTTTGGTCAAATTATGAATGGAACCCCCGTTGAAACTACGTTTTCATACACCAATACTGGGAGATCTCCATTAGTGGTCACAGATATTAAAAGTACTTGTGGATGTACCGTGCCTAAAGATTATAGTAAAGAGCCATTGATGCCAGGAGAATCCTCTCAATTTACAGTAAATTTTAATGGAAAAGGTGCGAACAAAATTTCTAAAACAATTACATTGACCACGAACACGGAAATGGGAAGTGAGAAAGTTAAAATTTCTGCTTTTATCGTTCCAGATCCAAATGCACCGGTCAAAAATTCAGTCAAAACACCTGGTTTTGCACCCACTAAATAATATTAATAATTTATAACAATACGACACTATGGAAGGTCTAAGTCAGTTTACCCCCTTTATTTTAATGGCTGTAATAGTCTATTTTTTTATGATTGCTCCGCAAATGAAACGTGCTAAAAAAGAAAAGGCATTTTCAGCAGAGCTCAAAAAAGGTGCTAAAGTAATTACTAAAAGTGGAATGTATGGTAAGATTGCCGAACTGAATGATAAAGACAATTCGTGCGTCATTGAAACTCTTGCTGGTAAAATTAAATTTGATCGATCTTCAATTTCAATGGAAATGAGTCAAAAACTTAACTCTACTGTTACTAAGAAATAAGATTTCAAATACACTTAAAAAAAGACTGCTATTTTAGCGGTCTTTTTTTTGTAAATATTTTTTTTGAGTCAGTTCCACAATTTTGCAGATCACTTCGGTTGCACTTAAAATACTTTCTAAAGGGACATATTCGTAACGGCCGTGAAAATTATGCCCACCCGCAAAGATGTTAGGGCATGGCAACCCCATAAAACTTAATTGCGAGCCGTCAGTCCCCCCTCGAATAGGCTTGATAAGCGGGGTAATGTTCAGCGCTTTCATGGCTTCTTCTGCAATATCAACAATGTGCATTACTGGCACGACCATTTCTTTCATATTGTAGTATTGGTCATTGATTTCAATTTCAAAAACAGAGCTTTCAAATTCGGAGTTCAACGTGTCAACCAAATCAATAAGATATTGTTTTCGCGTTTCAAATTTTTCACGGTCATGGTCTCTAATGATGTAGTGTAATAGGGTGTCTTCAACGTTGCCTTCCATACGGTGCAAATGATAGAACCCTTCATAGCCTTCCGTTTGCTCAGGCGTTTCATTTTTTGGAAGTGCTTCAATAAACTTAGATGCATAATACATCGAATTAATCATTTTGCCTTTGGCATATCCAGGATGGACAATCTTACCTTTTACCTTAATTTTTGCACCTGCTGCATTGAAATTTTCATATTCTAATTCCCCAATTTGACTGCCGTCCATGGTGTATGCCCAGTCGGCTCCAAATTTTTTGACATCAAATTTATGTGCACCGCGACCAATTTCTTCGTCTGGTGTGAACCCAACTTTAATAGTACCGTGCTCTATTTCAGGGTGTTGAATTAGATATTCCATGGCACTCACAATTTCACAAACTCCTGCCTTGTCATCAGCCCCTAAAAGCGTTGTGCCATCGGTTGTAATTAAGGTTTTTCCTTTGTATAATAATAAATCTTCAAAATAATCAGGGGATAAAATAATGTTCTCGTCCTTGTTTAATACGATATCTGATCCGTCATAGTTTTCAATAATTTGTGGATTGACATGAGCGGCTGTAAAATCTGGAGAGGTGTCAAAATGAGACACAAACCCTATTATTGGAACTTGGTGCGACACATTGGAGGGGAGTGTAGCCATGATATAGGCATTCTTATCAATAGAAACTTCTTGCATTCCAATGGATTTAAGTTCTTCTGTAAGCTTGTTCGCTAAGTCCCATTGTTTTTCAGTACTAGGAGTTGATGTGGAATTGGGATCGCTTTCTGTGTCTATTTTCACGTAGCTAATAAATCGATTTAGAATGTGTTTTTTATCTAACATTTAGTTTTGTCTTTCCCCAAAAATAATTAACCCCATCTAAAGTGCCAAGAGTTCTTATCGGTTTCTTTTTTTGTATTTCTATTTAATGTATTTTTGTCCTCAAAATACGCTTCATGTACAAATCGATCATTCGCCCAATCCTTTTTAAGTTTGATCCAGAGGTCGTCCATTATTTTACGTTTGATGTAATCAAACTATTATCAAAAATACCATTTGTTCCTTTTCTAATCAAACAGCTTTTTCAGTTCAACCATCCTGCATTGGAACGTGAATTATTCGGGCTTCATTTTAAAAATCCAGTTGGCCTTGCGGCCGGGTTTGATAAAAATGCAGTGCTTTATAATGAACTTGCTAATTTTGGATTCGGATTTATTGAAATTGGGACAGTCACTCCAAAACCTCAAGAAGGCAATCCCAAAAAACGATTGTTCAGACTTGAAGATGATAACGGGATTATCAACCGAATGGGGTTCAATAATGCGGGACTTGACGCAGCAATTGATCAATTAAAGAAAAATAAAAAACAACTTATAATAGGTGGTAATATTGGGAAAAATACCCAAACGCCTGTTGAAGGTTATACAGCGGATTATCTAGAATGTTTTAAGGCCTTACACCCGTATGTTGATTATTTTGTTTTAAATGTAAGTTGTCCCAATGTTGGGAGCCATGCCAAATTAAACGATAAGGATTATTTAGAGGAATTGATAAAGGCGGTCCAAACATTAAACGCCACTTTTAAGGTTTCAAAACCAATTTTATTAAAAATTGCTCCCGATTTAAACGAGGCTCAATTAGATGAAATAATCGAACTCGTTCAGGTGACCAAAATTGAAGGGATTATCGCCTCAAACACCTCTGTTTCTAGAACACATCTAAAAACACCTCAAACAAGCTTAGAAGCCATTGGAAATGGGGGCGTCAGCGGACAGCCTATTAAAGATAAAAGTACGCAAGTCATAAAGTATTTGTCCGAAAAAAGTCAAAAAGCATTTCCAATTATTGGAGTTGGAGGAATCCATTCCGAACAAGACGCTTTAGATAAGATCGCAGCTGGGGCCGATTTAGTACAAATTTATACCGGTTTTATTTATGAAGGTCCTGCGCTTATAAAGCGTATTAATAAAGCGATTTTAAAGGCTTCACTTAAGCACTAATTAGTTTGGATTTAGAGATCTTAATTTCATTTATAATCGCTACAGCCACTTTGGCAATCGCTCCAGGTCCTGATACGATGTTTGTGCTTATTCAGACTATAACTTATGGCAAAAAACAAGGTATAGCAATTGTGTGTGGGCTGATTTCTGGATGCCTAGTTCATACGACTTTGGTCGCGTTTGGTCTTTCGTCATTTATAAAATCTAAGGCAGAACTGCTGTTGGTTCTAAAGTTATTTGGAGTGGGATATATGCTCTATTTAGCATATGGAGCCTACAAATCGACAAAAGTTTTAAATACAGATATACAGGCTGTTAAAAGCAAATCGTTATGGGCGTTATTTAAACAAGGGTTTATTATGAACGTAATTAATCCAAAAGTTTCTATATTTTTCATGGCCTTTTTTCCAGCATTTTTATATAGCCAATCGCTGTCCTTGGTACTTCAATTTTACACACTTGGGTTTTTGTTTATGCTAACGTCATTTATGATTTTTTCGATGCTTGTTTTTTTCTCTAGCTCGGTTTCATCCATTTTAAAAACGAACCCCACATTTGAATTTGTTATTAAATGGGCTCAAATTTTAATATTTCTAGGGATTGCATTTTTTATCCTATTCATAAATTAAATTATCATATGGAAAAAATTAAACTTATTTGGGATTTTAGAGGGCCGGCTTGCAGTCGTACCGCAGCACATTTTAAAATCCATTTAATAGAATTTTTTGAATTGGAAAAACTAGAATTAATCCGCTCTGGAGTTGAAGTCGTTAGTGAGTTTCACCATTATACATATGCAGTGATTGATAAAAATAATTTAGAACTTATTAAGTCTTCTCTTAAGCCAAATAGGGGACAATTGGTTGCGTTTTCTTAATAATCAAATCACCTCCTTATAAAACCATTAACCCCCAAATAGATCCCAAAATTTATTTATAATTGTAATCCCTAACCTTTACAGTTATGAAAATCAAAGTTATAATTCTTTATTCTTTGTTTTGTGTGATTTCGATTACTTCTGATGCTCAAATCAACGAGCAACATCCGAATATCCTTTTTATTGCTATAGACGACTTAAAACCTACTATTGGTAGTTTTGGAGATTCCTTTGCCCAAACCCCAGTGATGGATGCCCTCTCAAGTGAAGCTACTGTTTTTTTAAATAATCACACCCAACAAGCAGTTTGCGGACCTTCTAGAGCGAGTTTGATGACCGGTAAAAGACCTGACTATACCAAAGTTAGAGACCTTAAAACTAAAATGCGAGCGATCAACCCGGACATTTTAACAATTCCCGAATATTTTAAAAATAATGGGTATCACACTGTCGGAATTGGTAAAATTTACGATCCTCGTTGTGTGGATGATGACCGTGATAAGCCTTCTTGGTCAGTGCCATTTATTAAAGAAGGTGAACTGGAGTATTCCAAAACGTATGGTGCACCCGTTTTTGGGTATTATCAAAACAAAGCGATCAAAAATCAGATTCGTTTATTACGAGCAGAGGCCAAAGCTAAAGGAAAAAAAAATATAAATAAACATGTCAGAAACCAATACAAGCCGCCTTTTGGAAGCGCCGATGTGCCTGATGAAGCTTATGTTGATGGTGCAATCGCTGAGAAAGCGAAGCTGTTGCTACAAGATCTAAGTAAAGATCAATCAACTCCGTTCTTTTTAGCGGTTGGATTTAAACGACCCCACTTACCATTCACTGCTCCTCAAAAGTATTGGGATCAATACAATCGAAATGCTATTGATTTAGCCAAGTATCAAAAAAAATCGACCCATGGTCCGGATATAGCGTATCATTCTTCTGGGGAAATGCGGTCCTACAAAACACTTGATTCTGAATATACCATCAGCGATGATAAACTTTTGAAGTTAGATGAAGACTTTCAAAAAAAATTAATTCATGGGTACTATGCTTGTACGAGTTATATAGATACTCAACTCGGAAAAATACTTACAACTCTAAAAGAAACTGGACTCGATAAAAATACAATTATTGTCGTTTGGGGCGATCATGGCTGGCATTTAGGGGATCATAGTTTATGGTGTAAACATTCTAATTTTGAACAAGCCACACGATCTCCACTGATCATCTATAATCCAAAAATTAAAAAAGCAGTAAAAGTGACATCGCCTACCGAGTTTGTAGATATCTTTCCGACTCTTTGTGAAGCTGCTAATTTAAGGATACCAGAAAATTTAGATGGCCAAAGCTTAAATTCATTGGTTGAAGGCCAAAATATATCTCCAAAATCATATGCTGTAAGTCAATGGCATAGCGGTCATAAATCTGGTTATAGTTTTCGCACAGAGCAGTATCGTTATACAGTTTGGATAACCGATAAGAAAAGCACAGATCCTATTTTTAAAAAGGATGTTTTTGCCGAGGAACTGTATGACTATGTCTCTGACCCTCTCGAAACTTATAATAGAATAGACGATGAAGCTCATACGAAACTTAAACAACGTTTTCAAAAACTAGCAGCATCGTATTTTAATTCTCAACAAAAAAAATCCAAAACAAGCTCAGCCACTCCGACTTCTAAAACGGCTCAAAAAAATAAATTAATTATTGGAGCAACTCTTGGATATAAAGAGCTCGACTCTAAAAAAGGAGAATTATTTTTGAAAGACTTCAAGTATCTAACGCCATCCAATGGCGCCAAACAAGCAATTGTACACTCAAAGCCAGGCGTCTGGAATTGGAAACGAACGGATATGTTCATTGATTTTGCCAAACGACATAATTTGGATGTAAGACTTCATGGCCCAATTAGTCCTCAAGCGTCGCCTTGGGCTAAAGAAGACCATCGAACCGCAGAGGAATTAGAATCACTAATGATAGAATTTGCGACTGCCTTCGCCAAGCGATTCAATAAAGAACCTGTAGTGAAATGGATCGATGTTGTCAATGAAACTATCGTCCCTAGTGGCGAATGGTTTGGGGCTAGAGAAGGTACAAAAAAATGGGAAAATCCTTGGGTAAATATCGGATTTGATGAAAATGGATTCCCTAAATATATTACAAAAGCATTTGAAATAGCAACAAAGTATGCGGCCAATAAAAAATTAGTATATAACCACCATGGCGGGATGCAAACTAAAATGTGGGACAAAGTCAAAGAGACTATTTTATATGTTCGATCTAAAGGGTATCGAGTGGATGCCGTTGGTTGGCAAGGCCATTTGAAACTAAATAATGCTTCTACAGATTTTGCTAGAGATTTAGCAACTTTTTTAGAATCGCTTTCTGATTTAATAGATTGGGCACATGCCAATGAGTTAGAGTTTCATATCACAGAACTAGATTATAGAATCACTAAAAAATCAGATTTAAAATCTGAACGCCTCAAACAAGCAGAAATCTATTCAAAAATAATTACCATATTAGAATCCAAAACATCCACAGGAGTTGTTGGACTAAACTTATGGGATATGGGCACGCGAAAGACTTTCCATTCCATATATGATGCGGATCTAAATCCGACGCCTGCATATGAAGTTATTAAAAAAGCCTTAAATAAACCTAAATAATAAAAAATGAAACTACTAAAATCTCTTTGTATTACCATCTCAATTATTTCATGTTTGAGTTGTTCTCCTACGATTTCTCAACAAAAAAAATCCAAAACAAGCTCAGCCACTCCGACTTCTA